>Ga0247823_10001804_pt1 | contig 17662 bp, 14 predicted proteins | sample 13C_PalmiticAcid_2_FD_192426 | JGI IMG/M metagenome (GOLD analysis project Ga0247823, IMG submission 192426) | Soil microbial communities from agricultural site in Penn Yan, New York, United States - 13C_PalmiticAcid_Day30 | ecosystem: Environmental > Terrestrial > Soil > Agricultural land... | reverse complement strand
AGGAACACCACATCGAGCTCATCGCGAGCGAGAACTACGCCAGCCCGGCCGTGATGGCCGCACAGGGCACCCAGCTCACCAACAAGTACGCCGAGGGCTACCCCGGCAAGCGCTATTACGGTGGCTGCGAGTTCGTCGACGTGGCCGAACAGCTCGCCATCGACCGCATCAAGCAACTCTTCGGTGCCGACGCCGCCAACGTGCAACCGCACTGCGGCGCCTCCGCCAACGAGGCCGTCTTCCTCGCCTTCCTCAAGCCGGGCGACACCATCATGGGCATGAGCCTGGCCGAGGGCGGTCACCTCACCCACGGCATGGCGCTCAACATGAGCGGCAAATGGTTCAACGTGGTGTCCTACGGCCTCAACGCCCAGGAAGAGCTCGACTACGACGCCATGGAGCGCAAGGCACACGAGACCAAGCCCAAGCTCATCATCGCGGGCGCCTCGGCCTACAGCCTGCGCATCGACTTCGCGCGCTTCGCCAAGGTAGCGAAAGACGTGGGCGCCATCTTCATGGTGGACATGGCGCACTACGCCGGCCTCATCGCTGCGGGGGTGTACCCCAACCCCGTGCCGCACGCCGACGTGGTCACCTCCACCACCCACAAGAGCCTGCGCGGCCCGCGCGGCGGCTTCATCCTCATGAAGGCCGAGCATGAGAAGGCCATCAACAGCGCCATCTTCCCCGGCCTGCAGGGTGGCCCGCTGATGCACGTGATCGCGGCCAAGGCGGTGGCCTTCAAGGAAGCGCTTTCGCCCGAGTTCAAGGTCTATCAGCAACAGGTAGCCAAGAACGCCCAGGTCGTGGCCGAGACCCTCACCCAGCGCGGCCTGCGCATCGTCAGCGGACGCACCGAAAGCCACGTGATGCTGGTGGACCTGCGCGCCAAGGGCATCACCGGCAAGGAAGCCGAGGCCGTGCTGGGCCAGGCGCACATGACGATCAACAAGAACGCCATCCCCAACGACCCCGAGAAGCCGATGGTGACCAGCGGCGTGCGCGTTGGCACCCCGGCCATGACCACGCGCGGCTTCAAGGACGAGGAAGCGCGCCTGACCGCCAACCTGGTTGCCGACGTGCTGGACAACCCGCGCGACCCGGCCAACATCGCCGCGGTGCGCGAGAAGGTCAACGCCCTGACCGCGCGCTTCCCGGTCTACCGCTGAGCCCAGAGCAGCGGCTATGCGGTGCCCCTTCTGCGGCCATCTCGAGACCCAGGTCGTCGAGACGCGAGTCTCGGAAGACGCCGGCTTCATCCGCCGCCGCCGCCGCTGCGGCCACTGCGAGAAGCGCTTCACCACCTACGAGCGGCCCGACGTCAGCTTCCCGATGGTGGTCAAGAAGGACGGCCGCCGTGTGGAGTTCGCCCCCGACAAACTGCGGGCGTCGTTCGCACTTGCCCTTCGCAAGCGCCCGGTGAGCATCGAGCAGGTCGATGCCGCCATCGAGCGCATCGAGGAAAAGCTGCTCAACCTGGGCGCGCGCGAGGTGCCGGCCAACCGCATCGGGGAGATGGTGATGCGCGAGCTGAAAAAGCTCGACAAGGTGTCCTACATCCGGTTCGCGAGCGTGTACCGGAGTTTTGAGGACATTGACGAGTTCAGGGCGCTGGTGGATGAGGTGAAGCGGTAACGAGCACGTCGGTTTTCGCACAGGCGCACATTCGATCGAAAATAGTACCAATGACGTATCGCCATCCAAGGCACGCATCGCAACCGTTCGTCTCGCTCAATTGGCATTTCGGCGCCTCTCTCAAGTGCCTTCCAACCGCCCGCTGACAATTCGGGCGTGAAACATTCGCTAACCAGCCACCTCGACCACTCCCGTGAAGCGGGCTTCACGTTGATCGAACTCATGGTCACGGTGGCTGTCTTGGCCATCATTCTGGCGATCGCCGTACCCGGATTTCAAGCGTTCATTGCGTCGGGTCGCGTCACCACCACCACAAACGACATGGTCGGCGCGCTAACGCTGGCGCGCAGTGAGGCCATCCGCCGCGGCACCCGGGTCACGCTCTGCAAAAGCAGCGACGGCGCCAGCTGTACCGATGCCGGTGGATGGGAACAGGGCTGGATTGCGTTCGTCGACCCAACGAGAGGAGCCGATGCAGCCGTGGATGCCGGGGAAACCATCGTGGCACGCTTCGAGTCCGCTCCTGGAACCATGGCGATTGCGGGCGATGGCGGCGTGGTCAACTTCGTGTCGTTTGCTGCTGATGGAACCTCCCGAACCATGGCAGGTGCGGCCCAGGCTGGTCGCATTCGCGTTTGCACCGTGGCGGGGGCCCTAGGCAACGATCGGCGCGCCCGCGACATCAACATCGCGACCACGGGCCGCCTCTCTACCACCACGCCGGCCAACGTCGGTGCCGACTGTCCTCTGTGATTCACATGACCCATTCCACGCTCCCAACCATTGGCTCGCGGCGGCTGCAAGCCGGCGTCGGCCTGATCGAAGTCCTGGTGGCCGTGTTGATCCTGGCGCTCGGTCTGCTGGGCATGGCGGGCCTGCAGGCCAATGCCCTCAAGACCAACCAGAGTGCCTACGCGCGCAGCCAAGCGGTGATGTTGAGCTATTACATGCTCGATGCGATGAGGGCCGACCGACTGGCTGCCATCTCACAGCAATACAACACGGGGGCGGCTGGCGGCGGAGGAGTGATCGAGCCGGCTTGCAGCGCTGCCGTGTTCAACGCGCCCACCCTGCTCGACAACAATCGCGCCGACTGGCTGACCAGCCTGAAAACCACTCTTGGCGACGCCGACACCACCTGCGGCGCTATCTTCTGCGGGGCCGGCGCCGCTAACGAGTGCATCATCCAGATCACCTGGGACGATTCCCGCGCGGGAGGCATGGGCCAACAGCGCATCGAAACGAGGAGCCGGCTGTGATGCGCCGAACGGGCATGCGCCGGGTTGCGGGCTTCAGCCTGGTGGAGCTGATGGTGGCCCTGGCACTGGGCCTGTTCCTCATTGGCGGCATCCTCAACATCTTTCTGACCAACCAGCAGGCGTTTCGCACCAACGACAACCTGGCCCGACTGCAGGAAAATGTTCGCTTGGCCTTTGAACTTACCGCTCGGGAGATTCGCTTGGCCGGTGGCAACGCCTGCGGTGCAGCACAAATCGGCAATGTGCTGGAAGACCGCAACGTGCAATGGTCCTCCAATTGGGATGCCGGCCCGCTCCGGGGATTCGAAGGTGATCAGGAGGTCCCCGATATCGTCGCAACGGGCACGGGGCTGGCCCAAAGGCTTGCCGGCACCGATGCGATCGTTGTGCTCTCTGGGGCCCTCGACAACGGGGTGATGCTGGCCAATCACGACGCGGCAACCGCCGTCATTCAAGCCGGCAACATCAACCATGGCTTCTCCCAAGGCGAGATCGTGATGGTGTGCGATCCGCAGTCGGCCACGATCGCACAGATCACTGCGGCCAACAGTGGCACCACCGCCAACCTCACGTTCGCCGCCAACACGGCCGATCCCCTGCCGGGCAACTGCACCATTGGCCTTGGATTTCCCTCCGTGTGCGGCGGCACCGGTACCACGAAGACCTTCTCCCCTGGCGGCTTCATCAACCGCCTAACGGCCTCCACCTGGTACATCGGCACAAACGCCAACCAGGGACGCTCACTCTATCGGCGCAACGCCGCTGGAGTCTCCGAGGAAGTTGCCGATGGCGTCACCGACCTGCAAATCGAGTACCTCCTTCGCAATACCTCGTCGCAAGCACTGGCCTCCGAATGGGTCGATGCGGACGAAGTCGCGGACTGGACGACCGGCGCGCCCGAACAGGTGGTGGCGGTCCGCATGCGCCTGGCGCTGCAGACTGCCCAGAATGTGGGCACAGACCGGCAAGCACTCCGGCGTGATCTCATCCAGGTCATCAACATTCGCAACAGGAGCCTCTGATGCGACCAGCCCTGCAACGACGCGTTTCGCCCGCCGGCCGCCGCCGGCAGCAAGGCATTGCATTGGTCATCGCGCTGGTGTTGCTGGTCATCATGTCCCTCGTCGGATTGAATGGCCTGCGGTCGGTCACGCTGGAAGAGCGGATGACCGCGCACACGTACGACCGCAGCCTGTCGTTCCAGGCCACGGAGGCGGCCTTGCGCGACGCCGAAGAATTCGTAGAAACCACCAAGCCCGCGCCGGCCAATGGGTGCAACCAGGGCGTTTGCGCACCGCCCTCGCCCACCGCCACGCCCCGTTGGCTAGATCCGAACTTCGATAGCTGGAGATCGGCGAATGCTGTGGACAGCGGCTCCGTGACCATCACACCAGAATACTTCGTGGAATACCTGGGCAACACCTTCGAGTGCTATCCGGGGTCCGGCGTGCTCATGACCTGCCGCCGCTACCGCATCACCGCCCGAAGCAATGCCGGTGACGATCGGGCCGCGGTCATGCTGCAGTCCATCTACGCGACCGACTAAATGTCCGCCAAGGGAGAATCCAATGTCGATCCATACTCATCTCGATCGCGCCGCCAAGCGCCTTGCGATCGGCGTCATCGTGGGGTCGCAACTTGCGATCTCGGCTCACGCCCTGAACTGGCCCAACACGCCCCTTAGCGCCACCGTGGGCGCCACTCCCTTGGCAATGTTGATCGCGGGGCGAGACCACAAACTCTTCTATGAGGCCTACAACGATGCCTCGGACATCAACAATGACGGGGCCATCGACGTCCGGTTCAAGCCCTCCATCAATTACTACGGGTTGTTCGACTCGACACTGTGCTACACGTATTCGGGCAATAGCGACAGCTACTCGATCAGCAACGCCAGCAACATCGCGACAGAGAATGCGGAGATGTTCCGCCCTACCTCGCAAGCGGGGGCAATGGGAACCACCAACTTCGGTAAATGCGCCGGCGCAAATGAATGGTCTGGCAACTGGCTGAACTACGTCACCACCAGCCGCATCGATGCGCTGCGCAAGGTGCTCTACGGCGGCCACCGTGATGTGGACTCCACGACCCAGACGGTGTTACGCCGCGCCTACATACCGCAAGATGCCCACAGTTGGGGGAAGGAATACCACAGCGTTGCCACCGACGGTTACGACATCCAGGACTACACACCCCTGGCCCTGCCGTCACGCAGCAATCGACGCCACTTCTTCGGTAGCCTCACCGGCAACATCGACCGCAGTTGCGCGACGTTAGACAATTGCAGCAACCTTCCACCCCTGCTGCGCATACGGCGCAACGTCGGCAGCGACAAGCGCATCTGGGAATGGGCATCGAAGGAACGGCCCGTATTGGCCGGCACCTTGTCTTCCGGAGATTTTCCGGGCAGCACCGGTGCTGAGGAGAATTTCACCGTCCGCGTGGAAGTCTGCACAAGCACCTTTAACAACGAATGCAAGCGTTACCCGAATGGCGCCTACAAGCCCATCGGCCTGCTGCATGAATATGGCGAAAACAACGCCATGCTGTTTGGCCTTATGACCGGCAGCTACGACCGGCACATGTCGGGTGGCAGGCTGCGCAAGGTGGTGTCGTCCTTCGCCAATGAGGTGAATGCCAACACCGGCCAGTTGTTGGCCGGCTCGGCCCCGATCGTTGACACATTCAACCGTTTGCGCATCCGCGGTTTCAATCAGAGTGGCAGCACAAACGAATACTGGAAATCGAACCCTTACGAGGATTCGGCCAAGGCCCCCACTGAGGGGCAATTGCTAGACTGGGGTAACCCAATCGGGGAGATGTTGCTGGAAAGCGCGCGATATTTCGCGGGATCCGGCGCCCCGCTGGCCGCGTTCGATGCCAGCGGCGAACGCACGCACGATGCTGCCGTCGGGCTGAGCAGCGCGACCTGGGACGACCCATTCCAAAATCGGCCCTACTGCTCCCGACCCAATTTCCTCGTGGTCTCGGATATCCACCCGTCCTTCGATTCGGATCAGATGGCAGGGTCCACCTTTGGGGACGCGGCCGCCCCCTCGCTGGGCACTGCGGGCAACCTAGGGACCATGAATGCCGCCACGTACGCGGGGCTGATAACAGGCATCGAAGCCACCAGCGGAACGTCCAGCATTACCGGGCTCAAGTTCATCGGCGAATCCAACAACGTATACGACTCCGCGCCAACGGCCAAAAACGTGACCAGCCTGGCCAACATTCGCGGCCTGGCCCCCGAAGAGCCCACCAAGAAAGGCAGCTACTACTCGGCTGCGGTGGCCTACTGGGCCAAAACGGCGGGCGTGCGCAATCTGCCCAAGCCGAACACCACCGACACCCACAAGGTCACGGTGGACTCCTATGTCATCGCGCTGAGCTCCCCCCTGCCCAGCTTCGACATCCCAATGCCCAACGGTCGAACGATATCCTTTGTGCCGTTCGCCAAATCCGTCGGCGGCTCGGGCATCAGCGCGGCCAAAGGCCGCTACCAGCCCACGAACCAGATCGTCGACTTCTATGTCGAGCAGATCGCCAACTCATCTAGCGCCGACCGCGACACCAGCGTCAACGGTGGCTACTACCAGGCGACCTTCCAGATCAACTTCGAAGACGTCGAACAGGGCGGTGACCACGACATGGATGCGATCGCACGCTATGTCATCACAGCCAACAGCAATAACACCCTGTCCGTCTCGGTCACGGCCACCTACCAGGCTGGCGGCATCCAGCAGAACATGGGCTACGTCATCTCCGGCACGACCAAGGACGGCGTCTACCTGGTTGTGCGGGATGAGAGCAATTCACCCGCCTACTTCCTCAACGTGCCGGCCGGCCGTGAACCCGGCTACTGCGACGCCGACCCCATGCCCAATTCCTGCGGCAACCTCCCCAGCCTCGGTTCGACAAGCACCTTCACCTTCACACCCGGCGCGTCCGGTGCCAGCGTGCTCAAAGGCCCCCTGTGGTACTTGGCCAAATACGGTGGTTACACGCCCGAGGACGACAGCACGAACCTCGGACCCAACCGCCGCACTGAGTGGACCAGCAGTCCCGCAAGCGATGCCAACCCCGTTCCCAACACCTACTTCCTGGTGCAGAACCCCGGCACACTCAAGACCCAACTGCGCAAAGCACTGGAAAACATTGGCGCTTCAAAGGGCAGCGGCAGCGGCATCATCGCCAACAGCACGTCCCTGGGGATTGACACCTTCGTCTTTCAGGCCACCTTCAACCCCGCCGACTGGTCGGGCGACCTGATTGCGTACCAGGCGAGTTCGAACGGCGTGAGCAACCAGTCGTCCTGGAACGCCAGCCAGCGAATGCCGCTGGCAGCCAATCGGCGCATCGTCTATGGGTCTGACAGCACCGCCCCCAACAAGGGTAAGCTGTTCCTGTGGGGCAATCTCTCCCCTGCCGAGCGGGCTCTCTTCAACAACACCCAGAGCCTGTTCAACTACGTGCGGGGCGAAAGGACAAGCGAAATCACGGGGGGCACCACGGCCCTCTATCGCAGTCGCAGCACCATTCTGGGCGATATCGCGCACTCATCGCCCGTGTTCAGCAGCAGCTCCGAAACGGTTTTCATCGGTGCCAACGACGGAATGCTGCACGCGTTTCACGCGCCGAAGAACGTCGTGTCGGCATCACCCGAGGCAGGCACCGAGCTGTTCGCCTACGTTCCCAGCGCAGTGATGCCGCAACTGAAGGAACTGGCCGGCACCAGCTACAACGCCAACCACCGGTTCTTCGTAGATGGCGACCTGGCCCTCACCCCCAAGGCCACGCCCAGCGACCGCGTCTACCTGACAGGGCTGCTGGGTCGAGGAGGCAAGGGCCTCTTCGGGTTAGACGTGACGGATCCGGCGAACTTCGGCCCAGCGGACATCAAGTGGGAATACTTCAGCAGCACGGACCTGGACCTGGGCTACATGCTGGGCCGTCCCATCGTCACGCGCACCAACAACAACCGGCAGGTCGTCTTGGTAGGCAACGGCTACAACAGCACCCGCGGATCGGCGGCCCTGTATGTGATCGACGTAGCCACCGGCGAAATCATCCGCAAGATCGCCACCCCGGTGGTGGGATCCAACGGTTTGGCCACGCCTGGCACCTTTGACTTGAACAACGATGGCACAACAGACTTTGTCTACGCTGGTGACCTGTTCGGCAACGTGTGGAAATTCGATCTGAGTTCAAACAACCCGGACAACTGGGGCCTGGCCAACAACTCCGCGCCGGTCTTCATCGCACGGGACTCAACCAACCGGCTGCAACCGATCACCGCCCCCATGACTGTGATGGTCAACCCCGTGCAGTCCGACCCGAACTACGGGCAGCGCTACGTCTTCTTCGGCACCGGCAAATACATCGAAGGGGGGGACCCCAATCCCGCCTCCGCCGGTACGCAGACCTGGTACAGCTTCATCGACCGGAACCTGGCGGTCGGCGGCCGCGCCAACATGACGCAGCGCACCGTCCTTGTCACCAGCACCTTCAGCGGGAAAAAGGTTCGCGCCTTCAGCGGGTCAACGGCAGGGGACATGACCAACAAGGATGGGTGCTACATCGACCTGCCCGAGCCGGGCGAGCGCATGGTCTCTGCCTCTCAGGTGTACAAACTCGCCGAATGGACTCTGATCGGTAGCAGCATCATTCCCGACGCCTCCAATCTCTGCGAGCCCGGCGGCAACGGCTACCTGAACGCAATCAACCCCTTCACCTGCGCTCGCCTGAGCCTCCCCTTCTTTGACATCAACGAAGCTGGCGGTTTTGCAGACGATGTCATCAACTTGGCGGATGGCTCAACCGTCAACATCGGTTCGGTCGACCTGGGCGTGGGTATGCCGGGCCAAGCGCTTCTCATCGGGGACCGCCTCGTCGTCGGTGGCTCAAAAGGCATCGTGGAGGACGTGCGAGTGAACACAGGCGTCACTGCGCTCAAGGGTCGCCTCTCGTGGCGTGAAATCATTCGAGATTGATGAACATGAAATCAACCTGTCCTTCGCCTCTGATGGCACGAGGCTTCACGCTGATCGAGGTGATGATCACCGTGGCGATCGTTGCGATTCTGGCCGCGGTGGCTTTTCCCAGCTACCAGACCTACGTGCAAAAGACCCGCCGCGCCACCGCTGCGGGTTGCATGATGGAGTTGGCGCAATGGATGGAGCGTAACTACACCACCTGTCTACGATACGACCTGACTGGCGCTGGCTGCGGTACCGCCCTCACCACCGCCCAGTTGCCCAATCTCAGTTGTCGCGCCGATCTCGGCAACACATACACATTGGGGTTCGCGGTGGGATTCCCCACCGCAACTGCCTACACACTGCAGGCAGTTCCTGGGGCAGCTCAGGCTGGAGACGTTCGCTGCGGCACATTGCAACTGACGCAGCAAGGCGAAAAGCGGGCCAGCGGCGCGGGCGGTCGAGCTGGTTGCTGGTAGTGCTCCTCCCTTCCGATACGCCTTGGAATCGGTGCCTTGAGTTCGCCGAACTGAGCCTGCTGCTATCCAACCCCAACCCTCGCGTCGGCTGCGTCATCACCGCCGCCGATGGACGAGAGATCGGCAGCGGCCACACCCAGCAGGCCGGCGGCCCCCATGCCGAGGTCATGGCGCTGCGCGACGCGCAATCTCGCAGCGAGACGGTGGCTGGCGCAACCGCCTACGTCACCCTTGAACCCTGCTCGCACCACGGCCGCACCCCACCCTGCTGCGATGCCTTGATCGCAGCCCAAGTGGCCCGTGTCGTGGTGGCCACCACCGACCCCAATCCCCGCGTCGCTAGCCAGGGCCTCGAGCGTTTGCGCGCCGCGGGCATCCAGGTCGATCTCCTCCCTACCGATCACCCCGTCGCCATCCGCAGCCGCGAACTCAACATCGGCTTCTTCAGTCGCATGATGCGCGGCACGCCCTGGGTACGCATGAAGATCGCCGCTTCGCTCGACGGCATCACGGCTTTGCCCAATGGACAAAGCCAGTGGATCACGGGCGAAGCCGCCCGCGAAGACGGGCACCGGTGGCGCGCACGGGCCTGCGCCGTGTTGACGGGAGCGGGCACCGTGTTGGAAGACAACCCCCGTCTCGATGCGCGCCTGCCCGACCTGGTACGACAACCGCATTTGGCCGTTATCGACAGTCGCCTGGATACCCCTCCCACCGCGCGGCTCTTCGAACCGCCTCACGGAGGCCTGCAACGCGGCCTCTGGTTCTTTCACGCCGAAGCAGACAACCCTCGGGCAGAAAATCTGCAGCAGCACGGCGCCGACACCATCTCCATGCCCGGCGCGAACGGCAAGGTCGACCTCGGCGCGGCCATGCGCGAACTGGCGCGCCGTGAGGTCAACGAATTGCACGTCGAGGCCGGAGCCAAACTCAACGCCTCCCTGCTGCGCGAAGGCTGGGTCGACGAGCTGCTGGTGTACCTGGCCCCCCGCCTGCTCGGGCAGGGCGCAGGCATGGCGCCCTTTGGACCGCTGGAGCGGCTCGCCGATGGCACGCCCTTGCGCTGGCTGGACACCCAAGCGCTGGGCACAGACCTGCGGCTGCGCGCGAGGATCCATGGCCGCGACGCATTTATCACGAACCGCTGATCATCGCCGGCCTACCGCTCAAGTCCATGTACTGCGGACTGAGTAGAACTTAGTTCCGCGTCCCTTTGACCGTGCATCCCATCGGCCGATGGGACGCAGTGCTCCACGGCGGCAGGACCATCGCGCGCCATGCGCAGCCTCACGCCCGGCCTTCACGGCAACCCCTCCCGCCGTGTCAGCGGTCTCACGCTCATCGAACTGCTGGTGACGGTATCGGTTCTGGCCGTCCTGCTGGCGCTCGGCGTTCCCTCGTTCGCATCCTTGATGCAGCGCTGGCGCGTCGACGCCACCATCGAGAGCCTGGTCGCCGACATCCGCCTGGCCCGCTCCACCGCCACCCGAACATCTCGCCCAGTGGTGATGTGCGCCAAGGCCATTGACGGCAGTTGCAGCGCCGGAAACGACTGGTCAACAGGCTGGGTCGTCTTCTCCGACCTGAATGGTGACTCGGCGCTCGATGCGGGTGAACCACTGATCGTTGAGCGCCCAATCCAATCGGGCATGGCCTCCATGCCCGACAAGACCAACCGGGCCAAGCTGAAGTTCAGAGCGAACGGCACCTTGGAAAGCGGGAAAACCTCGGTAGGCATTCGCCCCAGCGACTCGGCAAAGGCCGTCGCGTCCATCGTCATCAACGCCATGGGGCGCATCCGTGTACAGACCATCAACTGACCGCCTGCGCCTGACGGCTCGGCCATACGCCCAAGGCTCATCCCTCATCGAGGTGCTCATCGCCATCCTTCTCCTGTGCATCGGGCTGCTGGCGATGGCGCGTTTGAGCAGCGCGGCCGTTGCACACCAGAAGTCAGCGCAGGTCCGGCTGACGGCACAGGCCCTGACGCAACGGTATGTCGACCTGGCCCGCATCAATCTCTACGGGTTCGACCTGGGCGCCTACGACATCGGGCCATCGGACGAACCGCCTGAAGCCCTCGCGTTGAATGCCGACGAACCCGATACGAAGACAGCCGCCGAGCGGATGGCCAGCGAGGCCCGGCGTGAGTGGCTGACAGCCGTCGGCAACGCCCTGCCAGGTGGTCAGGCCGTGGTGGTCACGCGGGCGGGTGCAGCCCTGCGGGAAATCGACGTCTGGATCCTGTGGCCAGAAGCCGCGGCCAATGACGACGATCTGCGAGCCGCCGTCCAGGACGCTTGCCCGACGCACCTGGACGAGGATGCGCTCGCCGGCATGGCCTGCCTTCACTTCAGGAGCAGCTTGTGAAGCGGCAACTACATCGCCGGCCCCATCGCGTGCGCGGGCTGAGCCTGATCGAACTCATGGTGGCCATGGTCATCGGACTCGCGGTGGTGCTGGCCGTCACCCTGACCTATCTGCAGACGGCCAGCGGGACGAGGTACGCCCTCCTGCAGGCCCAGATGAACGAAGACGGAGCGATCGCCCTCGAGCTCCTGGTTGGCCACTTGCGGCTGAGCGGCTACGCGGAAACGGCAGCGGATGGCTCCCGCCTCTTCAAAGGCCTTGCGATCCGCGGCTGCGATGGGGGCTTCACGGCCGCCACCAGCAACGAGACGTTCGATCTGCTGGCCTGCACGGGCGGTGCGGGCAACGATGCCGTGGCCGTGCGGTACCACGCCACGCTGCTCAATAGCCAGGCCGCGAAGAACAGCGATGAAAAGCTGCGACCGGCGAACTGCGCGAACGAAAGCATCGAACCCGTGGGCGGCGAAACGGCCTCCATCGCCGACAACCGCTTCTACGTTCAGAACGACGCCACCAACGACAACGTGCCCACCCTGTTTTGCCGCGGCGGCAATGGCGCAGGCTTCAGCAACGCGACCGCCCTGGTACCCAACGTCGAATCACTGCAACTGCGCTATGCCGTCACGCACGTGCCGGTGGACGGGGTGGTGCCTCCGCATCAGGTCACGGCTCTCGTGCCGGCTGGCCATGCCTCTTTGGCCCCGCCATTGGGCAACTGGAGCCGAGTCGCCGCCGTGGAGGTGTGCGTCGTGGTCCGCTCACAGCACCCTGTCCCACAAGGAGGCTTGAGTGCCAACGAACTCACCCGCTACCTTGATTGCAGCAGCGCCGAAGTGACAGCCAATGACAGGCGTCTGCGCCGCGCCTACCGCACCACGGTGCAACTCACCAACCTGCGGCCTGTCCTGCCGATGCCCTTTGAGACAGACGGCACCGTCGTCAGCAACCCCTATCGCCGCCTGGAGGCACCGTGAATCATCGGTTCGGTTTTCGTGTGCACCAGGGCGTGGCGCTCCCGATCGTTCTCATCATGTTGGTGGTACTGGCATTCGCCGGCCTGCTCGCGGCACGGCGAAGCGGTGGTCTGCAGGAAGTCAGCACCAACGCCCGGGTTCGGCTGGCGGCCGAGTTCTCCGCCCAGTCGGCGCTCCGCGAATGCGAAGCGATCGTGATCGACGTGGTCGACAACGATGGCGCAGTCCACGGCGAACTGCAGAAACGCTTCGGCACCGCCGTGCTCACCGGGCCCGACGATCTGACAGCGCTCTGGCGTGACCAGGACAACTGGGCCGACGGATCCACCTTTCGCATTCGGCTGACGCCGTCCAACACCGAGGTCAGCAACGACACAACTCGCTTGCCACACGCCCATTGCCTGATTGAGCCGATGCAATACGAGCGCTACCTCATTACCGCTCAAGGCATGTCAGCCGGCGCGCGTTTCGATGCCAATGGCCAGCTCGAAGGCGGATCCGAGATCTGGCTTCAGTCGGTGATCTCGCCCACGGTCCCGGTCCAATCCTCGGAAGGAGGCATGCAATGACCCATGCGCACCGATCGCAAGTCCCCCTCGCCCGGGCATCCATGGTGCGTGTCGCCTTGGCGCTGACGGCCTCCCTGGCCGCCCTCACCATGGAAAGCCACTCGCAACCGTCTCAGCAGCCGCTGCTGGTGAACACCTCGGGTGCCAGACCCAATCTCATGGTGACGCTGGACAACTCGGGCTCGATGGCGTTTCCTTACGCCGACGGCTATTCCATGCACGACAACGGGGAGAAGGGAACCGACGTTTTCGCAGCGCAGCGTTCGGCAGAGTTCAACTCGCTTTACTACAACCCCCGCATCACGTACCGGCCCCGCGTCGACGCTCAAGGAAAAGATCTGGTGCCGACCGATGGTATCGAATTCATTTCCAACCAAAGCAGTGCGAAATTCAACTACGCCGTTTTCTCCCCTGCCAACAAGACACTGGATGAATTGACGCCGCTGATCATCAAACACAGCAGTTTCGAGATGGTGACGGCGGAGACGCCCGCCGGATACCAGTTGGCGTACTCGTACCCATGGGATCCCCGGGATCCCGGCATCGACTACATCCCGTATCACCGGGCTTACCGCGATGGCCAGCCGAACCTTTCCAATGATCCCATCGAGCCTTTCACCTACGCGGTCTGCACTCCCCTCTCGGGCATCGCAGGATGCAAGAACGCGCGACTGGTGACGGTCGACAGGAAAACCACCGGCGCAATACCGTTGCCAGCAAACAGCCAGCGCACCGATCCAGGTTGCACCAAAGACCAGTGCACGGCGGAGGCCGAGCGTACCAACATCATGAATTGGTATCGCTACTACCTCACCCGCATGGCGGCCACACAGACGGCCCTGGGCCTGGCATTCAACGACAAGCGCCTCGACAACACTCTGCGCATCGGCTATCTGCGCATCAACTTTCCGGACGTGGCCATCGCCTTGTCGCCTGGCACTGATGTGACACGCGAACGCGTATTGCGCGGTGTTCGACTGTGGTCACCGGGATCAACGGCCAACCAGCAGTTCTACGACTGGCTGTACGGCACCGTGCCAATGGGCGGCACGCCGCTGCACAACAGCGTGAACCAGGTGGCCAACTACCTGCGCGTGCCAGCTGGCGCGAAGGAGAACCCCTGGACCGGCAATCCCGCTCGGCCCGCAGACTCCGAAAACCCCGAACTGGCTTGTCGCCGCTCGTATCACGTGCTTTTTTCAGATGGCGCCTGGTCGACCGATGATGCGATAAAGACGCAGGCCGCCACGGACGACGACAACAGCACGGGTCCGGAGTTCAGCCGCTTCCCTCAGACAACTGGCGACGACAAAGAGCCCGGAACACTCAAGTACGAGCCCAAGGGAATCGACATCAGACGCAAGTGGTACACGCCGTTTCCCAGCACAGGCACTAGAGGCCTCGCCGATCTGACGGCAAAGTACCACTGGCACCTGGATCTGCGACCCGAGTTGAACAATCAGGTGGCTACGCGCGCCGGTCAACCCGCGTTCTGGCAGAACATGACCACCTACACGGTGGGTTACCTCATCAGCCCCTCTGGCAGCAATGGGGCCGGCGGGCTCACCTTCAAGCAGATCGACCAGTACCGGTTCGACTACCTGCTCAAGGGCTTCGACGACAGCGCGAAGCCCTCGTGGCCCGGCGAAGACCTCAGCCAAGACACCGACTCGGGAATGGCTTCCAGGCGCATTGATGATTTCATCCACGCGGGATACACCGGCGGTGGGAGGGGCTTCAGCGTGCGCAGCGCCGACGACATCAAGACGGTAATCAACAACATCGTGTCGGCCATCCTGTCGGCCATGGGCGACGACGCGGGTGTGGCGGTTGGGGGTGCGGGTGAGGTGTCGCCAGGGCTGCAGGGGCAACTCAAGTACCACGTCGAATACAGCACCGCCGACGGCGAGGGCGACATCAAGGCTTCGGTCATTGACGAAACGGGGCACGCACAAACCCTCGCCATGGACGCCGGTGGTCGGCCGCTCAAGGCACCCGACAACAAAACCTATTGGTCGGCCAGCAAGCAGTTGCCCGCGCCGGCCAATCGCCGGATCTACAGCATACGCACCGACAACACGGGCTTCGAATTCAAAGGCCTCCTGGATTCACTGCCGCTCGCGACACGCGAAGCCCTCAAACGCGACGACCACGACCAGCGCGTGCCCGATGACAGCCGGTTCGTCGACTACCTTCGTGGCGTTGATCCCGTGCTGGACGCCAAGGACCGGCCTCTGCGATTGCGCCTGTCCGGCATGGGTGCCATCGTCAACAGTCCGCCGCTGCTGACGGACAACACCGCTGCCTACATGGGGTACGACTTGTACGGCGATGTCGATGGCAAGAGCACCTATGCGGGCTTCCGGGAGCGCGTCGAGAACGCGCCCGATGCGCTGGTAGCCGCCACCAACGCGGGCCTGGTGCACCTGCTCGACGCCAACAAAGGCGGAGAACTCGGCGCCTTCATACCCCGGCGCAGCATGGCCCGGCTGATCGGCCAGGCCGATCCGGACGCGCCCTTTCGCTATGTGCTCGACGGTCCCGTCACCTTGCACGACGTCTACCACGAAGGCGCCTGGAAACAGATCGCCACCGGCACCGGCGGGCGTGGTGAACGGCTCATCTACGGCTTGAACATTCCACTCAACGGCGCGCAGCCGCGCACACCGTCCGCGAGTGATTTTCTCTGGGAAACGGGACCCGATGTGGTCAACACCGAGTCGTTCGCGCTGGGGCACATGACCACGCCTATCCGAAGCGGCCAGACCGACGGCGGCGCGTGGGTGATGGTCACCACGACCGGCCACCACAACGGGGTGGCCGACGGGAAGAACCATGGCTTGCTGGTACTCGACGCCGCCAATGGCGCAGTGCTGCGCAGGCTCACGCTGCCCAACGACTACAGCGCCGGCCGTGGCATGGGCGCCGTGAATCTGGTGAGGGACCAGCACCAACGCATCGTGGCGGCCTACGCGGGCGATGCCAACGGTCAAGTGTGGCGCTTCGACCTGCGAGGCGATCCCGCGCAATGGCGCGTCGCCTACGGCAAACCCTTGTTCGTCACGGAACACCGCCGCCCCGTCTACGGGGGGCCAGCCTGGCAGGCCCATCCGCGCGGCGGCTACATCGTTGTCGTCGGCACCGGCATGCTGCTCGACGACGGCGACCTCGCCGCCGCCAAAGACCCGGAAAGCCTCTATGGCATCTGGGACACGACGCCACGAAGCAAGTCGTCCGACGGACTGGGCTTCGAACCCATCCTGCCTTCACAACTGCTTGAACAAACCGTGGAATCCCTTGTCACCGCTGATGGGCAGAAGAACTACTTCAGCATTTCGCAGCGGGTGATCAACTGGACGCACCACCGGGGCTGGAAGCTCGCATTGGGCAAAGCTGCGCCGGGCGAAAGGGTCATCGATCAAATCGTCAACATCAGCACCAGCGTGAGCATTCCTGTCGTCGCCATCGACCGGGCTCAGCGTTCGACCGAGACTTGCGCGGCAGACAGCGCGCCGCCCAGCCAGAACTACGTGCTCAATGCGCTCGATGGCCGGGGAAAACTCGCCTTCGACATCGATGGCGACGGCAAGATCGAACCTGTCGCCATGGTGCAGGTCCTATCGGGTGGCTATTCGAGAGGCTTGTCCTATGGCCTTTCCAGTCCCTCGTCCGATGCAACAGCCAAGGAATCCGTTTACAGGCTCAATCTGGGTGCCCAAGGCGGCTCCCAGATCGACCCGAACAACCCAGACAACCCGCTCGGTTGCAAAGATACAAAGCTCACGGTCTATGGCACCCAGGAGGGCAAGCTCGACCTCGATTTGAAGTGCAACAAGGGACGACTCTGGAGCCGCCAGCAATACCAACTCTCGCAGGTGCCTCAATGAGGCGGTTGCACGTGCTCCGCAAGCGCCCATCGGGCTTCACCCTGATCGAACTCATGATCACCTGCGCGATCATTGCCATCCTCGCCAGCGTCGCCTACCCGAGCTATGCCGAGCACGTGCGCAAAGGCCGGCGCGCCGACGCCCAGCGCGCACTTGAAGAGGCCAGTCAATTCCTGCGCCGCCGCTACAGCAGCATGGACACCCACGTCGGCGCGACCCTGCCCACGGCGCTGAGCCAGAGCCCCCGCGAGGGCTCCGCTGCCTACACCATCACCCTGATCGAGGGTGGCGCGGCCGTCACCACGGCCACCGAGGCTCACGGCTACACCCTGCGCGCGGTGCGCACGGGCGCCATGGCCGACGACCGCTGCGGTGACCTCAACCTCGCCCACACGGGCGCGCGAGCCCTGCACGAAGCCGCCCCGACCGCGGCGCTCGCGGACTGCTTCCGCGGCGGCTGACCCCGTGCCCCCGGGGGCCGCCGACACCCCCGCGACGGCCGCCGCGGAAG
>Ga0247823_10001803_pt1 | contig 17664 bp, 17 predicted proteins | sample 13C_PalmiticAcid_2_FD_192426 | JGI IMG/M metagenome (GOLD analysis project Ga0247823, IMG submission 192426) | Soil microbial communities from agricultural site in Penn Yan, New York, United States - 13C_PalmiticAcid_Day30 | ecosystem: Environmental > Terrestrial > Soil > Agricultural land... | reverse complement strand
GCGAAGTCCTGGTCGATGACGGCGTTCCGCGCACCGGCAACGTCTACGACACGTGGCTCTTCGGCGGCGGCTCGACCCGCATCGGCGTGAGCGATCCCAAGGTGCCGACCGAAGTCGAGCGTCGTCCCGGCGGCGGCAACGGCGGCGGTCAGGAGATCCTCTACAACCGCGTCGAATGGTCGATCCACCCGGTCGGTCACGCGATGGTGATGTCGAGCATCCCCAACGGCGGTCCGGCGAACACCGATCTGGACGATGCGACCTCCTGGAACCGCGTGTTCCCCGAGCGCAAGCAGATCAAGTTCGCCCGTCTCGTCACCCGCGAGGCGTAAGCTCCGCATTCCCGAAACTGACGGTGGTCCTACCCGGATCACCGTCAAGCTCACGAAAGGAGCAACATCATGGGTAAGGGTCTTCCTCGCTCGATGTCTCGGGGTGCCGCTCAGCGCCAGGAGATCATCAAGCAGACCATCGTCGCTGAAGACGTCGCTCTCAGCATCACTGGTTCCACTGGCGTCGCTCGTTTCGCGACGGCGGTCATCGGCGATTTTCCCGAAGGCAACATCCTCCTCTTGGGCGCGGTTGCCTACGCTCAGTTCTCTGGTCCGACCAGCGCGAACCTGACGAACGACTGGGAAGGTGACTTCGCCATCGGCTCCGCCGCGACGGCTGACGTCACCCTCAACAATGCTGAAGTCGATCTCATTCCGTCGACTCAGCTCGCTGCTGCCACGAACGAAGTGTCGGCACGGACTCGGGCGACGAACGCGACGCAGGTGATCCTCGACAATACCGACGGATCGCTCGAGATCAACCTCAACTTCGTGATCGATGCTGACGAAGTGACGAACGCCCAGACCGTGGTCATCACGGCCGACGTCGTTCTCACCATCGCCTACGTCGTTCTCGGCGACGACTAAGGAGAACTGACATGGCAGACAAAGAGAAGATTCTGGCTGCTCTCGCTCAGCTTGATCCGCTCGATGACGACCAGTGGACGACCGATGGGTCCCCGAAGGTCGAAACCGTGTCGGGTCTCGTTGGCGAGGCTGTCAAGCGGCAGGACATCGTCAATGCCGCCCCGGACTTCAACCGGGAGAAGGCCTCCAAGGGCGAAGACGATGACGAGCAGCTGAAGGACAACGGTCCCACTGTCGAGGAATATGTCAAGGCTGGTTACTCGGCCAAGAACTACCCCCCGCAGGGATTCGCTTCCAAGTCGACCGACGAGGAGATCGCTGCTGCGATCAAGGCCGAGGAAGACAAGGCCGCTGGTAACGACGGAGCCCAGGAGAATGCTTCGGCTGATGCCGAGGGCGCTCAGATCAATTCCAACGATCAGGGCTCCAGCGAAACCGAACAGGACACCGACTTCGAGCCCACGGACCGCGAGATGACCACGAGCGAGTTCATGGACTGGATCCGGACGGTTCCCAAGGAAGAGCTCGAGAACATCGAGAAGTCCCTGAAGGACCAGAACGACGAAATCGGCGCCGACATCAAGAAGCTCCAGGAGCTCCAGAAGCGGATCTCCCAGGCCGTCTCGATCACTCGCAATCGCATCCGGGAAGCTTTCCCGAATTCGCCGAACCAGCACGCGATCCGCGAATTCATCGCGGCTCAGGCTGCTTCCCGAGCGGACCGTGTGGAGCGTCGCCAGACGATCCTCAAGGGCATCCGTCCGGATGAGCTGGAGCACCGCTCCCCGCTCGACGCCGCGATGGCTCGTAAGACCAAGAGGGGAACTCAGCGTCCCGTTCGCGCCATCATGAAGTAATCAACTGGAGGGGCTTCGCCCATGTCACGCTTTGCAAGTCTCTCCAGTCCTTCAAGCCGAGTCCGGGGTAATCTCCAGGCTCGGCTCTATTATGCGCGTGAGAAGAACCGCAATCTCCGCAAGGCCGCGAACGCTCCGATCTCTCTCAACGGCGCTATCGTCGGCGATATCTCTGACACAGGTTCTCTGCCGACCGGATGGCAGTGGGAAGTCGGCTTCGATGTCGGGCTGACACTGGAAGTCCTGGAAATCAGCAATCGTGATGGTCATCAAGCTCTGACCATCAAGATCTCCGGCACCAATACTTCTGGATCGACACAGTATCCAGGGATTCGTGTTACGACCGAAGTGGCTGCTGAAGATGAAGAATTCACCTTTTCAGTTCTGGCCGAACTGTTGGACGAGTCTGATCCCCTGATGGAGGATCCTCGTATCAGCATTCAGAGCCGACTGGACAACAGCTATCTCAGTGTGACGAACACGGTGATCCCTTCCACCTGGGACAACGCAGAAGTCGTTCACACTGTCGCTGCAACGGCCAATCAGGCAATTGCGTTCCTGCTGGACAATTCGCTGGACAACGGAGAGTCAGTTGACGTGACCTTCCAGGTCGCGATGATCAAGATGAAGAGGACTGGCTGATGGCTCTCATCATTGAAACAGGTGCCGGTGTCCGTAATGCAAACGCTTACGTGAACGCGGCCTATGTGACTTCATACCTGACGGCTCGCAACCGTCAGACCGAGAACGGATGGGCTGCTGCCACTGACGCCGTCAAGGAAGCTGCGATCGTCGCTGCCACGGACTACGTCGACAAGAGGTTCGGTCACCGTTTCAAGGGTGTCCCGAAGGTCACGTTCGACGAAACCTACGCCGAGGCTGAATTGGTGTTCGGCGGAAACCCGGACCCGGCCGATGAGCTCACTCTGGGGGATGATATTTACACATTCGTGTCTTCGCTCAGCGGAGATCCTTATGAAGTGCTCATCGGTGCCTCGGCGACCACGACGGTGCTGAACCTGGAAGCTGCCATAAACGGGGCGGCGGGGGCGGGCGTTGCCTATGGCCTCGGAACGGCTCAGAGCCGCCACGCCAGCGCCCTAGCGGCGGGGGCGGTGCTTACCCTTACCGCCAGCGCACCCGGCACCAGCGGCGCTCTGAGCGTCCTGGAGGGTCCGGTGACAAACGTCAGCATTACCGGATTCAGCGGCGGCAAGGACGGTGGCATTCAACCTCTTTGCTGGCCGCGAACTGGAGCCTATGATCAGACCGGAACGGAGATCCTCGGGATCCCCGACCGTCTCAAGCAGGCTGTCTCTGAATATGCCGTTCGGGCTTCGGCAGACATTCTTCTTCCCGATCCTACGACTGATCCGTATGGCGGGCGCGTGAATCAACGGACTGAAACGGTCGGGCCGATCACGGAGTCGGTGAGGTATGATTCGGGGACAGTCGGGACAGTGACATTCACGCCCTATCCTTCCGCGGACAAGCTCCTCACTCCTCTCCTCTTGGGCTCGGGGAATGGGGGAGTTATTCGTGGTTGACTATAATCGGCTCGCGCAAACAGCAGCGCGTCTCGTCAAGAACAACGGGCGGAGCATCACCTTCGTGAAGCTCAATGAAACGCCAGCAGATTCGAACCGGCCCTGGAAAGGACCGGCCAGCGGCGGTGAGACCACTCTCGCTTTGAACGGTGTCTTTGTTCCTCCCAACACTGTTCGGCAGTTTGGCCTCACCGCTCTTGGTGAAGGAACCGAGTTCAAGGATCTCGTGGCTTTCAGCGAACAGATCATTATCACTGCCCAAGGTGAGAACGATCTGCGTGAATTCACCAGCGTCGTCGACAACGGGGATCGGTGGGGCATCATTGGCCTCCAGGTCCTGAAGCCGGGTCCGACGACGCTTCTCGCTTTCGTTGGAGTGCGCCGATGAGCCTCACACATCAGCAAGCCAGAGATGAGATCCTCGACGTCTTTAAGGCGGCGTGGGATACGACTGGCTACGATGTGCATTATGAGGACGTCCGGAAGCAGCGCAACCGCGATGAAGAACCGTGGGCCACCGTAACTCTCAAACATGCGAGCGGTTTCCAGTCTACCCTCAGTGGGGTGGTGGGAAGCAGGACGTTCACAAGGTTGGGATTTATCACGGTTCAGATATTTACGCCAAACGGAAAAGGCTTGCAAGAAGCATACGATTTGGCTAAGGTGGTGTCCGACGCCTTCGAAGGCATTGCAACTCCAGGTGGAGTGTGGTTCCGTAACGTGAGGTTGAACGAAGTCGGTCGGGACGGTGAATTCTTTCAACTGAATGTCGTCGCCGAATTCCGTTACGACGAAGTCAAATAAAGGAGGCCATTATGGCACAGGTCAATAAGATCGACTCCAACATCACGGGACTGGCCTATGCCGAAGAAGCCAGTCTCGGTGTTCTCCCCGGTTCGCCGGTGTGGAACCGACTGGAGCCGAACAGCTACGATGATTTCGGCGGGGAACTGACCACGGTCGCTCCCAACCCGATCAACCCCTCTCGCCAGCGCAAGAAGGGTGTTGTGACGGATCTCGACGCCAGCGGCGGGTTCAATCACAACCTGACGTTCTACAACCTCCAGGATCTTCTCCAGGGCGTGTTCTTCGCAACCGCTCGCCGGAAGGGCCGTGAGGCTGTCACCGCTGTCGACATCGACACCAGCAACCCCGACGAATACGAGGTCGCTGACACGGATGGTTTCCTGGTCGGCTCGCTGATCAAGGGCTGGAACTTCACCAACGCGGCGAACAACGGTCTCAACGTCGTGACCGCTCTCACCGCTGATGTTTCGGTGGAAGTCGCGACTGGTCAGCTCGTCACCGAGACTCCCCCGGCAACGGCCTACATCCAGGTCGTTGGCTTCCGCTCTGCCTCCGGCGACGTCGATGTCGACGCCTCCGGTGATCTTCCGGCGCTGACTTCCACCACGCTCGACTTCACGACCCTCGGTCTGGTCGTCGGTCAGTGGATCTTCCTCGGTGGTGATCTCACTGCGAACCAGTTCTCGACGGCCGCGAACAACGGCTTCAAGCGCATTCGCTCGATCGCTGCCAATCGCTTGACCCTCGACAAGTCGGTCCTGGCTATGGTCACCGAGGCCAACACCACGAAGCTGGTCGACATCTACTTCGGCGATGTGATCCGCAATGAGTCTGGCACAGACATCGTCCGTCGCTCCTATCACGTCGAGCGTCTGCTCGGTGCGCCGGACGACAGCCAGCCGACGCAGATCCAGACCGAATATCTCAAGGGTGCCATCCCCAGCGAATTCACGGTCAACATCCCGACCGCGAACCTCGCCAACTTCGATCTGTCGTTCATGGCAATCAGCCACGAACAGCGGCTCGGCAGTGAAGGCCCCCTCCAGTCTTCGGTCGTCACGGCCCAGAGGGCTGATGTCTACAATACGTCGAGCGACTTCTCGCGTATCAAGATGTCGTCCGTCTCGGATACCAACGAAGCCCCGACGGCGCTGTTCGCTTTCATCACGGAAGCGACCATCACCATCAACAACAACCTGTCGGCCAACAAGGCCGTCGGTGTCCTCGGTGCTTTCGATGTGACTGCTGGCACGTTCCAGGTCAGCGGCAACATCACTGCCTACTTCAGCAACGTGACTGCCATCCAGGCGGTTCGCAACAACGCTGATATCACCCTGGACATGGCGATCGTCAAGGACAACCAAGGCATCGTCATCGACATCCCCCTCGTCTCCTTGGGCGATGGGCGTCTGAACGTCGAGCAGGATCAGCCGATCACGCTCCCGCTCAGCATGGACGCGGCGACCGCCGAAGACATCGCGACCGGCATGGATCACACCATGCTCCTCACCTTCTTCGGTTATCTTCCGAGCGCTGCCGAGTAATCGGCAGCCTCTCCCCATTTAGAAAAGGAGAACTCACATGAGCATGTATGATCAGTTCGAAACCGATCCAGTCCTGGAGTCCGAGGGCATCTGGATCGACTATGGTGACTTCCGTGTCCAGATCGGTCGTGCCGGTGGCGCGAACAAGAAGTATCTGGCATACGCCGAAGCCAAGACCAAGCCGTTCCGTCGCGCCATCTCGGCCGGGACGATGCCGGAAGAGCGCTCCCGTGCGCTGCTCTACGACATCTACGCCAAGACCGTGATCTTCAACTGGCAGGTCGCTGACGGCGAAGACAAGGCGACTGGCCTGACCAAGTGGAAGAACGGCATCCACAAGAAGGGCGGTGGTCTGCTGGAAGTCACCCCCGAGAACATCATGCTCACCTTCAAGAATCTGCCGGCGATCTTCATGGATCTCCAGCAGGCCGCTGAAGGCATCGGTCTGTTCCGCAAGGAGGAAATGGAGGCCGACGCAAAAAACTCGTAGAAGTCCTGCTCTATTTCCTGGAGCAGGGGGCTGTCGAGCAAAAGATCATGCAGCAATGCCTTCGGGAAGGGATTCCCTTTCCCGATCGCATCGCAAATGCTCCAGAGCTCATCACAGGGTTGGAACTCTACTATCTAGCCTTTTTCGAGCTCTCCGACAGTCGGCAAATAGGGATGTCGTTGGGGCCTATACCCTGGAAAGTAGTCTATGATTACTGCACAGCTTACGGTCTCGACGAGGATCAAACGGAGGAGATGCATCACCACATAAGGGAGATGGACTCAGCCTATCTGGAGCATCACAGGAGAAAGAAATAGTGGCTACCCTCCTCCAGTTCTCTCGCAACATTCGGAAGCTCGGTTCCAGGATCGAGAATAATTCCGTGGCGCTGACCAAGCGCGTTGCGAAGCGGGCATTGACCGCTCTGGTGGAAGGAACTCCAGTTGACGAAGGCGACGCTCGGTCCAACTGGCGTGTCTCCTTGGGCAATCCGACAAGGTCCGTCATCCCTGCCTATTCTCCGGGGAAGAAGCTCGGCATCGGTGAACGGCAGAATGCTCGAGCCGCGATCCAGTCCGGGTATGCGGTGATCAATCAACTTCGCGTGGGGGCGAAGCGCGGGACCGGCCAAGCTGGTTCCGCGCTCTTCATCACAAATGCAATCCCGTATCTCGGTCGTCTCCGTGACGGCTATTCATCTCAGCAGCCGAACGATTGGGTTCAGGTCGCTCTGATGGAAGCCCAAGCGGAAATCGCCAATACTCGGTTGCTGGATCGAACGGTGAGTGCTGAATAATGGCGACAGAAACCATTGACATCATCGTAAGGGAGAACGGGGCTCGGGTTGTTAAGCGCAACCTCGAGGAGATTGGTGCTGTCGCTGAGCGTTCGGTTCGCGGCCTCCGTCTCCTGCAGAATGCTCTGTTCGTCCTCGGTGGTGCTGGTCTTCTGTCTGGCCTCACCAAGATGCTGGACACGCTCACCAACTTCGAGAACCGGCTTGTCCTGGTCACGAAGAGCACAGCTGAGCTGAATGCTGTCCAGACTGAACTGTTCAACATCGCGACTCGGACTCGTTCGAGCTTTGAAAGCACGGCTGAAGTCTACACTCGTGTCGCGCTCGCTGTTCGTGAAATGGGGTTGTCCCAGAAGGATACCCTCCAGTTCACCGAGAGCTTGAACCAAGCCACCATTCTCTCTGGTGCGAGTTCACGTGAAGCCGGGGCTGCTCTCATTCAGCTGTCTCAGGGTCTGGCTGCTGGCCGACTGAACGGTGACGAACTCCGTTCTGTTCTTGAACAGCTTCCGTTCGTTGCTGACGTCATCGCCAAGCAACTTGGTGTCACTCGCGGTGAACTCCGCAAGCTCGGTGCTGACGGTAAGATCTCGACTCAGGTCATCATCGAAGCCTTCCGCAACGCTCGTGAGGAGCTTGCTGAGAAGTTCGCCAAGACTGTCCCGACGATCGGTCAGGCTTTTGAAGTCTTCCGCACTCAGCTGCTGAAGACCCTCGACAATCTGGATGACACGACCGGTGCTAGTGCTGCTGTCGCTCGAGCGATCATCGCACTTGCGAACTCTATCGATGTTCTCGTGGCCTCCGTGATCGCTGCTGGACTTGCCTTCGCAGGTTGGAAGCTCGGTGGCATCATTCAGACGATGGTCACCTGGATCGGTCTCAATCGTCAGATGGCTGCTGCTGTCGCCGCAGGGAATGCGACGATGCTGACCGCTGTCGGGATCGAACAGGCAAAGGCAGCTTCTTCTCTGGCTGCTGCTCAGGCCCAGAGTGTGGAGACTGCATCTACTCTCGCTGCGATCCAAGCAGACATCGCTCAGCTGAATATCCAGCGGACGCTTCTCATTCAGCAGCAGGCTTCTATCGCAATCGACAATCAGCGTCGTATCGCTCGTGATGCTCTCACTGGTCGCTTCATCGCATACAATGCGGCGGTCGCACAGAACATCAGGACGAACATCGCTCTCCAGCGGACGGAGACGGCGCTTCTGGCTACCAAGGGTCAGCTCACCAGCGCCACGGCTGCTCAGACGGCTGCTACGACCGCTCTGGCCGCTGCTCAGGGCAGGGCAACCGCTGCCAATGCCGCCGCGACCACCATGACCGCTCGCCTCGCCACCATGTTCCCCGGTCTGGCTGCGATCGTTCGTGGTGTCGCCTCTGCATTCGCCGGTCTGTGGGCAATCATCGTTGCCAACCCGATCGGGGCAATCATCGCTCTCATCGTGGCTGCTGTCGCTGCCCTCGTGTTCTTCTCGGACAAGATAGCGGTCACCGAGGACGGCATCGTCACTCTCCGTGACGTCGGTATCGCAGCGTTCCAGTTGATCATGGAAGCCATCGCTCCCGTTGGGCAGTTCCTGACGGACACATTCGGCCCTGCCCTCCAGTGGGTCGGTGAGAAGTTCCAGTGGCTCTGGGACAAGATCGTTGAAGGTGTCATGTGGCTCCTCAACGCGATCAAGACCTATGTGAACATGCAGATCGGCCTCTGGGTCGGCCTCGTGAACTCCATCATCAAGGCTTGGAACATCCTCCCGGCTGCTCTGATGGATATCGGCAAGCTCGCAATCAACGGCTTGATCACGGTCATTGAAGCTGGCGTGAACGGCATCCTCGCTGCGATCCAGGGTCTGCTCGACTTCATCGGTCAGGCTGCTGTCGCAGTCGGTAAGGAGAACCCGTTCGCCAATCTGATCGGCAAGGTTGATCTCAGCCAGTATCGCCAGGAACTCTCCGGTGCTGCTGCTGAAGTCGGCCAGATCATCAGTGAGGAATTCGGTAAGTCTCTCAACACGGACTATATCGGCAACGCCTGGAGCGCTGTCCTTGAAAGGGCTCGCGTTGTCGCTCAGGAACGTCTGGCTCGCACGACGGCTGATCTCAACCAGCCAGGAACTCCTGGAACAACTCCCGGCGCTGCTGGCGACGGAAAGGCGAAGTCGTTCGAAGAGATTGTGAAGGAGCTCACCCTCCAGAACGAACTGCTTCGTGTGAACGCTGCTGAGCGTGAGAAGCTCCAGGCGATCATCAAGGTTGAAGAGGAGATGAAGCGGAAGCTCACTGAGACCGAACGGGCTCTGGTGATGGAGATCCTCAACGAGAATGAGGTTCTCAAGAAGGCCGCTGAAATCTACGAAACGGTCAAGGGTCCTGCCTATGACTACCAGCTCACGCTTCAGGCTCTCAACGAACTCCTGAAGGCAGGGCGGATCAATCAACAGGAGTTCACGAACGAAGTCATCAAGGCTCGAATCGAGTTCCTGAATTCTCAGACTGACATGGCGTCCGGTATGGAACGCGGGTTCCTCAAGATCCTGCAGAAGACCGGCGACTACGCCACGCAGATGGAGAGCATCATTACGACTGCCTTCGACGGCATGTCGTCCGCGATCGCTGACCTTGTGGTCGACGGTGAGGCTGACTTCGGTTCGCTCATCCGCAGCATCAACAAGATGATTGTCCAGCTGGTCGTCTCTCAGGCGTTCCAGCAACTCTTCGGCTCGACTGGTGTCAGTGGTGGCGCAGCCGGAGGGAACATCTTCGGGTCTCTCTTCTCTGGGCTCAAGGGCCTGTTCGGTCTCCAGACTGGTGGTTCGTTCACTGTCGGTGCGAACACTGGTGTCGCTCCGCTGCCGAATGGTGGCAACGATAATCGGTTGGTCGCCTTCCGTGCCCAAGACGGAGAGCAGGTCACTGTCACGCCGCGAGGTCAGGCTCCTTCAGGAGGTAGCACAAGCCAGACGATCGTGAACTTCAATATCACAACTCCCGATGTGGCGGGCTTCCGTGCCAGTGAGTCTCAGCTCGCTGCCAAGGCTGCTCGTATGATCGGTCGCGGTCAGAGGAATATGTGATGGCTTTTCACGAGGTCCAGTTCCCGACAGGCATCTCCAAGGGCTCCTCCGGTGGTCCCCGGCGGATGACGGACGTCGTCACTCTTCGTTCTGGCTTCGAGCAGCGTAACGCAATCTGGCAGCACTCTCGCCGGAGCTACAATGCAGGTCTCGGTCTTCAGGACATGAAAGATCTGTATGAGGCGCTCGAGTTCTTTGAAGCTCGTCGTGGAAAGCTGCATGGCTTCCGGTGGAAGGATTGGGCGGACTACAAGTCCAAGGATCCTATCACTGCAACCACCGCAGTCGATATCACGATCGGTGTTGGTGACGGTTCCACTGATGATTTCCAGCTTGTGAAGACCTACTCCGACGGAGCAGGATCCTACACTCGCACGATCAAGAAGCCTGTCGCTGGCACTGTGAAGATCGCTCTCAACGGTGTCGTTCAGAACTCCGGGTGGACCGTCGATACGACGACTGGCATCGTGAGTTTCACTTCTCCTCCCGGCTCCACTGTCGTGGTGACGGCTGGCTATGAATTCGACGTTCCGGTCCGGTTCGATCAGGACCAGATCATGGTGAATGTCGAGCAGTTCAATGCCGGTGCTGTTCCCGACATTGATATCTTGGAGATCCGTCTATGAAGGCTCTCCCCGCTGGTCTTCAGTCGTTCCTTGATGCAGGTGAGACCACGATGGTCCACTGCTGGAAGGTAACTCGCACTGACGGAGTGATTCAGGGTTTCACTGAGCACGACGAGAACCTCACGTTCGGTAGCGTCACCTATCTTGCGGCCAGCGGTTTCACCGCGACCCAGATTGAGTCCTCGCTTGGATTGGCGGTCGACAATCTCAATGCTGAAGGTGCCCTCAGCGATGACACCATCAATGAAGATGACCTCGCTGCCGGTCGCTATGACGATGCTCTCGTTGAACTGTATTGGGTGAACTTCGACGACCTCGCTCAGCGAGTGTTGCTCAGCAAGGGCAACATTGGTCAGATCAAGCGCGGTGAGTTCGCCTTCAGCGCTGAGCTCCGCTCTCAGACCAATCGTCTTCAACAGCGCACTGGACGCAGCTATCAGCGGACCTGTGACGCCATCCTCGGTGACAATCGTTGTCGTAAAGATTTGTCAGACTTCACCGATGATGCTACAGTGGCCTCAGTTGAGGCAAACCAGCGGATTCGGTTTACCGGATTGGCGAATAGCGGGCAGAACGGCTTCTACAAGAACGGTCTGCTGGAATTCCTCACAGGTGATAATGCCGGTCTGAGATTCGAGATCAAGGCACATTCCTCGACCACCGTGGTTCTGTGGGATCGCCCTCCATTCCAGATCGGTGTTGGTGATACGGCAAGATTGATTGCTGGCTGCAACAAAACGATCGGCATGTGCGCGAACAAGTTCGACAATGTCGTGAACTTCCAGGGGTTCAATCTCATTCCTGGTTCCGATTATATCACTCGTTACGCCAAGCGTGATGGGTCTCAGAACGGCGGAAGCATCTTCAATGACTAAGAGGCAGGACATCGTCGCGATCACCCGCTCCTGGATTGGAACTCCTTATCATCATCAGGAGTCCATCAAGGGTATCGGCTGTGATTGCCTCGGCCTCCTCCGTGGCGTGTGGAGAGAGTTCTACGGGAAGGAGAACCCGGAGGACATGCCGAATTACTCTCCGTCCTGGGGCGATCATCGTGTTGACGATCCCCTCATGATGGTGGCTCGCAAATACTTCGTCGAAGTGAAGGAGCCCAAGGAGGGTGACCTTCTCCTCTTCCGGATGCGTCGCGGCATGGCTGTCAAGCACTGTGCGATCGTGTCTGGCCCTCGCCTGATGATCCATGCCTACTCGGATCACCAAGTCCGTGAGGACGATATCACTGAATGGTGGGACAAGAAGCTGGCAGGAGCCTTCAAGTTTAAGGGAGTGCGCTGATGGCTACTCTCCTTTTGACTGCTGCTGTCGGCTCTCTTGGGCTCTCGGGCTTCGGCCTGTTCGCCGCGACTCTCGCTGCGACTGCTGTCGGCACGTTCATCGATAACCGTCTGTTCGGTGTTAGTCAGAACACCCAGAATGAAGGTCCCCGGCTGACTGAGCTTCAGGTTTCGACCTCGTCTGAAGGTCAACCGATCAAGCGTCTCTACGGACGTTGCCGTATCGGTGGCAACCTGATCTGGACCACGAAGTTCGACGAAGTGAAGACTGTCACCAAGGAGAAGGTCGGCGGCAAGGGCGGCGGCGGAAGTCAGACTGTTGAGACCACGACCTACACCTACTTCATCAATCTCGCCTTTGCGTTCACTGAGGGAAACGATCGTTGCCGGATTGGTCGTATCTGGATGGATAACGAGCTCTTCGACACGAACGGAGTGACTTATCGGTTCTATCCTGGAAGCAGGACACAGGGCCGTGACTCCAAGATCAGGGCCGTCGAGGGTGACAACAAGACCCCGGCATTCCGTGGCGTCGCCTACATCGTATTCGAGCGACTGGAGCTCACAAAGTTCGGCAATCGCATTCCTCAAGTGACTGCTGAAATCATCGTGCCGATCAATGACCCGGATGCTGAGATCCTGGAGAACTTGGTCGAAGGGATCAACATGATCCCTGCAACCGGCGAGGTCGCATACTCCACGACTCCGTCCATCAAGGATGACGGTTTCGGCAATGCTATTGCTGAGAACATTCACCTGAAGGCTGACGAGACTGACCTGGAACTCTCCGTCGAGGATCTGGTCGCACAGATGCCCAACGTGAAGCGGATGAACCTCGTCGTTTCCTGGTTCGGCACTGATCTTCGCCTCAGCCATTGTGAGCTTGAGCCGCGAGTCGAGGTCAACACCGGAAAGGTCCTGGAGCCGATCGACTGGCGGGTTGACGGTCTCGTCCGTGCAGATGCCGTCGCTGTCAGCCAGATTGATATCGGTGGTGGTGAGATGCGACCGGCTTTCGGTGGCACCCCTTCCGACCATTCGATCGTCGAGGCACTTCAGTATCTCTGTGACGACCAGGAGATCAATGTCCTCTTCTATCCGTTCATCCTGATGGACATTCCGTCTGGCAACGGTCTCCCTGATCCCTACGGCGGGGCGGAACAGGCTGTCTATCCGTGGCGCGGTCGTATCACGACGAGTGATCCTGCGACTGTAGATGGGACGTCCACTGCTCAGACCGAGATCGACGCATTCTTCGGTAGTGCCTCAGCTGGAGACTTCACCGTCAGCGGGACCACTGTCAGCTGGAACGGTTCTGCAAGTGAGAAGGGCTATCGCAGGTTCATTCTTCATTATGCTCATCTGTTCGCCAAGGCTGCGCTGACGCTGAGCAACTCGAATCGTGCTTATGGATTTTATGTCGGCACGGAAATGCGTGGGGTCACTCAGACTCGTCGCAATGGGACCGGCAACTATCCTGGCGTGACACAGTTCAACGATCTCATCGATGATGTCAAGGCACTGTTCAACAGTTATGGTCTGACGAATGTCCGTGTCAGCTACGCTGCTGACTGGAGCGAATATCATTCGCATCGTCCAAGCGACGGAAGCAATGATGTCTTCTTCAACATGGACCCGATCTGGACGAACCCGAACTGCGCGTATGTCGCGATCGACAATTACACGCCGATCTCTGACTGGCGTGATGGTGTCGCTCATGCTGACTACGGTTCTGGGAACGACACCTATGGTAATCCCAAGGCAACCACGATCTACAGTCACACCTATCTCAAGGGACAGATCGAGGGTGGTGAGGGATACGACTACTACTATGCGAGCGATGCTGACCGTGATGATCAAGTTCGGACTGCAATCGTAGATTCTGCTGAAGGGAAGCATTGGGTCTTCCGTCAGAAGGACTTCCGCAACTGGTGGAACAATCTCCATTACAATCGCCCCGGTGGCGTGGAGAGCGGTTCTCCCACCGGATGGACTGCTGCTGAGAAGAAGATCGTGTTCTCTGAATATGGTTGCCCTGCCGTGGACAAGGGAACCAATCAGCCGAACGTGTTCTATGATCCCAAGTCCTCTGAGAGCTTCCTCCCCTACTTCTCCTCTGGGCAGAGGGACGATACTCTTCAGCGAGCCTACTATGAATCCATCATCACTTACTGGCGGGATAATGCCCCGACTGTCAGCGGTGTGAAGCTCATTGATCCCAGTGATATGTTCGCTTGGACATGGGATGCTCGTCCGTTCCCAGCCTTCCCGTATCGCACGGACTTCTGGAGCGATGGCGAGAACTGGAACCTCGGTCACTGGCTGAATGGTCGTGTCGGTGTCGTCCCGCTCGGTGAACTGGTGAAGATCATCTGCGGATGGGTTGGTTTCACCGAAGCTGATATCGATGTCAGCGGTCTGGTTGGAGCGAACACGACTGTTCGTGGCTATCCGATCGACAACATCATGTCTCCACGTGAAGCTCTCAACCCGCTCTTCAGTGCATATCTGTTTGACGGATTCGAAAGCCAAGGCAAGATCAAGTTCCTCCTGCGAGCGAACACTCCCTTCTCGCCGCTTGACATCGAGCAGTTCGTCAACTCGAGTGAGAACCCTTCCGGCTATCAGCTGAACCGAGCCCAGGAGACGGAGCTTCCAGCGAAGTCGATCCTATCATACTACGATGAGGAGAAAGAGTATCAGGTCGGCACCGTTGGTGACCAGCGGCAGACCACGACGAGCGCGGTGACGGTGGAACTCCGGTTCCCACTCGTTCTCCCGCAGGACGTGATGAACACTCTGGCTGCGATCGTCATCGAGGAAACGTGGGCCGCTCGTGAGACGATTGAGTTCACCCTCGCGCCGAGCGAAATCGCTTTTGATCCGGGTGACGGCGTCATCATCACCATCGGCGGTCGTGCATTGAACTTCCGCATGACTGGCATCCAAAAGGGAATTGATCTCTCTGTCACTGGTGAAGGGATCAACACGACGATCTATGATGCTCTCGTGGACGGTGCCGGAGCGAACAGCACTGGCGGCGTGACTGTCGCTGGTAAGACCATCCTGCGGATCCTGGACATTCCTCTCGTGACAGGGCAGGAGCCTCGTCCTTGGGCTCCTCGGTGGGCCGCTTACCAGAGCCCCTTCCCTCCGGCAGTCAACATCTACGAGGATACTGGCGAAGACCTTATCCTCAACGATCAGCTCTATGTTTCGACCCAGATGGGTATCCTTGTAACTCCGCTGGCTGCTGGTCCTTGGAACATCATCGACGAGGGGAACATCATCCAGATCGATATGAATGACCCGAACTTCCAGGTCCTGAGCGATACCGAACTCAATGTCAGGAACGGTGCGAACGCCATTGCTGTTCGGACTGATGCTGGTGACTGGGAGATCATTAAGTTCGTGAACGCTGCTCTCCAGTCTGGTCGTCGCTATAACCTGAGCCGCCTGTTCCGTGGTCAGCTCGGGACTTACCCGATCATGGGAGATCCCGTCTCTGCTGGAGCTCCGGTCGTCTTCCTCGACCCGATCTCCATGATCCCCATGACCATCCCGGAGTCCAGGAAGTTTGAGAGCATTGATTGGCGTTACGGACCGAATGTCTACCCGACGGGTTCCTCGTTCTATCAGGACGTAACCCATATCGGCAAGGCTGTCGGTCAACTTCCGTATCCTGTTGCAGACGTTCAATTCTTCCCAGGTTCAGGCGAAGTTACCTTCACTTGGAAGCGCCAGACTCGCTTCGGTGGTGAAGGATTCGACGAACCTGAGGTTCCTCTGAACGAGGACAGTGAGCGGTATGAAATCGATTTACTTGACGGTTCAGATGTGCTACTGTCCACGGTATCGGTGACAAGTCCCACTTATACCTTCACAGGAGCTCCGTCAGTGTTCAAAGCCCGCATTTACCAGATGTCTGCCAGCGTGGGACGCGGCCGTCCGGTAACGGCAACTTACGGAGTGTGACATGGCAACCACGATCCTCGGACTTCCTGAACTTGAGTCCGCACAGAACCAGAAGTATCTCACCGTCAACTCCGCTCTGGAGCGGCTGGACGTTCTCGTTAACCTGACGGTCTTCAATCGCACTGTCACGGCTCCTCCTGGATCACCGTCGGCTGGTCATCGCTATATTGTCGCCTCTCCTGCGACCGGTGCCTTCACCGGCCAGGAAGGGAACATCGCTGCCTACATCGGCTCGAACTGGATCTTCTTCACCCCAAGTGAAGGCTGGCGAGCCTACGACCAAGGCGCGAACCAATTCATCATCTGGAATGGCTCAGCGTGGGTTCTCGCTGGTCTGTCGTCGTCTGCTCTCAGCGATGGTTCAGTCACGCTGCTCGGCGTCGGCGCAACTCCGGACACGACCAATCGTCTGTCTGTCGAATCACCGGGTGTGCTGTTCGATGCTGAGACTGATGACTTCACTCTGACCCTGAACAAGACGGCTGCTGGTGATACGCTCCAGTTCCTCTTCCAGACAGGCTTCAGCACGAGGGCACAGTTTGGTCTCCTCGGAAACGATGACTTCGCAATCCAGACCAGCCCTGATGGCTCAGCTTTCAATCTGGCTCTGACCATCGACAAGGATACTGGCAACGTCGCCATCGGTGCCGGGTCAGACGGCACGAATCGACTGCTCGTGTCGGGTGAGAACATGCTGTTCACGAACAGCGGAGATCTGCGATTCACCTTCAGCAAGGGTGCTGCTGGCGACGATGTCGCGCTCACCTTCCAGGACAACTTCTCCGCTCGCGCTCTCATTGGGCTCCTGGGCGACGACGACTTCACCTTCAAGGTCAGCCCTGACGGTTCGACATACAAGACTGCAATGATCATCGACAAAGATGATGGTCGAGTTTCGTTCCCTGAACATTCCAAGTTCAGTGCCTATTGCAATTTCGGTCAGAACTACACGGCTGGAGCTTGGCAGGATCTGTTCGCAAATAATACTCGTCATAATGATCAGGGTGATTTTGCCACGGTCTCAAACGTCGGTATCTTCACTGCCCCTCACGACGGATATTATCTGTTCGGCCTTGGTGCGACGTTCGAGTCACCCGGAACCATTCCGACTAAGATGGCAATCGGCTTGTCCGTGAACAATGCGACTCCGACCTCGGACACGATCAATTCAACTGGTGACGCTACGATCACCACTCTTGAAACTTCATGTGTGACGACTGCATTGCTGAAGCTCACTGCTGGACAGACTGTCCGTGGGAAGATCTTCTTCACCACGAACAATGGTCGTGTCCTCGCTGACGAAAACTATTTCTGGGGCGTCCAGATCGCTTAATTCATAGGAGCATAGAACATGCTGAACAAGACAGAGATTCAAGTCAACGCGATAATCGCAGAACTTCGTGCCCAGAGGAACGAGGCTGGCGATCGCGCTGCAAATATCGCGGCAGAGCTTGCCGTGGTGAAGGCTGAGAAGGCGTTGCTGGAAGCTCAGGTTAAGAACCTCCAGGAGCAATTGAAACCGGCGGACTCTGGGGACGGGGAAGGCCAAAGCTAGACGCTCAGAGAGCGCTCAGAGGCCGCGCCGCTGCTGGCGGGCGGTAGCACCGGGCAAGCCCATTAGGCCGCTGTCCGAGCCGCTCTGAGGGGCTCTGAGCAACGCAACAAAGCGGGGTCCAGCCGCGTTACTTTAGGGGGTAGAGCAGGTAATGTGAGTCAATGACATGACA
>Ga0247823_10001802_pt1 | contig 17666 bp, 13 predicted proteins | sample 13C_PalmiticAcid_2_FD_192426 | JGI IMG/M metagenome (GOLD analysis project Ga0247823, IMG submission 192426) | Soil microbial communities from agricultural site in Penn Yan, New York, United States - 13C_PalmiticAcid_Day30 | ecosystem: Environmental > Terrestrial > Soil > Agricultural land... | reverse complement strand
CTTGGCCGAAACCGCACAGGAGAAAGGAATCCCAGTTGACCGAGCAGTCCCAATGGCCGCTTGCGAGTATGCGGGCTTTCTCCTCGCCGAACTGGCAAAGGAGCCGACGCCATGACCACCCCCAAGCGGAACGAGGCGGTTGCTCTATGGGTGCCGAACGGGCATGTGTTGCCGGACGGTAGCTGGGAGCCCGGCGACGGTACTCTGGTCTTCAAGCACGAAGCGTCGGAGTTCGAGGAACAGCACGGCTTCCCGCTCTATCCGCAAAGCGTGATCGACGCCTTGCAGGGGGAGGTTAGCCGGCTGCGTGCTGCTGGCTTGGCTCTGCTGTCCGTGATGGAGATGCAGGAAAAGCGCGAGGCCGGCGAGTTCCACATTACCGCCGAAGCATTCGAGCCCATGTGGCACAACGCCAAGAAAGCATGGGAACACCTGTCCAACCTGGAGCCCCCGACCGATGGCCGCTGAGATGAAGGTGACGGCGCTGTTGATTGTTGCGCTGCTGACCGGATGCGTGAGCGAGGCAGAGAAGCAGGCGGGCGCGTGGCGGGAGGCACCTTACGAGTACGTATGCACCGGCGTCCAAATGGCTCGCGTTCAGCGCGAAACCCTGTTCTGCAAAGAGAACACCGGCTTCTATCCGTCGTACTGCTACGGCAGCGCCATCATGCGGAACTGCACCCATCGGGATCGCACGCCGCCATACAAGGACCCGCGCAATGACTGACACCACCCCCACCAAGAATGAGAGCCTGCCCAGCTCTGAGGATTTCCGCCTACACCTCGGCGAACTCACCGCCGCAGAGTTGCGGGTAGCCAAGGCCGCCTACCGGTTCGCCCTCACCCGCGAAGCACCCCCGGAGGCTGTGCCCGTCGCTTGGCTTGATCTCGCCAAGATGGAAGGCGGCGGCATGGCCTATGCCACTGGAATCAGGGTCAACGGCAAGCAGTCGCCGCTGTTCGCCACCCCGCCCGCCCCGCAGCGACTGGCGCAGGGGGAGGACGTCGTGCAGAGAGCCAATATCGCGATGCTCGCGGATGCGTGGCGACACGTCCTGACAGACGGTAGAGACGGGCACGAACTGTGCGCCAACCGGAACACGGTTGCTTGTTTCGTCAACGCAATCGACGCACTCACCACCCAGCCGCCCCACCAGGACCGGGGGGAGGTCACTGATGCCATGGTGGACGCCTATCTCGCCGCGCAGGCCAAGGCGGTGCAGGCCGTCGATGACAAATGGGGCAACGGCGGAAAGGCCGCGTCCTACCTGCACCCCGTTCGTGAGGCGTGCCGTGCCGGACTGATCGCCGCCCTGACCGAAGCCAAGCAGCAGGGGCCGGGGGAGGCTGTCTATCAGGTCCAGTGGATCGCCGAGCAGACGTGGGAGGACATCACCGCCGAGCAATACGCCCTGCTGGATACGACGGAGGCGAACATCCGCATCCTCTACACCGCACCCCAAGTCGAAGCCAAGCGGCAGATGGGAGAGGGGGCGACCGATGGAAGGTAAGACGCCGCTGTCAGATGCGTTGGGAAAGGCACCTCCGTTCCGCCTGGAGCCGGGCATTCACATGCTGACCACCGCACCGAATCCTCGCCACCCCGGGACCGGCTGGGACGCAGGGCAGCGTGGATGGCGATTGCATGCGGTCGAGTGGACCGAAGCGGATAACGAGTACCACGCCCGCACGGGGTTCACGCGCTCGCGAAAGCCCGCACTGTGCGGCTGCGTGCCTGCGCACGGCTGGGGGCTCGATCTGTTCATCGAAGATGAGTGCCAACGCTGCGACAAGGTAATCGAACGGCGAGAGATCGCAGCCGCCGCCAAGCCTTCCGGGGAGGTGGGTCATGCCGAGTGACTTGGTGCTGGACTACTCGCCACTACGCGAAGAGGCGCGCCGCCAGGTGCGAGCGAAATTCCCCGGCTTGATCGAGGGTAGCTCGGGGTGGACGCGAGCCGTGACCAACCGATTCAATCGACTGAGGATGCAAAAGTGAACCAGATCCCACGAAAGGTCAGCATTCTCATCGGATTCCTGCGCGGTTCCTTCAATGAGTGGCGCACCGAGGTTTGGCGCCGCGACCTTGACGAACAATACTGCTGTTCAGGCCGTGAATGCGGGTGTGGTGGTGCCACCGTCGAGGAAGTATTCGGGGCCGTGAAATGACCACACAGCCGAGCGACTGGGCGGTTGCCAGGGCTTTCTGGGAAGTCGTCATGAACGGTACGGGCGGCCTACAGGGTCCGTACCTCATCGGTCGAATCGAACTGCGCGCCAGCGAACTGGACGCCAGCCGTGATGTTCTCTCGCTGGAACACATCATCGGGTCCATGCGGAACTTCGCCGACGTGGCGGACGATTGCCCGATGACCGAGAACAACGCGCCGGCCGCCATCCGCGCGTGGGCCGACATGCTGGACGCCACCCCACGGGCTGCGGAGGCGGGGGACACTGAGCGGCTGGATTGGCTTGTCAGCCAGATACGACTGACAGACCTGTTCAACATCACATATCCGCACAACCCTACGACGACCGAAGGATTCCGGCCTGCCATCGACGCGGCCATGGGCTCGCTGGGTGCGGGGGCTACCACCCAGGAACAGGCATAGCCGCGTACAGAATCGTGCAACGATACGGACGACCTGATACTCCCGCCGAGAACTTCAGGTTTGTCGCGTTGGCATAGGTCGGCGTCATCGCGATCCACTGGTCCGTCACGTCCTTGTATGCGCACTGCATCATCATCAGCTGGGACGGAAGGGCGGTACCTAGACCATGCGCAAAGTCCGCTTCTCCCGACCCGTTACAGGTGCCGGCGAACACGCGGGGCGAATAGACGATGTTGCTGCCGTTCTCGTACTCACCGCGCACCACGCCAGTTCCGGTCGTGCCGAACAGCGCGCCGCCGCCGCCATTGGCCAGGCGAACGTTGTTGAGGTCGACCGACATGCCATCGCCGGCAAAGATGCCGACGCGGCTGGTGCTGGACTGGTTGTAGCTGCGGATGCTGCCGTTGCTCATCTGGACGTAACCGTCAATCTCCAGACGGATCGCCTCGTAATTCGCGCCGGTCAGGTCGCAGTTCGACAGCTTCATCCCGCAGGAATCGATGCCACCAACCGCGGACACGGCATGGATGCACCGGCTGCCGGTGATCGCGCCCGCGTAGATGTAGACGTTCGACAGATCCAGGTCGCACGCGTCCTCCACCTTGATGCCGCAGAATGTGTTGTCCAGTCCGATGTTCGTACCGTGCAGGCGACTGATGCTGCCCACGGGGTTAGCTGCCGTGCTGTAGAAGCACCGGATACTGTTCAGATACCCGAAACAAAAGACGTTGTGCATCATCGGGTTGTCCAGCTTCCCTAGCACGATCGCCTCGCCGTTGGCCAGCTGCCAGGTGTAGACCGCACCGCCACCCCAAAACGTCCAGCCGAGGTGAATGTTCTCCAGCCTGAGCGCATCGGCGATGCCGTCGATGTATATGCCATAACGCAGCGGCTGACCGTACACGCCATCCAGGTGCCCGCGGAACACGCCCTCCAGCTTGATGCCCTGATAGCAGTTGCGCAGCATCACGTCCTTGATGTGGATCGTGTTGCCGCCCGGCTCCTGAAACGGCGCGCGATAGGCTCGGATGGCCCATGGCTGATTCGTGTTCGGCGTCCAGCTACCGCTCGTCGGGTCGCCCTGATTATCCTCGAACTCCATCGCCTCGATGGTCACGCCACCGCCCGTCACGTAGAACGTTTCCGTCGCCGTGGCGCTGGTGAAGTCCATGAAGATGATCGAGCCATAGGGGCGAGCCAACAGCCAGTTGCGGGTCGTCGGACCCACAATATCGCGCACATCGTTCCATCCGTCGCCATAGATATAGCAGTTGTCCGAGATGGTTATGCGGTTGGTGACACGATACCGGCCGGCAGGGAAGTACAGGGCGATGCCCCGACCCTGTACAGCCGTCACTGCCGCTTGGATTGCTGCAGTGTCGTCCGTCGTTCCGTCACCCTTCGCCCCATAGTCAATGACCGTGACGAACTTCAGCAGCTTGTTGGCGTTGTTGCGTGCATTGCCCATGGGATGCTCCTTTATGCGGCGGTGTCGCCGGACAGAACCCAAATGGCTGCGCTGCCGCCGCCGTTGGCGCGAACTTCAAGGGTAACCGCGGCGTACTGCCCGGCCGTTTTTGTGTGCGAACTGCGGTTATTGAGTGTGGCGCCGCCTGCAGGCGTGAATGTCACTTGCCCAGCATCACGCTGGATCGCGCGCACCGTGGTCCCGACTGCTGCGGTTGCCGACAGCGTGCAGGTGATGGCCGCCGCATTTGCCAGCACCACGATGCGCTGGTGGTCGGCCTGCGAGATGGATTCTGACGTGGTGGACGCAACGCGCGCGGTGTTGGGCGCCGCCGTCGTGCGGGTCTGCCCAACGCGGAAAATCTCCGTGCCGCTGGTGTTCTTGAACACCAAGTCGCCGGACGGGTCTTCCTGCTCCAGTGAAGCGTTGACGCCGGCCACGGTCTGCCAGCGGCTCCGCCCCAACACGCTTATGAAATACGGAACGTAGCTCCCTACGCGCGACATCAGCACGTTCGTCCACGTACTGCCGGGTTCGCTGATCGCGTAGTAAGCCGCGCTCTGCGTGCCGGTCGTGCTGATCAGGACGTGCCCGTAGTAATCGCCATCACGGGTGTTCAGCATGCCCATCTGGACGCCGATTTGACGATTCACGGCCAGTCCGGGAACGGTTACGACGCTGTTCACCGCCTCCAGCAGTTGCGTGGCGCCACATGCCTGCGTGGCCTGGGCATTGAGCAGGATCGCCGCGCCGCTGGAGATACCCGCCAGCGGATCGCCGCCACCGACACGCGGGCCGCCCTGCCGGTAGGTGATGCACAGTCCGTCGATCTCGCCAGCCTTCGGCGTTCCGGTGGTCTCGCTCCAGTGCTCTTTCTGGATGTGGATGTTGTAGGCGGCGTCACAGAACGACTGCCCGATATTCTCCGAGCCCTGCGCAAGGACGCGGGTGTACTCGGCCGTTTTCTGGATCGTCGTGTGGGGGCCCGCCAGGTATGTGTAGCTGGCGTTAGCGGCCTCGAAATTCGCGCCACCACCCAAGAGCGTGCGCTGCACAGGCGCGCCCTCGAATCGCCAGGTCACCCCGGCATCGGGCTGGCCGGATAGAGCGTAAGGGCCGCCAGGGAAAAGAAGCGTGCCGCCACCCTGCGCGACGAGCGCGGCGTCTGCGGCGACCACGGCCGCGCTATCGTCCGTCACGCCGTCGCCGAGTGCACCGAAGTCCTTGACCGACACCACGTCGCTATTCTTTCCGTACTGCGTGCGGACGAACAGGGAGCCAGGCGCCTGATACGTGATTCCAGCAACATCAACTTGCGAAGTCGAAACGTTCTGGCCATGGACGAACTCAAACTGCTGACCCTCCAGTGCAGCAGATGTGAGCGTCACGCGCGTGGCCGACGTTTCCGTATAATCCACGCCGCCGCCGCGCAGCTTCAGCCCGTCGCAGTACACCGATAGTGCACCGATACCTTTGGCATAAGGCAGCACCAGGTCGAAGACCGTCTGACCCCCTGCTGCCGTGATCGACTGGGGCACATAGACCGCACCGGGGATGCCAATGGCGGCAGCGATGGCGCCGATGGTGTAGTTGACCACGCCAGACCCATCACCTGCCCAGCCAATGAGATCGCCACTCGAGGGGTCCAGTAGTGTCGACACGCCAAGCGTGTAATCAGAAAGACGCAGCGAACGCTGCTGATCGTCGTTAATCTGCTGGATCTGCATATCCAGCAGGTCCAAGCCCTGCTCCAGCACATTCGCATTGAATGCGCCTTGGTTGGTGATGTCGACGATCTGGGAAATAGGGAGCGTGCGCAACAGCACCAGCGTGAACCCGGCAGGTGGCGCTGTCGTCAGCGTCACGCGCGTGCCAGCAGGCTTCCCGAGCTGCGACACAGTGAACGAACCGGCCGAGGATACGACGCCAGTCGCGTCCTCAACCAGCGCCGCAGTGATATGGGTGGCCGAGTAGGCCATCGGCCCATTGAAGACGGTCGCAAGCCCGTCGCCGGGGTACTCTTTCCGCCTGTCGTTTGCGCTGACCGTCACTGTCGTATCCTCGGTTATCGATCTTCACGGCGGACGAACAGGTAACGCAGGTCCTGCACGCCTTCCGGCTCGTATTCGTTCATGGCCACATCATAGATGAACTCGCCCGGCGGGGTTGCTGCAGCCGTTGGCAGACCAATGCCAACACCCAGCACCTTCAGCCAATTCCGGAACATGCGCTCGCCGTCGATCTCTTCGCCTTCCTGCACACGGTCCAGCACCTGGTCGGCGGTGTCCGCGCCGGCCTTTGCGATCGTGGCCGCGGCGTCGCTGACGGGGTTGTTCCGGGCGAACACCGGCTTGTCCAGGATCTTGGCCTCCAGCACGCTGGCGCCGTCTCGGACGAATGGAATGGTCATCAGCGGGTACATGGCCGTCTTGGTGAACGCCCACTTGCTCCAGTCGCCGGCGTCCAGCCCATCATCGTCGTCGTCCTCGGGGAAGCGCAGCAGAATCAGGTCGAACAGCAGCGCCGGCACCACCCAGGCCGCAAGCAGCACGCCCATGCGCTCGGGGATGCTCTGGCTGCGGGAATAGCCCTTGCCCGCCAGCGCGTCGCGGATGCGGTTCTGCTGGATGATCATGGGGCCGATGAACAGCTTGAACAGTCGGAAGCTGCGGTCACCCTCGAAGGCCGACAGGCCGATGGCGGAATGGTCCGTCTGCGTCTGCTGGATCGCAGTGTCAGCCAAGCGCACCGCGGCGTCCTGCGACTCACCGGCGGCGACGGCTTGCTCGAACCTGGCCATCCAGATCGGCACGACGGCCAAGCGATCGGCCGTGCGCTGGTAGGCCATGGCGAACCTGGCCACGTCCTTGCGCAGCGTCCGCTTGCCCGCCATCGCATTCAGTGCCTGCTGGAACTGCCGGTCGAAATCGCCATTACGCCGCGCCATGTAGGGCGACAGGCGGTAGACGAACGTCTGAGCGGCTTGGAACTGGCCGGGTCCCAGCGTGCGCGAGAACGCCGACACCAGATGCTTGACCCCGACGCGCGACACGGCCTGCGGCCACGCCGCGACGTAGTTGCCCACGCCCAGCAGGTAGCGGAAGCCCAGCGCCATCACCGACAGGTTGGTGGTCGCCGCATCCATCAGCTTGTTCGGGTAGCGCATCGCCGGGTCGCCGTAGATGCGGTCGCCCACCGCGCGCGCGACGGCGCCGCGCAGGGATTCGTAGGCGGTGTCGCCCGTCCGGGTGCGCAACAGGTTCCGTAGGCGGCCGTCGTTGAGGATCTTGTTGGCCTGCAGCAGGAACTCGCGATGCGTGATGTCGGTGATGACCTCGTCGACGCGACCCAACAGCAGGGATTCCAGATTGAGCTCCAGCGGGTACATGACGCCCGTGCGCTCCTGCAGGCGCGACTTGGACGTGGTGGCGCGCGCAGTCGGCCCGATAATCTGCTGGACCGTGGCGCTGGCCTGCTGCTTCTCCCCGACGGAGGACTGGGTCGGATCACCGATCAGGGGGAAATACTGGCCCTGGACCGGCCCGAACGGCGTCTCGATCGTGCGCGTGGCCAGGTCCCGCGGGATGATGCCGCCAAGGCGCTTCTGCAGTTCCTCGGTCGGCTTCTTCAGGCTGGCGCTGGCGTTCCATACGGCCTGGACAATCTTCCAGTCCGCCGGCGTGAGCTTGGCCACGACCTCGTCGATGGTCGCCTGCCCGAACTCAACGTGTTGCCCGTTGACCCACCGGCCGCCGCCCATGAGCTTCTTCAGGTTCGAGTCCGTGCCCATGTTCAGGGCCATGGCGATCAGGGTCTGCCGTTTCAGTTCAGCGCCCCCAAGCGACTCCATGCGCACGGTGTCCAGCATGATCCGCTGCCGCTCCTCCTTGCTCCAGCCCTCCATCATGTCGAACAGCGGCTTCAGGGTGGACTCGCGCATGGCGTCGCGGGCATCGCGGGACCGCGCGGCGATGTTCCAGAACAGGTCGTGCCACGGCCCCTGCTCGCCCCCATCCAGACGCTCGATGATGGTCTGCGGCGACAGCAGCACGTCGGCGAAGCCCTTGATGCCGTCCATGATCCGGTCGGCCGCGGTCTTCTCGGCCTCGCTGAAGGCGGTGCCGCCGGGGCCCTGCGTCTCTTCCAGTCGGGCCGTCAGGGTGTCGCGCGCGGCCTCCCACTCCACGGCCTTGTCGTTGGCCATGACCTTGGCCACGGCATTGGCCTGGGTGTCGATGTTCATCATGGCCGTGCGCACATCCCGGATCTGCGCGATGGTCAGGCGCTGCAGGTCCGTCGTCTGCTGGGAGTCCACCAGCACCTCGACCGATTCCGGGATCGGGTTTTCGTTCTCGGCCTCGACGTGCTTGTCGATCCACTGGGCCATGTTCAGCGGGCCGCGGTTCGGGCCGAAGTCATACCGGCCCAGCGCCGCCAGGATGGAATTGGTCAGCTGCAGCCAGTCGCCCCCGGCCTTGGCCAGCCGGGTCTGCGCAGACTTCTTGCCCAGCTTGGTCAGGCGCTTGTCGACCCGTGCCGCCAGATCCTTGGCCTTCATGGCCTCGTCGTACAGCATCGCGTTGGCGAGCCGCTGGCGGGCCTCAACAAGCGCGCCGGCATAGTCCCCGGCCGCGGTCAGCCGCTGCGCCTCCCGCGCGTGCTTGCGCTCGCTGCGCAGGTACACGAAGGGCACCACCTCACGCAGTTGCGTGGCGCCAATCTTCTGGCGGGCCCACGCCTTGACGCTCTCCCTGCTCAGCGCCGGCGCGCCCACCAGTCCCTCAAGAACCGCGACATCGCCGGCGATGGCCGCCATGCGGCGGTCGTTGTGGGCGATCTGCATGGCCTTCTCGGCCATCTGAGGGTCGGTCCGCATGTCGCCGTACTTCTCGGCCATCCGCGCATCGGTCGTGGCCTGGATGTAGGCCTGCATCGGCGGCGCGTTGACCAGCGCCGAGACCAGCGCATCGCCGCTCGGGAAGCCGAACTGCCCGCCCACCACGTCGCCGTCCGTACCCTGTTCCGCGTATACCCGCTTGAACCGCAGGTTTTCGTTCAGGTACTGCTGGCCGTACCGCTTCACCAGCCAGTCCTTGTCGATCTTCATGCTGGCCATGCCGTCAGGCAGCGGGGAACCGTCCGGCTGCGTGCCCCGCGCCAGATTCGCCCAAGCCTGATACACCGGCAGCGCGTAGGTCTCTGCCTTCACCTCCTCCAGCATGTCCCCGCGCGCGGCCTTCCACCACGCTTCCTGCTCGCGCTGGACCTCGCGCACAGCCTGGGCGGCTATGCGTGCCTGCGCGGCCTCGTGCCCCGCCTGCTGCTGTTTCAGGTACTCACGGAACCGCGCCTCCGACATGCCGGCCGCCGACGCCTCGCGGAACAGCGGCTCCATGTTGGCGGCGTCTTCCGCGCGGCTGACCGCGGCATCTCCCACCAGCATCCGATCGAACACGCCCCGGATCTCGTCGTTCAGTTCCACGTCCAGCGCGCGCAAGGTCTTGTAGACCTGGATCATCCACGCGCGCATCCGCGCCATGACGCCGGCCAGTTCCGGCACCGGCGCCTTGCCCTCGCCCAAGTAGGACTCGAACGCGCGCGCCAGCCTCTCGTGCTGCTCACGGCCGATCTCCTCGCGGGACGACACGCCGAGGAATCGCACGATGGCGGCATAGTCGTCGACGATGTCCTGCGGCGCATTCGGATCACGCGCAAGGTCGCCCATCACCTCCAGGAAGAAATGCCCGCTCTCGTGGATGAAGGTGGAAAGATCCGCCTTCGGGGTCAGCCCGATGGTGACGGCGGCACGGTCAGCAAAGTTGATCCAGCCGCGTCGGATAGAGTCGCTGGCATCGTCCTGGTTGAACTCCGTCAGTCCGTCTTCCGACGCTTCGGGTGATCCTTCCGATTGTGGATCGACACGCTGACGACGGTCCCGATTGCCTTCAGCTCGTCGATCGATGAGGCGCCGAAGAGGCCCCGGATCTCCCTTCGCCTGTCGGACGCCGGAGGCTTCGCGCTCGGCTTTGTTTCGGATGGCGACTTGGTCTGCTTCATTGGGGGTTGCTCCTGCGCCTCGGCTGACGCCGATGCCTCGATAGGTGAAGTCACGGGTTTGACCGTCAGGACCGGCCATCACGATGTCCAGGTCCACAGACTCCAGCTTGTCCTGGATCATCTGCGCCAGTTCCTGCGCCTCGGCCATCGTCGTGGCGCGGCCGTAGAACTCGTCGCCGGACGTGTGATAGAAGCGCGCGGTCGCGGTCTCGCTGGCCAGCATGACCTCGCCGATGGCGCGCAGCGCGGCATCACCGACCTCGTGACCCATGGCATTCAGTGCGGTCAGGCCGTCCATGTCGAAGGCCATCACGCCCTCCCAGCCCAGCGCCTCGTCCTCGTTGAACGCGCGGCGGTTGCGCAGGCCGGTCAGTTCGTCCGTGCGCAGCTCCTGCTCGAGCGCGGCGATGCGGGCCTTCAGCGCGGCCACCTCGTCCTGTTCGGGCAGGGCGTCCTGGTAGAACCGCGTCTGCGTGTCGCCAACGAGGAACCGGCGCGCAGCCTCGCGATCGGCCGGGTCGACGCCGGCCTCGTTCAGCAGATCGCCCGCCTCCAGCAGCATGGCGCGCTGGTCGGCCAGCACCTGGTCGCCGCCCACGCGAATGGCCGGCCCGCCGTCCACCTCCTGCGTGATCGCGTCCAGTAGCGCATTCAGGTCAGCGCCTTCCGGCAGGTAGCCGGCCTCGACGGCAAGCTCGCGCGCTCGATCCAGGGGCTTGCCCAGCTTGGTCACCAGCTTGGGCTTGCCGCGGCGGTTCACCCGGTCGGACTCGTTCAGGCGACGAAGCTCGCCGGCCATCGCCGGATCGTTGATGCCACCCTGATCGGCCAGCCACTCGACCAGCGACGGGCCCATGGCCCGGGTCTCGGTCGGAATGTCGCCCGTCACCAGCCGGCCCAGCAGCGAGTCGACGGCCGCGTCCGCACTCGGACGCTCGCGCAGGATCGCCATGCCGGCCGGGTCTTCGCGCTGGATGCGCAGGCCGTAGGGCTGATAGAGGTCCATCGCGCTGCGGCCTGACCGCTGCGCCTGGGTCTGCCAGAAGCGGCGATGCAGTTCCGCATTGGCCTCGGCCGCCTGACGGTTCATGCCCGTGCCCAGCAGCTGGCCCAGCACGTCCTCGTATACCTGCTGGCTGGTGTCCGCGGGTTCGGATTCCCGCGAAACGCTCTGCAGGAAGGCATCGAACTCAGCCTCCGCGCGGTCGTTGAACTGCTCGACATCGGCGCGGCTCATGCCAGACGGCGTCAGGCGCGCGAACTTGGACAGCGCCTTGCCGTGCTCCGGGGCAATGGCGGTGATCCACTGCTCCATCGGGATGGCCACGTCCGTGCCCGCCACCGCGGCGTCGGTCAGGGCGTCGGCGTCCATGAACTGCGCCGGATCCAGACCGGCGGACTGGAAATAGGTGGCCGCCTCGGCGCCGTCCAGATACACACGATCTGCGCCAGACGCCGCCAGTTTCTGCGCCAGTTCGCGGAACTTCTCGGGGTTGCGCTCGCGCAACGCAACGGCGCTGGCCGACAGCGTGATGCCATCCAGCAGCTCGCCCTCGCGCTCGGCTTGCGTCTTGGCGAACCGTGCGCCCGTGGCGGCGCGCGCGATCGCACCCACCCAGGCGCCCAGTTCGAAGTTCTCCGGCAGCCCTTCCGTCAGCGCCTGGTCCGGGTTGTAGGCCTGTTGGGCGATCAAGTTGTAGGTGAACTGCTCGGCAGCTTCCTGCGTGCCCTCGATGCCGGCGGCGATCAGCTTGTCCGTGATCCAGCGGCCCACGGCGTTGTTGATCCCCGGCGGCGCGCGCTGCAAGAGGCGGTTCAGACCGATACGCTCCAGCGCTGCAGCCACCGGCGCCGACGCCAGCACCGCGGCATCGCCGCCAGCCGTGCCCTCGGCGCCAGCCTCGCGCGCCATGTCGGCGCCCTGATTGGCGCCAAGGCCCAGGTTGAGCGTGGTGGATCCAGCGCCGCGGGTGGCCGCGAACGTGGCGATCTGGGCGCCCAGCGTGCCAAGGCCGCCCGCCACATCGGTGGCCGTGGACTGCTGCTGCGGGGTGAATCCGAAAGCATCCTGGATCCGCTGCCCGGACGTGCGCAGGCCGTCGTTACTCAGGCCGACGCCGCGCCCGCCTCGCTGGTTCAGCGGGTCGGCCATGAAGTCGCCGATGGTGTCGCCGAGCGCGCCGCGCGTCAGACGGTCAAGCGTGCGATGCGTGGAGCCGCGCAAGTCGGCCTGACCCTCCAGCGCGCGCCCGAAGGTGGCGCCGAAGCTCGAGCCGAAGCTGCCCGCCAGGTCGCCGACGAACTGACCCCAGCCCCACGGACCCCAGTCGTAGGGCCGGTCCTGCGTGGTCTTGGTCTTGGCCACCGACTCGGCAAGCTGGGAGACCTGCGGCAACTCGCCCTTGGACAGCGCCACGTTGGTCGGGTCGATCAGCCAGGCGCCCAGCGCCGGCTGCCGCGTCGCGGCCTCCTGTACGGCGTCGAGCTCGTCCAGCTGCTTGTATCGGGGCAGGTCCTGCACCACCGCGCCCGCGGGAATACCGCGGCGCGCACCAATGGTGACAGCCTCGCTCATGGTCTCCGGCGGCACCGGCGGCGCCGTCAGCGCTGCGCCACGCGACCGGCGGGCCGCGTCTTCCTGCTCCAGTTCGGCCCAGATGTCCTGGCTCATTGCATCCCCTTGCGCTGCCAGTACCGGATGATATCGGCGTCGCTCGGGGTACGGGAAGCGCCATAGCGCGCTTGGTAGGACTGCACAGCTTCGCGCCGCATTTCAGGGGTCAGGACGCCCGCGGCCAGGTCCACCGACGAGGCTGCCGGCGCGCCCGCATAGGGGCCCATGGTCAGCTTGGCATCCAGCACGCTCATGTCGGCCGCCACGCCCTGCACGACCGACTGCAGCAATGCGTCTGCCTGCTGCGGCGTAGGCTTCTGCCCACTCGACTGGATGTAGGCCTTCTCGGCGTTGCGGTAGCGCATGGCGAAGGCATCGCGCCGCTGCTCGCGCGTCTTCTTGTCCGCCTTCTGGTCCTGGTTCGGCGCCAGCCCAAGCTGGGACCAGCCCATCTCGATGCGCTGCGCCTCGGTCGCCCACTCGGCCTGCTTCTCCGGCTTGGCCACGTCAGCCTGCCTCGCGACCAGTTGGCGCAGCGTGTCCGTCGACAGCCGGTTGGCGATGTCGGCGTCATAGAAATTACGCTTGGCGAAGGTGTTGGGCGAGAGGATGGATTCGCGGAAATACGCCTCCGCCAGTACCGGGTCGTCCTGCACGAATGTGCGCTCGATAGCGTTCTTGCGGATGTTCTCCAGCGCGTCGATCTTGCCCTCGCGCTCGAAACGGCCGTAGGCCTCCGCGCCCAGGATTTGTCGCAATGGCTGGTTCGGGTTCTGCTGGATAGCGGTGTAGGCGCTCTCGGCCTGCTGCTTCTTCAGTTCGTTCTCGCGCGCGTCGCGGATCGACCAGTCCTCCCGGATCTTGCGCATGGCGCGCGCGCGGCGGTCGGGATCGGTGATGGTCTGCGCCCGGGTCAAGGCATCGGCCTCGGTCGCCGCCGCCGGCATGACGGCCGCCGGCCCGTTCCCGCGCCAGCGCGCCGCGCGCGCCTCCACCTCGCGGATGTACCGGGTCGTCTTCGGATTCTCGGCCGTGCGTCCGCGCTGGATCACCGCCTCCGCACCCCCCTCACCCGCGAAGTGCGCGGCCACGGCGAACTGGGCGCCGCCCTTGGCCATGCGTGCCTTGAACTCCTGCGCCGCGCGCCGCGCGCTCGCCCGGGCATCCTTGCGGTCGATGCCGCCGGCGCTGGTCTTGCGGTACTGGAACAGCCCCGTGGCCTGGTCGCCATCATCCAGCACCTCCGGGTTCACCGCATCGGCGCGGAAGCTCGACTCCTGCTCGGCCAGCGCATACAGGTACTCCTTCGGGATGCCTGCGGCCGCGGCCTCCTCGTCCAGGATCTTGGCGATCGCCGGCGGCGGCGCGCCGCGCGGCACTGCAGCCACGTCGGCCGGCGGAATGTCCACGCCGCCCTGCATCGCCCATGCCGCGTCGCGGTCGGCCTGCACGTCGTCCAGGATCGGCTGCACCAGCGCCTGCGTGCGGACGCGGTCGGCCGGCGTCATCTGCTCGCGGTACTTGTCCAGGTAGGCCGCGGCTTCCAGCGGCTTGCTGGACACCAGTCCGGCCACGGTCTGCGCGCGAATCGAACTTGCCATCTCGCGCGTGGCCGCGCGGCTGTACTCGCTGTCCGGGGCATACCCTTGACTGGCAAGCTGGCGCTGGCGCATCACGATGGCCTCGTTGGCCACCTGGTCCTGCCGCGCGAAGTCCTCGGCGGCGCCGGCCAGAACTGCATCCTGTGACACGCGATCGATCGCCGCGACTTCCTCGCGCTCGATGTACTGAGAATGCTCCCGATCCATGTGGTTGTTCAGGCGGTTGGACACGCCGTCCCGCCACTGTCCCGCGATGGCGTCGAAGCGCGCGCGCTGCGTCCCGGTCAGGCTCTCGCGGATCTTGCCGATCTGCTCGTCCATCTTCGGGGTCAGGTCGGCGCCGGCCTTCAGCGCCTCGCCGCCGCGGTACTTGTTCACTCCCTCAACGTTGGCCGGGCTGAAGGTGTTGACCTCCCAGTCCGACAGCTCGCGCCGGGCCTTCAGCAGCGCCGCGGTGTCGTTGCGCTCCTGCCACTTGGCGGTCAGGTCCTGCGCCCCTTGCGTCAGGGTCTGGATCGCCTGCTGCTGGCCGCTGATGTCCAGCCTCGCCTCGTTGCGAACGCTAGGGATGCCACCGGCCGTGACCTGCGGGATGTTCGGGCGAGGAATTAGCTGTACCAAGGTCAGCCCCCCATATTGGCGAAGGAGTTACCAGCCTGCATCAGGCCGCCGATGATCGTGGCGTTGTTCTTCGACTTCGTGGCGAACCGACTGGCCCGGTTCTGGTTTTCGGTATTTCGCGCGTCAGCGCTGAATCCCCAGGCCCGGCGTGCGGCGTCCAGTCGGATCTGCTGCTGCTCCATCTCGCCAAACAGCGCCGTTTCGCCCAGCAGCTCCTGCGGGGTGCCAAACTCGGAATCGATGCCCTGCGCCGCAATGGCCGCGCGCTGCTGTCCCTCGATAGCCCGGGTGCGCCAGGCGGAACGCTCGCTCTCCAGATCGCCCTGCGCGGCCGCATCTGCGGCCTGGTTGCGCGCAAGCTGCGCATTGTTGGCGTCGACCTTGTTCTGGTAGTCCTGCGCCTTGTTCTGGGAGTCTACCGCCAAGGCGGCGCCGCCTAGCGCGATGATGCCTTGAATTACGTATGGAGTAGCCGGCCCGCACATTGGTCAACTCCTGATATAGAAGGGTCGGAACAGTTCGCCGTTTCGGCCAACAGGGCGCGGATCCATGACCGTGAAGCCCATCCACTCCAGCCAGCGAATGGCCGCATTGTTGCGCACATCCACCCAGTTGAACAGCGCGCCGGGGAAGCGCTCCTGCACCGCCTGCAGCACATGCGGGGAATGACGCACGAACTCCCGGCGCACGTCCTTCCGGTCCATGGCCTTGGAGCCCAAGCACCAGACCGAACCGGTACCGGTGATCGCGCTGGTCAGGGTGACGCCGAACATGCAGACCGGCTCCCCATCCATGATCGCGGTCCAGACCTTCGTCGACTTGCGTAGGCCGTACCGCAGCGCCCAGCCCACGGACAGGCCGCAGGATGCCCGGACCTCGTCCGCGTCCGCCTCGCGCGGGTTGGCGGCGATGACGCGGGCATGCTCCTCGGTCGCCGGGACGATGTCGACCTTCACCCCAGTTTCCCGCTGGCGGCAGCCTTCGTGGTGATGCTCAGGATCTCCATGGGCAGCGGGTCGGTCTGCCGGAAGCCGATGCGCCCGTTGTCCACGCCCCAGCCGGCCGTGATCTTGCAATCGTACTGGCCCGACTTCAGGAAGGGCGGCTGCCCGTAGTTCTCGAACTGCCTACCCTCGACGGGGAATCCTTCATCGTCCGGAACGGCAGGGTTGTAGGCATACACGCCGCGAGACGCCAGCAGCAGCACGCGCGCATCGAAAGCGAGCTTGTTCTGATCCCGCAGCGAGGAATTGCCGGGGCTGTTCAACTCCAGCGTTTCCACCTGCGCCACGTAGCCCAGGCCGACATGCACCACGCCGCCCGGCGTGTCCAGCGTGATCTGCCCCTCTTCCACCAGGAAGGGGCCAGCCACCGCAGCGTCACGCAGCACGCTGACCATCTTGCCCTCTAGGTGCCACAGGCCCCCGATCGTGTCGCGCTGGAACGTCCAACTCGTCGTCGTACCGGTGCGGAACACCGTCGGTACCGTGCCAACGGAATACCCCTGCACCACCGTTCCGCTGGTGTACGCGTCGATGATGACCTGCACCGACTCACCCGTAGGCGCAGTCAGCAGGAGAGCATCGCCGATGTCCGTCACGGCCGTGAAGATCGATGCCGACGCGGTGATGGTCAGCAGATCGTCCTCCGTCCACCCGCCGCCCGTCGTCAGGCCGACCGTGGTCGCCGTCGTGTTGCGGCCGTCGTAGGTCACCGCTGCGTCCATGTAGACCATGTCTGACTCGGTCGCGAACCTGGTGGTCTCCTGCTGTTCGATGTACTGGACCGTCTCGCCGTCAATCACACGCTGACTCAGCGCGTACAACTCGCTTTCCTTCTTGCCCGGAAGGCTGCAGCTATCCATCCATTTCCCGTCGGTGTCGTGCCAGTGGAAGCCCACGACCTCCTGCTCAGGCAGGTACGTGCACCCAACCTGTACGCCGTCGTCGCGCGTGAAGATCAGCACGGACCACGGCGCCTTCCAGTGGGCTACGTTCTCGATCGTGTAGCCGTAGAACAGATGCTCCGCCCAGATGCTGATCTCGTTGCCGCGGAATCCGTCTTTCTCGAACTGATACCCCAAGTCGCGGATCTTCTGCCCCTCCTCCTGCACGAAGATGGCGGACTCGCCGATGACCTTGGCGGGCACGTCACCCGTGCCGCTGTTGCCCTGGTTCTTGACGCCGATGGTCGACGGAGTGATCACGTCGTCCGCGCCGCCGGTCATCTTGTTCTCGCTGGCGGTGGTCAGGATCAGCAGGTTGTCCAGCGGCACCAGGTCCTTGACCGTGTTGACCTGCCGGCTATTGATCACGAACGACACCGAATCACTGTCGACGATGGGCGAGGAGCGGCCGAAGTTGGTGTAGTCCCCGATGCACGAACCCCATATCGCCTGGCTGTCGGCCGGCGTGCTGGCCAGGAACAGGCGGTCGCCGAAGAACTCGATCTCGCGCGGGTAGCCGTAGAAGTTCGACCACGCCCCCAGCGCGAACACGTCCGTACCACCGACGGCGCCGGCGGCGAACTCGTTGACGACGATGTTGTTCGTGCCCGACGGCGGGGGCTCGTTGAAGGTGATCGTGTCCGTGGAGGCTGAGACAAACCATCCCTGCGCCATAGCTATACCCTATTACCTTTCCGCCAATTTGCGGCTGCCGGAATAACCCTAAGATTAGTTGGCACATGAAGCC
>Ga0247823_10001801_pt1 | contig 17684 bp, 13 predicted proteins | sample 13C_PalmiticAcid_2_FD_192426 | JGI IMG/M metagenome (GOLD analysis project Ga0247823, IMG submission 192426) | Soil microbial communities from agricultural site in Penn Yan, New York, United States - 13C_PalmiticAcid_Day30 | ecosystem: Environmental > Terrestrial > Soil > Agricultural land... | reverse complement strand
ATCGCGCCGCGGTCGTAGTCGCGTTGCAGCCGGTCGCGATCTCTTGCCCGTTTTGCGAGTTCGCCGTCGATCCGGGATCGGCGCCGTTCGCTCTCGGCGCGCAGTTTCTCGATTTCCGGCAGGGCCTTCTTCCGCCAGGCGGGATCGGTCGCACGGGCCATCTCACCCTCAGAATCGGCGAAAATCTCGAAGCAGGCCTGGGTAGGTGTTTCGGATGCTTCGGAAACGGACGGCGCGATCAGCGCGACAGCAAGGAGAAGGGGCATGAGCGTTCGATAGCAAATGGCATTCCCGGCTTCTACCGGGGCATATGGCGCCGAGATGATTACGCCGTGCGACTTTGCTCGCACTTCACGGCGATTGGTACCCGAGATCTCAAAGCGATCATCCTGACCGTTTGGAGAGCAGGTTTCGGACCTTCGTCGGAAAGGCACTGCAATCGTTCGCTTTGCGCCGTCCGCATGCGATCCTGGCGAATGTCGGCTACCTCGGATTGGCGGCCGGAAGCTGCCGGTCAGAAATCGGCCAAATCGGCTTGTTTCGGCTATTCAGACCGAACTGAGTAGCAGGCTGGTTTCGCTGTTCTCGACGCCGTCGATCGTGCGGATCTCGCGCAGGACCCGGTCGAAATCGGCGAGGCTCGACGTGCATATTTCGGCAATAAGATCCCAGTTTCCGTTGGTCGTATGCAGCGCGCGGATTTCCGGGAATCCGCGCAGTCGGCGAATAACCTGCGTCGTCGATTTCCCCGTGACTTCGACCATCATTACAGCGCGCACGTTCAGGTCGTCGCGGTCTTCGCGAACGCGGACGGTAAAACCGAGGATGGTCCCCGTTTCGAGCAGGCGATCGAGGCGGTTTTGCACCGTGCCGCGCGCCACCCCCATCGCGGTTGCGATCTTCGACAGCGACGCGCGTCCGTCCTGCCGCAGATGCGCAATGATCTGGCGGTCGAGTTCGTCGGGCATGAATTTTGCGGGATTGTCGGGCAAGTGCGTCGATCCTGTCTGTCAATTTGCGCAATCTATAGGGGCAATTTGATCAAAATTTGAGCAACTTTACCGCATTAATGCCATTTTATATAAAATTCGAACTGCGTAGCCGTCGACCTCCACTACCCAGTTCGAGGATCCAATGCCGCCAGCCGCTTCCCCGCTCGCCTATATTCCCTTCATCAGCGTCGAAAATATGATGCGGTTCATTCACCACCATGGGCTCGAGGCGGTGTTGTGCGAGCTCACCGACGCCGTCGAGGCCGATTACCGCCGCTGGAACCAGTTCGAAAAATCGCCCCGCCTTGCCTCGCACTCGCGCGAGGGGGTCATCGAACTGATGCCGACATCGGACGGGGAGGTTTACAGCTTCAAATATGTCAACGGCCACCCGTCCAACACGGCGCGCGGGTTCCAGACCGTCGCGGCCTTCGGCGTGTTGGCGAGCGTCGAGACGGGATATCCGCTGCTGCTCACCGAAATGACGCTGCTCACCGCGCTCCGCACGGCGGCGACCTCGGCGATGGCCGCGCGCCTGCTCGCGCCCGCCAACGCCAGGGTGATGGCGATGATCGGCAATGGTGCGCAGGCGGAGTTCCAGGCGCTGGCGATCAAGGCGGTGATCGGGATCGAGGAAATCCGCCTTTACGATATCGATCCGGGGGCGACGGCGAAGGCCGCGCATAACCTTCGTGACAGCGGACTCAGGATCGTGACATGCGCCACCGCCGAGGATGCGATCGAGGGCGCGGACATCATCACGACCTGCACCGCGGACAAGGCCTATGCCACGATCCTCTCCGACAATATGGTCGGGGCGGGGGTTCATATCAACGCGATCGGCGGCGATTGCCCCGGCAAGACCGAACTCCACCGCGACATTCTCGCGCGCGCCGAAACCTTCGTCGAGTTCGAACCGCAGACGCGAATCGAAGGCGAGATCCAGCAAATGGCTGCCGATTATCCGGTCACCGAATTGTGGCGCGTGCTCGAAGGCGGGGCGGAGGGGCGCCGCGATGCGCGCCAGATCACGTTGTTCGACAGCGTCGGCTTCGCAATCGAGGATTTCTCGGCGCTTCGTTATATCCACGCGAAAACGCGCGGGACCGATTTTTACGAGGCGATCGACATGCTCGCCGACCCCGACGACCCGCGCGACCTTTACGGCATGCTCCAGCGCGCGGCCGCCTGATCCATGGCTGCGGCTATCGCCGCGCGCGGGGTTTCCGATCCCGGCGCGCGGCGATTGGCTTCCGTCAGAAGCGCCAGCGCAGATTACCGAGAACGCGGCGCGGCTGGCCGTAGAAGCCCGCGTTGAAGAAGCCGACGTTGCGGTAGTATTTCTTGTCGAACAAGTTGGTGATATTCGCGCCGACGCTGACGTTGGGCGACAGGTCGTAGCGGGCGAGCAGGTCGACGAGGACATAGCTGCCCTGCACGGCATCGCCCGTTGCGGTGACCGGCTGTCCATTGGGGAGGAAAGCGCCGGTCGGGATCGGCATGGCGCGGTAGATGCGGCTTTGCCAGCTTCCGCCGCCGCCGAGCGTCAGATCGCCGATCTTGTACGTGGTGTTGAGCTTGACGAGGTGCAGTGGCGTGTCCGACGAAAAACGGCTTCCGTCGGCATTTTCGCTGCGCGCATAGGTATAGCCGCCGGCAATCTTCCAGCCGGGGGTGATCGATCCGGCGATTTCGGCCTCGGCGCCCCAGGTCTTGATGCCGCTCACGGCCTGATAGGGCGTCGAGCCGTCGGGAAGCGGCGGCGCACCGACCAGGAGCTGCGCGACATTGTCCTGCTTCATATGAAAGCCGCCGAGCGCGACATAGAGGCGGTCGCCGAAGAATTCGCCTTTCAGGCCGAATTCATAGTTGGTGCCACGCAGTGGCGCGAGCTGTTCATTATCAACATTGCGCTGGCTCTGCGGACGGAACACCTCGGCATAGCTCGCGAAGGCGGAGATTTCGGACGTGATGTCGACAACCACGCCGGCATAGGGAGTGAAGCGCTTGTCGCCCACTGTTGTCGTGCGGGTCAGCGCACCCGGATTGGTGGTCGTGTTGAACGTATCGGTCACCGTCTCGGCATCGGTGTAACGGCCGCCCAATATGACCTTTACGCCGTCGGCGGGGTTGAGGCGCAGCGCGCCATAGGCGCCGGTTTCCCTCGTGTGGTCGATGCTGGAGGCAAAGCCGCGGTCGGTGCCGACCGGACGCGGCACATCGCCGTTCCAGGTGAAGATGCTCGGGAAGGCGGTGTAGGTCGTCGTGCCGACGCGGAAGGTCGGCAGGCCGTAGTTGACCGCGAGGCTGGTTGCCGCATTCTCAAGTTGGCGCTGATAATGATTGGCGCCAAGCACGACCTCATGCTCGCGGCCGAACAGCATGACCTTGCCGGTCAGATAGCCGTCGAGCGAATCTTCACGGGTTTTCGATTTGCTAAAAGTGTTGACGACGTTCAGCCCAAGCCCGGTCTGGCGGTCGGGGAAAAATGTGCTGTTCGATCCCGCAAGGAGCAGGCTTTCGGTGTCGGTCCAGCGCCGGTTGTAGGCGACGCGCGCGACCCAGCTTCCGATTTCCTGTTCCAGCACGGCGAAGGCGTTCACATTGTCGCGCTCCCACCGGTTCCAGCGCGCCGCAGCGCTGTACGAGCGCGGGAGGTCGGTCGGGGTTCCGTCGCTGTAGAACAGCGGGACCGCGCTCCAGCTCCCGCCCTGCGAGTCGGTGCGGAGATAATCGGCGCCGATGCGCAGCCGCGTGGTGTCGGTGATGTCGGCCTCGACAACGCCATAGATGCTTGGCGAGGTGTCGTTCTGGAAATCGACATGGGAATCACGGTTCGTATAAGCAGCGACGACCCGCGCCCGGATGCGGCCGTTCGCGACGATCGGTCCGCCGACGTCGGCCTCGGCGCGGATATAATTCCACGACCCATAGTTGAGGCTGACATTGGCCGACACGCCGTGCGTCGGGCGCTTGCGGACAAGATTGACCGTTGCCGACGGGTCGCCGGTGCCGGTGACGAGCCCGGCGGCGCCGCGCACGACCTCGATGCGTTCGAACACCGATGTGTCGCTCATCACGCTGTTGCCGCTGGCGCCGACATTGAAGTTCGACGGCACGCCGTCGAGCTGGAAGCTGGTGATCGTGAAGCCGCGCGCCTGGAACCGGGTGCGGTTGCTGTCATAGGACTGGACCGTCACGCCCGGCGTCTGGTCGAGTACCTCGGCAATGGTGATGAGGTTGAAATCCTCGATCCGTTCGCGGGTGAAGACGGTCACCGACTGCGGCGTCTCGCGGAGCGACAGCGGCAGCTTGGTCGCAGTATTGGTGTCGCCGGTCTGATAGCCCATGCTTTGTCCGGTCACGAGGATTTCTTCGAGATAATCGGGCTTGGCTGCCTCGTCTTTCGTCGCTTCGCCGGCTTGCGCTTGTGCGTGCGCCGTGTTCGATGCCGCGATCGCGACAAGCGCGCAGCCGGTCAGCGCGTGGCGGATGGAAATGATCATGACTTCCCCTGTTTCTTGGTCGTGGATGCCGCATCGCGCGCCGCGCGAGAGGGCAGGTAGGTGCGGATGATGAGAAGAATGGCGGCGGCGAGGCTGAGCAGGCCGAACCAGCCGAAGCTGCCGAAGGCCCAGCCCCATGCTGCGGCGGCGGGCAGAAGGCTGAGGAGGACAAAGATTGCGCCCGCGACGCGCAGGCGCCGTGCGAGCGCACGAGCGGGGGCGCGGGCATAGGCCCAGCGATGATGATCGGTTTGCGACAGGCCCATGAGCGCGAAGCCTGCGAGCGCGAGAAGAAAAGAGAGCAGCGCCATCATTCGGCCGGTACTGCCGCCGATTGCGGGACGCGTCGTCCGCGTCCGGCAGGTTGGGACCGGTGCGCGGCATGACGCGCGAGCCACGCGAAAAGGAGCGCGAAGGCAAGGAAGCCGGCGCCCATTGCTGCCATGCCCCAGTCGCCGCGGGCGATGCTGGCGGGAAGGCCATTTGCCGTGAGCAGGCCATCGGCGATAGCAAGACCCGCGAGCGAGACCGCCGTCGCGCCCAGCAACATCGTCCAGGCAAGGCGCGTCGGCGCGAGAATGGCGACGATGATCGCGACGGCCCAAAGCTGGAACATCGCGCCAATCTCCGCGTCGGCGCGCGCGGAGCTGCCGAGGGGCAGCAAGCGGTTCGCCCACAGGAAGCCGGTCATCGCGAGCGGCATGCCGGCGAGGAAGGCGATGTTGAGCCGCTCGACGATCCGGAAACCGAGCGGCGGCCGCGCCGGGTCGGGCTGTTTCTCGCGCCGCTTGACCGTCCACAGGATAAGCCCGCTGGCGGCCATGCCGGTCCCGGCAAGCCCGCTCAGAAACAAGAGCCAGCGGATGCCGGTATCGGCAAAGCGCCCTGCATGCAGGCCGATCATCGCGCCGCGCGCCACCACACCCGCGCTTTCGGGGCGGGGACCCGCGAGCAGCGCGCCGGTGCTGCCGTCGAACCGGATCGTCTGTTCGCCATCGACGATGCGGTCGGCGAGACGGCGGCGGACCATCACCTGCTGCGCCGCATCGCCGGGCTGCGCGATCAGGATGCCGCCCGCGCGGCCGCCCCATAAGGCTTCGGCCCGGTCGACGAGGCCGGCGAGCGGGACGAGCTGTTCCGGCTTGCCGCTACGTTCGACCTCGGGCGGGCGGGGAAATTGTTCGGCGATCATCGCCTGCCGCGATCCATAGGTCGCGACCGCCGGCCAGGGCATATACAGCGTCATCAGCGTGATGAGCCCGGTGTAGGTGATCATCAGGTGAAAGGGCAGCGTCAGGACCGCGGCGGCATTATGCCCGTCGAGCCAGCTTCGCTGTCGCCGTCCAGGGCGGAAGGTGAAAAAGTCGCGGAAGATCTTCTTGTGCGTGATGACTCCGGTGACGATCGCGACGAGCATCAGCAGCGCGCAAAAACCGACGAACCAGCGGGCCCACAGAACCGGGACATAATGGAGGTCGAAGTGGAGACGGTAGAAGAAGTCGCCGCCTGCGGTCTCGCGCACCACGACCGGATTTCCGGCGCCGTCGAGCCACTGGCTGTTCTCGTCACCCGCGCCGCGGCGCGGGCGCCGACCGCCGTCTTCCTGCGATTGCCAGCGGAGCAGGACGCCGCTGTTCCGATCGCCCGGCAGATCGATCGACCATCCCTTTGCGCCCGGCGCACGCTTCGCGAGTTCGGCAGGTGCTGCCTTCAGTACCGCCTCGCGGTCGAACGGTGCGGACAGTTCGGGGCGGGCCCAGCGGCTGATTTCGTCGCGCCAGAAGCTGACCGTTCCGGCCAGAAAGATTCCGAACAGGATCCAGCCGACCAGCAGACCCGACCAGGTGTGCAGCAGCGATTGCGACTGGCGCAGGCTCATGCGCCCGCCACCCGAAGGATGAGGAAGCCCGCGACCCCGGACACGCAAAGTCCGGCAAGCGCCGAACGCAGCGAGCGCGCCGCAAAGACATAGACGGCGACGCCGGCAAAGATGGCGAAGGACAGGATCGTCGCGATCAGCGTCGCGTCGAGGCGCGGCATCGGAAGCAGGTGTGCGAGCACCGAACCCCACAGCGCGGCGAGCGCATAGCTGCCGAACAACGCCGCGAGTCCGCGTCCGAGAATATGTTTTGCGCTATTGCGAGTCATTCGCGGCACATGTCCGGTTGCGCGCGGAGATGCAATATCGCCCAAAGGTTATATGTTCATCACATTCGGGATATGATGCCGGGTGCGCGATCGGCCGCGCCCGGCGCCGGGTCGGGCCTCCGGTTTCAGGCGGTCAGTGGGTTGGACGCCGCCGCTGCGAAGGCGGTCAGGCTGCGTCTTGCTCAGTTCGCGATGGCGCGTAAACAATGTCGGCATCGACCAGCGCGTCGATCTCTCCGGGCGCATAACCGAGGTCGTGTAGCACCGACAGGCTGTCGGCACCCAGCGACGGAGCGGGCAGATCGCGCTCCGTTTCCAGACCGTCGAACCGGATCGGCTGGGGAAGCATGCGCTTGATCGCGTCGGGATAGCCCGGCGGAGTACGGAAGAAGTCGAGGTCGGCCAGATGCGGGTCGGTGAGCAGGTCTTCGATCCGGTTCACTTGCGAACAGGGGATGTCGAGACGCGACAGGGTTTCGAGCCATTCGGCCGTCGTGCGGGCGAGAAGGGCGTCGGACAGGATGGCGTAAAGATCGTCGATGCGCGACTGGCGCGCCGTTTCGTCCCGGAACCAGGGTTCGGCACAGATTGCGTCCTTGCCGACCTCTGCGAGAAAGCGTTGCCACTGGCGGCCGGTGTAGGGCAGCGCGGCGATCCATCCGTCGCGTGTCCGGTGCGGCCGCCGGTGCGCCGACTGGAGGCGGGGATAGCCGACCGCGCCCTGATCTTCGAATGTCGCCGAAGCCAGATGCTCGTTCAGGATGAACGAGGCGAGCGCCTCGAACATCGGGACCTCGATCTGGATCGCCTGTTCGGTGCCGCTGCGCCGCGCTACCAGCGCCGCGAGGATGCCATAGACGGTATAGAGCGCCGCGATCTTGTCGGCGACGATCGTCGGGACGAAATGAGGCTCGCCGCCGGTGAAGGCGGCAAAGCCGCTCGCCGCCTGAATGATGTCGTCGAAGGCGGGGCGATCGCGGTAGCGTCCCCCCTGTCCGAAGCCGATCGCGGAGCAGTGGATGATGCCCGGATTATGCGCTTTGGCGCTATCGAAATCGACTCCGAGCCGCTTGGCCGCATCGGTCCGCATATTGTGAAGCAGCACGTCGTTGCGTGCCATCAGGCGATGCAGGATCGCCTTGCCGCGCGGGTCCTTGAGGTCGATCGAGATCGTCCGCTTGTTCCGGTTATTGTTAACGAACAGCGCCCCCATACCGGCACCCTGCGGATGAGAGACGCGCGCGATATCGCCCTCTATCGTTTCGATCTTGATGACCTTTGCGCCGAGATCCGCGAGGATCTGGCCTGCAAAGGGACCCATCACCACCGCGCCGATTTCGAGAACGGAGACATTTTTCAGCAGCGGGACCATCAACCTCTTCCTGTTTGTTCTCGGGGCTATGCTCCTGTTGGGTAAGGATGGGGGGCGGGCGCTCAATGCCCTTATGGTTATTTATCGATGCCCGGCGCCTATCGCCGTTTGCACGCCCGCGGACGTCTGCTACTTTCGGACCATCATGCGCGTTCGACTGACGGTTCCCCAGATGACAGCTTTCCTGAAACTCGCCGAACTCGGCAGTTTTCGCGACGCTGCGTCTGCGCTCGGCGTATCGCAGCCCGCGCTCAGCCGGACGATCCAGATCATCGAAGCGCGGATCGGGGCCCGGCTGTTCGACCGCGATACGCGGCATATCCGGACGACCCCGGCGGGCGAGAAGCTGCGCCCGATCGCGACGCGGCTCCTTTCCGAATATGATGCGGCCTTCAACGAGATCGAGGATTTCGTCACCGGACGGCAGGGGCTCGTGCGGATCGCCGCTTTGCCGTCGGTTGCCGCGACCTTGCTGCCCCGGACCGTCGCCGCGTTCCGCGAGGCGCATCCGACGGTCCGGATCGATATCTGGGAAGATGTCGGGCCCCCCGTCCATCGCGCCGTTCGCGAGGGCGAGGCCGACATCGGGATCGCACCGCCGCCGGGCGACATCGATTTCAATTTCCGTCCGTTGTTCGAGGACGAGGTGGTGCTGGTCTGCCGCAAGGACGACCCGCTGGTCGAAGCGACCGATCACGACTGGTCGGTCCTCCGCGAGCGACCGTTTCTCACCACCTCGCCCGAGACCGGTCTGCGCGGGCTCATCGAGGAGGCGCTCGACGAAGCTGGGGTGCGGGTCGAGCCCAGCTTTTCCTGCAAATATCCCACCACGGTTGCGGGCATGGTGTCGGCATCGCTCGGCATCGGTGTGCTCAGCCGATTGACGCTGGCCCAGCTCGGCACGGCGGAACTGACATGGCGGCCGCTTCGCGATCCCGTCAAATCGCGCATGATCGGCATGCTGACGAACCGCGGCCGTTCGTTGCCGCCCGCCGCGCGGCATTTCATGCGCGAACTCGAACGACAGGCGCGCGCGATGTCGCCGGCTGCTCCGCTGTCGAGCGGCGTCGCTGCGGCCTGATAGGCTGAGTGCATCGACTCATAACTTGCTTGGCCTCGCCGGGCCTGCCTCTATGACGATCGGTTAAAAGGAGGCGGTGATGATTGACAGGCGTGCGTTGCTGGGCGCGGGGATCGCGGCCATGGCCCTGCCGCAGGTGGTGTGGGCGCGGAACGCAGGCCCGCTCGACCTCGCTTATGTGGATGGCCGCATCTGGACTGGCGTGGCGGGGCAGCCGGTGGTCGATGCCATGGGCATCATAGGCGATCGTTTCGCCACGGTCGGCGCCGAAACGCGCGCGCGGATCGGCAAGCGTACGCGCATCGTCGACCTGAAGGGCGCCTTTGTCACGCCGGGCATCATCGACTGCCACACGCATTTCCTGCGTTCGTCCCTCGCGCTGTCGGTGCCGGACCTGCGCCATGTGAAAAGCCGTGCCGAATTCGTCGACCGGGTCGGGGCCGCCGCGCGCGCGCTGCCGAAGGGCGAATGGCTGGAGGGCGGCAATTGGGACGAGGCGCCGTGGGGCGGCGAAATGCCGACGCGCGAATGGATCGATGCGGTCACGCCCGATACGCCCATCGCCATCGTCCGGCTCGACCAGCATGTCATGCTCTGCAATTCGCTTGCGTTGCGGCTCGCGGGTATCGACCGCAATACACCCGATCCCGAGGGCGGCCTGATCGGGCGCGACGCAAGCGGCGAGCCGAACGGCCTGATCAAGGACACCGCGAAATTCATCGTGCTGCGCGCCATGCCGCCCAAGAGCGACGCGCGGATCGAAGCCGGGCTGCGTGACGGCATCGCCTTTGCGCTGTCGAAGGGCGTGACGCAGGTCCATGTGCCCGAACTCGACTGGACGACGCATCACGGGCTGCGCAGGCTGCGGGCGCGGGGCGAGACCGACCTGCGCTTCTATTCGTTCGTCCCGATCGCCGACTGGGAAAAAATGGACGCGATCGTCAAGACGGAGGGGCGCGGCGACGACTGGGTGCGCTGGGGTGCGGTCAAGGGTCTCGTCGACGGCTCGCTGGGATCGCGCACGGCATTGTTCCGCGAACCCTATGCCGACGATCCGGCCAATCGCGGCCTGCATCGCGGGCCGCTCGATCGCCTTGCCGAAATGGTCGAGGCATCGGATCGCGCCGGCCTTCATGTCACCGTGCATGCAATCGGCGACCGCGCGAACGAGGAACTGCTCGATATCTTCGCGGGTATCGAGGCCCGGCACGGAAAGCGCGACCGTCGCTTCCGTCTCGAGCATGCCCAGCACCTCGCTCCCGATCTGGTCCCGCGCTTTGCCCGGCAGGGCATCGTCGCGTCGATGCAGCCCTATCATGCCGTCGACGACGGCCGCTGGGCCGAAAAGGCGATCGGCGAACCGCGAATCCATTTCAGCTGGATGTTGCGCTCGCTGCTCGATGCCGGCGCCTGCGTCGCGATGGGGTCCGACTGGCCGGTGGCGCCGCTCGATCCGCTGACCGGCCTCGCGGCGGCGGCGAGCCGCCAGACGCTAGACGGCGCGAACCCCGATGGCTGGGTTCCCGAACAGCGCATATCGGTGGCCGAAGCACTGTCCGGCTACACGCGCGCCGGCGCTTATGCGGGTTTTCAGGAGGACCGGCTTGGCGTCATCGCGCCGGGCATGATTGCCGATGCGGCGATGTTCGACCGCGACCTTCTGGGCGTTGCGCCGGATACGTTGACCCAAGCAGTCGCGCTCCGCACGCTCGTCGGCGGCCGCGAACGCTTTACGCACGCCAGCGCCTGAACCCGTTTCAAACGGCAATATCCGCGTCCCGTTCGCCCTCGGCGGACGGGGCGTCGGCGCATGCGCGCCATTCGGATCGTCGCCGCGCGCGTGGTCATGCACGCTTGCTATCGACTTATCAGTTCATGGTCATTGAATTCACATGCCTGCATCGCGAACCAGTGTCCCACAGCCAAGCCCGTGCGGCGGCCCGGATGACATCTCCGAACAGGAAGCATCCCAATAATCCATCGCCCCATGAGGGCGAAAGACGCTCGCAGGCGGATCGAGGAAAAGGGGACTAAAGGATGACCACAGATTTCAATCATCGCTATGGCGCGGGCGCTCTGCCTCTTCGAACTTTGAGGACGGCCTCATGGCTCGCCCTGGCGGCGATGCTCGTTGCGGCGCCGGCCGCAGCGCAGGATTTGCCGGCGGGCGAAGGAAGCGAAAGCGCGGAGGGCGACATCGTCGTCACCGGCACGCTCATCGCAAACCCCAATCTCGAAAAATCGACCCCCGTCGCGGTGATCTCACAGGACGAGATCGACTTGCGGCAGGCTACGGTCGCCGAGCACCTGCTGCGTGACTTGCCGGGATCGGTTCCCGGCGTCGGTTCGGCGGTCAGCTTTGGCAGCCGCGGTGCCGCCACCGCCAATCTTCGCGGCCTCGGCGCGGGACGCAACCTCGTCCTTCTCGACGGCAACCGCGTCGTGCCGACCGATCTCGGCGGCTTCGCCGACCTCAACAATATTCCGTTGGGGCTCGTCGAGCGCGTCGATGTGCTGACGGGCGGTGCGTCCACGACCTATGGCGCCGATGCCGTTGCCGGGGTGGTGAACTTCGTCACCCGCAAGACTTTCTCGGGCTTCGAGATCAACGGAACACAGACGATCACCGAGCGCGGCGACGCGCCCACCAGCCGCATCGAGGCACTGTTCGGGGGCAATTTCGATGATGGGCGCGGCAATATCGTCGTCGGTCTCGGCTATCAGCGTTCGGACCCGCTGTATCAGCCCGACCGGTCTTTCGGACGGATCAACATCAGCTCGCTGACCGGACTGACCAGCGGTTCGACCTGGGCGGTACCGGGGGCCTTCTCTGCACCCGGGCTCGGCACGCGCCAGTTCCTTCCCGAAACGGGAGCACTCAGCGCGTCGACGGCGCGCGAGCTTTTCAACGTCAATCCCTATCAGCTCTACCAGACACCGTTCGAGCGCGAGAATGTGTACGCCGCTGCGCGCTACGAGATTTTCGACGACATCGACGTCTATGCGCAGGCGCTCTATTCGAAGAACACCGTCCAGTTGAGCCTTGCCCCGTCGGGCATCGCCGGCGAAACGATGGCCATTCCCTATAGCAATCCCTTCCTGCCCGCCGCGGCGCGGTCGCAATTCTGCGCTGCGAATGGCCTTTCGGTCGCGCAATGTACCGCTGCCGCCGCTGCGACCAGCCCGACCGATCCCGGCTACCGGACCTTTACCACGGCGACCGTGCGGCGCTTTGCCGAAGGCGGCGCGCGCGAAACCGATATCGTCACGCGCTTCAACCAATATGTCGGCGGCCTGCGCGGGCGTCTTGGCGGCAATCTGAAATTCGACGTCGGCGTCAGCTATGGCGAGAGCGAGCGGACCGACAATCGGGCGGGGCAGGTGCGCCGCTCGCGGGTCCAGCAGGCCTTGCTTGCAACCAACACAGCGACCTGTCTCACCGCAACCGACGGCTGCGTCCCGCTCAACGTGTTCGGCGCCGAAGGATCGATCACGCCCGAGATGCTCGCTTTCCTGACCGCGACGACGACGACGCAAACACGGACCACGCTCACGCGTGCTTATGGTCTCGTCAACGGCGATCTCGGTTTTTCGAGCCCGTTCGCCGACACGCCCGTCAGCATCGCGCTCGGAACCGAATATCGCCGCTACACCGCAGGCGTGACAGGCGACGCGCTGTCGAAGACTGCGGGCGAGATTATCGGCGAGACGGCGGTGACCGAGGTGAAGGGCGACTATGACGTCTCCGAACTGTTTGGCGAGATCATTGCGCCGCTGATCGAGGACAAGCCGTTCGCGCACCAGCTCACGCTCGAGGCGGGGTTCCGCTATTCGGACTATTCGACGGCGGGTAGCAACTGGACCTGGAAGGTCGGCGGCACGTGGGAACCGGTGCGCGGTTTCAGCCTGCGCGCCAATTACCAGCAGGCGGCCCGCGCCCCGAACATCGGCGAGCTTTATCAGCCGCAGGTGACCGGTACCGGCCAGCTCAAGACCGACCCGTGCCAGTTCGCGCTGCCGGTCGGAAACGCTGCGCTGACCGCAATCTGTATCGCGCAGGGCGCGCCGGCGAACCAGATCGGATCGATCAACGAACCTGGCAACGGTTCGGTCAACGTGACCACCGGCGGCAATCTCGCGCTCGGGGTCGAGACGGCGAAAAGCTGGACGGTGGGTGCGATCTTCGAACCCGCGCTTGTTCCGGGCCTGACCGTCAGCGTCGATTATTATAATATCACGATCGAGGATGCGATCTCGACGCCGACGATCGGCGACGTGGTATCGGCCTGTTTCGATCCGGCGTTCAATCCGACGCTCGCGGTCACCGCCGCCTGTACCGCGATCCGCCGCAACACCACCACAGGCCAGCTTTCGGGTCCGACGGCAACGACGGCCGGTCTGCCGCTCAACCTGTCCAATCTCGGGTGGATCCGGACAGACGGCATCGATCTGGCGATCAACTATCGCCGCGACCTCGGCTTCGCGCGGCTCGCGCTCGCCTTTAGCGGTAACTGGACGGGGTCGTCGAAGTTCCGTGCGACGCCGTCGTCGATCACCCGCGAATGCGTCGGCTATTACAGCACGAACTGCAACGCCTTTGGTTATAATGCGACGACCAACGGCGCGATCCAGCCCGAATTCAGCTGGAACCAGCGGACGACGCTGTCGTTCGGCCCTGCCGATGTTTCGTTGCTCTGGCGGCATATCGATGGCGTTCGCTACGAACCGCTCGCGACCTCGACGATCCAGCCGCAGTTCGCGCGGATCAAGGCGCACGACTATTTCGACCTGTCGAGCCGCGTCGAGGTATCCGACCGCCTGACGCTGACCTTCACCGTCACCAACCTGTTCGACAAACAGCCACCGATCGTCGGCGCGAATGTCGGGCCGTCGTCCTTCAATGCCGGCAACACCTATCCCTCGACATATGACGTGCTCGGGCGCCGCTATAGCCTCAGCGCGCGGGTGAACTTCTGATGCGGCGTACAGGAACCCGCGGCTTTGGCCGTTTCGCGATCTTCCTCGCCGGCGCGGCGCTGGCGATGCCGGTTTCCGCGGCGGAAGGGGTGACGCTGATCCACGCGGGCCGGCTGCTTGACCGGCCGGGGCAGGCGCCGCGCGGACCGTCGACGATCGTGATCCGCGACGGTCGCATCGCGGAGGTTCGCGACGGGATCGTCCCCGGGTCGCAGGGGGAGAAGGTCGTCGATCTGAGCGACGCCTTCGTCCTGCCCGGACTGATCGACATGCACGTCCACCTCAACGGACGCGGCAATCCGCTTCAGGCGCGGATGGACGGCGCCACCCGCGACGCCGAAGATGTGCTCGTCACCATGGCAGTCAGCGCGCGCGACACGGTCGAGGCAGGTTTTACGACGGTTCGCGATCTGGGCGCGCCGCCGCGCGGCATCCGCGCGCTGCGCGATGCGATCGAACGCGGCGACCTGCCAGGGCCTTCGATCGTCAATGCCGGTCAGATGATCTCTTCGACCGCAGGCCATGGCGACGCGAGCAACGGGCTGCGCGAGGAGTTCGCCGATGCGGTGCACGCGCATCAGGTCAATATCTGCAACGGTCCCGACGATTGCCGCCGCGCGGTGCGCGAACAGATGCGCCTCGGCGCGCTCGTCATCAAATTCTCGGCCACCGGCGGTGCGACGTCGAATATCGCGGGCGGGCTCGGCCAGCAACTCACCGACGAGGAAATGAAGGCGATCGTCGATGCGGCGCACGCATGGGGCCGAAAGGTCGCCGCGCACGCCCACGGTGTCGACGGGATCAAGGCCGCGCTGCGTGCCGGCGCGGATTCGATCGAGCATGGGACTTTCATCGACGATGAAGCGATCGCCTTGTTCAAAAAGAACGGCGCCTATCTGGTGCCGACGATGCTGGCACCCGTCACGACCGCGCAGCAGGCAAAGGCGGGGATGCTGTCGGCGGCGGCGGCCGAAAAGGTCGGTGAAGGCAAGTCGGCCATTCCGCATCACCGGGCCGCGATCAGGGCCGGGGTGCGTATCGCCTTCGGCACCGACAGTGGCATTTCGCGCAACGGGCAGAATGCCCTCGAATTTGCGCTGCTCGTCGATCGGGGCATGACCCCGGCGGCGGCGATCGAGGCGGCGACCGTCAATGCGGCGACGCTGCTCGGCCGCGAGGGCCGAATCGGGACGATCGAAGCCGGGAAGGATGCCGATATCGTCGCGGTCCGCGGCGATCCGCTCAGCGATGTGCGCGCACTGGAACAGATGTGGTTCGTGATGAAGCGCGGTACAGTCATCAAGAGCGGCGGAGAGCGGGCGAGCTTCCCTCCCGAAAAGCGCTGAGGCCGCCGGTGACTGTCACCACTATTCCCGCGACAGGGCCGTTCGAGCGCTATCGGGCCGAGGATGTTCGTCAGCTTGTTGCAGAATTTCCGCTGGCGTGGGTGTGCGGGGGCGGTGCGGGCGAGGTCGAGGCCAGTCTCCTGCCGCTTGTCGGACAGTATGACGCCGACGGTGCGCTGGTCGAATTGATCGGCCATCTCGCCCGCGCGAACCCGCTCTATAATGCGCTGCGGGCAGATGGTCGGGCGACGATCCTCTTTTCGGGCCCGCAAGCCTATGTCAGCCCGGAATATGTCGGCGATACGGCGGGAAATCCCCGAAACTGGGCGCCGACGTGGAACTATGTGCAGGCAAAGATCGCTGCCGATGTCGGGTTTGACGATGCCCTGACCGAACCGGCGCTCGATCTGCTGATCGATGCGATGGAGCGGCATCGGGCGGCGCCCTGGGAACCGACCGAGCTTGGGAGCAGATATCGTGGCATGCTCCGCCATATCGTGGGGTTTCGCGCGCGCGTGACGTCGGTATCGGCGCGCTTCAAGCTGGGACAGGACGAACGTCCCGAGACATTTCGCGCCATTATGGCTGCGCTGCCGCATCCGGCGCTCGCGCGATGGATGGAACGCTTCGACCAGAAAAAATGAAACAAGCCGCTTGGCCGGCCGGATCCGATCGGCCATCCAGCGAGCGACGGAGAGAGATTTGACCCAGATACCCGGAATGATCGGCGTGCCTGCCGATGGCGATGCGCCGCTCGACACGCGGCCCGCAACCCCGATCGCGCTCGATCGCAAGACCCGCGCGCGTGCTGCGGTCGCCGGGTCGGTCGGCAATCTGATCGAATGGTACGACTTTTACGCCTATGCCTATACCGCGCTCTATTTCGCGTCGGCCTTTTTTCCGGAGGGCGACCGGACGGCACAGCTTCTCAATGTCGCCGCAATTTACGCGGCCGGCTTTCTGATCCGGCCGCTCGGCGGCTGGTATTTCGGGCGCTACGCCGATCGCCACGGCCGTCGCGCCGCGATGATCGCGTCGGTGTTGCTGATGGGCGCCGGTTCGCTTCTCGTCGCCATTCTGCCGACCTATGCAACGATCGGTGCTGCGGCGCCCGCGTTGCTGTTGGTCGCGCGGTTGATGCAGGGGTTTTCGACGGGCGGTCAATATGGCGCGGCTGCCACCTATTTGAGCGAGATTGCCGAACCGGGGCGGCGGGGCTTCTTCGCCTCGTTCCAGTTCGTCACGCTGATCGGTGGGCAGCTGTTCGCGCTCCTCGTCATCTTCGGCCTCCAGTCGGCGATGAGCGAAGAGGCGATCCGCGAGTGGGGCTGGCGTCTGCCGTTCTTCCTCGGCGCGATCCTCGCGGGCGTCTTCCTGTTGCTCCGCGACATGATGCACGAGACGGCGGAGCCCGCGAGTTCGGGGGAGGATGCCGGTTCGCTGAAGGCGTTGCTGCGGCATCCGAGGGCGATGCTCGTGGTGATGGCACTCAGCGCAGCCGGAGCCGTCACCCTCTATACTTTCACCACCTATATGCAGAAATATCTGGTCAACACCGCGGGGATGGCCGTCACCGACGCCAGCCGTACGATGCTTGTCGTGACCTTCCTCTTCCTCCTCCTGCAACCGATACTCGGCACCTTGTCGGATCGCATCGGGCGCCGCACCAACCTGTTGATCTTCACCGGCGGCATGACCCTCTTCGCAGTGCCGCTGCTCGGCGCGATCGCCGAGGCGAAGACGATGTGGAGCGCGGGGCTTTTCGTCTTCGCCTCGCTGTTCATCATGAGCTTCTACACGTCAGTATCGGGCCTCTTCAAAGCGGAGCTGTTCCCGGCCAGCGTTCGGGCGCTCGGCGTCGGCCTTGGCCATGCGATCGCGTCGGCCATCTTTGGCGGAACCGCCGAATATGCCGCCCTATTCATGAAGCAGATGGGCCATGAGCAAGCCTTTGCGTGGTATGTGTCCGCGGTCTGTGCCGTCGCCTTCATTGTCGCCGTGCGAATGCGCGAACCCAAAGCACATGGTCATTTGGAGTGACACCCTGCTGAGGCCATTCAGCCGCTGCGGCCAGTTTCACAAGATGCGCGGGGTTAACGATATGTCTGCTGTGCTGAATTCACGCCGATAAGCTGACAGTCCGCAACCGGCCAGCATCGGTAAGCACTGCGGCTTAGGCGATCATGATCGGCTTCGATGTGAGATTCTTACTTCAGCTGCATCTCGATAGTGAATTCGCCGGCGGACGGCCCTGGGGCAGAT
>Ga0247823_10001800_pt1 | contig 17685 bp, 14 predicted proteins | sample 13C_PalmiticAcid_2_FD_192426 | JGI IMG/M metagenome (GOLD analysis project Ga0247823, IMG submission 192426) | Soil microbial communities from agricultural site in Penn Yan, New York, United States - 13C_PalmiticAcid_Day30 | ecosystem: Environmental > Terrestrial > Soil > Agricultural land... | reverse complement strand
GCGGAAGCCTAGACTATCGGAATGATTGCTCGAACTTCAGAAGCATTGATCACGACTGACCCGGACTTTTTTTGCACGCGCTGACCGCATCTACTGCGGGACCTGGCCGGTTGCGGTCAGGCCGTCAACCCATACGTCGAAAGCAGAGATGAGGCTGGGCGCCATAGGTATGCTAGTCCTCATGGATACCGCAGACACTGACTGACGGGGTGCAAACCAATCTGCCTTGTGTCAGACCCCGCTTCCGGGCCCCAGAGCGAATCTCCGCGCAGCTATTCGTCGCGGTTGGATATATTGGTGAATGCAGCCCATGCCCCGGGATGGGCCCATGCCGCGCGCCATCCGGGAACCGTGCTTCCGTCGGTGCGCTTGCCGGTTCGTACCGCGTTCATCCCCATCTGCAAGGCCTGCGCCCGCGTCCTCTCCGGATCCGCCCGCTGCGCCATGAGTGTCTCCACTGTCAGTGCCGCGGTCGCATCGTCCGATACGCGCCAGTGACTGGCGAGAAGCGCATCCGCACCCGCGTAAAGGAAGCCGCGGGCAAGTGCCGACAGGCTGTCACTGCCGCCTGAATTGCTGGCCGATGCCGTGTTGCATGCAGAAAGGATGACCCAGTCCGCCGAAAGATCGAGCTGCGCCGCTTCGGTGGCGGTCAGCAGGCCATCGTCGAGGTCGCTCGGGGTCGCGGGCGGCGTCATGACGAGGCCGGGTTCGCCCAGTCCGAGCTGCGGATCGGGAAGCAGGCCGTGCGTCGCTATCGCGATCACGCGGCTGGTCGCCAATGCGGGATCCTGCCGCAAGGCCGCTTCGGTCGCGCCGCGATCGAGCATCAGGCTCTTCTCCGACGCGCCGAACAGCTCGGCCATTGCCGTCAGCTCGACCTTCGTACCGGGCAGTGGCGCGAGCTTGCGAAGCGCATCGGGGTCGGCGAGCGGTGAGCCCGCATCCGAGATCGCGTCGAAAACCCCGACCCCCGTCGCCGCGCGCGAGCCGGTATCGCCGCCGAGCAGGACGGGTGCGCCATAGCCGCGAAAGCTCTCGATGCCGGCCTTGGCGCGCGGGTCGCGCGCGAGCGTAAGCGACGCGACCGACGGCAGGCTGGTAAAGGCGTAGCGGTTGGCGAGCCATTGCGCGCGGGCCAGCACGTTTGGGTCGGCCATGTCGGCGCCCGCCGGGAGGGCGGATGCGGAGAGCAGTGCAAGCGGCAGGTCGCCGAGTTTTCCCGAACTCGTCACATAAAGACGCTTCGTGCCCTTGAGCAGCGGTTCGATCGGCTCGATCAGCGCCTGATACAGCGCGTGCGAGGTATCGAGATCGAAGCGACGCTGGCCTTCCTGTTCCTTTTCGGTGGTCGGCAGCGTGTCGAGTTCGGCTTTGCGCGCGTCGGTGCAGGTCGCATAATCAACGTCGCAGCGCAGGTCGGAAACCTGTTTGAGGATGACATCGATCTCGCGCCCCGGACGGCTCCAGCCGACGGCGGTCGGGGTAACGACGAACAGATGGAAGGCATTCGCCGCCTCGGTCATCAGCAGCAGCGCTTCATCGGGACGGAGCGCTTTCTGCGTTTCGGCGAGGCCGATCGGACGCGGCGATACCAATTCGCGATAGGCCGGATATTTGCGATCGATCAGCGCGCTGACCTCCGCAAGCTGCGCCTGCACCGCGTCGAGTTCGCCGCGAAGCCGCGTCACCTCGACCGGTTTGCGGTCGCCGAGCGCGCGAAGCAGATTCTTGTCGAGCATGTTCGCCCGCGCCGCAAGGTCCTGCTCCTGGCGCACCGCTTCGGCCATTTGCGGCGTCTTGGCGGCGGCGCGCGCGGCAGTTTGCAGCACCGCGCGCCCCGACGCCGAGCTGATCGCATCCTGAGCCGCGAGGAAGGCCCGATTCTGGATCGCAGACTGTCCCGCCGCGTCCGGTGTGTCGCTCATCAGCGCAAAAGCCGCGTTCATATAGGTGGTATAGATGCTGCGGCCGGGATCGGCTTGCTGCCTGTCGAGTGCCGACAGCGTGACCGCATTGGCACCCGCGGCAGCCTGCTCGTTCAGGCGCCGCACAATCGCGACCGCCTTTGCCGCCGCCTGCTCAGCCTCGGCCGCCCGTCCCTGCCGCGCGAGGCTGGATGCCATGCGGCTATAGGCGTGCGCCGTGTCGATGTGCGCTTCGCCGACCGTGCGGAGCAGGATCGCGAGCGACTGGCGATAATAGGGATCGGCCGCCTTGTCGCCCTGCCCGCCCTCGGCGCGGACCAACGCATCCCCCACATTATTATAGGCGACCGCCGTCAGCGGATGATCCTCGCCGAGCAGGCGCCGCCGGATGTCGAGCGCCCTAGCCGTCATTTCGGCTTCTTCCTTGTGGCGTCCAAGCGCGCCGAGCGTCGAACCCAGGCTTGTATAGGCCCACGCCGTTTCGGGATTGTCGTCGCCGAACTTGGCGCGAAAAATGCCGAGCGCGCGCCGCATCATCGGCTCGGCCTGATCGTCGCGGCCTTCGTCGCTCATGTTGAAGGCAAGATTGAGGAGCGTCGTCGCATAGGAGGGATGCTCGGTGCCGGTGATCCGTTCCTGAATGTCGAGCGCGCGCCGATACATGGGCTCGGCCTCGATATAGCGCCCCTGCTCGTTCAGGATATGCGCGACATTGGCATAGAGGGTCGCCGTGCGCTGGCTGGTCTCGCCAAGCGACGCCCGCGTGATGTCGAGCGCCTTGCGGAACATCGGCTCGATCACGCTCGGCGGCTGCCCTTGGTTTTCCATGTTGATCGCGAGATTGTTATACGCCTCGCCGGTCAGCGGATGCTCTTCGCCGAGCCGCGCGCGGCGGATGTCGAGCGCCTTGCGATAGGCGCCATTGGCCTCGGCGAAGCGGCCTTCCGACATCAGGACGTAACCGGCCGCGGTATAGCCCAGAGCCGCCTGCGGACTGTCGTCGCCCTTGCTCGTCCGCCACAGGTCGAGCGCCTTGTTGGCGGCGGTGCCAGCTTCGGAATAACGACCCATGTCACCCAAATTCACCGCGCTGTTGTAATAGCGGAGCGCAATGTCGGCGCTCTTCGTCTCCGGCAGCGCCTCGTCGATCGCGCGTGCCTTCTCGAGCATCGGTTCGGCCTCGCCATAGCGGCCGAGGCTGCGCATCACGTCGCCGAGATTGCCGTAGGCCGTGGCGGTCTCGCCATGCTTTTCGCCATGCACTTCGAGACTGGTGGCGAGCGCCTTGCGGAACAGGGTCTCGGCTTCCTTCATCTCGCCAAGCTCGGACAGCACCGCGGCGAGGTTGGCCGTCGCGATGATCGTCTTTGCGTCCTTGTCACCCCGCTGCGCGATCCGCTTTGCGAGGATCGCACGGCGCAGCGGCAGCGCCTCGCCCGGGCGGCCCTGCTTGATGTAGTTCGACGAGAGGAACATATAGGCGGTCAGCGTCTCGTCGTCGTCTTCGCCAAGCTGCGCGCGGTTGATGTCTAGCAGGCGCTTCCAGAGCGGCTCGGCCTCCTTGAGGCGGTTCTGCGTTTCGAGGCTGCCGGCGAGCAGCCGGTAGCCGAGGCTGGTGATCAAACCGTCGGCGCCGTAACGTTTCGTCGCTTCCTCGATCCAGCGGCGATAGACGCGCTCGGCCTCGACGGGTTTGTCCGCGCGTTCGAAGTCCATGCCCTTGTTGACGAGGTCCAGCATCTTCTGCTGATCGTCGCTGAACTCGCTCGCGGGAGCTTCCTGCGCGATCGCCGCGGGCATGCTTACCCATAGCGGCGCCGCGGCGATCGCGGCGAGGAAGCTCAATCGGCGATGGAACATTATCGATCATCCTTTTCTGTCGGCGACGGGGAATCGCTGCCGCTCGTCTCGAAAGCCTTCGTAGCGGATCGAATGCGCAGGATTGTGATCAGGCTCACCATATCACCGGCAGCTAGCATGATGTAAAAGCGCCGAAAACTGCTGACGCGACAACCAGCTGCACTTGCGCAGGCTATTTGGTGAGCTTTTCCATGAAAAATAGCGGTATCGCAGCATATCCGTATCTATCATACGAATTTCATTGATTATTCGTTCAATGTGCGGTCGGTCACATCGACGATGCGCAATCGGTCGCTAAGCGAAGCCGGCGAGATGCATTTCAACGAATCGAAGGACGACAGACAATGGCGAATTTTTGCTCCGAATGCGGATCGGCGCTTTCACCCGATGCGCGCTTCTGCGCGGAATGCGGCGCGGCGGTTTCCGGCGCCGAAAGTATCGTTGCCCCCGTCGCGTCGCCCGCCAGCGTCCCGGCGCCGCCGCCGGTCATCGACGTTGAAGCCGACGGCGCTTCTCCCGCACCGCGCCGGACCGGACTGCTTCTCGGCGGCGCTGCGCTGCTGGCCGTCGCGATCGCAGGCGGTGCCTGGCTCGGCCTCTCGAGCTCCGGGGAAAAGGCCGCAACCGCCCAAAACGCCGATGCGGACGAGGACCGGGCCGCCGCCGAGACCGCGACGCTCTATGCGGTCGCCGAGGCCAATTTGCGCGACAAGGCGTCGCTTCAGGGATCGAAAATCGTGGGGTCGCTGAAGCGCGGCGAAAAGGCGGCCGGTACACTCATCACCGACGAGCGCGGCAAGCAATGGCTCAAGCTCGATGGCGGCAGCGGCTTCGTCAGCCTCGCCAACCTCGCAAAAGCCGCTCCCCCTGCGCTGGCAAGCCTCGACGGCAGTGATCGCATCACGACCGCACAATGCACCGTGCTGGAAACCGCAGCAGCGGGCGCGGCTTCGAAGATGGTCCTGAAGCCGGGCGCGGCGGTTCGGCTGGTTGGCGCGACCGCCGACGGCTTTACCGAAGTCGGACTGCCCGGCGGCGGCGTCGGCTATATGCCCGCGGCTTCGGCCTGCGCCACCGAACCATCGCCGGCCAAAGGCGCGGTGGCCAATTCGCTTATCCAGTTCGACGCGCGCAGCTGCGAACTCGGCCCCGAACTCGAGCCCTATTTCGAAAGGGCGCGCAAGACACGCGAAGGGCAGAATATCGAAGAGACCGAGGAAGAATATGACTTCCCGGTCGACAAGAGATTTCGCGGCTTGCGCGTGACCGCCGTGATCGTCGGCTATGAGTGGCAGGGTGTCGCGTTCGGCGATCCGGCAAGCAAGGTCCAGGCCACTTTCCGGCAGATGGGTTTCAAGATCGACAAGAATGGCGACTTTACCGTCGACGACGACGTCGCAGTCTCGACGACGATCCGTGCCACCGATGCCGGTTCCAGGGCGCGCGGACAAAGCGAGCTGATCTGCGGCGTTTGAGAGACCCTCGCAAAGGAAACATATCCCATGCCCATATCGACACCATCCTACCGCCCCACATCCCGCGCAGTTCTGACGATGGCATTGCTGCTGTTACCTCAGATATCGTTCGCACAGAGCTGCAAGGTGGACCTTGTCGCGGTCGAAAAGAGCATAACGAGGCTCGAACTATCCTATGCAGACATCCTGTCCGATATCAGCTGCGATGCGCCGACGCGGAAGGCGCATCAGTTGATGTGCGACTCGTCGTACGAATATCCCGCCGGACTCTGGCGCATGGGCCGTCTCGACGATCTTGCGTGGGTCTATGCCATGGAGAACGCAACTGGACAGGAAGTCGACCGGAACGCCCCCCCGCGCGATGCCGGTTTCATCACAAAGCGCGACGCCTGTTCCGATGCTGCATGCCTTTGCGACCTGATTGTCAGTCACACGAACGATAGTCTTGGCGGCGAATCGCCCTATTCGACGCCTTGAAGATACGGCTCGCCGAACGGGGCCGGCATTTTTTGATGCTCGACAATCTCCCCGGTTTCCCGGCTTGTTCATGTGATCCAGGACTATGCCGGTAACAGTCGCGGTCTTGCGAAGCTTTACTCCAGCCGGATGCCCGGTTGGCCGGTTGGAGTGGGTCCGCTTCCGGACCGGGACTTGGAAAGGCGATTGTCGCCTGCAGCGCCGGTCGATACCGATGAGCACCATTCGCGTCCCGGCGCCCTCGTAACAATTCAACGCAGGTCCAGGGTCTTGTCGCTCGCAAGCTCAGCCCGCATTTTGACCGCATAGGTCCGTCCGATACGTATTTCGCTGCCGCCGACGAGTTCCGCGACAAGCGCCGAAAACTGCGCAGTCTTCAACCGGACGATGGCGCTTCTGCGGATAATCGCGCTGCGATGAACACGAATGAAGGCCTTGGGCGGCAGCCGCCGTTCGAGCGATGTCAGACTTTCCTGATGCAGGTGGCTTTCGCCGTCACTGAATATGCGGACATAATCACGCTCGGCAACGATATGGGTGACGTCCTGCAGGGAAAGGCGTCGATAGTCGCCGCGCGATCGCACCCAGAAATCCGGCCCGCCGCTTTCGGTCTGCCGGAGCGCATGCCGCAGCGACCTGACCATCTCTTGCAGTTCACCCACGCGCTCTTCGCTGGAACTGGCGCGCAGCCGGGCGCAGGCACGCGCCACTGCCACTTGCAGGCGGGCAGGTTCGAGCGGCTTGGTCACATAGTCGATGGCATGGGCGTCGAAGGCGCGCTGGGCCTGATGGTCGAACGCGGTCACGAATATGGTCGCTGGCGCCCCCGCGCCAAGCCGTTCGAGAAGATCGAAGCCGGTCCCGCCGGGCAACTGGATGTCGAGCGTGATGATGTCGGGGCGCAATCGATCGATCAGCATTTCGGCTTCATCGAGGTTCGTCGCTTCACCAACGATATGGACATCCGCCATTGTGCCAAGCGCGCGCCGGATGCGGCCCCGCGCAAGCGGCTCATCCTCCACGATCAGGACCGAGAAACCGCTCATTCGGCGCACAGCGGCATTTCGATCATCGCCTCCCACTCGCCCTTGTCATTATAGCCCGCCTTGCACCGCCCCCGATCCCCGAACCGGGCAGTTAGTCTTTCGCCGACATTGGCCAGTCCGATCCCGATGGAGGGACGTTCTGCCACTCCATCACCGGGTGCCACATCGTTGGTTACCGTCAATATCAGCTTCTGTTCTGCCGTCCTGGCATCGACGCGAACCACGATAGGCGCGCGGGCCTGCCCCACGCCATGCTTGATCGCATTTTCGACGAGAGGTTGCAGGATCAGGCTGGGCACCAGCGCGCCGGATAATGGCGGAGGAATGTCGAATGCGAAGTTCAGCCGGTCGGAAAAGCGTTCGCGCTCGATCGCCAGATAGTCCTGCTGCAGCGCGATTTCGCGGTCGAGCCGGACATCGCTGAATGGATCCAGCGTCAATGTCGTCCGCAAAAACTCCGAAAGGACGACCACCATTCGCTTGGCTTCATTTGGCATACCTTCCTCGATCAACGCCGCGATGGAGTTGAACGTATTGAACAGGAAATGCGGATTGATCTGATAGCGCAGCGCGCGCATCTGAGCCGTCAGCGCCTCTTCGCGGATTACGGCAAGCCGCCGCTCCTGCTGGCGCACCTCATGGCTGTATAGCATGGCGACATAGAGACACGCCCAGCCGAAAAAGAACGAGCTGTTCTCGATCAGGCTATAGACAAAATCGCGCGGCGCGAACGCCGGCTTCGCGGGCCACATGTACCAGGATGCGATGAGAAAATCGACGCTCGCGGAAAAGGGCGAGCAGAGCAACGTGAGGACAAAGCACAGCGCCGCCTTGTGCAGGAAGGACAAATGACGCCAGCGAAGGATCAATGCCGAAATGGCAAAGGTGATCGCGACGCTTGCCCCGATCCAGACGAGTTTTCCGGGCGCCGATTCCCACGCGTCCACGCCGACAAAATGCCAGAGGAGACTGGTGATGAGGAAAACCGAAAACCAGTAGATCGCCCCGAGCTGCCGGGTCATCCGGCGCAGCTCGGCCCGCGAGCCTGCATTTTCGTGCAGCGCGCTGAGGTGGTCGGCATTCATCGCATGTCTATTTGCATATTTCCCGGCCAAGTCGAGTGCCGTTCGCCGCGATTCCAAGCCGTTCGCAGATTTTTTTCGCCGCCTAAGGGGGGAACGGAGCGGGTCGCCGAAATCCCCTTCGACCCGGCCCCGCTCCCTGCGAAAGCCAAAACACCGGTCAATTCCGGCCTTGTGCCCTCTCCCGCCAGAAACGAGACGACATGCCACACACTCTCCATGCGATTTCCCCGAAAAAATCGGGGCTGGCCGCAGCGGCCATCCTGTTCGGCACCGCCGCACCCGCACATGCCAACCAATGGCTCGTCTATACGGGCGGCGATCGGCCGAACCGCACTTTCACGGTGATCGACGAGGATTATATCAGTCCCGAATTCAACAGCGACACCAGCTTCAAGGTCGAGGCCGCGACAATTTACGAAGCCCCGTCAGAGCCCGACTGGTCGACCGCCAACTATCATGTGGATTGCACCAGGAAGACGGTGCGTATCGACCTTGTCCAGATCAGCCCGCGCAACGGCGCGCTGCGCCGCGGGCCCGATGTCGCCGATCATGCTCCGGCGAATGTCATCGAGCATCAGATCATCACCTTCGCTTGCGACAAGGGTCCGAAAAAGGCCGCCCAGCGCGCCAGCGAGCGCGAATCCAACAATGATCCGCGCAATTTCATCTATCTCGGCCCGATCAGCCTGCCCAAGGTGGTCGATGTGGCGTGGGAGAAATTGTGGACCGACGGAAAGCGGCCCGGCTACAGCAGCGATGTTTCGATCGCCGACCAGAACGCTCAGGTCGAAAAGATCATGAAGGAAAAGCAGGCGCTCGTCGCGCAGGCCGGCGCGATTGCCGAACAGAGCCAGCGTGACGCAGACGCGATCGCCGCTTCGCAAACGCGCCGCAAGGACCGGATGAAGCGCGAGAAGGAGGTCGCGCCTGCACTGGAAGAATGGATCGGCAAAAGCGAGGCGGCGGTGGCCGCGGCTTTCGGCCCGCCCGCCAGCAGCAGCGATCGCGGCGCCTTGCGCGCGCTCGTCTATCGCCGCACCCACAGCGAAACCTATGATGCGCAAGTGGGGCAGGTGGGCAAGACCGGCTATTTCGAAAAGCGCGAAAATCAGTTTCACTGCGACCTGACGCTCGGCTTTCGCAATGGCGTTCTCGAGGATTATTTCACCGAGGGTGACCGTTGCCAGATTCTCTGGGGTCCGCGGTAGCGGGAGGTCCCCCGGTGTTTTCTGCAGTACCGAAATGTCTGCGGTCCCATCGCGATGATGTGATCGCCAGCACTTTTCACGCGGACAAGCCTGGTTATGGTGAACCATATCAACCGCATAGGATGAACTATATGACGCACAACCTCGACATGCCCAGGATCGGGAGCATGTTCCTGATCGCGTTGGCCTGGTGCCTTTGGCCTGCGTCGGCGCAGGCACAGCACTATCCCTGCAACGGTCCCGGGCCGGGCGAACGGCTGGTCGGGATGGCCCCCGGCGGCCCCGGCGTCGCCCCGACGCCGCTGTGCGCGCGCGACGACAGCGGCGGCGCGCCGCAGCAGCCCGCGGCGCCCAGCAACAGCTATGCGGCGATTGCCTGGCATGTCGACGCCGCCGATGTCTGGGTCGACGGCAATTACACCGGTGCAAACAATGTCGCCGAACAGGGCGCGCTCGATGCGTGCAACAGGGTGATGGGCGGCGGCTGTACGACGGCCGGCACCTGGTGGAATTCGTCGATCGCGATCATCCGCGACAAGGAGGGATATTTCTACAAGGGCTGGGCGGGCGATGGAGGCGCCGAGCGCGATCGGGTGATGGCAGACTGTTCGGCCAAGCAATTGTTGCCGTGCGAGGTTTTCGCGACGATCCGCGCGAGCACTAACCGGCGCTTCCCCGGCGCTGGCGCGCGCAAATTTTTCGCCGCGTCGGCGTGGGTCAAGGGCGGCGCCGCCGACGGATATAATGCCAAACTCTATGTCGCAAGCGGCTACCGCAGTGCCGATGCCGCCACTGCGGCGGCGATCAAGGCGTGCGCCGACGCGACATCCCGTCCCTGCGAAACGAACACGCTGACCGGCAACGGGTTCATCCAGACCTATCGCCTCAATGGCAGCGACGACAGCGCGACCACCGAAACGACGGCGAAGCGCGCGAAGGAAGCGGCGCAGGCGAACTGCAAGAAACAAAAGAGCGCGACATGCGACTTGCAGGCGCTGTTCGACAGCCGCAAATCGGGGTTGTTCGTGCACGACTTCGCGCAGACGAAGGCGCGGTAGCGGTGCGGGATAGCCAAGTGAGGCTTGCCATCTCTGCGACAGATAATCGCATACAGGAGGGATGCGGGAGAGTGTCTCGATGATCCGGAACCTCGTGTCTCTTGCAGCACTCACCTTCGCCGGCCTTCCGGGTCCGCAAGACCGCGCCTTGGAGCCACCGCCCGTCGCAATTCCTGACCGGATTTCCTATGCCGGCACCGGCAATGGCTGGACCGGCGGGCGTACCGACTGGTGGATCGATCGTTCGGGACGCGGCGCGTATCGCACGACTATCCGTTATGAGAGAAGCGGCAAGTTCAACGCCGGGCCGGGGGGCTTCGAACATGTCCGCGCGATGTTGCAACCGCTCGAGGATGTGCACGAATTGCCTTGCGACGGCGCAGTCACCGATCAGGGGACGGGGACGCTCACATGGGCGCGCGACTATCGCGAAACCGCGCTGCGCTTCGACTTCGGCTGCAATTTCCGCCAACCGGATGCGGCCCGGACGCGGCTGTTTGATGCGACCGCGCTCGTGCGGGAATGGGCACTGGCGAAATGATGCACCGCAGGCACGCACTTTCCCCGGCCACCACCCTGCCGCCGCGCAGTCCCGGCATCGGGATGACACAACCCCCGTCACAAGTCTTGGCCAAGGTCGGGACGCCGAACTTGAGGAAGAGTCCGGGCTCGGGAACGTCTCCATCTTCATCGGGACAACTTCACCCTGATCGCGGACCCGGGAAATGCGCGATCGGCCATTCTGCCATGCCCACACCGGGCCGACGGAGGAATTGAAATGCCGAAAGACTATTCGCTGCCCGGAATTCTCGCCGCGACACTGCTATCCAGCGCCTCGATAGCCGCCGCGAGCGGCACCATCGCCTCGCCCGAACGGCAGCAGAAAATGGAAAGCTTTGGCGCCTGCCTCGCCTTTCTCGAGGACAGCGCCGCACAGGACAGGAAAAGCGAAGCTCCGCTCACCAGAGATGCGGAAGGCAATCGCCGTACGGTGACCGTCGAACGCAAGACCAAGGACGTCGAGCAGTCCGGCAAGGCCAGCGCACGCTATGGGGCGCGTGTCTGGTATTCGAACGGCAGGCCGCGTCCGGACCTGAGGCAAATCGAATATCGAACCAGCTGGAACGAGCATGTTTATGAATGCCGGGGCCGCATACTGATCATCAACACGTCGCAGGGCTATACGCTCGAAAGCTACCAGCCGATGGATGCTGACGAACCAGCGGGCGATCCGGCCGAAAAAGCCGGGTAAAGTCAGTCATGTTTTCCGCTTCCTGTCCGATCCTTCGCCTGAGACGGATCATGGCTCACCACCGCCAGACTTGGCCGATCGGAGACGGTCTGCTTCTCGCGGGAAATCGTGAAGGCAGACTTTAGGAACGCCCTCCGCGACCTCGGTCAACCTTCGGCGTCGCGCTGGCCATATTGTCCAAAGGCCTGGATGATCCGTTCCATTTCGGCCCCCTCAAGCAACGCCGGGCCACCGATCGCCAGCGTCCCGCAATAGACGGCCGCCTGTTCCTCGATTTCCTCGGCAATCGCCATAGCAACGCGAAGCCCGGATCCCAACGCAATCAGGCCGTGATTGGCCATCAGGCACGCAAAACGGCCATCGAGCGTTTGCACGACTCCCTCGGCAAGCGCCTCGCTGCCGAATGTCGCATAGGGCGCAACCGGAACGCTTGCCCCGCCACTGACCGCGACCATGTAGTGAAGCGGCGGAATCTCGCGATGTGCGCAAGCAAGGATCGTCGAATGACGGGCGTGACAATGCACGATCGCGTTCGCATCGGCGCGGCGCTGATAGAGGCCCATATGCATCCGCCATTCGCTCGACGGACGGGCAGATCCTTCCGCAACGCGTCCGTCGCCATCGACATAGACCATCAGGTCGGCGGTCAGGCGGTCGGGCGTCACGCCCGAGGGGGTGACGAACATCCCCGATGCGAAACGGATCGAAAGGTTCCCCGATGTCCCGCGATTGAGACCGCGCGCGTCGAGCGCGCGCATCGCGTCGACCAGCTGCTGCCGGGCTTCGTCTTCAGTCATCAATCCTCTTCCCTTACCGGCGTATCGCGCATGAACGTCAGGGTCGTATCATAGCTTTCGAGTTTGCCCAGCGTGCCAACCCCGAGCGCAACCTGCGCCGCGGTCGCGACCCCGAAGCGCAGCGCATCGACGTGGTCGAGGCCGCGCGTGCGACCCGTGATATATCCCGCACACAAACTGTCTCCGCAGCTGGTGGTATCGACAGGATCGATCCGGTGCGCCGGAACGTGGATCTGCCGGTCGGGCAGAATGAGCAGCGCTCCGTCGCCGCCCATCTTGATCAGACAGCTGCCTGCGCCCCGCGCCATGAAACGGCGCGCGCCTTCGACCGGATCGTCGGTGCCGGCCAGCACCCGGACCTCGGCAAGGCTTGGCATGAACAGGGCGACGTGCGGCAGCAGCAGATCCAGATCGGCCTGCGCCGCGTCCGACGGCGCGATCAGGTCGCACGATGTAAATACGCCGCGCGCCTGCGCGTCGCGCAGCAAGTCGCTCCCTTTGCCTGCCGCCCCCGGAAAGCCCACACCGCCCCAGTGGACGGCGGCGGTGCGGGCCAGCGCGGCAAAGACCGCGTCGGTAACGGGCGCGAAGATGCTGGCGCCCATCATGTGCCAGTTGGGGCGGTCGCCATTGGGGCGGATCGGCAGAACCGTGGTCGAGGTCGGCCAGGCCGGATCGACCGCGAGCAGGCTGGTATCGACGCCCGCCGCATCGAACACCGATCGGATCAACTGTCCCTGCGGATCGTCTCCGACCGCCGACGCGATTGCCGTTTGAAGGCCAAGCTTCTGCGCAACAAGCGCGGTCCCACCTGCAGTACCGGCGGGAGACAGGGCGATCTTGTCGACGATTTGGCCCGTCTCGCCCCTGGGCAACGAGGTCACCGGATGGACCGTTATGTCGATCGTCGTGAGCCCGACGGCGAGCAGGTCGAGTCGCATCGTCAGTCGGCCGCAGCCGCCGCAAGCGCGACCAATATGGGGTGCGGTGCAAGGTCGCCGCGGCGGGCAGCGAGCGCCGCAAAGGCGTCATCGGCCGCGGCGAGCGTCAGGTCGATGTCGGCTTCGGTCATCGCAGCACACAGGAACATATTGTGCCAGGGATGCATGTAGACGCCGCGCGCGAGCATCTCTTCCGCCCAGCCATAGCCGACGCGGAAATCGGGATCGTCGGCGAAGATGATCTGCGGCATCTGGACCGGCCCCGTCTGGCGCAGCGTAAAGCCATGCTTTGTCGCGGCGGCGTCGAGCCCCGACCGCAAGCGGTCGCCGAGGCGAACCATATGTTCAAGATAATCGCTCTCGCGGATGATCCGCAGCGTCTCGATCGCCGCAGCCATCGGGACTGCCGACAACCAGAAGGATCCGGTGGCATAGATCGAACCCGCGCCTTCGCGGCAGCTGTCAGATCCGAGCAACGCCGATATGGGATGACCGTTGGCGAAGCATTTGCCCCAGGCGCTGAGATCGGGCCGGACGCCCAGCTCGCTCCAACTGCTGCCGCGTGCAAGACGGAAGCCTGCGCGAACCTCATCGACGATCAGCATCGCCCCTGTCTGGTCGCAAAGTTCGCGCGCGCGGCGGGCATAGGCCGGTTCGGGCGCTTCCTGATCGATGAAGGCGTCGTGCCGGAAGGGCGAAGCGAAGACGGCGGCGAGGTCATCTCCCGCATCCGCGACTGCCGCTTCGAGACTTGCGACGTCATTATAGACATAGGTGCGGACATGCGCGCGATCCTCCGCCACCGTGCCTGCGGGGATCGGGGTGCACCAGGGCGCGGCGCCATGATAGGCGCCCTTGGCAACCAGCACGATCCGCTTGCCCGTCTGTGCGCGCGCACTGCTCATCGCCATCGTCGTCGCGTCGGTGCCGTTCTTGCAGAACATCGCCCAGTCGGCATGGTCGACCATGCCGACGAGCGTTTCGGCAAGCTCGACCATCAATGGCGACGGCCCGGTGAGCGTGTCGCCAAGCGTCGCCTGTGCCTGCGCCGCCGCCTCGACCCGCGCGTCGCGATAGCCGAGCAGGCTCGGCCCATAGGCACACATATAATCGAGATAGCGATTGCCATCGGCGTCCCAGATATAGGCGCCCTCGGCCTTGCTGAAAAATTGCGGGAAGCTGCCCGGCAGCATCCGCACCGATTCATGCCCATACATCCCGTTCGGGATTACTTTCATTGCGCGCGCGCGCAGCGCCGCATCCTGTACTCGGCTCATATCCATCTCGCTTATTTTGATCAGAATTTCAGGACGGCCTGGACACCATAGGTCGCCGGATCATTGTAATTGATCTGGTCCATGGTCACGACAGGCGAAACATAGGTGACGAAGCGCGTGCCGGTGATGTTCTTGCCCCACAATGCGAGTTCGAGATTCTCGTCGCGCGAGAGCCACGAAAGCCGGACGTTGGCGGTGCCATAGGGCTTCACGCGATTGGCCGGCACATTGTCGGGCGTCAGGAACGTCTCCGACTGGAGACTGCCGTCGACGCGGAGACGCAGCGCGCTGTCGCCCGGAAGGGGCTGGGTGACCGAGAAACCTGCCGAGATCGCCACCTCGGGCGCGTTGACCAGCTTGTTGCCCGAATAGTCGTCCGCCGCGAGCGCGGTGAAATCCTTGTATCGCGCGTGGAGCAGGCTCACATTGACGAAGGCGTTGAAAGTGCGCGAGGGCTGCGCCTGCAATTCGACTTCGAGACCGTATAGCTCGGCATTGCCGGCGTTGAGCTTGCGCTGGACAGGCAGCACGCCCGATGTATCGAAAACGAAGACCTGCAGGTCGCGATAATCATAGTAAAAGGCGGCGGCGTTGAAGCGCAGCTTGCGATCGAGCAGGTCGCTCTTGAAGCCGGCCTCATAGGCATAGAGCTTTTCGGAACGGAAGGGCTGGAGCTGCGCGGGATCGCTCGACGAACCGCCGGCAAAACCGCCGCTGTTATACCCCTTCGACGACGAGGCGTAGAACAGCAGATCGTCGGTCGCCTGGAACGACAGCGCCGCGCGCCACGACAGATCCTTGAACGTCTTCGATCCGGCGAAATCAAGCACGGGCACGATGATCACATCGTCGAAGAAGCTGTGGAAATCGAAATCGATGCTGTCGACCGAATAACGCAGCCCGCCGGTCAGCGTCAGCCGGTCGGTCAGCTTGACGTCGGCCTGCGCAAAGGCGGCCCAGCTTTCGGTCTTCTGCGTATAGGGATAGGCAAAATTGCCGATCGAGTTGACCGGGTCGAGCGTACCGAGCAGGTCGTCCGGATCGCGGAAGACGCGCAGGATGTCGAACGCGCTTTCGGTGACCAGCTTGTCGTGGAAATAATAGCCGCCGACAATCCAGTTCACTGTACCGCCGTCCTTCGACTGGAGCCGCAGCTCCTGGCTGAACTGCTGCGGCCGGTCGACATAGGTCGCGGTCAGCACATTGTTCGGACTCGCGTCGGTATCCTCGACCGTTCTGCGGCGGACCTGCTCATAGGCGCTGATCGAGGTGAGCGAGACCCCGCCCATGTCGATGCTCGCGGTCAGCGACGCGCCGAATACATTGACGCGCTCCTGCCCCTCGATGTCATAATCGCCGGCATTGAGATCGCCGTCGGTGTCGGCATAGCCAAGGCCATCGAGCGGCACCCCGTCGGCGAAATTCGGATTGCCCGCGAAATCGATCCCCGACCCGCGGTGCTGGAACTGCCGCGCGCCGCCGCGGTTCTGCCCGCCATGGACGATCGCGCGGATCAGGATATCGGAATTCGGAGTGAAATCGACGATCGCGCGGCCCGCCCACATATCGAGGTCGTTGAGCTTGTTGCCGGTCACGCGGTTGAGGAGCCAGCCATCACGGCGCAAATAGGTGCCCGCGACACGCGCCTTCAGCACATCGCCGGCGATCGGCCCGCCGACGCCGCCCTCGATCTGCACCTCGTTGAAGCGACCATAAGACAAGGCCGCGTTGGCGCTGAACGCGTCTGTCGGCTTGCGCGACGAGAAGCGGATCGCGCCCGCGGTCGTGTTGCGGCCATAGAGCGTCCCCTGCGGCCCCTTCAGCACCTCGATGCCTTCGCTGTCGAAGACGTTGAACAGCTTGCCGGCGTTCGCGCCGAGAAAGACGTCATCGACATAGACGCCGACCGCGCCCGTCGTGTTCGAGTTGAAATCGCCAATGCCGACACCGCGCAAGAACAGCGAAGTCGTCGTCGCGGAGGTGCCGGCTTGCGACGAAAGGCCCGGGACGAGAATGGAGAGGTCGCGCGGATCGCGGATACCGACTTCGGTGAGCGCGTCGCCACTGATCGCGGTGATGCTGATCGGCACATCCTGGATATTCTGTTCGCGTCGCTGGGCCGTAACGACGATCTCGCCAACCCCGTCTTGCCCGGCGGCGGCTGGAGAAGAAGAACCGGCGGGCTCCTGCGCCGCCGCAACTGCCGGAATCAGCGCCAGCAACGAGACCGACATCATCGCAAAACCGCGTTTCATCATCTTCCCCTTCTCCATTTTCGGATATTTATCCGGTTTAGAGAGCAAGAGGCCGCGATAGAGTCAAGAATATTTCACAACACCGTCATTATAACCCGATAAATGGTTGATTTGTTCACCGTCATCGGTGATGCGTGCGTTGTCAGGAGCATGCATGACCACAAGTGAAATGACCCGCGCCGAAATCCGCCGCCCGGCGCAGAAGCGCAGCCGGGCGCGGTTCGAAGCGATCCTCGACGGGGCCGAGCGTCTGCTCGAAGCACTGCCGCCGTCGGCGATCAGCATCCACGCAATCGCGGCCGAAGTGGGCATATCGCCACCCTCGATCTACCACTTCTTTCCCGAACCGCATCTCGTGTTCAGTGCGCTCGCGGAACGCTATCTGAAGCGATTCGAAGAGGGCGTCCTGACCGAGGTGCCCCGGAATGTCGAAAGCTGGCAGGATTTGCAGACGCTGCAATATCGCGCGGGGCAAAAATGGTTCAACGAGCACCCCGCCGCGCGGCAGGTCCTGCTCGAAGGGCCCGCCTGGTCGTCTGACATCCGCCTCCAGGACCTCGACAGCAATTTCGTGACCGCGGGGCGCAGCATCGAATTGATGACGCAGATGTTCGTGATGCCGGAGATTCCTGACCTGCACGACCGGCTCGTCGAAGTCATCGTGATCAACGACGCGATCTGGTCGCTGTCGATCCACCGCCACGGGCTGATCACCGACGAGATGGAGGAACAGGCGCGCCGCGCGCGCATCGCCTATTCCCGCACCTTTCTTCCCGAATATCTGCCGTTGCGTGCGAGCCGAAAGACCGCCCCGTGACCGGCCCGCTGTCGCCGGTCACGGGCCGGACCCTCGCCACCTCCATTCTGATCGGCTCTTGTGCATTGCTCGTGCTCGGCGTTCAGCCGGTTCTGCTCGGTGCGATGGTACAGGAGGGCCGCATTGCCGAGGCGCAGGTCGGCAATCTCGTGACGATCGAGATGATCGCGATGGTCCTCGGATCGCTGGCCGGCATCGGGTTGCTCCGC
>Ga0247823_10001799_pt1 | contig 17686 bp, 13 predicted proteins | sample 13C_PalmiticAcid_2_FD_192426 | JGI IMG/M metagenome (GOLD analysis project Ga0247823, IMG submission 192426) | Soil microbial communities from agricultural site in Penn Yan, New York, United States - 13C_PalmiticAcid_Day30 | ecosystem: Environmental > Terrestrial > Soil > Agricultural land... | reverse complement strand
GTGCTGGTGGTGCTGATGGCGGGTGGTGAGCTGGTACTCGAGGTAGGCGTCGCTGAGGGCGGGGAGCCAGGCGGGCAGGTGCGGGTCGAGGAGCTGGGGGAGTTCCTGGAAGGGGTCGAGGAGCTGGTGGGGGTGTTAGTTTTTGTCCTCTCTCCAAAAATTCTAGGGGGTTTGGGTTGCGTCATGGGGACTTGCGGTTGAGATCAATCGCTCGAGCTCACGGGTGCGCACGCGCGACCGGACAGAGGACCCGCCTGCGCCATCTTGCTTGGGCCTTCTGAGAAAGGATTGCAGCGACTTGTCGAGGTCGGTGATGAGATCGCCAGAGATCTTTTGCAGCTTGATGTCGAGATCCTCCTCGGGGGCGTCCATGGTGATGTGGTGATGAGTTGTGAGGTTGAAGTTTGCTGTGGGGTCATGTTTTCCGAGTGTTGATTGGGAAGTCGCGAAGTGTCTGGCATCAGGCACCAGCGCAGTGCTTGCCGAATCAGGACAACAACGTCTGTCATGCATTTCATCAAATGTTCAATGGCAATTTGGGCAAGGAGTACAGATCCAATTCTTCGCTGTCGGTCAACTCTACGGGTATCTAAGCATGTATAGTCCGCTGGTCTCATCGCTCTCCTACCACCCCCCCTTCTCCCCTGACTCGCTCGCCTCACAAAACGGCCAGCGCGGCGACAATCACGTCCATCGCTGAGCTGTGCGTCGACGCATTCGGCCCGTCGCCCAGATCCGGCGGTCCCGTCCACTTGATGCCCAGCTGGTTCTTGTCGTTGCGGTCGCGCGCCCAGATCGAGTCGGCGTTCTTGTGGATGGCCGTCCGGAACGCCTCGTTCGGCGCCGCCTGGTGCAGGTAGTGCAGGTTGCGCACAAAGATGCCCTTGAACTGGCTGCCGTCGTTACCGCAGTTCGGCTCGCACTTGTCGACCTCGCGGATGATGCCGTCGCCGTCGCTGAGCAGCTTGAGGGCGGCTTTGGCGATGGCGACGGCCTCGTTCAGGTACGACGTGTCCCACGTCGCCTTACTCAGCTCGACAAGCCCGCCCAGCACGACGCCCTGGTTGTACGACCACGTCTGCAAGCCGTTGTTGACGCAGCTGCCGTCGGCGTTGATCTTGAGGCCGTCGTTGATGAGGTTGTCCTTGTTGATCATGCCGCTCTTCTTGAACCAAGCCCACTCGTCCTTGGCGATCTGGATGTACTGCTGCCTCCTAGCCGTCACGCGATTGGCAAGGCTGGTGGCCACGCTGAGGTAGAGCTCGTTGGCAATGGCGTTCTTGTACCCGCGCTCCTTGCTCCACCAGATCCCGCCCCCGCATGTGCTGTCTGCGCCGGTCTGCATGTCCCTGAAGATGCGCTCCGCCATATCGAGGTAGGGCTGGTGGCGCGTGAAATCCCACGACCGGATCAGCGCGAGCGCCCACCAGCCCTCGTCGTCGTAGTAGTCGTTGATGAACTCGGAGAACCCCCGCTTCTCCGCCGGCTCGAACTGGTACGTCGATGTGGTCAAGCCGGTAGCAGAGACAGTCTTTTGCGCGGTGACGGCGACGCGCTGGGCGTTGCTGAACGTGTTGGCTATGATGCCGTTGACGTTGACAGCCTGGGCGTCTGGCAGGGCAAGCAGCGCCCAGTCGACGAGGACGGTCAGGCAGTTTGCGCTGTTCCACCAGCCCGTCGTGCTCCAGAGCCCAGAGGGTGCGTCATACCATGTTTGGAGCGCCCTCGCCGCTGCGAGGGAGTTTGCGGCATAGGAAGCGTCGGCTGCGCGCCCTTCTAGTGTAGACATCGATTGCAAAGCACGTGCGGCTAGACCGCCATATCGTAAGGATACCATAGTGAAGTCGCTGCAAATCACAAGAGGGAGAGAGGGGAGAGTGAGGGTGCGGAGTCTATGCATAAATACGTGTCGTCCACGGCCCGTCAACCATGACCACGTCGGAGGCCTGTGCGAGAAGAGACGGATGAGTCCAGAAGGACGGGGTGTTCATGCCAACGGCGCATGTTGTCCAACTCCAATTCTGGGATCCGGATGCTGCGCCGGGTCCCGAAAGGGAAGCTCCCTTCCTATAGAAGGCTCTGATATTCCATCAGGCAAGCGCATCCCTGCACCAGGCAGCGACGCCCGCGAGTGCGCGAGCCGGGACGGCGTCGGCTGGCCAGTCGAATTGCCGCCCCGGGAGCACCGCTTGAAGTAGGATCGGGTGGCAAGGCGATTCACGCGGATCGGCCACGGGGCGGCCGCGGCGGTGCCCCGGTGGCCCGTGACGGACCATTGTGGGTAATGGACCGCTCCGATCCGGACAACCATTGGAGGCCGCGATGCTCGCCCAGATGCCATGGCAATCCTGCAGATGTCGGTCCCACGAATGACGCAGCACCGGCTCAAATTCACTGAATACGACCCAAGCGCCGGCATGCCACGACTCCCGCGCCCTTGTGCGACAGCAACCCCGGAGAAGATTGCTCTTGCCGGCACCCGGGGCCTGAAATGCAGCCGCGCTGCTACTGCATGAAACAGTCGCCACGTGAACTCAGCTGGCTGCCCGCCATCTTGGCCAGCCGTGCCGTGTCGCAGATCGGCGTTGAACCACGTGTTGAGCGGCTGCCCGGGACAATGTCTCAAGTGTCCAAGACCTCTCCGAAGCGGCGGCGACATGGCTGTCACCGCCGGGGAGCGATGTATCTCGTGGACGCGCGTGCGACAGAAGAGCTGGTCAGTCGGGCATTCGGAGCAGGGCCTGGACATTGTCTACCACTCAGCTTGCTGCTGTCATGATCGGATCGGCGTCCGCAGGTCACCCAAGGCCACTGCATCTCGTTCGCAAACTTGGCCCTTCTGGTCCGCGGGATGGCCGATCTCCGATTGCATTTTGCATCGTGGGCACTGGTTAATGCTGAAATGTGCGTAAGCAAGATGAGCCTCAGACCCGTGGTGGTGGTCAAACTTTTGGATGATAGAATCGAAGAGACTTGAAGTTGTGCTGGATCCATCCATGCAAGGAGGATTAGGGAATGGCGAGGCCCTGCCTTGGTTGTGGAGTCGGGGGACGAGCAGGGACCTGCACACTTCAGTTTGGTGGGCCTCGTGGCCCTGAGAGCGGGTCTGGGTAAGGGTTCTGAGCGAGAATCCACCGCAAGCCTGGAACCTCCCATCGGGACCGTTTGTCCAGGCGGTCAACTTCGAAGCTGCCTCCTCCCACAATCCACCGAAGCTCACGAATGGATCTCCCGCCGGTTTCCTTTCGGGCGTTCAACAATTGCACACCTCTGCTCGCCCAAATGACGCAGCACACTGTCTGCCACTGACAGGACGTTGACGCTACCCCGCGCCTCCGCCATGTGCTCCAAATCCCCACTCTTGCCGCTAGAGCTGTCGTCTTCCTCGCAATTTCCGGCATCGCCCACTGCATTCTCTTCCTCATCCCTCGGCCACCTCGCCCAAGACAGATGGCATGCCAGACATTGGGCCGGCCCAATGACGCGGGCCGCTTGCCGGCGTGCTGGGACGTCGAGAGTCAAATGTTTCAGCCTAGCGCAGGACAACTTGGCTCTGCTGAGACCGACGCTCACATTCGCCAATGTCTTTGCATCCTGCGGACTCAACCATCCGGCTCTCGCGCGCTCTCGACCGCACCATTCGACCGCACGCCTGCAGATTATTACGCAGCCACTTCGACGGATCAGCCCGTATTTCCCAGGCTGGATGAATTCGAGTCGGCCCTGCTTACCTCCACCGCAGTGATTCCGCAGTTCTCCCGACCACATTCATGTTTATCGGTCCGAGATGGCTAAGAACTTCAAGCGTCGGCGATGATTGATCCTGGCCGCAAGAGACGCTCGTGGGCTCGGTAGACGCCCGGGGAAAAACTCGAAGAGGCACTGCCGAACCTTGCCGGGAGGTTGAAGACTCCTCGAGAAGGACCGACTGCCGGAAACCGCCGCCCCCTCACCACCTCGGGTGCAGCGACTGGAACGGGAGCAACGTGTGATGATGTCTGCCCATCACGCATCACTTCAGCTCCGACATAGGAAGGTGCTCGATCCTGGCCCGCCCACACCGCAACTCCCTTCGCGCTGTGGCCGATTCTGGCCGAGGGTGCGTCGAGACCTGGTGCAAATTCTTTTCACCAGGGTTTCACGAAGACGCGGCGCTCGCTTCCGCCGTTGCCAGGCTTGACCTCGAAGCTTCCATGGCTCCGAACATGTGCATGACTGCGAAGTACAGTCTTGCGAGGGGCAGGCCGGGAGGGCAGGAGGGAGCTAGGATGGCGCGATATCCCTGATGAAATCCGGGTTATGGAGGGCGATCGAGGGCACCCTACGGCCCGCCGGGTCAAGCCGGCGCGATTCCCGTCCACTCAACTCCTCGTCAAGGAGCGTCATCGCCAATAAGCTTGACAGAACCCTTGCGCACGACAGTCTTGTGAGTCACACACGGGCGTTGCCAGGGCCCTCCGTCTATCAGCAAGGCTCTACTGTGTATGCCTGCCTCCATATCGGTTCACGGTACTAGCGCGGCGGACCCGTATCATGGCCCGCGAGCCCGGTGCCCGCGGTCTGATAGAGGCCGCGAGCGTTCAGGCTGATGTCACCACGGCCCGCTGCGAGTGGCAGGCCGCTAAAGCGCTGACATCACCGCAGTCGTCTCATCCTTGTGCCTCTAAGGGACTCGTCTCATGCATATCGCAATCCCTAATTTCTCTGGCTGGGCGTCGCCCTGCAAGTCCGGCGCGGAGGTCGGCTCCGGCTTGGCGCGCCCGACTAGGCTGGAATAACTCCGTGTCAGATAAACAGTGGACTTGGTGTGTCGGCTTGCGTCAATTGTGGTCGTCTTAGCGTCGTTGCGACGCGCCGATTTTTGCGGCCCACACCGGGCCAACATTCTGCGACGAAACCTCAGGGAATATGCGTTTCCTTCAGCCAGGTCGATGTTTGGGATGTCTTGGTCTCCAAATGGCGGTGCGCCCCGGCTCTCTCCGACCAGGTCAGGCAACGTCAGCAGAGCGCCGGAACCTGCCGCGCTGGACCCTCGGCAGATCCGGACGACCTCGGCGCCGGGAGGCTCGTGCCGCCAAGATGCAGGGCCGGGCAGATCGGGGCTAGCGCATGCAGACGATCTGAAGAGGCACCCGTCTGATCTCGACGTGGGACGCGCCGCGCCACATCATCGCATCGTGACAGGAGACGAATTTCACATGGGCGTTTCAGACACATGCGGCACTCTCCACGTAGCAATGCCAGGGCCGAGCGCGTTAGACCGGTCGTGACGGCGGCCCAGCGGATTCCAGAAGGGTGACCGAAGCATAAGGCCGTAAACCGAGGTCACCATGGGGCTTCGAGGGCAGGCCAAGCGCCACGGCCTCCTCGCCGCAACCAACAAGCCCTCTGAGACATGAGGCTGAACAGTCCCGGCAGAACTGACAGATCGCACGGCAAGGGACCACCCTAGGTACGGCCGTACTGTACGCGGACAGCAAGTCCCCTACACCCTGGAGTCGCGCAGACCAACCAGGCCCCAGGGCCAGCCTGTCAACCACAGGCAGGCGGTGACAGCAACCTCAGATTGGCCGCCGGAAGAGCGAGTGTCTCTTTCCGCCCGTCGGATCCCCCCATCCATCCAGGCTTGTCTCACCCAGAGCACGAAAAAAAAACGACCTGTATTCTTCCGCGCACAAACAGAGCGAGACGCACACGTCAAATTCCACACCAACCACTGGCCCGCTTACACCCCGAAGAAACGCACCAATCACCGCCGCGCGGCTTCGTGCAGCTGTCTGGATCGGGAAATCGGGAAGAGCCCAGCCCAGCCGGCAGACAACCCACCCAACCCGCCGCACCCGCCCCCAGCCCAACGGTCAGAGCCGAATCGGGCGTGGTTGTGAGACGGCACACACGAAGAGGGACACCTAAAAAAAAAAGAGGGCCGGAGCAACAAAAAAAAAAAAACGACGCGAGCGCTACCTAAAGGCGAGCTAAGCCCTGCACATCGCAAGGTCGGCGCGAAGGCCCTGGCTGGTCCCACCGCGACCGTTTCCTGCTCACACTCCGTCCATATTACTTGTAGGTACTCAGACAGGATACAGGCTTGTATGTACTGTATGTGCCTAAACCGAACTCACTTCAGAGGAGATACAGGAACAGTCAGTTGGTTACCCACATTTGTGTGTCATGTCAAGTGTGTTGCACCGGCCTGTCTCAGGTTGACAGTTGTCAGAATTAGATTAAACAACGACGACGCTCACTCGCGTGGACCTGCTGCTCTCTCTCTTGACCTTGTCGCCTCGTCATGTCATCGCAAGTGGCGCGCGAGCCGGGGTTTGGGGTCGGGGTTTTGCCTGTGTGTGTTGTTGGTGTCGCTCGGCTGTATTTCCTCCTTTCTTCCTCTCCCTTGTATGTTACACACACGCTTTCTGGAAGGGTGTTGTCTCGTGGACGAACGGGGATACACACGTGCAAGAAAAACTGCTGTGATTATTTCTCGGTGGGTTGGTTGGTTGGTTGGTTGGGCAGTGAAGCAGGTGGCTGCAGTTATTACACTTTTGCTCGGCGAGTTGGGGGCAGTGGCTGCAGTTGCTCGGTGGGTTGGAGGCGCTTTCTTTTGCAACTTCCTTCTTGGTGTGGGTGGGGGCGACGAAGTGGCTCGTGGCTGTTGTTGTTCGTTCAATCTGGGGTGGTGGGTGGTGGGGGCAGGCAAATCGGGCTCGCCTGCACTTGGCTGAAAGTAGTAATCGAGATCTTCTTGTCTGCGGCCATCCGAGTGTGGTCGATGTGATGGGTGAGGGTTTTGCAAAGGCGACCGTTTATGCCGCGCGGGACCAGCCCTCACCTCGCACCCACCCTCCTCGGATTGATTGAGTGGGAGGGGAATTGTGTGTGTCATGTCAGTTACACTGGGGGGAGGTTGTTCAGCAAATTGCAATTGCATGCGGTGTTGCCATTGGGAGAAGTTCTGAATCCGTCTGTCTCGTTGGTCGGGAAAAAAAGTAACAACCCAATCACTCCCAAAACAGCAAACAAAAGAAAAGAGAGAGAGGTGAGAGGTGAACCAGCACTGCACCACATCCAACGGCCCCTGTTCCTCCTTCCGCCATCTTTCCGTTTTCGTTTTTGTGATGACGCCTGTAACCCCGTTTTCCGTTTCCCCAGTTTTCCTTTTCCTTCCTGTAAACCATCCGGTGGTCACCCACGGGCCAATGAACCCATCCAGTCTATCCATGGGGACGCCAAAAGCCAAAAGTGTATCGGAAAACCGTGTAGCGAGATGGGGAAATAAAACACCGCAGCCCGGGCCGATTCTATCTGCAAACTCCGCGTCCGTACCAAAAACAAAAGACAAAGGAAATGGGAAGGGGAGACAAGCGAGTGGCCCTGCCGTCGCATTCCGTTGGTAGCGTAACGTTGCGTACCTGGTAATTTCGCAGGGGTGCTAGGGCAGAAGTGGGAAAAAAAGTACCGAGCAGCTGGGGCAACTGCTGTGCCAGGCGGGGGGCGCGGGACGCCGCAGGATCGGTTTGACAGCGGGTATCGAAGCGAAATTTGGCGACCCGTCGCAGCGGTCTCCGCCGTGACACGCCATGGAATGCAGGGCGCCGTTGAGCTTTTCGGTGACGAACGGACGATGGTGGTTGCGCTGGGAAGGATTTTCTGAGACTGCGAGGTCGAAGAGGTGAAATCGGGGTTCCTTTGGAGCGGCGCGCTCCCAACTCGCTGCGTGGTTTGGCCGTCCAAGAGACATGATGCGACGCTGCTTGTCCCGACCGTTTGGTCAAGCCGTTGGTTGTTGTCTGCGGGTCTCGAAAGCTTGTCAGCACTCAAAACCCTTCCTCAGGTCGACGATGGGCGAAAAAAAGGCAAAAAGGAATTTCCCGATTGCCCAGCTGGCTTCATCCCACCGCCCTTCGTGTGGCTGGCTCACATGAGCCCGTCCATGACCCGTCATGGCGCACCACTGGATGGCCAAGATCCCCGGGTTGAGCCGCACTGTTAGGACTGCCGTGCTCTGATGCAACTCACCTGCGCCCTGACGACGGTCAAGCCAGCCAGGTAGTCAAAAAAAGCATCCCTCCTCGTCTCCCATTGATCCGATCCAGCGCCGGCAAACGCAACACCCGGCGGACCCCCCACGCACGGCGGGTTTTAGACGGCCTCCATGCAACTCCGGCACGTGTGGAGGCGGCAGTACCGGCATTCCCAGATGAACCAGAAGGGGCCGCAGTGGCAGACGTGGCAGGTCCACTGGATCAGCGTGTTGTCTGACTTGATCATGACGAACGAGTGCGCGCAGTGGCTGTGACTGGCGAGTGCCATCTCGAATGTTGTCGTCTCGGGTTCGCCTCGCTGGGATTCCTCGGCTGGGACTAGGCCGTGGGCGGAGCCAAGGCCGGGCTAGCTGGCGTTGGTGTGCTGCGGGTGCGTCTTAAAAGGGAAAGCCCCTGGGCTCTCTGGCCGTATTAGTGTTTGAGAAAAATGGCGGCGGAGCGCGCGAGGCCACACTCACGAGCAGATTACTGCGTTGGACCTGAAAAGTGCCAAGCTGGGCTGTGGAGATGGGTCGGCGCGATGTTGGGTGCTGAGTGCCGCACGCCGTGAAGATGGCGGTTGAGGTGGTGAGTGAGTTGTGTGGTAGCTGCCAGAGCCAGAACCACGAGGGGCGAGCCAGGGGTATTTGAAGACAACCGAGGCAAGGCAGGAAGAAGTCGGGAGATGGCGGTGGGAGGGTGACGGTCGAACAGATCGAGCGTCTGGTAGTGGTCGTTTGTCAAACGTGGGTCTGCAGCGGGAGTCTGATTGTAGGTGAGCTGCAGAAGTAAACGGGGGCGATGAGGCGGCCTTTTGAGTTGCTGTAGCGCAAGGCCAAAAGTGGAGGCTCTTGGGCAGGTAACGGGTTGACGGCTTGTGGATCGACCGCCGGTTAGAGCTGGACACGCTCGGTCTGGCCTGGTCGTCTCCAGCAATGGCCCAGAAATGAGCGTCGAGCGGGCCACAGATACCTATGCGTCAGAAGCACCTTCCGGTTGCCGTGTAGGGGGGGACCCGGAACTGGCATGGGTGGTGAGAGCCGGTGAGTGACGACTTCTGCCTGCCTTGTTCTCGAATTTTCTCGAGTGTCATTACACCCCTCCCCTGGTGGCTCAGGCGCCGTTCAAGGGTCGAGCGTTCGAGCGTCTGAATGTACTGAGGACGCGGGCCAGGATGGGCGGAGGGACGACGCCAGGAGATGGGATCAGGCATGAGACTGGGCGCGAGGGCACCGAGAGACCAAACGCATCCGGCCGTCAACCGCAAAAGCAAAAGAAGCAGTCGGTGTACAGTACCCTGGCTGTGACCGGTACGGTTCTGCTGCAGACGCGCAAAAAGAGAATCTGGTCCGGTGTATCCATCCCCAAACCAATGCTTTGGGTCGACCCCGGTCGTGATAGAAACCAGCGAGGTGGAGAACAGGTGACCTCAAACCTGCCTGGGGTCTTGCGAAAGCAGCACCAAGGGCCGAGAAAAGATGGGACGAGACTGCTGGCCGGGATTGCCCTGTAACTGAGCCGCGCGACGTTTCCTGATACGGCTCCCTTGCAGCTAGGTCGCAACCCTTCTGGTCCCGTTGTGGCCAGTTGGGGGTATAAAACGAGGATATAAGAGGGCGTTTAGCCGTGACCTTGGTTCACCTCGTTTCCTTGCCGCGGCACGTCAATTAACGGCCAACTCTCGAGATCCAAACACGCAGAGACTCTGGAGACGGTGGTTTGCTATGCTGCAAGGGTTGCGACCTGCCATGCGGTGGTTTTCTTGCTGTGAGCATGGACGGCGTGCCAAACGGCCCCTCATTGGTCGGGACACAGAGATGAGTGAGCCGAGATGCCCAGAGCACACGGTCCACCACCGAGACCTGCGCAAGCTCCCCCTCTGCCTCCCCAGGCTGGGCGCCAACTCGACCGAATACGACGGCAGTGGCCGCTGGCGAGGGCAACGGCGGAGTCGATAGTCTTGTCAATACATCCGTACGAAGTAGAGCGCGGTAGTTCGCCCTGTCCAGCGCTCATGCCGCACAAGGTCGCACACGTCGCGTGTCCCACGCCAGCGGCGGGTACCTTGCATATAGCTCGGGAGGGCAGTGCTTCAGCCGAGAACACCAGCGACTGCTGGCAATCGGGCAAGACGGATAAAGGCGTCGCGGCGTTGCGGGGTGAGCGCCGGGAAGTGTGGAGGGACTCAACACGCGGACCGACGCAGCACAGCGTCCATCCACGACAGCGTATGTGCCGGTCGGCTGCTGATCCTCGAGTCCGAGCGCGCCGTCGACGTTGCCCGCGGATTCTCTACGCGTGGCCGTCGTGGTTTGACATGGATGGGCAGGATGACGTCGCCCCACCAGTGTCTGACGTTGCTTGGGGTGACAAGGTCGGCGGACAAGGCCCGACAAGGGATATCTGGAGAGATTGCAGGGAAATTGAACCTGGACCCGACTCTTGCTGAGAGCGGAGGGAAGAGGAGTGGAAGGTACAGCGGATACGGTGGGGGGAAGGCACGCAGGGCAATGCCTCGGAGGAAGGCACCCCTTCAGCGAAATTTGGTGCCGTTAGGCGTTGCGGTTTCCTCCTTCGTCCTCGCTTGCCATGCGCCGAGCCCCTCTGGAAGGTACAGTACCACCTTGCCGGCACTCGTCGACCCCCGCGTTTGCCCCTCCAACTGAACCCCTCACTCATCCCACGCTGCTGTGCCGCAGCCATGACATGCAACGGTTTTCAAGGGACTTTGCAGGCTGCTGAGCCCTCCTCCCACCCTCTTTCCAAACTTCTGCCTCTTTGCATCTCTGCTTGCCAAATCGGATACTCCGGGAGACCCTCGGCCAGTCGTTCTGTCTGCGCTGTCTCATTGTGTCAGATCATGGCCCGATCAGGCAACGCTATCCTGTATCGGGGTCAAAGCACCTACCAAGTGGAGCTCCAGGCCCCAGCGGGGGCTCGTGGAAGCATGGAACAGCTTCCACAGCCCTGTGTCGGGCTTCCTCACAGACGGGGCCAGGATCACCCCCGGCGAAGAACCTTCCTTCGGGCTTCGACAGCGGGTCTTGTTCATGCGACGGCAGCCCCGACAATCCCAGCAGGGAATGTTCAGCTTTGTTGGCTCTTCTTGCGGCGTCCGCCATGTGATGATTGGCGTCACCGATATCCCCTCAGAGGCACGAAGGCCAGTGCATGGCCAGGGCAAATGCAGAAGAGGCTCATCAGAGGTTCGTCTCGTCAGGATCGCCCAGCCTCCCGCATTTGACACCCAACAAAGCCCATTCTAAAATTGGGAGGCTTGCTCCGTCTTGGCCCAGGGACCACAGCAAATCGCCATGGCCACAATGGCATCCCCATTCCCTCAACGGCCGTCCGTTCTGCGTTTCGACACGCTGTGCAGCCGATCGCCCTGCCGTCTGCAACCCAAAGGCGGCCGCATTCTGGCCAATTGGGCCCCCTCCCGGCTTCCTGCTGACTTCAAACGCATGCGACCAGCTCTGCCGACCCTCATGCAAGATGTTGGTCTATGCGTCAACGTCAACGACGTCAAAACGTGCTCGGCAGCATCATCCCCCATCGAGCAAACACCGAGCAGATCAGCTAACGGATGTCAATAACACCGTCAATCTCCTCTCCCCAAGACTCGACTGCCGGCCCCGCGCCATGGTGTGACCTTCAAACAGGCCACAATCGACTGACAATAGCCTGGAATTAAGTGCCCATCCTCGACGGCCCTTGCTCGGCACACCGGCGTCCTCCAGACGGAAACTGTTCGTCCCATGCCGAGACTTGTTCTTGGTCAGGAGCGCACAGAACCGTCAATAATCCTCCAACTCAACGCTGGTTTCAGCCAGGTGGACACCATGACAAGCATCGATATAGCCGCTCGCTCTTGCAACCAAGAGAGGAAACACTCCGTCGGCGCTTCTGATCAGCCGGGCTGCCTAACAGGAATCATGTATCGGCGCGCAGCCGGCCTCGATCATGAGCCGGCGTTGGGACCCAGTGGTCCGGAGCACAGCCATGTCAAACACCGAAGCCTGCGACGTCCTGCAACCGGAGGGACTGCCGGGCCCACAGGGCTGCATCCCCTGCCGAATGCTCAGCTCACCACGAGACAGATTTTGTCCTGTTTTGTTGATATCGACATGACCCCGAGAAAACGGCCGGGTCTCCGAACGGCCGGGATACTGCATCCCTGCCGCACTGTTGAGTGCCGGGCGGCCGTTGGGTCCGTCACCAACAGGCCAACATCGAGATCCGTCGCACCCCCGTTGCAGAGTCTGCGAGAATGACAAATTTTAGGCCCCGCACGCCTGTGCCCTGAGGCTCAACCGACCCTGCCAGGAGGCGCAGAGACGCAGACCCAGTGAACGCATGGACTGTGACAGCCCCGGCGCAGATCATGTCAAGGACCCCTCGTCACACCATCCACTTCAGTTCCCTGCCTCCACCTGTCCGAGCCAGTTCACGATCCAATATGGACGGGTCTTCACACCCATGCGCATATCAGGCTGACAGCCTGCAGGAAAATCCTGGTGCGCTCACGCAGCAGTCTGTTACCCGGCCTGGCGCATGTAACCCCCACCCCATCGCACACCGGTGAACTTGGTGGCCTGGGCGCCGCCCGAGTGGCCTCAAATCGAGATTGTGGGTGATGTCACGAGCAGACCGCAGGGAGGGTTACGCTGCTGGCGCCCAATTCGATCAAGCGAGCGTTGCGAGCACAACGGCAACATCTCGGTTGCGCTTGGCGATGAGCTAACCGAAGCGCCCAAGCGAGCTCGTCACGATCATGGAACCTGGATCTGCCCTTCTTCACGCCAAATGCTTTGGCTTTTCATCGTCAAGAATTGCGTGCCCTCGCTTGCCTCCTCGCACGGAGGGGCAGGATGCACGAGGTACATACTCGGTACGACGACCCCATCAAACAACCACTATCCCATCCCGCTCCCCAGATGTATCCACCGAGCATGGCAACCATGTCAGCCGGTCGCTCACCCCGACCAATCCCGCCTGGGCGCCGCAGGGCCGTCCCGCGTCTAACGGTTCCCGCGAAACCGGAACCACACATGGCCACTTGCGACCGATCACACACCTTTTCTCGTCATCCCATCTCTCCTTTTTTGCTCCCGCACATCCGGTCTATCACACACGACGCTTGTTTATCACTCTAGTGTATTCTATGTCATGCACCCCGTCCCATGCTGCCCGTCCCATAAGCCCCTCCCAATAGCCACCGGACCCGCCCCCATAACCTTTCCGTTCCCCACGAACCATGGACGATCCCGTCTACGCTCTGACCCGACCCCTGGTCTCCCGGCATCACAGAATGCCCACCTATACATACACAGCCTGGCCGCAGACAAACAGGAGAACAAAATATGAAAACTGGCGGTGAACAGCACAGGTCCCTGCACAATCCACCGACGCAAGCCCGAGCACAACAACTCCCCGATAGGCCGCGCCCGGCGACAGAACCGGCCGCCAAGACGCACAGCACTGACAGGACAGCAATTCCACCGAGATCCGAGGACGGTCGAGTCCCACCGTCGCCATCGCTCACGGCCGCGGTTGCCCTTCTGGGCGGGTATTCTCCGGCATCCCGGATCGATACGACAGCCACCACAGCCAGGAATCGGGCCGCGCACCCTCCTCGGAGAGCCTCGTGATTAACCGATCATCTCGCCATTTGCACCCTCGCCCTCTGGCTTTGGCTCTGGCGGGTCCGGCGGCGTCGTCTCCGTCGTCGCCACCGTGTCCCTGGGCGTGGGCGTAGGCGTGTCCTCGGTCGTCAGCGCCATGTCCTTGGGAGTCGGCGTGGGCGTGTCCGCAGTCGCCTCGGCAGCGGTGGAATCGGCAGGCGTGGCGATCGGCTCATCCGACCTCGCAGGCTCGTGCTCGTGCTCGTGCTCGGCAGGCTTCGTCTCCAGCCCCTCGGCCTCGCCCTGGTGCTGCTTCTCCTGGAAGGAGAAGGCATCCGACAGGTTGACCGCCAGGAACGTCTTGGGCAGCTTGACCCTGCGCATCACCGCATCAGTATCCACCGGACGGACCATCACATGAAGAGAGGGGGAGATGACTCACTGATGAAACTTTGCCCTGAGCGTCTCAATCACCACCTTCCAATCCGCGTGCGCCGTCAGGCTGCGGCGCGGCGCGCACCCGATGCAGTGCCTGCTGTCGAGCTGCACGTCGAGCGGGTCAAACACATGGCAGCCCGGGCTGATGGTGATCTTGATGCTGTAGTTGAACACGTGGCCGCCCGTCTCGGCGTCGACAGGCGGCGTGGCGGGCATCTCGTACAGCTCAAACGAGATCTGCGAGAGGTAGTCGAGCTCCGGGATGGTGGCGCGCTTGATCTTGGTCTCGAGCCCGCCCTCGAGGATGCAGTTGAGCAGCGTGTAGATGTGCGACTCCTTGGTGAAGTAGATGAAGCACTTTGCGTCGTCGGACGCCTGCATGTCTTCGAGGTCCTGCACAATCTCCTTGAGGAGGGGGAGGGACGTCAGGAGGCCGATCTCGAGCTGCACAACGGGTAAGTACGTCTCCATGAGTGGGTGTTGGGCTGCGTTCTGCTTACCTTTTCGCTGTCGGAGATGCCGTACTCCTGCGGGCAGATAAAGTCAAACATGACCTTGGCCAGCTGGTACAGCTCGCGCAGCGGCTCGAAGCGGGCGTCCGTCTTGGCCTTGGTCTGGCTGTTGCCGCGGTGCAGGTGGAAGTACTTCTCGGGCAGCTCCGCCTCGCCGGCGCTCCGCAGCCCGTTGAGGAACGACCGGCGGCGGAAGATGCGTTTCACGGCCTTGTGGCCCGTCGTCTCGATCTTCTCGCTCAGGCTGCTCGACGCCGGCGTCTTCTCTTCCGCCTTGTCCTCGGCCGGCGGCGACGACTTGCCCTCCTTGCCGTTCAGCGAGATGCCGTACTCGTCCTCGAGCATCGTCTTGGGCGGCGTGAAGACCCACTCGAGGAACTGGCGGTTGTGCAGCGCGTCAAACTTCATCGTGTCGTACAGCTCCGAGATCTTGCTAGGATCGACCTTCTCGTGGTCGCAAAACTCGGCAAACAGCTTCTCCCAGCGCTCCTTGAACAGCTCGGCGTCCTCGCCGCAGCACCAGCGCGCCTGGATGCTGTTGATGGCGTTGGCCTGCGACAGCGAGCCCGCCGAGGCGAGCGACGACACCGACGCGGCCGACGAGCCGGCCTCGCCGTTGCCCTGGCTCTTGTCGGCGCCCGGGTTGCTGATGGCGGTGAGCGAGCTGACGGCGCCGCTGTACAGCTTGGCGTAGTTGTGCTGCATCACCTTGCGGTGGAAGTTCATGAGCTGCACGACGCGCGTCTGCACCTCGGACGGCTCGGGCATGTTGTCGGGCCAAGCGAACTGGGGCGGGCGCTCGTTGCCCTTGCGCAGCAGGCCCTTGAGCTTCTTCTTCACCTTGTCCATCTCGTCCTTGGCCGCGTTAGAGTCGTCGAGGAGGTCCTTGCGGATGGTGATGAAGTCCTCGGGCAGGTCCGTCTTCTTGAGGAAGCTGGCGGCCCAGATCTGCGCGCTCGTCACGACGCGCCGCTCGCTGCTGCTGAAGACGTGCACCTCGTCCAGCATCTCGCGGTTCAGCAGGCCCAGGTCGCTGCGCATGTTCTCGCCCAGCTCCTGCGCCTGATAGCGGGCCGAGTGCGTCGGCTCGCCGCCCCACTTGACGATCAGCTGCAGCTTGTCGAGCACCAGGCTCTCCTCGGCCGCCGTGAACTTGGACATGGTCACGCCGGAGAGCGAGTCGTGGCGCCGCGGCGGCTTGCGCGGCGTCTTCTCGCCGTCCTTCTTGTCGGCGTCCTCGTCCGTCTGGATCGGCTCGTCCTCCTTGATCACGTCCTTGTGCTCCTTGGGGGGCTTGGGGTGGTCCTTCTTCCTAAACATGGGCTTGATCTGCACCTTGGTGCCGGCCCAGCTGCCCTTCTTGATGAGCACGTTGCGCAGCGACTTGAGCTTGGCGCGGTCCTCGATGCCGGCCGCCATGGCCACGTCGACGGCCTCGAGCACGCTCGCCAGCGCGGGCTCGCCGATGAGCAGCACCTCCTCCTGGTGGCCCCGGAGCAGCTCGATGAAGGGCGCCGTGTGGAAGGTGAACTTGTACTTTTGCTTGGGCGTGCGGTCCGCGTGGCGGATGACCGACACCACGCCCTTGAGCTTCCAGCTGGGCTTGGGCGGCGGCGGCGGCGGCGGCTCCTGCTCCTCGTCGTCCTCGGCCATGGTCTCGGGCAGGATCGAGGGCGCCGCCGAGGTCGCCACCGACGGTGCGGTCGACGGCGCGCTGTCCTGCAGGGACGCAGAAAACTGGCTGATCAGCGGGCTGGCAGGCATGCTCCCGCGCTTCGAGTCGGACGTGGTCGGCGGGTTCGGCTCGACGAGCGACTCACGCGCGGACCGGTCCACGCTCGGCCGACCCTGCGAGGCAAAGTCCCTCTCCTTGCTGACGTGGTTCGCGCTGCGGATCGACATGGGGTCCACGTCGGAGATGACGGGCGACGGCATGGGAGGCGTCCGGCCGTCCCTGCGCATCTTCTCTTTGATGAACATGTCCTTGAGGATGCTGGCGCAGTGGTCGTAGTAGTCGTCGTTGTCTTTCACAAAACTCCAGCCGTTGACGTCAATCACGTAGCTCTTGCCGCCGGCGCGCAAAAAGTCAAAGCCGCACACGCGCTGGCCAAAGGCGGTGCTGATCTTGCTGGCGATCTCCTTCTCTTCGCCGCTCAGGGCCGTCACGTAGCGCACCTCCTTGCCGTGGGTGTTGCGGCGGACGACGCCGTCGACGACGGGCGACTTGCGCGTCTCGGCGTGGCAGTAGGTCGGGCCGACCGTGTAGGCCTTGACGTCCTCGGCATTGTCGACTTGCATAAAGCGTTCGTAGACGAAGCTGTCGCCCGGCTGGGTGATGGCACGCGGCACCGTCAGCGTCGGCACGAACTCGCTGCTCTTGTTGCCAATCTTGCGGAACAGCTTGCGGGCGCCGCCGCCGGCCGACGAGGGGAAGTAGATGATGATGTTGTGGTCCTCGCCGCTCGTGGGCTTCTCGACAAAGGGCTTCTTGATCAGGGCGCCGTCGACCGAGAGGATGTCGCCGCCGTCCAGCAGCTCCACCTTGCGCGGCGAGGCCCACGAGGCGCGCTCCGAGTCGGAGTCGAACGGCTCGAACGTGATGCCGCTCACGTCGCGGATGTGCTTGCAGATGTCGGGCGTGAGCAGCGTCGGGCCGCCGTCGCGGTTGACCTCGATCCGCTGGGGCGTGGGCACGTTGATGCGGTCGAGCAGGCGCAGGCACAGGCGGCGGTCCCACAGGATCTTCTGCAGCGGCACATCGTTGACGCAGAAGGGCTTGCGCGCCTTGACGTAGGCAATGGCCTTCTCCAGCGGAAAGCCGTCCGAGTAGAAGGAGATCAGGTAGTCGCTGGGCTGTCAGTACAAGCAGGCAGGTTGGTGCACTCAAAACTTACCAGATGGGCCAGTTTTCAATTTCTACATTCAGTTAGCCCAATCCTTTCGAAAGTGACAGAATACTCACCCTCATCGAGAATAACCTTGTCCCCAAAGACGCAGACGTCAAACTCGCGGTTCTGGATCAAGCGGTTCAGGATGTTTCTGCTCGGTTTGCTCCGCGCCTTGACGTCCAGCGCGCACACGCCAATGACAC
>Ga0247823_10001798_pt1 | contig 17690 bp, 17 predicted proteins | sample 13C_PalmiticAcid_2_FD_192426 | JGI IMG/M metagenome (GOLD analysis project Ga0247823, IMG submission 192426) | Soil microbial communities from agricultural site in Penn Yan, New York, United States - 13C_PalmiticAcid_Day30 | ecosystem: Environmental > Terrestrial > Soil > Agricultural land... | reverse complement strand
AAGGCCGTGACTGGGTGGACCCGCAGATCCGAGCAGCCGTGCTGACCCGCTCATACTTCCTCCGTGGCCTCAAGAGCAAGTGAAGCTTGTATTCGGTGGGGCCATCCTGCGGTTCAGCCTCGAGCTTCGTGACGCCATAGTCGGAGAGGAGCCCAAAGCCGACTGGTCCCTGGCGCCCTGGTGATTGACCAGAGGTCGTGGACTTGTCAGAATCCCCGGGCCGGAGCCAGGGAGAAGCAACCCGGGGCGGGTCGGGGTCGAAGGTAAACACCGACATTGAAGATTGTCGGCAAGCAGCTTGGCGAATGCGACGACCCGTCCGTCTTTGAGAGGGGTGTTATGGAGAGGAAGACACTTGAAAAGGCGGTCGATGTGGCGGCGATCCAGGTTAACGAGACAATAGGCGAACGGATATTGCACAGTTGGCGGTTGTTACTAAGGAGAAAAGCCGGTGTATTCGTGGTATCATCTTGGAGTTCTGGAGCGGTCAAGCTCGAAGAAGGATGTGTGAAGGGCGCAGAGCCAGACGATGATGAATGCAGTTACGAGACCCAACACGCTATCTCAGTTTGAGAGAGCCATTCTGGGCGATTGGAGTTTCAGATCCGAGCATAAAAAGGGTGGTTGATGAGAAGCGGGCGATATCGAGGTTGTCGGTGAAGAAGAAGGCAGCCTGTGACGGCGATGACTCCCATCTGATGCAGGAGACCAGCACAGTGTGCTGTCTGTTTTGAGGACTGCCTGGCCTTGACCCCGAACGCACTGGGTTCGGGGTCGCTGATTGGCAACCATTTCAGGCAACGCGCGACCCCAATCGCCAGATAGCAAGTTACCCAAATTGTCATTTTCCGACTGCAAAACGCAAGTCTCGGCTTAACGACACCTCGACAACAAGAACAATGAAAGGAAGTCGCGGATTAGTTCGCAAACATTTTACCAACATGGGAATAAGGTTTTCTCGAGGTCCAAAAGAAACCTTGCCCGAGACTCTTCCCACCGCATCTCTTGCCACGAACAACTTGAGACTCGGCGCAGCCGGCACCGCAAATCGCAGCACTGATCAACGCTGCAAGCGGGAGATGGCGGTGTCTCCGCCCCGGAATCAACCCCCACTCGCCCCCGGGGAGCAGGGCGAGGACCCATCCGAGCCCGAGACGGACGAGACGCAGCAGATGCAGGCACAACCAGCAACAGAGCACGAAGCGAAAGGAAAGAAGAGGGGCCGCTTCAGATGGCTACGCTGTCTGGCTTGGAAGAAGGCGCCAAAAGAAGGAGAAAAGATGAAGGTGAGCAACTGCGACAGTGGTGAAGCTGCTGCCATTCGCACGACGCTAAGTGGCGAACGGGCAACACGGCGTGCCCGCCAATCCGCACAAGATGGCGCCAAGCAATTGCGGCACCAGCGCCCCTGCGGTCGGGGCTGAGGCCAAGGGTCGTCAGCATTGCGAGGGAGGTGTGGGCCTGCATTCTGGGATCTGGAACAGACCCAAGACACGGGCGGACAGGGTCAGAATCCAGCCAAGCGCCTGATTTAGGTGCCCAAGTTCCGCCCAAGCCCCGCCTGTCTCCGACATTCAACTTTCCATCTCTCTCTTACCCCTGAACTCTCAGCTCTCTCGTCTTTTGTTTTTGTCCAAGCTTTGCGAACTACCGTCTACAGTTCGTTCTCTAACGTATCTGATCGACACTCAGACTTCCTCGCGGCCTTCCATCATGGGCAGAATCGGCGGCTGGTTCAAAAAGTCGGAGGACAAGGAGAAGGCAACATCCAACCCCTACGCCCAGGAGCAACCTGCCGGCCAGCCCTCCCCCCCTCCGGTATACGATCAACACAGCCAGTTCAATGACGGCCAATACAATTCCAATCAGAATCTCCCGCCGTTTCGCCAGGGCCCGCCGTCTGGCTTGCCCGCAGGCCCCCGCGCTGGTCTTCCGAGCACATTCGCCCAAGGCCCTCCTCGCACGGGGACATGGGAAAGCAACAAGTCCGCTCCTCCGCGTTACACTGCAGACCCAGACCAAAGCCCACCGCCTCCATCCTATCACAAACCCTCTCCTACCGCCTCCACCGGATGGAGCCCTGCTCTCTCTTCCAGCCAGGCCAGCCCTGCATTTGGCCCCAGCGGAGGAAGCCCTGCTTTGTCTTCCACCACAGCAAGCCCTTCACTGGGGACTGGGTACCAAAGGGAGAAATTTGGCGCGGCGGACGGCGTAGGGAAAAGCAGATTCGACGCGCCGGCCACATCGCGATATAACAACTCGCCATCTCTGCCTTCTCAGCGCCAGGGAGGATACGGCAATTTGGATACAGGGCGCGAAGAGTTGTTCAGCGGCTACAACGGTCCCGCCAAACCAACCGCCAGCCCGAGGGTCGTGCAGAACGATCCCTCGTATTCTGGAGATGGAAGTTTCGCAGAAAATCGGGAGATGACAGAGGAGGAACGGCAAGATGCGGAGGTGGACAGCATCAAAGCCCAGATTCAAGAGGCGCAGATTGGCACCGAAGACAGTCTCGATCGCTCACTCCAGGCTGTGGAAGAGGCCAATTCAAGGTTTGACGCGATGTTCAACGACTTTGAGAGTCAAGAGGCCCACCTCGACGGCGCGGAACGCAACCTGTCGAAAACCCGTACGTATTGGAATGCATCCTGTTTTGACCACATTCATTAACCGCATGGCCCAGACAACTTGAACGACCAGGCCAAGGACCACACAGCCCGTCTGAAATACTATAACCGGCGACTGTTTCAACCCGGCTATAACCGTTCAAAACAAGATCAACTGGCTGCAGAGTATGCTGAGAAGGATTTGAGACACCAGCGAGAGCTCGAGGATTTGCGAGCGGAGCAAAATCAGAGGAGGCAGGGAGTTCAGAACGCGCACGAAGACAACAGCAGAAGGGTGCTTGCACCTAAGAAGCTCGGCCAAGACGACCTCGGCAAGTATGCCTTCGAAGATGACGATGGGCAGCAACAGGCGAGGCTTCAGCGAACAGAGGAGAAGATTGACAGACTCGGGAATGCTGTCGATATTCTGAACCAGAAATCGAGACTGTTCGGGGGTCGCGTTGAAGAGAGTAACGCAAGGCTGGTGCGCGTGGGAGAGAGTGTAAGTGCCTGGCTTCTTGGGCTTGCATGGGAGAGTGTGTCATTTGAGTTGCTAACTGTTGTTAGGCTGATCGGGCCCGAGATAATGTTGTGAAGAATCATGCAGCCATGAAGCGTGCTGCTGGGATGGGTGATTATGCATGAGGTTTCTTTGTTGTGGGACAAAGTACTGTGGCAGATGGGCCTCTTTGCACCAGCAAACCCTGGTTCTCAATATGATGCATGTACTTCCCGTCTGTACTGTGGGCGGTTGCACCAGAGCAGGTAGCAGGTCTTTGGTATTCGTTGTCTTTTGGAATCACGAGCAGAACTCGATATGCTGTCGTTTCTTTATCCCCCACGGGGATGTAGAGGCCGCGCTAATCCGACACTGCCAGCCACTGCATCCGTGGGCCGTGCTTGCTTCCATGAGCGTGTCAGCAGAAGCATTTGATGGCAAAGAGATTTGGGATGAAAATTGGAATCAGACTCCGCGTCTTCATCGGCCAGATCGGCGCACGATGATAACCCTAACCCATTTTGAATCAGCTTTTTATGGGCCGTTGGCCTGTAAAATTTCAGCCTGAAGCCCAAACCCGGCTCGTTCTCATTGCTTAGTGGGTTTGACATGTCACCGCAAAGATCACAAAAGCCCAGCATGCCGGACAAGAGAAAACGCGAAACAGGCTCCGACCATGTCAGAATTGGGGACAAGGTCATCTCCCTCGCAGGATATTTGTCCAAGAAACCGAAGACGGGGCCAACAATTCCTGATGGAGATGTGAGCTGCAGCTCGGCGCCCTCAGCACGAGACAATTCATTTGCCTTGGGGGAAAAGGCAGATTGTGCGGAAACTTCAGAGCCCAAACCGGCGTCTTCATTCAGAGAACTCACAGGCGATGCCCAATACTTTAAAGCTCGGAAGGCCCTGCCGCTGTGGACGCGCCAGGATGACATCTGCCGGCTCCTACGACAGAAAGATGTTCTAGTTCTGGTGGGTGAAACGGGCTCAGGCAAGAGTACTCAGGTACCGCAGTTTTTGTATCAGGAAAAGTGGTGTCAGAGGAGGAAGGTGAAGGTGAACGCGGGCGGAAGCGCCCAAGAGGTCAACGTGGGAGGCATGATTGCAATCACACAACCAAGGAGGGTTGCCGCAACGACACTCGCTCATCGCGTGTCCCGAGAAGCAGGCACGCCGCTCAATGGGCAAAAGCCAGGCGCCACAGGCAATGGGCCCGTCTCGAAAGGGCTGGTGGGCTACTCGGTTCGCTTTGACCACCGAGTTCCGCCCGGCACCAGGATCAAATATCTGACTGAGGGCATGCTACTCCAAGAACTCCTTCGCGACCCCCACCTCAGGCAATACAGCGCCATCATTGTCGACGAGATCCACGAGCGGAGCGTGGATGTCGACCTGCTCTCCGGTTTCCTCAAGCAAATCGTTCGGGGGGACAAAGCTGGCCGTGGCGGGATCCCACTCAAAGTGGTCATCATGAGCGCTACAGCCAACGTCAAAAGCATCAGGGAATTCTTCTCCGGGACGGAATCCGACGACCCAGGTGCAACGCCTCAGTCGGGCACCTCGGTTGAGTTCCTCCAGATTGAAGGACGGCAATTTCCTGTTGACATCGTCCATACGCCGAAGCCCGTCCCGGATATTCAGGAAACCCTCATCAAGACCATCTTCAAGCTGCACACCGAAGAAGCACTCTCGGACAAGCACGGCCGGAAGGATATCCTGGCTTTCCTCACCGGCCAAGAGGAGATTGAGTCCGCCCAGAGACTCATCGAAGAATACGCTTCAACGCTTGGGCCCAAGCTGCCAAAAGTCAAAGTGTTTCCTTTGTTTGGTCAGCTCTCGATGGAAGCCCAGCATGAAGCCTTCCAGCCGATCAAGGGAGGGTCCACGAGGAAGATTGTCCTTGCTACCAACATTGCCGAAACGTCGGTCACAGTGCCTGGTGTGCGGTTTGTCATCGACTGCGGCAAGTCAAAGGTGAAACAGTTCCGACCACGGCTAGGCATGGAGTCGTTGCTCGCGAAGCCCATTTCGAAATCCTCGGCCATCCAGAGGGCTGGTCGAGCCGGGCGTGAAGGACCTGGAAAGTGTTTCAGACTCTACACTGAAGAGACGTACAAAACCCTGCAAAAGACGGATCTCCCCGAGATTTTACGGACCGACATCCTCAGCGCCATCCTGACCATGAAAGCCAGAGGAATCGACGACGTCTTGTCTTTTCCGCTCATGGATCCGCCCGAGGTCGAATCGGTTGAGAAGGCTCTCGTACACCTCCACGTTCTCGGCGCTCTTGCGGAAGACGGCTCCATCACGGAAACAGGGCGCAAGATGGTGTTGTTCCCTGTCACGCCTCCATATGCTCGGGTCCTCCTCGCGGCGGCGGACCCGAAGTATGACTGCTTGCTGGAGGCGATCGACATCATCTCTTGCATCACCTCAGGCGAGGACATTTTTATGCAACTACGGTCAGAGGAGGCAAAGGAAGAAGTTGAGGAGTACAGGAAGGAGCTTTCTCGTCGTGAAGGCGATCTCCTGACATACCTGACAACGATACAGCTCTACGCAGCCGAGAACGCGGACCGACTGCAGTGGTGCAAGGACCGCAAGCTCAACATCAGAAACATGAAGCAGGCGCTGAACATCCGGAAACAGCTCCGAGGCCTCTGTGTGCGGGAGAAGATGATGGAACAGCCTCCACCTGATCCGCAACCGTTTCTACCAACGTCCCCGGAACAGGCGGCCATCATTCTCAAGTGCTTCCTCAAGGGTTTCGCCCTAAAGACGGCAATTTTGGCGCCGGACAGCAGCTATGTCACGGCTCACGGCAAGCACGTTGTGGCCATACATCCGTCAAGCGTCCTGCATGGGCAGAAGAAGGAGGCCATCATGTTCCTGGAGCATGTGTACACCCAAAAGAACTATGCGAAAAAGGTCAGCGTCATCCAGGCGGTTTGGATAGCTGAAGCTCTAGAGTAATACCCCTAGAAGCGCGATGAAGAATAGATCATACCTTGTCTGTTATGTGTGTTTTTTTGCTATTGTGTCTGCAGTTGATCAGGGTCATGCATAGTGCGATGAACTAATATTAACACTGTATCCATCCTTTCTCCACAGGATCCATGGCCTGCTCGGGCCGAGAACCACGGCAACTTGGCATCCAATTGCAGCCTCGACATCATCTCGAATCACAAACCGGACGGCATCAACTGCTTCAGCGCAGAACACTTACCGAAGGAACTGCCCGTCACCCTTCAGCCGAGAGATAACAAAGCAACAGTTTGCCAACGTGTCGGAAACAAGGAGTTAAAACTTGTATCAACAGCCTCCCGAGGAAACCCGAGATCAAAGATCCCAACCAGTCTCTGCCACCATGAGACCGGCTCTCCGTCTACTCATGGCATCGGCAATGCCCCCGGTGAACAGTATGAAACCCGGCCCGATGGCTCTCCTCCCGCCAATATACCTTTACCGCCGCATTCTCCGGGCAAACAGAAAGCACCTCTCCCCGGAAAAGCGCCTCTTAGGCGATGAATACGTCAAGTCCGAATTCAGGGCTCATCGGGATGTTGAGAATCCCGTCCACTTGGTAAGCCGCTGGCATGGCAGTGTCATATTCAACGAAAGTTACAGCAACTAACTGACCTGGTTCGCCGTCGTGTTTGCAGATTGGATTTCTCACAGAATGGCAGCTCTACGCCCAGCAGATCGAAGGCGAGACATGGGTCGGGGAGGAGCTTGATCGAGGCAAAATCGCCAAGATGAGCGGTATGGACTCTCTTTTTGTTCCACCTTGCAATCCTTGCTCCCCAGAGCATGCGAAGAACAAGCTAGTATGCTGATTTATTCAACAGACGAGCAGCTTGGTCAGTTGTACGAGCTGATGAAGGCGATACAGAAGCGGGGGACGGAAGGGCAAGAATCAGAATCATGATGAAATGGGACCATGTTCGGCTGGGTTCAGATTACAGGCAGTTTTGAAACAGTGTCTGGGTCGTGATGGAAGCAAAGCCCTCAAACCCACCATGCGGTTTCCCAGATCGTCTCCTCGACATCAACCTATATGAACGATAGTCCCGGAGTTTTCCAGCTGGTTCCCAGATTAGCTTTGGATTGAAGCACGCATGTGTCGTGGGGCTTCCTGGGCGCGAGTTTCACGGAACCGGTTGGGTCGTCTGACTCGGGCTCGCTCCCGTGTCATCTCCTTGTTGCTGTTCCTCCTCCGTTGAATTCAGGAGCGGCTTGCAATGCCTTCCCTTTCCCTTTCAAATCCAGTTTCTGTTCCTTGTCGGTTGTCTCTTCGGTCGTGGTCGGTGGTTCTGGACCGCTCGTCTCAGCGAAGCTTAACTCGACTTCGGGTATGGGGGATAGAGCGAGAAGGTTCGCCTTTTTCTTCCCTTTCCACTGTCTTCGGGGTTGAGGCGTCCCTGCGTCTGCGACCCTGTGAGTTGCGCGTTGAACTTCCTCGGCAACGGCCATGGGAGGCTCCGAGTTTGCATTCGCAAGCTGTTCCTGCTTGCGTTTGCGCTTCTCCCGGGCAGTCAGTTTGTCATGTGCCTGGCATTTCTCCCTCCTGGCTTCTCGATAAATAGCGGACGCTCTTTCCAAGCGTTCCCTCTCAGACATTGGTGCGCCTTCAGCAAAAGCTCCAGCCTTCATTCCTTGCACCACCTCTTCGTCGAGGTCATCCATGAGGATATTCCCGAAATCAAGATGCTCCAATCGCTGCTTCGACTTCTTGGCCAGAGGGTGTCCTTCTCCGAAAGCGATTCTTATCGAATCATACGCTTCCTTGGTCGTGTCATAGAAGTCTGACCCTGGGCCGAGGTCCAATGTCTGAGTCAGTATGGTTGTAGCCAATGCATCCAGGCAGCTGGCGGTTTCGAAGTGACATTGCCCATAGGTAGTCCTGGCTGTTTCCACTGCTCTTCTGGCGATCTCCTCGCCCTCCTCAAAGAACCCGCGCTTGGAGGCGCACAATGCCATCGCACGCAGTATAAACAAGGTTTTGCGATCGCTTGGCCCATAGAGAATCGGGGCCCGTTTCGACCAAGATTGGTAAATCTCGTAAGCGTCCGCATGGTTGTCGTCTGCAAGATATGCCTCTGCCAAACCAAGCGGCAGTACGCAGGAATACTCGTGTCCGTGTAGTTTCTCTCGAAGGTCCGGAGGAAGAGCACTCACAGCCCTGTAGCGCTGAAGCCAGTGGTCTATATCTGCACCCCCCGAGTGCCGGATGAGCTCGTCTTCCCAAGTCCAGATCTGGAAGTCGTTCGTATCGTCTGTCTTCGCCACTTCTATGGCCTTGCTGAGGCACTTTTTGGCCGACTTGATCCTCCCGGACTCGAACAACAGGCGAGCCAGCTCTGCAAATACACTGCCCATCTCAAGATCCCACTCCGAGTCGGTTTCCTCGGTAGGTTCTCGGCTAGCAGTCCCCAATTCGATTTGTTCGAGTATCTGTTCCAAGGTTCTTATCGCAGGCTGGACGGCAGCAGCCTGGCCTGTTGCCAAACCGTGTATATCGGGAGCCACATGATGCTGGTCTTCGCCCTTCTTGGCCCCGGCCCTCTTTCCACTCGGACTCTTGAGGCACAGCAGGCTGGCTACCTTTTGACGCCTGACTTGCCCTTTCCGCACGTTGTCTCTGACGGCCAGTCGAGCTTTCAGATCGTCTAGCATGCCGTCACGGCGCAGATGGAGCCTGTCGAGGACTTCCCAGTACGCAGCTTCGGCATCGCCGATGCGGCCCATATCGTGATACACGTTTGCCAACAGCGAGAGACCATAAGTTGTATCCCGGGAATAGCCGCCGGTATTGATCTTCCAAGCACGCAGCATCTTGACGAGATGCTCCAAGGCATTTGGGAAGTCCATTTGCTGGTAATAATACCAGCCCAGCTTGAAGTCGAGGAGGGCTTCGTATCGGTAATGGCGACGGGGCTCATCAGCCTCGTAATTCATACAAGCTTTGAAGTGAGGAATCAAGAGCTGCATCCATGCCTGATCCAACCTGTTCCAGCCGGGCTTTATCGACTCGATGAGTACAACTCGGGCAGCCAAAGCCTGGCGGGTTCGAGTGGCTTTGTCCATCCTGTCCTGGACCCAGGCTTGAACCATGACGTGCATTGAGATTGTGCCCCCATTCCGTGACCGCTTGACGAGGGAGAACTGCTGGAGAATCTGTACGCCCAGATTGAAGTGTAAGTCATTCCAAGTTCCGCCGGGTTCAGTGCAGGCCAGCAGGCGTGTCGCATCCATGGACTTGTCGTCGCCTGCAAGGTCTGAGAGGGGATACACTGCATGACTGCCCCAACTGTGCCGCTCCTCGCCCGACCGTGCTATCATTTCGACCGGGATTTCCTCGTTGTGGTAGAAGCAGAGCAAGTTCAGTGCGCTCAAAGCGCACCATGCAGCCGTGCCCAGCAGGCCTCTTCCCTCACGCCGCGCAAGACTCTCTATCGCGTCGTACGAAACATCGAGCGCGGTGTATAGCGCCGGACGAGCCGGCAAGGAACCATCGGCATTTGGACTACTGAGCAGTTCTCCCCTATTCTCCCCGTCTCGATATCTCCGGAGGTACGTGAGAGCGGTGCAGTCTCCTTTCCTCAGGTATGCCCCCACGCTCTCAATGGCGAGAGGCAAACAGCCGACTGCGGCCACGCTTTCCCGCATTGCTGCCATTTCCCCTTCATCTGTCGTGAGGTTGTCACGGCCGGCGATCCTCAAAAGCAGATTGACAGCATCCTCCTCTGACAACGGCTCGACCTCGCACACGTACTCGGCCGGGAGATCGGCCAGGAAACCTTGGGATCGAGATGTGTAGATGACATTGCCTGTGTTTCGGCGAGGGAGAACCGGCGCCAGACGCTCACTGTCGGGGTGGTTGTCGTAGATCAAGAGCCATTCTTCAGAGAGTCCTTCCATCCACCTCAGAGCGAGCTCTCTCATTTCTCCGATAGCCCCCTCAGAAATGCCACCCGCTCGGCCATGTTCTGGGCAGTGCTGCTGGCAAATGTTGGCGTAGCTTTGATCTACCGTTGAGTGGGTAGTTGCATCAACGTAAAAGACATATTGGAACCTATTTTCTGGTTAGATATGATCGGCTCGGTTCGACAAGAGAGGGTGTAGCCTGCCTGTCTTCGAGGGCGTCCGCGGTCTTCAGCGCAATCTCGGTTTTGCCAACTCCACCCATGCCGTACAAGAGAAACTCCCGCCGAGGCTTGCCCCTGGTATCGCGTGGTGAGAAGCAGGTGTCCAGCTTGCCCAGGATGCCCTCCCTGGCGACGAAAAATCGGCTCATGACAACTGCACCCAAGGGCCGCTCTTCCTGTGTCGCCAACTTTACCTGATCTTTGTTCATATCTGTGGAATACTGCGTCAGTGTCTGGATTATTCCGGGTGGGATGGGCTGCGAGCGGGCTCCATGCTTACTTGCGTGACCAAGCGTCAGTCCATGATCAGATGCGTTTCTGCCCAGCAATGCAGCCACGTTTAGGATCTGAGCAGCGACAAGGTGCTGGGATAAATACGCAGAGGTCGCGGCCTTCAGGGTCTTTATCTTGTGATACTTGTCCAGGCCAACCTGGTCGGCGACATCTGGGACGTTGAAGCGGAAGTACGCGTTGGGATAGCTGGCAAACTTTGCCAGGACACGGTGGTGTGGCTCCTCGGCATCGGTTGCTGTGTTCTTCAGAGTCCCCAACAGCTCTTTCAGGAACTTCGGCAGATGCAAAATGTTCCTCAGACCAGTTGATGCCCGGTCGATCTTTACCAGTCGGGTTCCTGTGCCAATGCTAACCACGCATCCGAGACGACGACCAGGACCAATATGGTGCGCTGCTTCTTCCAGGAGACGATCAAGGGGATTGTTGCTACCAATAGCGGCATCAATGCACTCCTCAGTACTGCCTTTTCCATGCCTGAGTATCTCCATTGGCTTGAAGTAGAAGGAAGCAGCAGTCGTGGCTCGTGCCGCCTCCCAGATCTTCACCTCCATATCGTACTCTTGCTCGGGAACGAGAAAGGAGCGGATCAGGTTGCACCGCTCAACCTTGCGCGCAGGCATGGTGCAGACAAAGCATTGCCCCTTGGATTCAGGGGCGGCCGACGCATCCATGAGATACTCGCCCATATTGCGCCGCCGGACAAGGTCTTGCACAACATCTTTGAGAGCAGTGGCTCGATATTTCTCGGTGGCAGTGGTCCCTGCCAGCAGTGTTAATCGTATCCTTTCAGGGAAAAGGGGGGCGAAACAGTCGGCTTCTTGCTCACACTTCTTGTTTCGGAAGGAGAAGATCTTTTTGGCACACCTGTCATACTCCTGCAGAGCCTCTTGTGTCGACATGCGGAGCCTCCCAAGCATAATCGCAATCAGACTGAACGAGGTCAGCAAACGAACTACAGGCCCAGGGCTCTGTGTCTCGGACTAACCCTCCCGTGCTGGTTCCTGCAATCATGTGGAAGTAATCACAGGGCTTGGGGATCTCATTCAACCCGCAAGTCTCCTTGATCCGAAGCATGATCTCGTGTAATATGAGAAGGGAGGCCACTCCTCGAACGCCCCCCCCATCTGCCTTTCGTTAGCCCGGATCCAGCTTGTCAATCAAGCGAGTACACAACGAAAGACCCACCAAGGGAGAGAAGGTTAATCGCTTCTCCATCTGTTCTCGATGGCATTGGTTACACATGTGTTAGCGAGAAGCGGAGCCCTGACCTTTGTTGTGCTTTGGGTTCTTTCAGGAAACTTGGGGGGCAATTTGTCCCCGAGACGACTGGGCGGAATGTTAGTTATACGCCATCACCCCTCTCTGGCCTGATTCATTTGCGGCTGGGCAGCCAACGAAACAACTCCGCAATAACGAGGCTGCTGTTAACCGCTAGCTTCGCTGTCCTGCATATGGCAACGCTCCATCGCGATTGGCACAGCCATGTTGGGGGCGGCTCGGTTCATGCACCCCCGGTCCGCTGAGAACGGCCATTTGGGAATGCGACCCAGACAGATAGTTGCCTCCTCGGCGTTTCAATGCTGCAGGCATGCCACAGGATCAGCGGCAGCGAATTTCCAGCCGCAAACGGCGGGTACAAGAACCATCATTTGCACGGAGCTGACAGAATATTTATTCAGTACCGGCCAATGCCCATCTGGCAAGTTCCATTTGTCAAATTCCCATGTCCGTGAACCGTGGACCACGCCTGGCGAGTCAAACCCTCCCCGGTGCATTGAGACAGGCCCGAGGGTCTGGGGGTTTGATGATGATGCAGACTGAGACTTCTTGCTATGTCATCACAGCCTTTTTCTCCTCCCGTCGGACCCTAGAGCCAAAGAGTTTCAACCAGTTGGCATCCTTGTTGTTGTCCTCAACATCCACCGCGCCGTTAGCTTTGATCTCGTCAAGGTCCGCGACCAATTTCAAGACTAGGGCCTCGAGTTCAGCGTGAGAGCCGTTCTCCGGGATGGCTCTCCCTGCTCTTGGGTTTTCAGGTTTTCGTGCTGTGCGTCCTTCTGTCCCCCCCCTGCCTTCCATATCCTGAGGTTGACGAGAGCTTTGGCCGCCGCTGCCCCGCTCGGTACTCTCCGGACTCTTGTGAATCGATGCTGCTGAAGTCTCTGGCTCATGATCGTGGACTGGGTCCTGGGCTAGAGCTGCCCTCTTCATCTCCACCTGCATTTCCAGGTTCTTAGTGAGCGAGTTGTGTGGCCCAACCCCTGCCCTCGCTCTTTCCAACAACTCTTCTGTTGACTTAGCAGGGCCATCGCCCACCAGAAACTCCAGACGCTGAACAACAGGGTCCCGGGGCCCCAGTTTAACCCTCATCGACTCCAGAGTAGCCTTGCTCTGGAGCCAGCCCTCCGTTATCGCGGCTTCCGGGTCTAGACCCTCCTCGGAAACTGGCTCCAAAGCCTCCCTTGGTCTTGTCAGAAGCTTCAACACATGCTCGAGCTTTAGTGTTAGTGGATGGACTGCCCCGAAACCAGCTCTTGCTTTGTCAACGGCTGCGCGAAGAAGGCTGCGGTCCTCCTCAGCGAGCTCCAACTTTTGGTAGAAGAGCGCCACGACAAGGCAGGCGGAAGCCTCGATTGTCTCCATGTGCAGTTCACCATACGTTGACCTGGCGACACGGAGACAAGCCGCCGCCAGGGATACAGCAGTGTCATACTTCCCTCCTGTGTCCAAAGATTCGACAATGCGCCGACACAGCTTCAGAATCTTCCTATCGGAAGGGCTGTACAACTTGATTCCAGCGTCGTAGCTCTTGAGCAGTTCGTAGCACGTCAAGTCCCAGTCTTGTTTGTTGTGCAGCACAAATGAACTTGCGGTAGCAATCAACAAGTCGAGAGACGCCTCAGATTGCCAGAATCGAAGCGTCAAGTCTTGAGGGGCGTCCAGTACCTCGTGCAAGAGATTGCTCCAGAAGAGTCGGTCCTTCGCGTCGGTCAGTGCTCGAGCCATGATCTGGAACCTCATAAGATGTGGGTCGTATTTCTCCACCCTCTCCTCAAGGTAGCCCACGGCTTGAAGGAGCATGCGCCTCCCCACGCCAGATCGGCCCTGGTCCATGTATACCGTTGCCAGCTCCGCGTGCGCCAGCCCGTCATGTGCTTCGATCAGCTCGAGCTCAGCTTCGAGAGCTTCCAACCGGTCGAAACGCTTAAGCTTCTCGTCTAGCTCGTCGTCCGGCGTGTTTGGATCATAGGGCTTCTCAACTTCCTTGCCCTTTTCCTTGCTGCCTGGTGGTGGCCGTTCTACCAAGCGTGGCAAGACCCTGGAAGAAAGGCCACGGAGAGGGCGTCTCACCGATTCCTCTGAAAGATTTCTCAAAAGGGTCTTTGCGCCAGCCCTCGACAAGCGGCTCGCTGGTTGCGTCGACGGCTCGCCTTGGTGCTCGAATTCGATGGCGCCTCTTGCCCTTGCATCCTTGGCCTGCACACCCAGCATCTCAATGGCTTCCAAGTACATGAGCTCGGCCTTTGAGAGGGATCCCATTTCATGGTACAACCGTGCAAGAGCCATGGAGGTATAGATTGCAGCCCAGCAGTCCGGGAGCTCCATTTTCCAAATGCGAAGCGACTGCGACAGGGAACGCTCTGCGTCCAAGAATCGCTTGTGATCCCTGTAGAACACTCCCATCTTGTGCAGTAAACGTGCGTGATATTGGCCGCGGATCGAGTCAAGCGGCGGGTTGATCGCAAAGCAAACCTCGATGTGTGGGAGGACCACCTCTCGGGAGAGTAGCTTGTACGTCATCTCTTCATACTTGTCCAGAGACTCGATGAGCAAGACTTTCGCAATCAAGGCCCATCTCAAGGTCATCGCCTCCTCCATACGATTCCGCACCCAGGTATGAACCAAGACGTGCATTGACACTGACTTTTCGTCCGGGCTCAGTTTGACAAGAGAGAACCTTTGCAGCAGGCTCACTCCTATGGAGAAGTATGTCGGATCCCATTTGCCGTTGCCGTCGACTCGCACCAGCGCGTCCAGATCGCGGTCGTAGGGGCTCACAAGGCGGCTTAGAGGACAGTATTTGTGGGCCTCTGCAGTATGATACTCTTCGGCCGCGCGCTTCATAATGAGGGACGGAAACTCCTTGTGGTGGAAGAAACCCAGCAAGTTCAGCACCTTCAAAGCGAGAAGAGAGGCAGCGCCGGCGTTGCTTCTGCCCTCACGACGTCTGCGAGCCTCGATGGCTTTGAATGATAGCTCCAGTGTCGCGTAAACGGCCAGATTCTCGATGTCCCCGTCTTTGAACCGCGTGTCGGATAAAATGCGGAGCTTTTCCTCGCGAAGTTTCAGCAGGTAATCCTGGAGTGGCCAGCCTCCGTCTCGAATGAATGCTGCGGCCTTTTCAACTGCGAGCGGAAGACAACCGAGTTCTCGGACGATGTCTTGGGCTGCCTCCCTGTCCGCTGGGTCCTCAGAGGTTTCCGGGACCCCGGAGGCTTTCGAAAGGAGGTCCAGAGCATCCGCCTCCTCAAAGGGAGTGACTTCATAAGTGCACTCGACGGGCAAGTGGTGGGCCAGACTCGTCAACCGAGATGTGTAGAGAATGTTCCCCTTGCCTCGTCCCGGGAGGTAGTCTTTCCGGTCATCCATCTTGCAGTCATCAAAAATCATGAGCCACTCATCTGCCAATCCTTCCATCCACCGTAGAGCTTTGGTGCGCAGGTCCTCGGCGAGGACGCCCGTCAGGCCGTTCTGTCTGGCAATGCTGGCGTAACTCTGAAGGATGGTGACTGGCGAGGAACCGTCGATGTAGAAGATGAGCTTGAATCTAGAGCACAGTTAGACACACTTCATGCGTCGAGGTGTGGAAAATGGACGAGCCTGTCTTCAAGGGCCTCTGAAAGCTTGAGCGCAATCTCGGTTTTTCCAACGCCGCCCATCCCATACAGCAGAAATTCACGGCGGGGTTTCTCTCCACTGTCACGCGGAACGAAGTAGGAATCGAGGCTCTGCAAAATCTCTTGCCTTCCGGTGAAGAAGAAGCTTGTCCTTCCCATCGACTGGGCTTTCTTGTTTGATAGAAGCGCCTGGTCAGGGTCGATGTGGACTGGGTCGCAGCTGGTTAGAATCACTGACCTGAACCGGCACAGGAAGAGAAGAGGCGTCACATACAAATAAAGCCAAAGGTGAGGCCATGATCGAAGTCGTCGGCTCCCAAACCTTTTGCAACCTGGCGTACTTGGAGGGCGATGGGCTCACTGGCAAGGTACTTCGCTGTCAGAGATCGGAGCACCGGTATTCTCTCGAAGTGGTGCAGTTTGACGAGCTCGGCCGCCTCGGGAACATTGAAGCGGTAGTATGACCCAGGGTATGGGCTGAGCCTAGCCTGCAGCCGTCGATGGGTTTCTTCTCCGTCGGTGGCGGTGCTCTTCAGAGTGTTGATGAGGCGGTAGTAGTAGACAGGAGCCTGCACCACATTTCTCCATCCGCTGACAGCTCTCTTCAGTCTGACGCCTCGTGTGCCGGTGCCGATGCTGACCACACAGCCGAGTCGTTTCCCAGATCCAAACTCCTTGACGGCTTCTTCCAGGAGATAATCCACCGGATTGTTCACGCCAATGGCGGCGTCGATATATGGCTGTGATGCTGTCCCTCTCCCCAACATCTGGGGCTTGAAGAACGAAGAAGCAGCCGTTGTTGCCCGGGCAGCCTCCCATATGGTGACGCCGTCATCCCAGTTGTCCTCAATGCCTGCATCCCCGTAGAAGGAGCGCACGAAATGGGGATCCCCAATGTCCTCGGCCGGCATGACACATACGACGACCTTGCCCTTTTTGGGACGCTCGGGGTCTCGCATGAGCTCTCCCATGCCACGGGCTTTGACGATGCCTTGGACAACTTCTTGCAGTGCCGTGGCTCGGAATCTCTCCGAAAGACTCCATGTCTTTTTGTTCTTGGACGAGAAGATCTTGGCGGCGCAGTTGTCATATTCTTGCAAAGCCTCTTTGGTGGACATCCTTAGCCTTCCTAGCATGATGGCAATGAGCCTGTGCAAGTTAGCCACTGGGCCAAGATGGTCCCCCTCTGGTGCTTACCCTCCGGTGCTGGTCCCGGCAATCATGTGGAAGAAGTCGCAGGGTTTGGGGATCTCGGCAAGACCATATGTATCTTGGATGTTTGTCATGATCTCGTCCAAGATGACCAGTGATGAGACTCCCCGGACACCTCCGCCGTCTGCATTGTATCAGTCCAAGTTCCGTGGAGACGGAATTGCAACCTACCAAGGGAGAGAAGGTTGATGGCTTCATCCTCGTCGCATGGCGCCGACGGCATTATCACGGTTTTCGGCTGGGTCGCTCAAGCACGCCCCAACCCTGGTTGCACTACCCAAGTAGGACAGCTGTTGAGGACGTCGAGTTTTGCGTGTCTTGATCCATGGCGCAACGGAAAGACAGCGGCCACGAGATCCACCCATTGACCAAATGCCGTGAGCACCGAGGGCGGCGGTCGTAAGGTCTGGAACTGGTCCGCCTGGCTCCAAAACGGGCCTCCAATGGCAAGCCGACCACAAGCGCCAACGTCTTTCGGCTGCGTCTCTCATGCAGGCACCCTGGCAGGACAAGGCGCTGCAAATTCATCCATTCAGATCGCAGGCTTGCTGCAGATATGTTTCAGACCTGCAGCAAGCTGGACTTTGGGCTGGAGTGGTTGCTGGGCATTATGGGTCTGGGCAGCCGCCAAACGGGCGTCTTCATGATCTGCTGCATCGACGAAGCGCGAAGGGACGCACCCGTGGGACAGGAGGAGACGGCAGCGTCCTTCTCTAGACTTAAAATGACCTTGCAGCGGCTGGCCAAAAGAACCAAGGCCCGGTGCGACGCCAACGTGTCATGAATTGATGGAACCACTCAAGATGCCGTCGAAGCTGAAGCTGGCGATGCAGCCCAATCGAGCAAGGAAGACGGTAGCTGCGCCTCCTGTGCGGCCTCCGAAACGAATGAAGCCCATTGTAGCACGAGAATAACCAACACCAACGCCTCTGCCGTTGTCGTGCGAGGCTGCGCTGCGGGACATGGGGGAAGATGCTGTTGGCCGTTGGTTGTTGTGGCAGTTCAGTGTTTGTGGGAGGTGGTGGGTGGG
>Ga0247823_10001797_pt1 | contig 17691 bp, 16 predicted proteins | sample 13C_PalmiticAcid_2_FD_192426 | JGI IMG/M metagenome (GOLD analysis project Ga0247823, IMG submission 192426) | Soil microbial communities from agricultural site in Penn Yan, New York, United States - 13C_PalmiticAcid_Day30 | ecosystem: Environmental > Terrestrial > Soil > Agricultural land... | reverse complement strand
TGAGGCCGATGGCGGGTTGGTCCTGCTCGGCGTCGAGCGCGGGCGCGTGGTGCGTGAGCATGCCGGCCATGGCGTGCGCCGCGTTCGCCAGGATGGTGCGCGACAACCTGTTGAGCCCGGCGATGTCGGTCACCGGGTACATCAGCATCAGGTCCATCACGTCCACATAGGGCGCGACGTTGCCCGAGGCCATGGTGGAGACCAGCAGCTTCGGGCAGCCGATGGGCAGGCGCCGCATGGCGGGCGCGATCATGGACGTGCCGCCCGAGCCGCCCAGGCCCAGCATGCCGGCGACGCGGCCATCGGCCAGCGCGGCGCGCACGCACAGGCCCAGGGCCTCGCCCATGGCGGTGACGGCCTCGCCGCGGTCACTGGTGCCGAACACGGCCCCGGCCCCGCGCGGGTGGTGCGCGGCGACCTCGCGCGCGCCCAGATCGGCCACTCCCTCGGCGCCCCGCGTGCCGATGTCCACGGTGAACACGCGCACCCCGGCCGCGCGCAGCAGGCCGGCGACGTAGTCGAGTTCCGGCGCCTTGGTGTCGAAGGTGCCGACGACCCAGACCGGCGCCACCGGCGGATTCATCGCTTCGGGCCGAAGTGCGCGTCCACGCACTCGAAGAAGGTGCGGAAGGTGCCCTTCACGCGCTCCACGGCCTCGGCCTCCTGGTCGGCGGGCACGTCCCACTCGGCCCACCATTCGCCGAAGCATCGGTTGCCTTCGGTGACGGGCAAGAGGTGCATCTCGGCCACGTAGTTCGTCCAGTCGGCGTCGATGTGCAGGATCTTGTAGCGGCAGCGGTGCGTGTCGTCGGACAGCGCCAGCAACTGCTCGCGCAGGTAGCCGCCGCCGTCGCGCACGCTGAAGTGGCGCACGCAGCCCACCTGGTCGGCGGGCTTGCCGTCTTCGATGTAGGACTTCTCGAAGTACGGGTGGTACTCGCCCAGGCGGCCGAAGTCGCGCAGGTAGCCCCATGCCTGCTCCAGCGTGGCGTTCATCACCGCGCTCACGTAAACCCTTGCCATGTGTTTGTCTCCTGTCTCGTGTCTGTCTTTAGCCGGCGGCCACCTGGCGGAACCGCTCCACGTGGGCCTTGATCGCGATCTCGGTCGGCAGGCGTTCCATGCTGCTGGCGCCGTAGAAGCCGTTGCAGTGCGTGCTGTGCTTCAACACGTAGGCCACGTCCTCGGGACTGCTGATGGGGCCGCCGTGGGCGATCACGATCACGTCCTTGCGCACCCGGCGGGCCGCCTCGCCCCACTCGTCGATGAGCTTGACGCAGGCGTCGAGCGATTTCGCGGTGGTGGCGCCGATGGTGCCACCGGTGGTCACGCCCATGTGCGGCACGATGAAGTCGGCGCCGGCCTCGGTCATGGCCACGGCCTCCTCGGCCGAGAACACGTAGGGCGTGGTGAGCAGGTCGAGCGCGTGGGCCTGGCCGATCATCTCCACCTCGGTCGCGTAGTTGATGCCGGTCTCCTCCAGGCTCTGGCGGAAGGTGCCGTCGATGATGCCCACGGTGGGGAAGTTCTGCACACCGGAGAAACCCAGTTCCTTCAACTGCTTGAGGAACACCGGCATGACGATGAAGGGGTCGGTGCCGTTGACGCCCGCGATCACCGGCGTTTTCCTGGCCACCGGCAGCACCTCACCGGCCATCTCCAGCACGATCTGGTTGGCGTTGCCGTAAGCCAGCAGGCCGGCGGAGGACGCGCGCCCGGCCATGCGGTAGCGGCCCGAGTTGTAGATGACGATGAGGTCGATGCCGGCGGCCTCTTCGCACTTGGCGGAAATGCCGGTGCCGGCACCCCCGCCGAGGATGGGCTGGCGCGCGCGCACCATGGACTGGAACTTGTCCATGAGGGCTTGGCGTTCGAAACGCGGCATGGGGAACTCCTGTGTGTGACGAAGGGAAAGGTTCAGGAACGGCGGCGCGCCAGGAAGGCGTTGAACGCGCCGGCGATGCCGGAGCGGAAACACAGCACGCACACCATGAAGATCAGCCCGGTGACGAGCGTCACCCAACCGCCGAAGGCGTCGAGGTAATACTGCAGCGCCACCACCAGCGCGGCGCCGATGGCCGGGCCGAACACGGTGTGCAGGCCGCCCAGCAGCGCCATGAGCACCACGTCGCCCGAGAGGTGCCAGTGCACGTCGGTGAGCGCGGCGACCTGGAACACGATGGCCTTCATCGAACCCGCCAGGCCGGACAGGCCCGCCGAGAGCACGAACAGGATGAGCTTGTAGCGCTCCACCGGGTAGCCGAGCGAGCGGGCGCGCGGCTCGTGCTCGCGAATGGCGACGACGACGTGGCCGAAGGGCGAGTGCACCACGCGGTGGATGAGCCACAGGCCGGCCAGCGTGAGGGCCAGCACCAGGTGGTACATCGCGAAGTCGCTGCGCAGGTCGATGAAGCCCAGCAGCGCGCCGCGCGGGATCTGCTGCAGGCCGTCTTCGGCGCCGGTGAAGGGCAACTGCAGAAAGATGAAGTACACCATCTGCGCCAGCGCGAGCGTGATCATGGCCAGGTAGATGCCCTGGCGGTGAATGGCGAGGGCGCCGAACACCGCGCCCAGGCCGGCCGCGAACGCGGTGCCCACGAGCAGCGCCAACTCGGGCGGCAGGCCCCAGGTCTTGGCGGCCAAGCCCGTGAGGTAGGCCGCGCTGCCGAAGAAGGCCGCGTGGCCGAAGGACATCATCCCGCCAAAGCCCAGCAGCAGGCCGTAGGCGCAGGCGAACAGCGCCATGCACAAGAGCTTCATCACGAAGACCGGGTACAGCAGTTGCGGCACCCAGGGCACGACGAGCAAGACGGCGATGAGCACGCCGATGGCGATGGTTTTCGCGTTCATGCCGAGCCCTCCCGGCCGAACAGACCACGCGGGCGCAGCAGCAGCACCAGCGCCATCACCACGAAGATGATGGTCGTCGACGCCTCCGAGTAGAAGACCTTGGTGAGGCCTTCGATGACACCGATGCCCAGTGCCGTGACGATGGAGCCGAACACCGAGCCCATCCCACCGATCACCACGATCGCGAAGACGATGATCACCAGGTTGGAGCCCATGCCCGAGTTGACGTGCAGGATGGGCGCGGCCAGCACGCCGGTGAAGGCCGCCAGCGCGATGCCCGCGCCGTAGGTGAGCGTGAGCAGCAGCGGCACGTTGACGCCAAAGGACTGCGTGAGCGACGACTTCTCGGTGGCGGCGCGCAGCCGCGCGCCCAGCGCGGTGCGCTCGATCAGCCACCAGGTGGCGCCGCAGGCCAGCAGCGCGGCCACGATCACCCAGGCGCGGTAGATCGGCAGCACCATGAAGCCCAGGTTGAACACGCCGCGCAAAGCCTCGGGCACCGCGTAGGGCTGGCCCGAGGTGCCGTAGGCCACGCGCAGGCCGCCCTCGATGAACAGCACCAGGCCGAAGGTGAGCAGCAGGCCGTAGATCGGGTCCAGGCCGTAGAGCCGGCGCAGCAGCAGGCGCTCGAACGTGCCGCCCAGCGCGCCCACCACCAGCGGCACCACGATCAGCGCCACCCAGTAACCCAGGCCCAGGTAGAGGTGCAGCATCCAGGCGCCGAAGGCGCCCAGCGTGAAGAAGGCGCCGTGCGCGAAGTTGACGATGCGCAGCAGGCCGAAGATGACCGCCAGGCCCAGGCTGAGCACGGCATAGAAGCAGCCGTTGACCAGGCCCAGCATCACCTGGCCGGCGATCACCGGCAGCGGCAGGCCAAAGATTTCAATCATGCGAACCCCGCTTGCCTATCATGCGAGCGCCATGCGCAACCGACATCCCGACATCTCCGTTGAAACCCATGTGATGGGCGAACACTCGGCGCAGACCGTGGTGCGCGCCGAACAGTGCGAGGCGCTCGCGGCGCGCCGCATCGCCCACGTGGCGGTGGTGGACGCGGCCGTGCCGTACACCATCGTTCGCACGCACCTCAGCGGTGCCTTCATGCAGGTGTGCCTTGAAGGTGAAGGCCGCACCTTCCTGGACGGCCGCTGGTACACGCACAAGCCCGGCAGCGTGAGCTTTTCGCCCGCGCACGTGCTGCACGCCTTCCACTGCGTGCCGGGCCAGCGCTGGCGCCTGGCCTGGGTGCGCTTCATGCCCGAATCGGCTTACTCGGTGGACGGCGCGCTCTCGCCCACCATCTCGCCCTTCGACGGCCGCGTGCTGGAACACGCCATCCTGGGCCTGGCCAGCGAGATGGAGGGCGCGGCCGACCCCGGCACCTGCGGCGTGTGGGTCGACGTGATCGAGCGCTATGCCGCGCGCATCCTGGCGCCACTGCAGCGCGAGCCGCGCCTGGTGCCGCTGTGGAACGCGGTGAAAGCCGACTTGGCGCGCGACTGGAGCGTGGCCGAGATGGCCGCGCTGGCCCGCACCAGCGAGGAGAACCTGCGCCGCCTGTGCCAGAAGAGCCTGGGCCGCAGCCCCGGCAAGCAATTGGCCACGCTGCGCATCGCGCACGCGGCGCACCTGCTGGCCACCAGCGAGGACAAGATCGAGGTGGTGGCGCGTTGCGTGGGTTACGCGAACCCGTTCGCGTTCTCCAACACCTTCAAGCGCATGACGGGGTTTCGGCCCTCGGAGTACAGGCGGCGGCCGCAGGCGGCGTGAGCGTTCCATCGCGTCAGACTCCGATGCGTGACGCGATCGCGTCGAAATCGCGCCGCATCGTGGCGGCATCGAAGCCATCGACCACGCGGCCCGAGGCCATGAGGTAGTGCCGGTCGGCCAGGTTGGCCGCGAAGCGCACGTTCTGCTCGACCAGCACGATGGTGTAGCCACGGCCACGCAGCGTGGCGATGAGCTCGCCGATGCGCTCCACGATCACCGGCGCCAGGCCCTCGGTGGGCTCGTCCAGCAGCAGCATGCGCGCACCGGTGCGCAGGATGCGTGCGATGGCCAGCATCTGCTGCTCACCCCCAGACAGGTGCGTGCCGGCCGACGCGGCGCGTTCGGCCAGGTTGGGAAACAGCGCGAGCAGCTCGGCCTCGCTCATGCCGCCCTCGGCCACCACGGGCGGCAGGCGCAGGTTCTCGCGCACGCTCAGGGTCGCGTAGATGCCGCGGTCGTCCGGACAGTAGGCAATGCCCTGGCGCGCGATGCGGTGCGGCGCCAGGCCGATGAGTTCCTGGCCGCGCAGGCGGATGGCGCCCTCGCGGCGGCCCACCAGGCCCATCACGCTGCGCAGCAGCGTGGTCTTGCCCGCGCCGTTGCGCCCCAGCAGGGCCACCACCTCGCCCTCGTTCACGTGCAGGCTGGCGCCGTGCAGGGCCTGGCTGGGGCCGTACCAGGCGCGCAGGTCGCGGATGTCGAGCAGCGGCTCAGCCATGGCCGGCCTCCGTGGACACCGCGGCGTGCGTGTGCGTGCCCTGGCCCAGGTAGGCCTCCACCACGCGCGGGTTGCGCGAGACCTCGGCGTAGTCGCCTTCAGCCAGCACCTCGCCGCGCGCCAGCACGGTGATGCGGTCGCACAGGTCGGCCACCACCGACAGGTTGTGCTCCACCATCAGCACGGTGCGTCCCTTCGCGGCGCGGCGGATCAGTTGCGCCGCCTGCGCGATGTCCTCCGCGCCCATGCCGGCCATGGGCTCGTCGAGCAGCAGCACGCGCGGGTTCAGGGCCAGCGTGGTGGCCAGCTCCAGCGCGCGCTTGCGGCCGTAAGGCAGCTCGGCGGCGGGCGTGGCGGACCACTCGCCCAGGCCCACCTCGGCGAGCAGCTCCTGCGTGCGCCCGTCGAAGCGCGACAGCACCCGCTCGCTGCGCCACCAGTCCAGCGAATGGCCGCGCTCGCGCTGCACGGCCAGGCGCACGTTCTCGAACACGCTGAGCTGCCCGAACACCGCCGAGATCTGGAACGAGCGCACCAGGCCGGCGCGCGCCACCGCGTCGGCCTTGCGGCGCGTGATGTCCTCGCCCTGGTAGCGGATGCGGCCCGCCGTCGGATCGATGAAGCGCGTGAGCAGGTTGAAGCAGGTGGTCTTGCCCGCGCCGTTGGGGCCGATGAGGGCGTGGATGCTGCCCTCGGCCACCGACAGGTTCACGTCGCGCACGGCGTGGAACCCGTTGAAGCTTCGGCTGAGCCCCTGCGTGTCGAGAACGGCCCTCACTTCTTGACGAGGTAGCAGGTGCTTTGCGACAGCGGCATGAAGGCCTGCTCCGCCGGAATGGTTTTCACCGGCTTGAGGTAGTCCCACGGGCCCTTTGACTCGGCCGGGCTCTTCACTTCCCACAGGTACATGTCGTGCACCATGCGGCCGTCGGCGCGGATCTTGCCGTTCTTGGTGAACATGTCGCTGATGGTGAGTTCGCGCATCTTGACCGACACGGCGTCCGGGTCGTCGCTGCCCGCGGCCTGCACGGACTTGAGGTAATGCATCGTGGACGAGTAGTCGCCCGCGTGCGCCATGTTGGGCATGTGGCCCACGCGCTGCTGGAAGCGGCGCGCGAAGGCGCGCGACTCGTCGTTCATGTCCCAGTACCAGGCGTTGGTGAGCTGCAGGCCCTGCGCGGTGGGCAGGCCGAGCGAGTGCACGTCCTGGATCCACAGCAGCAGCGCGGCCAGCTTCTGGTTCTTGGTGATGCCGAACTCGTGCGCGGCCTTGATGGCGTTGATGGTGTCGTTGCCGGTGGACGCCAGCCCGACGATCTTGGCCTTGGACGCTTGCGCCTGCAGCACGTAGGACGAGAAGTCGGTGGTGCCCAGCGGGTGGCGCGCGGCGCCCACCACGCGGCCCTTGCTGGCGCGCACCACGTCGCCCACCTGCTGCTCCAGGCCGATGCCGAAGGCAAAGTCCACCGTGAGGAAGAACCAGGTGTCGCCACCGCCTTCGGCGATCGTCTTGCCGGTGCCGTGCGCGAGCGAATAGGCGTCGTAGGCGTAATGCACCGCGTAGGGTGAGCACTGCGCGTTGGTGACGCCCACGTTGGAGGCGTTGTTGACGATGACGTGGCGCTTCTTCTCCTTGGCCACGCCCGCCACGGCCAGGGCCACGCCGGAGTTGGCCAGGTCGTTGATCATGTCCACGCCGCCGGTGTCGAACCACTCGCGGGCCTTCGCGGCACCCACATCGGCCTTGTTCTGGTGATCGGCGAAGACGACCTCGATGTTCTTGCCGAACATCTTGCCGCCGAAGTCCTCCACGGCCATCTTGACGGCCTCCACGGCGCCCTTGCCCGAGATGTCGGCGTACACGCCCGAGATGTCGGTGAGCACGCCGATGCGCACCACGTCGTTGGACAGCGTGCCCGACTGGGCCTGCGCGCCACCCACGCCCGCGGCCACCACGCTGGCGGCCGCCCAATGCAACAGTTTCTTGCCCATGTGTCTCCTCTTGAATGTCAGCCCCCGAACGGGTGTGTCCGAGTGGGGCGAATCCTAGGAAACCGGGGGCGCCTCAACCATGGGTCGAAGGCACAGGCATCTACTCAAAACCCACATTGCCGCGGGTTGGCCCGATGGGGGTTTTCCCGCGGTGGCAGGGACAGGCCTTCAGCCCTCGGGCGGCAAATGGAGGCCCTTGAGCAACTGCCGCATGGAGTCGCCCACTTGCTCGCTGGTGGGCGGCGGCGTGCGGCCGCTCTCGATGTGGCGGGCGATCAGCAGCAGCAGCCCATCGGCCTCGACAGGCTTGACGAGGAAGGCGTCGTAGTCGCTGAAGGTTTGCCGCACGACCTCCTCGTTCGTGCCGCTCATGATGATGAAGGGAATCTGGGCCAGCGCCGGGTTGCGCCGCACGGCCTCGCCCAACTCCCCTCCGTTCATGGTGGGCATCATGAAGTCGGACAGGATCAGTGCGGGCTTCTCGTCGTCCAGCAGATCCAGCGCGGCCTTGCCGTTCGACGCCGACAGCACACGGTAGCCGGCCGTCTCCAGCAGCAGTTGCACGACCTCCGCGTTGCCGTACTCATCCTCGACGACCATCACCAGATGCATCAGGACGGTCCTGTTCAGGCGCCTGGAGGACGGCTGCCAGACAGCGCCAACTGGACGTTGACGGTGGACTGGCTGGCCTGGCTGCCGCGCACCTTGGTGATATCGAGCATGCGGCGCCCGTTCGAGGCACTGTCGACAGAGGGCACGCCGAACGTGAAGGCGTTGTCGAACAGGCCCACGACGCCATCGGCCAGTGGCGTGCCGGCGGCCACGCTCAACGCCGCGGGATCGATGGTGAAGAGGGACGTCACACCGCGGCGACGCAATTCGGCCACCAGGCGGCCCAGGAAGCGGTAGCCCCGATCCGGGAAGGCCAGGGTGTCGGCAATGCCCGCCAGCCCATCGAGCACGAAACGGCGCACCTGATGCTCGTCCACCAGGCGCAGGATCCTGTGCCCGATCTCGTCCATTGATTCGTCTTCCAGACCCACCGATTCGATCAGCAACGCGCCCGAATCGACCGCCTCGCCGATCGCCAGGCCCAGGTTGGCGCCGACGCGCTGCAATTCCTCGGCAATTTCGGTGCCGGACATCAGCAGGCCGACTTCCTTCGCCGTTGCGGAGGAGGCAAAAGCCAGCGCCAGTGTGGTCTTGCCGGCACCGCTGCCGCCCGCCACCACCGACGAACTGCCCGCCAGCAAGCCACCTTCGCGCAGTACCGCGTCGAGCGAGGGCAGGCCCGTGGACACGTGCGCGATGGCCGGCTGGCCCTGCCGCTTGTCCAGCGGCAGGCTTTCCAGCCGTGGAAAAAACTGCAGACCCTCGTCGGTGATGCAGAACGTGTGGCTGCCGCGGATGACCTGGCTGCCGCGGAACTTGCGCACCTGCATGCGCCGTTCGGCGCGCCAGTGAAAGCCGTGGTCTTCGAAGGCGAAGATGCCGTCGACCATGGTCTGCTCGGCGCTCATGGCGTTGCTGTTGCCGCTGGTGAGCACCAGGCAGGTGCAGGACATGGCGCTCACCAGGCTTTGCAGTTCGTGCACGAACTGGCGCGCCGATTCATCGGCGGACGGCTCGCCGCGGTGCACCACCAGGCCGTCGATGATCAGCAGGGAAGCCTTGTGGCGCGCCAGTTCGGCACGCAGCAGGCCCTTGACGCCTTTCAGGCCCTCCTGTTCCAGTTCGCGGTAGCCGCTGACGTAGAACACCTTGGCGTTGACTTGCCGCCGATCGAAGAACGTCTGGTGCTCCATGTGCTGCAGCATGCGCGCATGGGACTCGGCCAGCATGGTGACGTACAGGGTGCGGACGTCCTGGTGGCCATGGGTGTAGGCGATCTGGTTGGCCAGCGTGGTCTTGCCGACGCCCGGCGGCCCCTCGAGGATGTACACGCCACCGGCGAACAGGCCACCCTGGAGGATGTCGTCCAGGCCCCGGACCAGGGTCGGCAATCGTTTCAGACTCATCGAAGCAGAGGGTTCAAGGGCTGGAGGGGATGGCTTGAGGATACGCCACCCCCGCCGCCGAGCCTGCTCAGAGCCGCGAGAAGTCCGGCTTGCGCCGCTCCATGAACGCCCCGAAGGCCTCCTTCGCCGCCGGCTCGCGCAGCATGCGGCCGAAGCTCTCGCCCTCTTCCGCGATGGTCTTGAGCACCAGCTCGCCCTGCCCCTTCTTCATGAGCCGCTTGGTCTCCACCAGCGAGCTCAGCGGCTTGGCCGCGAGCTTCTTCGCCACGGACTGGGCGTAGTCGTTGGCCTCGGTGGGCGGCAGCACGCGGTTGACCAGGCCCACCTCCAGCGCGGCCTCGGCCATGAAGGGTTCGCCCAGCAGCAGGGCCTCGGCGGCGCGGTGGTAGCCCAGCATCTGCGGCACCAGCAGGCTGCTGGCGGCCTCGGGGCACAGGCCCAGGTTGACGAAGGGCATGGAGAAGGCGGCGTTGTCGCCCGCGTAGACCAGGTCGCAGTGGAACAGCAGCGTGGTGCCCACGCCCACCGCCGGGCCGCACACCGCCGCCAGCAGCGGCTTGGGGAAGGTGGCGATGCCCTTGAGGAAGCGGAACACCGGCGAGTCCAGGCCGGCGGGCGGGCTGTTCAGGAAGTCGCCGATGTCGTTGCCGGCGGAGAACACGGTCTCATGGCCCTGCAGCAGCACCACGCGCACGGACGGATCGTCCACCGCGCTGGCCAGGGCGTCGGCCATGTCACCGTACATGGCCGAGGTGATGGAGTTCTTCTTGTCGACCCGGTTGAGGGTGACGGTGCGGATGCCGGCTTCGGTGTGGACGAGGATGTCGCTCATGGTCGTTCGCTGGAAGGGTTGAAAACAGCAGCCGGGCAAGTTACCACGAAGGCCCCCGGGGCGCCCTAGACTTGCCTCCCTCGACCTGTCTCTCACACGACGCTCATGCGCCTTCGTCTGCCCCGTCCGTCGCGACCGCCGTTCCTGCTGGTGTTGCCGTTCCTGTTGTCGGGCCTCGGCCTCCTGGTCGCCCCGGCCCATGCACAGGACAAGCTGCCGCAAGCGCAGACGGCCCCCACGGCCCAGCCTGCACTGGCGCCCCTGCCCCCGCAGCCGCGCCCGCGCGTGGCGCTGGTGCTGTCGGGCGGCGGGGCGCGCGGCTTCGCGCACGTGGGCGTGATCAAGGCGCTGGAGGCCGCGCGCGTGCCGGTGGACCTGATCGTGGGCACCTCGATGGGCGCCATCATCGGCGGCCTGTACGCCAGCGGCATGACGGGCGAGCAACTCGAGCGCGAGATCCTGTCGGTGGAGTGGAACGGGCTGTTCAACACGCGCCAGCCGCGCCAGATCCTGTCGCAGCGGCGCAAGGAGGAGGACTTCGAGCTCTCGCCCGTGCTGCTGCTGGGGTTTCGCGACGGGGAGTTCCGCCTGCCCACGGGCGCGGTGTCCTCGCGCTCGCTGGAGATGCTGCTGCGCCGCTACACCCTGCCCACGCGCCACCTGAGCAGCTTCGACGCGCTGCCCACGCGGTTTCGCGCGGTGGCCACCGACATGGAGACCGGCCAGGAGGTGGTGATGGACCGCGGCGACCTGGCCGCGGCGCTGCGGGGCAGCATGTCGGTGCCGGGGGTTTTCTCGCCGCTGGGGCTGGACGGGCGCATCCTGGGCGATGGGGGCCTGGTGAACAACCTGCCGGTGAGCGTGGCGCGCGAACTCGGTGCCGACGTGATCATCGCGGTGAACATCGGCACGCCGCTGGCCGGGCGCGAGACGCTGTACTCGCTGGTGGGCATCACCACGCAGATGGTGCACATCCTCACCGAGCAGAACGTCAAGACCAGCATCGCCATGCTCACGCCGCGCGATCTGCTGCTCACACCGCCGCTGGGCAAGCTCACCTCGGCCGATTTCGACCAGGCGCAGGAGCTGGTGCGCCTGGGCAACGAATACGCGCAGACCGTGGGGGCCGCGCTGGAGCGCTTCGCGGTGAATGAGCGCGAGTACGCCGACTGGACGCAAGCGCGACGGACGCAGGGTGAACTCAACGCCACGCGCGTGGGCACCATCGCCGGCATCCGCTTCGAAGGCGTGGACGAGGCGCGCGCGGAGCGCCTGGGCGTGGGGCTGGCGCACCTGAAGGGCCAGCGCGCCGACGTGGGCGTCATCGAAAACGACATGGAGGCCCTGGCCGCCAGCGGTGACTACGAGCGCGTGGACTACCGCCTGGTGCGCGACCCCGACAGCGGCGGCGAAGACCTGGTGGTGGGCCTGCGCGAGAACAACTGGGGGCCCAATTACCTGCGCGTGGGCATCGACCTGCGCACCGACTTCCGCGGCGAGGGCGCGTTCAACCTGCGCATCAGCCACAACCGCCACTGGCTCACCCCCAGCGGCACCGAGTGGCGCAACCGCGTGCAGTTGGGCGAGACGCTGGGGCTGTACTCCGAGATCTACCAGCCGCTGGGCCAGACTGGCGACACCTTCGTCTCCGCCTACGGCGACCTGACCGTGCGCAAGGTGGACCTGTACGACCAGAACAGCCGGCCGCTGGCGCGCATCCAGCGGGAGTCGCTGCGCGCGGGCGCCGACATCGGCTGGCCGATCGGCCGCCAGGGATCGGTGGGCGACATGCGCCTGGGCGTGCTGGCCAGCGCGCGGCGCTCGTCGCTGGAACTGGTGCAGCCGGGCTTCGACATCCTGCCCGAGGTGCTGGACGTGCACTGGAACGAGACCGGCGTGCGTGCGGCGGTGATGGCCGACCAGCTCGACTTCGCCAACTTCCCCTCACGCGGCTACCGCGCCTTCGGCGAGGTGGTGGTGGGCCGACGCGAGGTGCGTGGCGGCGAGCGCAGCAGCTTCGCGCGGGTGGAGGGTTCGTTCACGGGCGTGCGCAGCTTCGGTGAGCACACCTTCAACATGGGCCTGCGGTTCGCGCACGCCAACAACATCCCCATCGGCGCGATCGACGAGTACTCGCTGGGCGGCTTCCAGAACCTCTCGGGCTTTCGCTCGGGCCAGGTGGCGGGCAACTACCTGGCCTTCGGCCGCCTCACGTACTACCGCCGCCTGCCGTGGAACGTGGGCATCGCGCGCGCGCTGTTCGTGGGTGGCTCCATCGAGGCCGGCAACGCCTGGCTGGACCGGCGCGAGGTGTCGCTGAGCAACCTGCTGGCGGGCGGCAGCCTGTTCGTGGGGGCGGACACGGGCATCGGCCCGCTCTACCTGAGCGTGGTGAGCGCACCCAAGGGGTTCACGGGGCTCTATCTGTTCCTCGGCCGGCCTTGATTGTCTTGTCGCAGTTCGGCTCCCCCCTCTCCGGCAGGTCCGGTCGGCGGCAGCCGGGGGCAGGGGCTCCGCGAATGTCCCCCGGACGGCTTCGCCGCCCTCCTCCTTTATTTCGCTGCGCCCCTACCCCCGGCTACCACCGACCTCGTTGGCACTTGGTCGATCGCGTGCCAACGTGCTGGCGGCTCGCGGACGCTGGGTGCCCTGTGTAGCGAAATAAAGGAGGAGGACCGGCGCAGCCGGTCCGGGGGACATTCGCGGAACAGGGCACCCCGTGGCCGCGAGCCTGCGAGGCGCAGGCGAACCTGCCTCACGAACCGCATCACTCCTTGTAGTACACGACCTGATGCGTGGTGGCGAGCAGCACCCCAGCCTGGCTCCACATCTGCGCGCGCTGATCGAAGTAGCCGTTGCGCAAGGCGCTGGATTCGGCCTGGCCGATCAGCCAGCCATCACCCACCTGCGCGAGCTCGGCGCTGCCGGCGTGGAAATACACCGTCATGGACACCGTGCCCGCGGGCACCCGCGTGGCGCGGCGGCGCCACACGCGCGGAAAGAACACGTCGCACAGCGCGGTGAGACTGGCGAAGTCCAGCGCGCGCGGTGGCTCGTCGCGCACCCACAGGGTGGTGCGGCTGTTCTCGCCCTCGCCGTCCCACACACGCGGCACCGGCCCTTCCGCGAACCGCATGTCGTAGCGCTTGACCCATTCCACGGGCGCCGGCACCTGGGGGCGCCCCAGGCCGGCGGGCGACAGCACCTGTGGCACACGCACCTCCTGCGCGCCCCAGGTCTCGCGCCGCGTGGCGGTGAGCGCGGTGGCCGTGAGCACCGTCTCGCCGGCCTGCTCGATGCTCACCGCCCAGTGCTGCGTGGAGCGGTTGGTGCGCACCGCCTGCGCCTCGACCTCGAACGCGCCGTCGGCCAGGGCGGCGCAGAAGTTGACGGTGAGCGCCACCGGCTCGCCCAGGCGATCGGGGTGCAGCAGAAGGGCGTTGAGCGCGGTGGCCGCGGTGATGCCACCGTACGGGCCGACCATGTTGGCCCAGGCGGGGTCGGTGCGGCCGGCGTAGCGGCCCGGCGCCACCGCATCGAGTGCGAGGGCCTGGTCAAAAGCGTGCTGATTCATCGCCGGCAGTGTGCACCAGCCGTGTGCACCCACGCGTGACTGTCGGCCGGTTGACAGTCACACGCTGTTGCTTGCGCGACAGCCCGACGCGCGAACTTGCAACCGCGCTTGAGCCCAAGCTTGCAATTGCCTGAATCCATAGCAAGCCGTCCACGCTCCGTGGGGTTTCCCCTCATCCTGTGCGCGGGTGGCATGCCCACAATGCCCCTCCTACATGGCACCGAACACCCCCAACGACTGCATCCTCGAAGCCCGCGGACTGATCAAGGAGTTCAAGGGCTTCGTTGCCGTGAACGATGTGAACCTGCGCGTGCAGCGCGGCCACATCCACGCCCTCATCGGGCCCAACGGCGCGGGCAAGACGACCGTCTTCAACCTGCTCACCAAATTCCTCATCCCCACGCGCGGCCAGATCCTCTACAACGGCGAGGACATCACCGCGCAGAAGTCGGCGCAGGTGGCGCGGCGCGGCATGGTGCGCTCGTTCCAGATCTCGGCCACCTTCCCGCACCTGAGCGTGCGAGAGAACGTGCGCATCGGCCTGCAGCGCGCCACGGGTCAGTCCTTCCACTTCTGGAAAAGCAAGAAGGTGCTGGACAACCTGGACGCGCGCGCCATGGAACTGCTGGAGACCGTGGGCCTGGCCGAGTTCGCCGACTGGGTGACGGTGGAGCTGCCCTATGGCCGCAAGCGCGCGCTGGAGATCGCCACCACCCTGGCCACCGAGCCCGAGCTGATGCTGCTCGACGAGCCCACGCAGGGCATGGGCCATGAAGATGTCGAGCGCGTGACGCAGCTCATCAAGAAGGTGTCGGCCAACCGCACGGTGCTGATGGTGGAACACAACATGAACGTGGTGTCGAGCATCGCCGACACCATCAGCGTGCTGCAGCGCGGCCAGGTGATCGCCGAAGGCAACTACGCCACCGTGTCGGCCAACCCGCAGGTGCTGGAGGCCTACATGGGCAGCGCCGACGCCGCCTTGCAAGGGGCACATGGATGAGCGAAGAACTGCTGAGTCTCAGCGGCGTGAACGCCTGGTACGGCGAGTCGCACATCCTGCACGGCGTCGACCTGCGCGTGAACCGCGGCGAGGTGGTGACGCTGCTGGGCCGCAACGGCGCGGGCCGCACCACCACGCTCAAGTCCATCATGGGCATGGTGGGCAAGCGCACCGGCTCGATCCGCCTGTTCGGGCAGGAAACGGTGAACATGTCCACGCACCAGGTGGCGCGCCTGGGCCTGGGCTACTGCCCCGAGGAGCGCGGCATCTTCGCCAGCCTGAGCTGCGAGGAAAACCTGCTGCTGCCACCCGTGGTGGCCGACGGCGGCATGCCGCTCGACGAACTCTATGACCTGTTCCCCAACCTGAAGGAACGCCGCAACAGTCCGGGCACGCGCCTGTCGGGCGGCGAGCAGCAGATGCTCGCGGTGGCGCGCATCCTGCGCACCGGCGCCAAGCTGCTGCTGCTCGACGAGATCTCGGAAGGCCTGGCGCCCGTGATCGTGCAGACGCTGGCGCGCACCATCCGCACGCTGCGCGAGCGCGGCTTCACCATCGTGATGGTCGAACAGAACTTCCGTTTCGCGGCGCCACTGGCCGACCGCTTCTACGTCATGGAACATGGCCGCATCGTCGAAGGCTTCACCGCTGCCGAGCTCGACGCGAAGATGGGCATGTTGCACGAGTACCTCGGTGTTTGAACCACACCGGGTGGGGTCTTTCCACGTTCACACTGACTGAAGGAGACGACGACATGAAGAGGATGACGACGAAGCTGCTGGCCACCGCCGCCGCGGCGCTGCTGACGGCGGGGGCTGCGCAGGCGCAGATCTCCGACGGGGTGGTCAAGATCGGCGTGATGAACGACATGTCGGGCCTGTATGCCGACATCGGCGGCCCGGGCTCGGTGCTGGCCGCGCGCATGGCGGTCGAGGACTTCGGCGCCGACAAGAAGGGCATGAAGGTCGAGGTCGTCTCGGCCGACCACCAGAACAAGCCCGACGTGGGCTCCACCGTGGCGCGCACCTGGTACGACGTGGAGAAGGTCGACGCCATCTTCGACGTGCCGACCTCGTCGGTGGCCCTGGCCATCAACCAGGTCACCAAGGAAAAAGGCAAGGCCTTCGTCAACACCGGCGCAGCGACGTCCGACCTGACCGGCAAGCAGTGCAGCCCCAACACCGTGCACTGGCTCTACGACACCTGGATGCTGGCCAACGGCACCGGCAGCGCGATCGTGAAGACCGGCGGCGACACCTGGTTCTTCCTGACCGCCGACTACGCCTTCGGCCACGCGCTGGAGCGCGACACCGAGGCCGTGGTGCTGAAGAACGGCGGCAAGGTGCTGGGCAAGGTGCGCACGCCTTTCCCGGGCAGCGACTTCAGCTCCTTCCTGCTGCAGGCGCAGTCGTCCAAGGCCAAGATCATCGGCCTGGCCAACGCGGGTGGCGACACCATCAACAGCATCAAGCAGGCGGCCGAATTCGGCATCGTCAAGGGCGGCCAGAACCTGGCAGGCCTGCTGGTGTTCCTGCCCGACATTCACGGCCTGGGCCTGAACACCGCGCAGGGCCTGGTGTTCACCGAAACCTTCTACTGGGACCTGAACGACCAGACCCGCGCCTGGAGCAAGCGCTTCGCCGATCGCAATGGCGGCAAGTACCCCAGCGCCGACCACGCGGGCGTCTACGCCTCGGTGCTGCACTACCTGAAGGCGGTGGAAGCCGGCAAGACCGACGACGGCACCAAGACCATCGCCAAGATGAAGGAACTGCCCACCGACGATCCGCTGTTCGGCAAAGGCACGATCCGCCCCGATGGCCGCAAGATCCACCCGGCCTACCTGTTCGAGGTCAAGAAGCCCTCGGAGTCCAAGGGACCGTACGACTACTACAAGGTCCGCGCCACCATCCCCGCCGACCAGGCCTTCCGTCCGCTCAAGGACGGCGAGTGCCCCCTGGTGAAGTAAGGACCGGAGCGCCCAGAGCATGACCGAGATCTTCGGCATTCCCACCGCGGCCCTGTTCGGGCAGTTGCTGATCGGGCTGATCAACGGCTCGTTCTATGCCCTGCTCTCGCTGGGGCTGGCCGTGATCTTCGGTCTGCTCAACATCATCAACTTCACGCACGGCGCCCAGTACATGATGGGCGCCTTCGTGGCCTGGCTGCTGCTCAACAAGCTGGGCATCGGCTACTGGTGGGCGCTGCTGATCGCGCCCATCGTGGTCGGCACCACCGGCGTGCTGATCGAGCGCTTCATGCTCAAGCGGCTGTACCAGCTCGACCACCTCTACGGCCTGTTGCTCACCTTCGGCGTCGCGCTGATCATCCAGGGCCTGTTCCGGCACGAGTACGGCTCCTCGGGCCAGCCCTATGCCATCCCCGAGCAATTGATGGGTGCGCAGAACCTGGGCTTCATGTTCCTGCCCAACTACCGCGGCTGGGTGGTGGCGGCCTCGCTCATCGTGTGCCTGTCCACCTGGTTCGTCATCGAGCGCACCAAGCTCGGCGCCTACCTGCGCGCCGCCACCGAGAACCCCACGCTGGTGCAGGGCTTCGGCATCAACGTGCCGCGCATGATCACGCTCACCTACGGCTTCGGCGTGGGCCTGGCCGCGCTGGCCGGCGTGATGGCCGCCCCCATCTACCAGGTGAGCCCGCAGATGGGCTCGGACCTCATCATCGTGGTGTTCGCGGTGGTGGTGATCGGTGGCATGGGCTCCATCATGGGCGCCATCCTCACCGGCTTCGGCCTGGGCATCATCGAAGGCCTCACCAAGGTCTTCTACCCCGAAGCCTCCAGCACCGTCATCTTCGTCATCATGGCCATCGTGCTGCTGATCCGGCCCGCCGGATTGTTCGGAACCGAGAAGTGAAGCCGCGATGAGCACCACGACCACCACCATCGCCCACGCGGGCAGTGCCCACAAGGCC
>Ga0247823_10001795_pt1 | contig 17698 bp, 6 predicted proteins | sample 13C_PalmiticAcid_2_FD_192426 | JGI IMG/M metagenome (GOLD analysis project Ga0247823, IMG submission 192426) | Soil microbial communities from agricultural site in Penn Yan, New York, United States - 13C_PalmiticAcid_Day30 | ecosystem: Environmental > Terrestrial > Soil > Agricultural land... | reverse complement strand
CTTCCATCCCCTGCCCTCGCCGTTCCGCATGAAGCGGGGGGGCGCGCTGCACGGGGCGCGGGTGGCGTACGAGACCTGGGGTAAGTTGAACGAGCGCCGCGACAATGCGGTGCTGATCGTCACCGGGTTGTCGCCCGATGCGCATGCCGCCCGCAATGCCGGCAACCCGGACGAAGGCTGGTGGGAGCCGATGGTGGGCTCCGGCAAGCCGATCGATACCGATCGCTGGTTCGTGGTCTGCGTGAACTCGCTGGGCAGCTGCAAGGGCTCCACCGGGCCGGCGTCGATCAATCCGGACACCGGTGCGCTGTATCGGCTCGACTTCCCCGAGCTGTCGGTGGAAGACGGCGCGAACGCGGCGTTCGACGTGGTGCGGGGGCTGGGCATCGAGCAGTTGGCCTGCATCATCGGCAATTCGATGGGCGGGATGACGGCGCTGGCCTACCTGTTGTTGCATCCGGGTGCCGCGCGCACCCACATCAACATCTCCGGCAGTGCGCAGGCGCTGCCATTCTCCATCGCCATCCGCTCGCTGCAGCGCGAGGCGATCCGACTGGATCCGCACTGGAACCACGGCCAGTACGACGACGACACCTATCCGGAATCCGGCATGCGGATGGCGCGCAAGCTGGGCGTGATCACCTACCGCTCGGCGCTGGAATGGGATGGCCGCTTCGGCCGCGTGCGGCTGGACTCCGACCGCCCGGACGAGGAGCCGTTCGGCCTGGAATTCCAGGTCGAGAGCTATCTGGAAGGCCATGCGCGCCGGTTCGTGCGCCGGTTCGACCCGAATTGCTATCTCTATCTCAGCCGGTCGATGGACTGGTTCGACCTGGCCGAATATGCCGCCCAGGAACCGGCGGGCGGCGATGTGGTCGCGGGCCTGGCGAAGATCCGCGTGCAGCGGGCGCTGGCCATCGGCGCCACCACCGACATCCTGTTCCCGCTGCAGCAACAGCAGCAGATCGCCGAGGGCCTGGCCGCCGGCGGCGCGCAGGCGGACTTCCTGCCGCTGGAGTCGCCGCAGGGCCATGACGCCTTCCTGGTGGACTACGACCGCTTCGGCCCGGCCGTGCGGGATTTCCTGAGGTCGATCTGATCCCGGATGCTCCCTTCTCACCGCGAGGCGTGGAGAAGGTGCCGAAGGCGGATGAGGGGCAAGCGCGGTAGCGACCCGTGCACGGTCCCATCCTGCTTCCGTTCGCCCCTCAACCGCCCTCCGGGCACCCTCTCCCCGCACGCGGGGCGAGGGATCTCAGGCCATTTCCGCACCGCACGACGCCCTCCCCGGCCGGGGCGGCTAAAATGGCCCCACATTCTTATCCGGGCCGTGCCATGACCCTCGATTTCCCCGGCGCCGACAAGCTGGTCGCCTCGCTGGACGCCGCCGTCGCCCTGGGCGACGACCGCGCCATCACCGATGCGCTGCGCAAGTCGCTGTGCGAACTGATCTGCGACGAGGACGTGCGCCTGCCAGCCTGTGTGCTGGAGCCGATCTCGGACCACTACGCGCGCCGCGAGCTGTACACCAGTCCGGAGCACGGCTACAGCGTGATCGCGATGACGTGGGGCCCCGGCCAGGGCACGAAGATCCACGATCATTCGGGCATGTGGTGCGTGGAAGGCGTGTGGCGCGGGCGGCTGGAAATCACCCAGTACGAGCTGGCCGAGCACGACGAGGTGCGTTATCGGTTCATCCCGGCCGGCACCATCGAAGCAGGCACCGGGTCGGCCGGCAGCCTGATCCCGCCGCACGAGTACCACACCATCCGCAACCCCAGCGACAAGGCAGTGGCGGTCAGTCTGCACGTCTACCAGCGCACGATGGTCCGCTGCGGCATCTACACGCCGGAGGAAGAGGCCGGCACCAGCGGATGGCAGCGCCGCGGCGAGCGCCTGCTGGGCACCGACCAGGTCAACTGAGCCCACGCGGGTCCGCCCTGTCGGCGAGGCCCCGCGCTCGGCTATACTTCGCGTCCGCGCCGGAGTGGCGGAATGGTAGACGCAGCGGACTCAAAATCCGCCGCCCTTAAAAGCGTGTGGGTTCGAGTCCCACCTCCGGCACCAAGATCAAACCCTGGACCTCCAGGGTTTTTTCGTTTGTGGGGCCTGGGCGCACATGTCGAAAGTCCGCTAAAGGCCAGAAGCGAACATCGTCCCTAAATCCGATCGAAGGTCTCCACCAGGTCGTTGACACGACTTCGGAGCTCGGCAATTTCCTCTGGATCACATTCGATCTCTATCTCGAGCACCAATGCATGGAACTGCGGCCAGAACTGCGCAGGATGGCGAACCCGGCTTTTCCACACCGGGATCATGTCGACCAGGTTGCGCCATCTCGCTTCAGTCTCGGGTCGAAGCACGGCGCTTAGACCTCAGGTGACGTACGCGGCGTGGTGGAGTTTTCCGTCATCCACCAGCGGGATCTCCAGCGCATCCTGCGCCGCGCCATCCAGAATCAGCCTCGCACCGCCCGGTTCACTCCCCACCTCGACGTTGATCTGGTAGGTGGCGCTGCCGAATCGGTAGCGCACTTCGAAGGCATCCCAGTGGGCAGGCGCGCAGGGAACCAGCGTCAGCACATCCCCCTTGCGCCGCAGACCCAGCACGGATTCGACCAGCAGCCGATACATCCAGCCGGCCGACCCCGTGTACCACGTCCATCCGCCGCGCCCCGTATGCGGTGGCACCGCGTAAACATCGGCGGCCATGACATACGGTTCCGCCTTGTATACGTGGACGGCGTCCGCGTCCAGCGCGTGGTTGATCGGATTGATCATGCGAGCGAGATCCCAGGCACGGGCATTGTCGCCGGCATGCGCGAACGCCATGGCCGCCCACACCGCGGCATGTGTGTACTGGCCGCCATTCTCGCGGACGCCTGGGACATAGCCTCGGATGTAGCCCGGATCGTGCGCCGTCTTATCGAAAGGCGGATCGAGCAGCTGGACCAGGCCAGCCTCCGGCTTCACCAGCTTCGTATAGAGCGAGTCCAGCGCACGCTGCCCACGCGAGGCCTCGGCAACGCCCGACAGCACGGACCAGCTCTGCGAGATCGAATCGATCCTGCATTCATCGCTGCTGGAAGAACCGATGGGCGTGCCGTCGTCGAACCATGCCCGGCGATACCACTCGCCATCCCAGGCATGCGTCTCCAAAGCGGCAGCGAGGGCATCCGCCTGTTCGACGCACCAGCGTACGACCTCGGCATCGCCGCGCTCCTGCGCGACGGGAACGAACCTGCGCAACGTATCCACCAGGAAGAAGCCGAGCCAGACGCTTTCGCCACGCCCAGCTTCGCCGACGCGGTTCATGCCGTCGTTCCAGTCGCCGGTGGCCATCAGCGGTATTCCGCGCTCGCCCAGCAGGCTGCAGCCGCGTTGCAGCGCCAGGACGCAATGGTCGTACAGCGACTTCCGTAGCGAGGACGTCGCCGGCATGTCGTAATAGCCTTCTTCATCGGGGTTGACCTCCCTGCCCTCGACGAATCCCACGATCTCGTCCAGCACGGTGGTGTCGGAGGTCACTTCGAGATAGCGACTTGTCGCCAACGGCAGCCAGAGATAGTCGTCCGAGCAGCGCGTCCGGACGCCCCGCCCCTGCGGCGGATGCCACCAGTGCATCACGTCGCCCTGGGGGAACTGGTGGGCAGCGCTGGTGAGCAGGTGCTTGCGGCTCAGGTCCGGTCGCGCGTGGATCGTCGCCATCGTGTCCTGCAACTGGTCGCGGAAGCCGAACGCACCGCCGGACTGGTAATAGCCACTGCGCGCCAGATAGCGGCAGCCCAGCGTCTGGTACAGCAGCCAGCCATTGGCTAGCGCATCGAACGCTGCATCGGGCGTGCGTACCTGGATCGAATCCAGCAACCCTCGCCAATGGATTCTTGCCGCGTCCAGCGCATCGTGGGCGCCATGCTTTCCCTGGGGGCGACGTGCCATCGCCAGCGCGCTGTCACGGTCCTTCGCCGCACCCAGCCTGAAGGCCACTTCCCGTTCCTCTCCCGGGCCCAGTTCCATCGGCACCTGGATGGCCGCGCACGGGTCGAGCCCGACGCCGACACGACCGCTCAGTCGTTCCCGACGCAGGGCGACCGGGTGGTGCAGGCCCCCGTTGCGACCGACGAACTCGATGCGGTCCGATGTCCAACTGCAGCCGCTGGCGTCAGTGTCGAAGAATGCCGTCCTGCCTGCGAACTCGGTATTGAACGAGTTGTGTGCAACCAGCGCGCCACTGACAGGATCCACCTCGGTCACCACATGCATCCTGGACTTGTGGCGCAGGTCGCCCAGCACCCACTCGACATATCCGAACGCGGACAGCTTGCGCGTCTGATCGGACAAGTTACGGATGCGGAGCATCGAATACTTGACCGCCTCATCAACCCCCACGTAGACCCACAGCTCGGTGTGGATGCCACGCTCCTGGTGTTCGTAGACGGTGTACCCGAAGCCATGGCGGGCCCGATAGTCGCCCGTCCCCCGGCACGGCAGGGGCGTGGGAGACCAGATATCGCCGCTCGTGTCGTCGCGCAGGTAGAACGCCTCACCGCTCAGATCGGAGATCGGGTCGTTATGCCAAGGAGTGAGACGGTACTCGTGGGCGTTCTCGAACCAGGTGTAGCCCGGCGAACTTTCACTGACGACGCAACCGAACGCTTCGTTGGCCAGCACATTGCACCACGGCGCGGGCGTCGGCATACCTTCACGCGATACGATGACGTACTCCCTGCCATCCCGCGTGAACGCACCGATCCCGTTGTCGAAGATGCGCTCCGGTTCCATCGGCAGGAACGGCCACAGCGCTTCCCGCTGCTCCTCGTCGCCCTTCCATGCCTCGGGAAGTCCGCCTCCCGGAGCGAGTGGTGCTTGCCACTCGACTGCGTCGGATGCCGATGTTCCGGACGCGTCGTCGGCGCCGCGCTCGCGCGCGAGCATCGCGGGCAGCGGTTTCGGCGGCAGCTTCCGCCCGAGTTGGGCCGCCAGCGTCCCCTCGCGGTCGTCGATGAGTACGCGGGCGACCGCCTGCAGCAAGGTGCGGTCTTCCTGAGACATGTTCTGTGCGGGCCGCACGAAGATCCCTCCGGGCCGATCGAGGATCGACGCCTCCGAATCGGCAGAGATCATGCCCAGGATCTGGTCCTGCAGCTGCTGACGGTAACCGGCCTTGCTGTCGTTCCAGATGACCAAGTCCGCATGCAAGCCCTTGAGCCGCCAGTACGCATGCGCCTGCACCAGCTGCCGCACCACTTCGATGTTGTCAGCGTCGTGGACCTTGAGCAGCACGATGGGCAGATCGCCGGAGATTGCATGCCCCCAGAGGCCCGACTGACCGCGCTGGTTCTGCCGCAGCACGTCGGCAGGGGCCCGCAGATGCGGGTTGGCGTAGACCACGAGGCTGGCGAGCCGCTCGTAGAGCTGGGCTTCGGCGACGGTGGCGTTGATCTGGCGCCGCACCACCTGGCTGTGCGTCCACGCAAGATCGAATACGCGATCCGCCAGACGACGGTCGCGATACCGGTCGATCAGCGTCTGGCTCGCTTCTCGACTGGTCGCCACGCCATAGACCATATCGATCTGGACCACCTGCTCCGGCTCGAGGTTCACCCTCACTCGGATCGCCACGATCGGATCCAGTACGGACCCTTCGCTGTCGCCCAGTGCCGCTTCGCTCGTCAACGCCTTCGGCGTGCGCGTCGTATTGCCTCGACCTACGAATTTCGACCGGTCGGTCTCGTAGGAGATCGATGCCACGTCGGCATCGTGCACGGCGACCAGGTGGATCAGCCAGGGCGGCACTTCATCGTGGGCTCTGGGACGCCGGGTGCAGAGCAGCGCCTGTTTGTCGCGCACGATCTCGGTCTGCACGAACAGGTTGCTGAAGGCCGGATGCGCGTCGTCCGAGGCGGCCGTGGCGAGGACGACTTCCGCGTAGCTCGTGATCTCGATGGTACGGGGACGACGGCTGCGGTTGGCGATCTTCAGCCGCCGCAGCTCCATGTCGTCTTCAGGCGAGATGGCGATCTCGAGGTGGCTCTCGAAGCCCTGCTTGCGGCCACGGAACTCGGCCTTGGCGTCCGAGAAAATGGCTTCGTACTGCTCCACGGGCACGCAGGTCGGCTGATGCGCGGCCGACCAGAAATCGCCGCTCTCCACGTCGCGCAGATAGCAGAACGTCCCCCAGGCATCCGTCGTGCCGTCCTCCCGCCATCGCGTGGTGGCCATGTCCCGGTGACGGCTATAGCCACCGCCTGCGTGACTGACCAGCCCGTGATAGCGCCCGTTGGAAAGGAGCTGGACTTCCGGGCGCGGGCCTTCCGGATCGCGCAGGACCCGCAGTACCGCCTCTCCCTCGCCCACCGGTGTCCGCGTCTCCAGCGTTTCCGCCTCGTGGGGATGGAAGATGCCCACCCGCGGGATGCGCTCCTGCAGCAACAGCAGCGTCGCCTGGAACTCGGCATCCGCGACGAAGCGGCGCTGCATGGGTTCGTTCCCCAGCAGATGGACCAGCGACAGGAACCCCATGCCCTGGTGATGGGCCATGAACGAGCGCAGCAGCACGCACTCCTGTCCCGGCGGGACGCGCGAGGGCGTGTAGTCGATCGCCTCGTACATGCCGAAGCGACCGGAGAAGCCAAGGTCCTGCAAGCGTTGGAGGTTCTCGCAAGCGGCCTCGGGACTGACCATCAGCGCCATCATGCTGGCGTACGGCGCGACGACGTTGTCTTGGCTCAGTCCGCGTTTCAGGCCCAGTCCCGGCACGCCGAAGGCCCGGTACTGGTAGTTCATGCGGGTATCGACCGCGTTGTAGCCGGACTCCGATACGCCCCACGGCAGGCCCAGCCCCTTGCCGTGCAGGATGTGAGCTTCCACCGCGTTGTGCATGGTCTGGTCGAGCAAGGTGTCCGGGTAGCCCGGCATCACCAGTTGCGGCATCAGGTACTCGAACATCGAGCCGCTCCAGGACAGCAGTGCGGGCGTTCCATTGACCTCGGTCAGCAGGCGACCGAGCGCGAACCAGCTCTCCTGGGGCAGCTGGCCCTGCGCGATGGCGACGAACACGCCGAGACGGACTTCCGAAGCGAGCAGGTCGTAGAAGCTGTTGTCCAGGCGGTGATCGTCGACATTGAAGCCGATGGCCAACAGGTTCCTCGACCGGTCATACAGGAAGCCGTATTCCATCAATGAGAACTGGCCAGCCACGTGTGCAAGCCGCTCCAGTTCGTTGATACGTTCCCGCGCCAGTTTCGAAGCGCGAGGATCGCCGCCTGCGGTGGAGAGTTCGCGCAGGGTGGGAATGGGACGGCCTAGCGAGTCGGCCGATCGTGGGAATGGCCCGTCAGGAAAGAAGGCCGTCAGTTCAGCCAGCGCGCTCGTGCAGGCATCGTTCAAGGCCTGCGGCCAGTGACGGTCGCCCGGCTCGAGGACGACCGGGGCTGGCCAGGCGGCCAACAGATTTCCGGCATGCGTTTGCAAGGCCGCTAGCGCCGACGCTGCCCGATCCCACGACATGACGGCATGCGCGTCGACCGCCGCAAGGCAGCTCCTGAACGCCGCCAGCTCGAGCGCGATGGAAGCGCTCCGTTCGGGGAGCGAGACAGCCGCCTCTTCCACAATCCCCAGCGTGTCCGCGATTCCGCTGAACGTCGTGGGCGCCAGGATGGGCGCATCTGGCAACGCCAGCAAGCCCTGCCTGAGGGTCAGCAGATGGCCGGCGAGATTCCCGCTGTCCACTGTGGAGACATAACGCGGCGGAAGCGGCTGCAGGTTCGAGGTGTCGTACCAGTTGAGGAAGTGTCCGCGATGCCGGGGGAGCTGCTCCAGCGTGTCGAAGACGTTACGCGTGCGCTCTGCGACCGCACCGGCCTGCAGATAGCCGAAATCCCACGCCGCGAGATTCGCCAGCAGGGAGAGCCCGATGTTCGTCGGCGATGTGCGCCGGGCCACGACCAGCGAGGGATGCTCCTGGATGTTGTCCGGCGGAAGCCAGTGGTCTTCCTCGTTAACCCATGTTTCGAAGAACGACCATGTACGCCGCGACAACTTCCCGAGGAACATGCGCTGCGATGGGCTCAGTGCCGCATCCTCGCGTTCCGGAGGACTGCTCAGCCAGGTCATCACCGCGGGCGCCCAAATCCAGGCGAGCAGCACCGGTCCCGCTACCGCCAAGACGTCGGGTCGCAGCCACAGCAACAGCAGCGCGACCGCGACCGCCACCACCGAGCCGGGCAACATGCCGCGCCAGTCGGCGCTCCGATCTCCGGCCAGCGAGCGCTCCACTTCGCTGGAAGGATTCCACTGCAGCAGGTGGCGCCGGCTCACGCCCAGCCGCCAGAGCGTGCGCAGGATGGCGCCGCTCGCGAGCCAGGCTTCGTGGGCAAGACACGCTACGTTGAGCGCGGCGCGCTGCAAGGACCTTGCGGTGGCGCGGCCCACCTGCACCCAGTGCGTCTCCGCCGGCGTATCTTCCGGCAGGGTCATCCCGTCCTTCAGCGCGGAGACGAGGACCGGCAGGAACCACAGCGTCAGTACGATCAGTGTCCAGGCCAGCGGCCGCGGTGCATGCAGCCATCCGATGACGAACAACGCCAGCGCCGCCATCGGCACCAGACTGCGACGGAGATTGTCCAGCAGCTTGCCGCGCGAGAGCCAGCTCAGTGGATTGCGCTCCCACACACCAGTGGCATTCGGTACGCGCGGCAGCAACCACGGCAACAGTTGCCAGTCGCCGCGCGTCCACCGCGTCCGTCGCTTGGTGTCAGCGGAATAGCGATCCGGATAATCCTCGTAGAGCCGCACATCGCTGACCAGGCCCGCGCGTGCGAAGCAGCCTTCGAGAAGGTCGTGGCTGAGGATCCGGTTCTCCGGCAGGCGCCCCGCCAGTACCCGTTCGAACGCGGCGACGTCGTAGATGCCCTTGCCCACGAACGAGCCTTCACCGAACAGGTCCTGATAGACATCCGATACCGTGCGTGTGTACGGATCGATGCCCGGCTCGCTCCCGAAGACCGTCGCGAAGCGGGAAGGCCTTCGGCCACCGAGACTGCTGCCGACGCTCGGCTGGAGGATGCCGTAACCGCGGATCACCACGTTGCGCCGCAGATCGACGACCGGCTGGTTGAGCGGGTGGGCAAGCGTGGCGACGAACTCTCTGGCCGCGTCCCGCGGCAGCCGGGTGTCCGTATCGAGGGTAATGACGTATTTCGCATGCCGCAGCGCCGAGACATCGCCGACCATGCGCATGAAGGGCGCATGCTCTCCGTCCAGGATAAGCGCATTGAGCGCCGACAGCTTTCCACGCTTCCGCTCGTACCCCATCCAGGCGCCCTCTGCTGCGTTCCATTGCCGGGGCCGGTGCAATAGGAAGAAGCGGTCCAGCTTTTCCGGCGCGTAGCGCCGGTTGAGCCGTTCGATCTGGGCCGCCGCGTACGCGAGCAGTTCCTCGTCTTCGGGAAGCGACGCGCTCGGGGCATCCAGGAAATCCGTGAGCAGGACGAATCTGAGTTGCGCATCCCGATTGGCCAGGAAACGCACCTCCATCCCTTCGACCAGGCCATCGATGCCACGGATGCTCGAAAGCAGGGTCGGCACGGCGACCACGGATCGAGAAGCCTCTGGAATTCCGGTACTGAAATCCATGCGTGGCAGCGGACGGGGCGAGATAAGCAGCGTCGCGAGCCAATTGACCAGCGCGATACCCAGCTCACTGAAGATCAGGATCGAGAGGCCGACAACGATCCACAGCGGAACATCGCCGTACCCGCTGGATATGAGACCCCAGGTCGCAACCGCGATGATCGCAGCGATCGGAAACAGGTACGCCAGCAGTGGATAACGTTGCGGGCGTAGCCGGGCACGGCGATAGCCGGGCGCCGCACGTGCCACGACGTCCAGCGTGCGATCCAGCCCGGCATCCAGCAGCCAGTAGCCCACGTGTGCGCTCTGCTGGCGCGGAACCTCCGATGCGGCGTGATCGCGCGCCAGCGTGACGGCGACACCTGCGACCTCGTCCTCCGACGCCCCGCTGGAGCGTGCGATCTTCTCGATCACATGTCGGTAGGCGTCGCGGGTGCCGAAGTCCATCTGACCGTAGATGCCCGCAGGATCCTCCCGCAGGCGTCTGTCGACCACACTCATGTCTTCCACGAAGCCTTTCCAGTCCATCGTCGCCAAGAAGCGCAGGCTGCCGATGCTGTTGCCGATGGAGACCTGGTCGGTCGCTTGCTGTTGGCTTTCGGCATTGACGAGCTCGTCGATCCGATAGCCGGCAGCGGCCACCCATTGATCCAGCCACGCGCTCGGCAATGCCAACGGTCCCGTGCGACCATCCAGCCGGCGCGTCAGTTCCGAGACGAACGCGCCCGTCAACGGCGGCGTGGAGCGCGCCATATCCGCCACGGTGAGCACCACGTCACCCGGCGCTTCGATGGCGGCGCGGTTCAGCGTCCGCGCCCATGTGTTGGCCAGGCGGCGATCTGCACCGTCGCTCATCACCTGCGCCGCCATGCGACGCAGGTTTTCCAACAATGCCAGGCGCAGCATGATGGGAACGGCCCAAAGTTCGCCCATCTTGAGCGGCGCAACCGTCTGGTAGGCGGCAATGAAGCGACGCAGGGTCTCTCCGTCGATACGACCGTCCCCGTGAGATACCGCCTCGATCGTCAGCGCGTACACCCGCGGCAGTCCGCGCAGCGGGCCGTGCGACAGCGAAGGCAATTGCCGACTGTAGCCCTTGGGCAGATGGCGCCGCGCCAGCTGGATCTGCTCTTCGATGATGTGGTAGTTGTCCAACAACCACTCGCCGGCCGGCGAAATCCTCAGTTCCTCGCGAACCAGATCGTTAAGAAGATCGTTCGCCTCGCTCAGTACGCGCTGGTTTGACTGCAGGCGCTCAAGCAGCCGCTCTTCGGTCGGCTCCATCCGCACCTTGTGCGCATGGGCAAGCGAACGGCCATAGGCATCCATCTGCTCCACGCTGAGAAGCTGGGCTCTCAGCGGGCCCTCGCCCTTGCCAGCCGGATTGCTGAACAGACGGGTACGACGGAACTGCTTGAGCCGGCGCCGCAGGCGTAGCCAGCGTCCGAAAGCGCGCTTGAGGTTGGTCATGACGAGCCTGTGGGGGCAGGAATGTCCTCATCCTCGCACCCGGCCCCACTCGCGAAATGTGAAGACCTGCGAGGCAGATGCCATCCGTGCCGCTGCGCGCAGCGTGAACGTCATTCCACGGAGGGCGGCAACTTGCTCAGCGTGTGGTGACCTTTACTCTGTCGGCTTCTACGGTCTTCACACCGTGTACTCGCAAGCGCTCAGGCGTGGCATGGATCGCTCGACGCATCCGCCGGGGACGCCGGACAAGTTTGCTGCAAGGCGCTGTTGAGCGACCACCGGACAGGCTGCATGATCGATGAGAGCCAGAGACGAAGATCCAGTCGAGGCTCGCTTTTGGGTCGGGAACGGACCCCTGGTGTTTCCACCCTCTTGCCAGAACTCACTTCTCCAGCACGTCGCGCACGCGTGCCGCAAGCTCCTGAAGCGTGAAGGGCTTTCCGATCAGGTTGACGCCGGGGTCCAGCACACCGTTGTGGACGACGGCGTTGCGGCTGTAACCCGTGGTGAAAAGCACCTTCAGATGCGGCCACCGCCTGCAGGCCTCATCCGCCAGCTTGCGTCCGTTGGTCTCCGGCATCACCACGTCCGTGAACATCAGGCTGATGGAAGGTTCTTCCTCGAGAATACGCAGGGCGGCCGCGGCGCTGTCCGCGGAGAAGACGTGGTAGCCAAGCTCGGTCAGCGCGTCGACGGAGAACTGACGCACCGCCAGCTCATCCTCGACCACTAGAATGACCTCCTGGAGCTCGCCGCGGGGAAGCGGATGGGCGATCGTCACGACGTCGGTTCCCACGTCCGCGCCAACTTGGCGTGGCAGGTACACCTTGACGGTGGTGCCGCTGCCGATTTCGGAGTAGATCTTCACGTGGCCGCCGGATTGCTTCACGAAGCCGTAAACCTGCGACAAGCCCAGCCCGGTGCCCCGACCGACCTCCTTTGTGGTGAAGAACGGATCGAACGCTTTCGCGATGACCTCGGCCGGCATACCGGCGCCGGTGTCGGATACCGCGATGAGCACATACTGTCCGGGTGCGACACCAAGATTCCCTTCCGCATAACCATGATCGAGGTAGCAGTTAGCGGTCTCCACGGTCACGCGCCCGCCCTCGGGCATCGCGTCGCGCGCATTCACCGCCAGGTTGAGGATCACATTCTCCAACTGATTGGGATCGGCATGCGTCCTCCAGAGGCCGCCTGCCAGTACGGTCTCAAGCCGAACGTCACCACCGAGCGAGTGGCTCAACAGGTCCGACATCCCTGCGACGAGCTTGTTGGCGTCCAGCGACTCGGGCTGCAATGGTTGTTGGCGCGAGAAAGCGAGCAGTCGCTGCGTGAGTTGTGCTGCACGCCGCGCTGCCTCCATCGCGATGTCCACGTAGCGCTTGGCGCGAGCGTCCTCGGGATCCAATCGCCCCGTCAGAAGATCCAGCGGACCGATGATCGCAGCCAGCATGTTGTTGAAGTCGTGTGCGATACCGCCGGTTAACTGTCCCACCGCTTCCATCTTCTGGCTCTGCCGCAGCGCATCCTCCACGCGTATGCGCTCGGCGACCTCTTCGGCGACCCGGCTTTCGAGGCGCTCGTTGAGCTCCCTGAGCTGCGTTTCGGCCGCCTTCCGCGCCGTAACATCGATCGCAACGCCGACCACGCGCGTGCAGCGATCGCGTTCGAACAGACCTCGTCCCTTGGCGGCTACCCAACGTGTCACGCCGTCCTCCTTGCCGACGGTCCGGTACTCCACGTCGTAGAGCGCCCGCTGCGCGGGGTCGGCCGCAGCGGCGAACGCCACGCTCGTTTTCTCCAGATCTTCCGGATGCAAGCCGGCGTAAAAGTCCGCCATGGAGCAGGGAACATGCGGCGAGATGCCAAACATGGCCTTCGTCCGCGCAGGCCAGATGAGCAGGTCGTTGACCAGGTCCACGTCCCAGAAGCCGATGTCGGACGCTTCCGTCGCTAACCGCAAGCGCTCCTCGCTTTCTGTCAGGGCGGCCTGGGCGGCCTTCCGTCCGGTCAGGTCGAGCATCGCGCCGATCATGCGGATCGGCTCGCCTGCCGATCCACGCAGGACTGTCCCGCGATCCAAGATATCGGCATAGGCGCCGTCGGCGCGCCGGAAACGATACTCGGCCGACCATACGTCGCCGCCATGATCGATCACCGCGTGGATGCTGTCGCCGATCCGCTCCCGGTCATCGGGATGGATATTGTCCAACCACCATTGGGCGCTGCTTTCCAGTCGATCATGGCCGAACAACGTGGCCAGTGCCTCGTTCCAGATCACGTGACCGTCCGCCATGCGCCAATCCCAAATTGCATCGCTCGTGGCGAGTGCGGCGAGGCGGTAGCGCTCTTCGATCTCCCGATGGCTGGCTTCGACCGCTTTCCTGTCGGTTATATCCAACGATGCACCGATCAAACCGACGATCTGTCCGTTCGCATCCCGGAGCGGTGCCTTTGTCGACAGCCAGAAGGCACGCTTCCCATTCGGATAGTTCACTTCCTCTTCCAACTGCTCCATCTGGCCTGACGCCATGATGCGTGCGTCGGCGGCCATGACGGCCGCAGCCTGTATCTGGTTGTCGAGCAATTCGGCATCCGTGCGTCCTAGGTACTCCTCCGGCGGCCTGCCGATCAGGTTCGTCGTACCGCGATTGCCGATCAGCAGTCGACCCTGCCGGTCCTTGGCGTACACGACACCTGGCACCGCTTCCACGAACGTATTGAGCAGGCCTTCCGCCCGATCCCGAGCCTCTTCGACGCGCCGCCTTTCACTGATGTCGATCAGCACGCCAGGGAAGCTTATGGCTGCGCCGCTCGCATCCAGATTGACCCACCCGCGCGCTTCGACCCAACGCCACGCGTCATCTCCATGCCGGGTCCTGTACTGATGAACGTACTGTCCTCCGCGCGATATCGCGTCTTGGATGGCGGCATCTAGGCTGGTTTGATCCTCCGGATGAACGGACCGGATCAGGTCCTGAAGCGTCCGGCGTCCACCGCTCGGGTCCAGGCCAAAAGCCCGCTCCAGCGCCGGATCCACCGTGACGGCGTCGGCCTTCACATCCCAGAACCATGTCCCGATGATGGCACCCGCCGCCAACGCCACACGGACGCGTTCGCCGTCCAGCGCATCTAGAGGCAGGTACGTAGATGATTGCGGCATCGGACTGTCCCTCGGGACGAAACGGCACATTGACGAATCAACCGGGGACGGCCGCCAAGCCGCCCACATCCTCGTGCAGTCTAGCCAATCTGGTCGCGCGGGTGTGCATGGGACTAAGCGTAGATCCAAGGCGAAGCTCATGGGCACCCTCGCCATGACGCCCGCCTTCCTGTACATCCCTGAAGCCTGGTACGCCACGTTCATGGACAGCGCGACGCACCACCCTGCAAGCCTCCTCAATGGCGCGAATCTCCCGATGTCCACTTCGGGTCGGAAGCGCACAAGCGCTCCTGGTCGCAGCCTGTCGAGATGCGCTACCGGGCAGCGGCTCCAAGTGAAGTTACGAACATCGGGTTTATTGCAGCGGTAGATACCGCGCTCATCCCCATAGGGAAATGCCCCCGCCACACGTCTACCGTGATGGATGGGCGCTATTCGCGGCCCGTGCACCGACGGACGATGATCAAAGACCACCCGAATCCGTATCTCCAGGCCTCGCTCCGCGAGCTGTCCACCGCCCTCGACCGGTGTGCAGGCCAACTGCAGACGGCTACGGGGACCGTAGATCGCCAGGATATGGCGCACCTGCTCCTCGCCGCCGCCAAGCGTCTCGCCCCCAAGGACAGGCGCCAGGGAGAGCCGATCAGTCGCGTACGCGCGGGAGCGGAGGTCCTGCCAGCGTTCTGGCCGCACTACGAACTCGAGAAGCGCGCGATGCGCTGGCACCTGTTCCACCAAGCCGCCGAGGCCGCCGGCCTCACCCCTGCGGATCTCGATGAGTACCTCACACTGACGGGGCGGCGCCTGATGGATCGCGTGCTGGAAAGCGAGGAAGGCTACCGCGAAGCCCTGGATTGGATCGAAGAGACCCGTCGTGTGGGTGACCGGACTTCCCGCCGCGTCGAGTAGAACCACAGGCAACATCGCGTGCCTGCACGTGTCGGCACCTGACGATGGGTAGAACGGCTTCGCCGTTGGAAGCCGCTTCGCTCAATCCATCTTGCGTGCGTCCGCCGCTCGCTCGCCCACCCACACCTGCATCTCCAACGTCTGCAGCCAGCCGTGAGGGGTCAGGAACGCCACGTCGGCCGCATCTCGCCCGTAGGCGACCACGATCCGGCCACCGCGGGGCGCGGACTGCGTCGGGTCGAACGTGTACCAGCGGCCGTCCAGATACGCCTCGAACCAGGCATGCAGATCCATGGGTTCCAGCCCGTACAGGTAGCCGACCACCATCCGGGCAGGAATGCGCAGACTCCTGCACAGCGTGATGCCGACATGGGCGTAATCGCGGCAGACGCCGGCCCCTGCGGCCAGGGTGCCGAGCGCGTCCGTCGTGGCGTCGCTCACACCGTACCGGTACTCGATATGGGCGCGGATCCATTCCACGATGGCGCCGACCTGGCCATTGCGGGGATCCGCCGCATCCACGATGGCCTGCGCCTGCTCGAACGCACGGTCGCTTGGGCAGTAGCGGCTCGGCAGCAGGTACTGCAGCGTGTGATCGGGCAGGAGCGCAGCCGGCGCGGGCGCGACCCAGGGCGCGACCGCAATATCGCGCTCGGTTTCCACCTCGAGCTCGGCCCGGATCCGCATGCGCCCACGCGGCACCACGAAACGCTGGCACAGGTTGCCGAACACATCGACGTATTCGGTCGGGCGGACATGGGGCTCGAAGGCATAGGTTTCGCTGATCAGCCACTGCGCCTCGCCACTGCGCGGCCGCAGCATGGCCACCACCGCACAGTCCTCGGTCGACTCGACCGTCAGTTCGCATCCGGCTAGCAGATGCATGTTCGAGCCGAGGAAAGAAGGAGAGTCATGGGGCGAGCGCGGTCCGTTCGAAGCTCGACGGAATGTCGTCACGCATCCTCTCACACCCCGCGCGCGTGTCGCGTGAGAAGCCTACGAAGTGCCGCAAGGCAGTGAGGTGGCCCATTCGCGGGCGCTTCCTCAGTACCCCAGCAGGTGGGGATTGCCGCGCCACGCGACATAGTTGAGCGCCAGCGCGAAACCGACCCAGCAGAGGTAAGGCAGCAACAGCACGCCGGCGGCCACCCGCACCCGCCAGAAGATCACCAGGGTCGCGAGGATCAGCACCCAGAGCAGCGCGATATCGACGAAGGCCATGCCGCCCTGTCGCCAGGCGAAGAACAGCCAGCTCCACAGCGCATTGACGACCAGCTGGGCGAGGAACAGGAGCAGCGGGCGGCGCTGCCGGGCCCAGCCTCCCTCGCGCCACACCAGCCAGGCAGCGACCGCCATCATCCCGTAGAGCAAGGTCCAGACCGGCCCGAACACCTGCGCAGGAGGTGCCCAGCTCGGCAGCGCGAGAGAACCGTAGAAGGAGGTGGCAGCAATGGACGCCCGTGCGCCGATGCCGGCCACGGCATAGCAGGCCAGTAGCCATCCCACCAAGCCAAGGAGTTGTCGGGTTCGCGTCATGAGGTGCTCCATCGTGGGGTGGGAACAGGACGAGCAGGCAGACACAGGACCGTCATCGTGCCGCATCGATGTCGTCGCGCAACGAATGCCCGCTCCCGTTTACTTTCACCGTCGCCGGCTGCACACACGCGTGCTTGCGCACACCCGCGACGTTCTTCTCGCATACGGTCTGCGCGCAGCACTGGATGCACGCGTGCCTTCCGCCTGCGATAGCCGACAAGCGGTGATGGCGCATACAGCGAAGTCGATACCTCGTGAAGGTTTTTGAAAGCTCGCTTACGTAGTGACGTGCGGTGAATCCAAGCGCGCGTGCGTCCGCGTAGACGTTGCGCCTACCGTCGGTAGGCATGACCACTTTCTTGGGAGAGGCACATGCGCATCAATGTCTTGGCCGCCTTGCTACTCGCGGCCGCAGGTCCTGCTTACGCCGCTGGACCCGAGCAAGGAAAGTTCTCGATGTCCGTCTTCGGAGGCGTCGACATGCCCATCAGCGGCGATGTCCACTCCGGCGCCGTGGCGCCCGTTCCCGATCTCGGGCCGTTGAATCCGGTCTTGGCGGGCGTCAGCGCGGAGTTGCGGATTCGCTCCCGCAGCCACGACCAGATCTACGGCACGGCCAGGTCGTTGGGCCTGGAAGTGGGCTATGGACTGAGCGAGCGGAGCGAAGTATTCCTTCAGGCCAGGGAGACCAGCGCCGACGATGGCCGCGTGCGCGTCGGTGCCGCCTACGTGCCGGCGCTCGATACCGAGCTCGACGTCTTCGGCACGTTCTCGGACTACGACGCGTACACGTGGGAGGTGGGTTACCGGCGCTTCTTTCGCGATGGCAGCCGGGTCCGGCCGTTCTTCGCGGCGCGAGTGGGTGCGACCGAAACCGATGTCATCCGCGCCACCTTCGAGATTCCCGACGCCGCGATCACGATCCCGGATGCGCCGTTCTACGAGAAGGCCTGGGCGCTGAGCGGCGGGCTCGAGGCCGGCGCGC
>Ga0247823_10001794_pt1 | contig 17700 bp, 18 predicted proteins | sample 13C_PalmiticAcid_2_FD_192426 | JGI IMG/M metagenome (GOLD analysis project Ga0247823, IMG submission 192426) | Soil microbial communities from agricultural site in Penn Yan, New York, United States - 13C_PalmiticAcid_Day30 | ecosystem: Environmental > Terrestrial > Soil > Agricultural land... | reverse complement strand
GTGGAGGGGGAGGAGGAGGTTGCTGATGGGGAGGGTTTGTTGGTGGTGGGTTTTTGTTGGGGGTTGTTGGTGACTGTCTGTACGCGGGCTTGGTCGCGCAGGAGGATGTAGGGCGACATCAGGTCGTGGCCGAGGATCTCGCCGTGGCTGTTGACGCTCCCCAGCACCCGGAAGGGGACGTCCACGGACTTGACACGCTGCTCCTTGGCGCCGCCCGGCCGCTGCGTGCCGATCACGAGGCTGTAGGATATCTTCATGGCCTTGCCGCGATGTGTCGGGGGTAGCCCCTTGGGCAGTTTGAACGTGTACTCAAACGCCTTGCTTTCCCCGGGGCCGAGCTGTAGATCGACAAATAGGATCGACTGGGGTGTAGATAGTAGAGGGATCGCCTTCGAGTTGGCAATCCCGCGCATCTCCTTGATGCTGCTGAGCTCGCCCCCGCCGAGCAGCTCGCCGATGGAGCTCGTGATATTGCTGGTGATACTGCCCCACCCAAACCCGCGCAGCAACCCGCTGTCGCGCTTGGGAGTCTCCAGGCCCACAACGCCACCTCCTTGGCCACCAACGACTGCCTTCCGCTTGACTGCCTCAAACGGCCCAAGGTTGATGAGCGACCCGTCTAGCGTAAACGACCCCTGGATCTGCGCGTAGCCCATCATGAGCACTTCGGGCGGCCTGGCGGCACTCGGCGCAAGATTTGACGTCCTCCTGTAATGGGGCGAGCGCACTTGTGTCCGCAGAGGCTGCTGCGTCACGTACTCGGACGCGAGGGTCTCGGATGAGTTGTTGCTAAGGGAGTAGAACTCGCCGCTGCTCCTCGGCGTCCCTGCTATGCTCGTGGTTGCGAGCACCCTCGCTGCCGACGCGACCCCCTGCTCGTTGATCGTCGGCACAGCATCTCTCATCCTTGGTGGCAGCCCGCTTAATGTCGGGCTCATCGGGTCCTCCTCTGTTCCAGGAGTGGTCGGCGAAGGCGACATGGGGAACCTGAACTCGGCCAGCGGGTTTGGCGACACCGGAGACCGCCGCGGAAACTCGGCCCTTGGTGTCTCAGGCGCGGTCGCGGTGCCTGGCCGGCGGCCGTTGATACTCCTCTCGGGCGGATACGAGGCATGAAAAAGGGGTGACGACTGGGAAGTGGGTATCCTTGGATGAGTTGCTGCGATGGTCAGCACTTCGCCCTCGCCCCCCTGAACCAAGCAACTCACCGGATCGCGGCCCGTTGAACAGCCCGCCTCGTGGCAGTATCTGCAGACTCGACGCGCGCGCATGGCCCCTCGGCCTTTGCGGCTTGGGTGACGCGACGCTGCTCTGGCCATCGTCGACGGTACTCAGCGAGCCAATCGAGACAATTGACACGGATCGCTTGTGTCCATGGCCGTTCCCACTCCCACTCCCACCCCCATTCCCATTTCCATTCCCATTGTGTGGCGCACGGGTGCCAGCGGCCGGTGCCGGCGACCAAGAGGAGACCGACCCGGTCCGAGCCCGTGACGCCGCCGACGGGACAGAAAGCGAGAGGGTCGACCGGTGACCGCGGGCGCTGGGGGGGGGCGCAAGGCCAGAATTGGGTTTCCCGCGCCCCTGGGCACCGGGGTGTAAGGGCGAGGGCTGGCGCGGACCGCGGTCAGCGCCTGGGTGTCTCGACGAGTTCGGCGGGAACTGGGAGGCAGGCCGCAGGGAAGTTGGGGTCGAGCGGCCGGGGCTCTCTGGAGGGCGGGCGACGTTCTTGAAGGTGATCGTGCATTTGACTTCCTCGCCCGCAAAGACGACCTGCTCATGCCAGCGCACAAAGACACGGATGTTGCTGTTGGTTTTGCTGTTGCCGATTCCGCCTGAGCTGGGGCCGTCGGGCGACATGGTTTCGGCCTCTCTCTCGCAGTGGACGGGTTCAACGTTCAACGGCGGAAGCAGGGGTCGGAAATCGGGTTATGCCCCTTCGCGGACAAGGAAATGGGGCGCCGGAGTCGTCAAACCGCGGGATTCAGCATTGCTGATATGGGGCATCTTGCGGTAGAGCGGTGCACGATGCAGGGTTGGGTCACGGCCGGATACGGTGTCGTGGCTTTCTTTCAATGAGTGACGATGTCCCGCGCCAGGTCTGTGGGCACCGCGACGCCCCGGATTCCGACGAGTGAGCTCATCCGGGAAACACCATGCTTGGCATCGCCCAACCCTAACCCTTATGCTCTGACCCCTGAATGTTGAACTTGGCTTCCAGGTTGCGCTGGCTTTAATCTGTACTGTTCAGGTTGTCATGGATATAATGGTTCCGGAGATAGAGACATAGTGAGGCAAGGCGTTCTCAGTAGTCAATGTGATAAATGGTGCCGAGATGCCAAAGCCTGTCCACTTCAAGCCGGATATCTCTTTGCTCAGCGTCGCCAAGGGGCCAACCATGTGCAAGCCATTCTTTATGCCATTTTGCTCAACTCCGAAAACCATCCATAACGCCCAACCCCTTGCCCTTTAGCCCTGTCCTCACCCTCACAAGTCCATGCTCATCAGATACATCTCGAATATCCTCATAAACTTGGCCACAAACGCCTCCAGGTGGAAGATGACCTTGGTGCCCGTTTTGATCCGGTGCTCGAAGAAAGCAGCCCACTTAATGACATCCGCCTTGAGGGCATCGTCAATTAGCGGGATAAGCTTGAACGTAAGGGTCCTCAAGATTGTGGTCGCCGGAATGCAGTGCGTCAGCAGATCGTAGAGCTTTGACCGGACCTGCAGGATTCGGGCGGGCGTGTGCTCCTCCATGATCTCCTTGGCGATCTGGCCGATGAGGGCCTCCCAATCGGGAGGCGGTATTGGTGTGGTGTCTGTGACTTTCTCGCTGCTCGGGGTTAGCACTGTGTCTTGGAGAGTGGCGGGTCGGGCCATACTTTTGAGCATGCACCGCCTCAAACATGAGCAAGGCCTTGCGCAAGTTTCTCCCGCTCTCCTCGGCAATCCTCTGGTGCAGGCCCTTCACTACTGGCCACCCTTCCTTCTTGGCAGATGAGGCCAGCACGTCGCAGATCTCTTCGTGGGTTGGCGCAGCCACCCGGACGAGCAGCGTTCGTGATCGGATAGGTGCGATGATGTTGGCAGTGGTGTTGGCAAGGAGGATGAGGCGCAGGTTGGGCGAGTACTTCTCCATGGTCCGACGGAGGGCAGCCTGGGCGTCTCTTGTGAGGTGGTCGGCCTCGTTGATCACCACCACCTTGAACTTCTGCCTCGCCGACTGGTCGACCTGCTGTGTTTGCGCAACCTCCTTGAGCAGATCCTGAACGACCACTCTGTCGTAGTTGCCAACGTCTGAGGGGGTGATTTCGAGGTGGTAGACAGAGGCGACAATGTTGAACTCGAGCTTGCGGTTGCTGCTGGTCTGGAAGACGCGGGCATCGATCTTGATCTTCTCGACACCGGGCCCAAAGAGCTCTTTCAAGGTCGCGACAATTCTCGTCTTCTTTCCTGCGCCTGATGGGCCGGTGATGAGGAGGTGGGGAAAATCCGGGCTTTGCGCCTTCGACACTGTTAGCAGCTGTTTTCTGAAAATCGTGAAGCCGGTCGCACCAGGGAGCGCAGCCGCTCAGAGAGCTCCTCATGATATGTGAGGGCATCCAGAGATCTGGGACGATGCTTATCGACAATGAGCGCCATCTTATTGCTGTGATTGTTGCAGTGTGGTTTGGGTCAGGCGTGGGCGTGGTGGTTGTTGCGAGTCTGCCTGGGGATCTTGGCCGGGGTGTGAGGGTCCAAGTTGGGAGACGCGTTGAACGCGTTCTGGCTGTTGAACTGGAGCTGCGCCAAGAAAACCAATTAAGCGTGCACGGACCACACTAGACAGCTCGAAGCCAAGGCCCAGAGAGCACCTGCAATGGTGACACAAGGGTCGACTGACAGAGGGAGCAAACGCCGCATGCACCGGGCCCCTCTGGTTGCACATAGCAGCTTTTCTAGCTTTAATTTACATTGCGCAGTTAAGCGGGCCTTAGAATTGTCCAAACTGCCCGGTTGACCAGTTCTTGCATTGAAGCCCAGGTGGCTGTTTGCTTTGCTCAACTGGTTCACTGAGGGTTGCACCAAACTTGAATTTTACACCACATTGGCCGCTTTGTTAGTCTACATATTATACAACAAAAACAGGACGTTGGCCCGGTTGCTATGAAGGAGGTGTTGAGCTCGAGGCCGTTGTAGAGGACGGTGCGGCAGCCGACTCTGCTGGGAGCTTCTTCCACGGGCGCTTGAGGTCTTCCAACGTGACACCGTCCAGCTTGGTGATGCCAACAACCGGCGGATCGCCCTTCTTCACAAACTCGTATTGCCCTATATGACAATCAGCTTCTGCAGAGACAACTGGAATCGGAACGGCATACCTGGCAGCTTGTTCCCCGCAAGCCGGAAGGCGTCCCGGATAACCTGCTCGTGGAGCATTCCCCTGATCTCAAAGAGGATCTGGTTGACAGCCACTCTGGCCGCCCAATGGTCGAAAGCACCTTTGCCCTTACCCATTCTCATCTTTGCGCCCCATGTGTCAGTACATGTCTGGTCCTACCAAAGGGGCTGGATCTCACCTCGTTGCCGCTGACGAACACACCAACGTTGCAAGCAACCCGCTTGTACAACCGGTATTTTTGACCACGCAACCGCTGCTTGATGGTGTCCTCGGCCGTCTTGAGCTGGGCAGCGCTGATTCTGCGGTGGTGGTCGAACATGCGCAGGCCGTAGTCGCCCCACACGACCGTCGTGCCCTTGGTCGACCCTCCCGTCGGTACTCTGGGCCGCCCCTTCATCATCTTCTTCCTGCGGGGGATATTGGGCTCCAGCCATGATCCCGCCCGGATCGCCGTCGCCGAGAATAGCCTGACATGCTGGGGTGTGGTGGCCGATGTGTTCGGCGCGGTCGGACGGAGGACGGTCACCGACGGGAGAGAGACTCGGAGGGGTGTCGCAGGTGATATCCTGAGCGACTGGAAGGCGCTGACGAGCGCCGATGAAGTGGTTGGCCTCATGGCGGTCGAATTGGCCGGGTTGGGCGGTCTTGACGGGTCTGGACGGGTTGCGTTCAACCGCCGAAAAAAGACCCCGGCACACTCCGTCCCAAACAGCTTCTGGGCCGCGCCGGAGAAACTGCGGAGCGCCAAGAGCAAAAGTGGGGCATGTTGCTTCCAGGCCCCACTCAACGCCCTTCAGCGCGTCAACTCAACGCGTCAGATAACCGAACTAATTGAAGCTGCCGTGGCGTGGCAGTGGCAGGCTTCCATCACTGCCTGGCTCTCCAAATTCCACCAGCAATCCAAACCTGCCGAACCAAACGACACATAAGTCTGAAATTGACCTTACTCAACTCCACCATCAATCCTTTCGCAAAAGCCCTTGAACAATTGACGACACTTCCTCCACATTCCCGCCATGCCCGACATCCGGAACTTCTTCGGTTCCAAGGGCGGTGCGCCGCCTCCAAAGCCTGCACCCAAGAAGAAGGAGGAAGAGGCGAAGAAACCTCGAGCCAGTGTGTTCCATTGAGCTGCCAAACCCTCCACCCATTTTCTGACCCAGATCTAGAAGGGCGCAAGGTCATCGAGGACAGCGACGATGATGAGGTTGTCGAGTAGGTGCAAAGCGGCTGTGCTTAAACCACCCCGTAGCCTGACAAGTCGTCTAGAGTGAAGAAGCCCACGAGGGTCACCCCGCGGAAGAAGGCAGCGTAAGGTGTCCTGCCACCGGCCCGGCGTCCGTGTTGCTCATCTGGATCTAGTGCCCCCGCCGAAGTGAAAGGCGAGGAAACCACCGCCGCGAAATACTTTGCGTCGTCGAAACCGAAGTCGGATACCACGCCAGCTACCCCCAAGCCCGTGACCAAGGCTCGTGCGGATCCCAAACCCGAGATGCGGGTGAGCCCGAGAACCAAGCCAGCTGCGTCAAAGCCGGCCGCAGAACCGGTCAAGACTACCCAAAACGGCACCAAGAAGAAGCCGGTCACTGCTTACAAGAAACACGACCACGACGATGACGATGCTTTTGTGGATGACGAGGACGAGGACGCTGGGGATGATATTTTTGCCGCGGACGTGAGGGGCCGCAACAAGAGAAAGAACGACGACTACGCCGAGGAAGACAGCGAGGAGGATTTCCTTCCCAAGCCCAAACGAGTGGCTTCTCGTACTGGCAAGCCTGTCAAGGCCGAATCCGAAGATGAGGCCAAACCGACCCCGAGAGCGGCTGTCAAGAAGGCACCCGCGGCGGCGAGGAAACGCAAAACCCCAGCCTCGGACAGCGAAGAGGATGAGGAGGACGTCAAGCCTGCCAAAAAGGCCGCACCAGCGAAACCTCGCGCCCCCAGGGCCAAGAAGGCCGCCGAGCCCGAGCCCGACGACATCAAGGCCATTCTCGACAACATCCCCACGGTTCAGGCACCCGACGCTCCGCCGCCGGATCCAAATGCCAAGTTTGACTGGCGAAAGGCTGGTGCAGGCGGCGGCAATGCTGCAGCGCCACCTCCCATGGCCGGTGCCGCCGACATCCCCGAAGGCGAGGACGATTGCCTCATGGGCAAGACCTTCGTATTCACCGGTCTGCTCAAAACAATAAGCCGCGAGGAGGGCCAGGCTCTTGTCAAGCGGTATGGTGGCAAGGTTACTGGGGCACCGAGTAGCAAGACAGATTTCGTTGTCCTCGGCGACGATGCCGGACCCAGCAAGCTCAGAAAGATCAAGGAGCACGGGATCAAAACCATTGATGAAGAAGGCCTGTTTTACCTTATCAAGACGATGCCTGCACATGGCGGCACTGGCAAGGGCGCCGAGAAGGCCAAGCAGAAAAAGGAGGCGGAGGAGAAAAAGATCCGCGACGAGGCAGCTCAGATGGAGAAGGAGGAGCAAGCCCGCAAGGCCGAAGCCGAGAAGGCTGCCAAGAAGGCTGCCGCCGCCCGCGGGACTGCTGCTCCCGCCCCAGCTCAGCCCCTGTCCCAGCTTTGGACGACCAAATATGCTCCCTCAACGCTCAACCAGATCTGCGGCAACAAGGCGAACGTGGAGCGGATTCAAGCCTGGCTCCACAACTGGCCCAAGGCCCGCAAGTACGACTTTCAGAAGAGGGGTGCTGACGGCATGGGCGGATACCGCGCCATCATCATCTCCGGGCCGCCTGGGATCGGCAAGACTACGGCTGCCCATCTGGCGGCCAAGCTTGAAGGCTACGACGTCTTGGAGAGCAACGCCAGTGATACGCGCAGCAAGAAGCTCGTCGAGAGCGGCGTCAGCGATGTTCTCAACAACACGTCGCTTATGGGATACTTCGCCGGTGACGGCAAGACGGTCGATGCTGGCAAAAAGAAGATCGTCCTCGTCATGGACGAGGTGGACGGCATGTCCGCTGGTGACCGTGGCGGTGTTGGTGCCCTGGCCAAGTTTTGCAAGAAGACCGAGGTCCCCCTCATTCTCATCTGCAACGAGCGCAGGCTGCCCAAGATGAAGCCTTTCGATTTCGTGGCCTTCGACGTCAAGTTCCAGCGCCCGACCGTTGATCAGATTCGGTCCAGGATCATGACCATTTGCCACAGAGAAGGCCTGAAGATGCCGCCACAGGTTGTCAACGCGCTCATTGAGGGTAGCGGCAAGGACATCCGCCAGATCATCAACATGCTGTCCACCGCCAAACTCGACCAGACGACGATGGATTTCGACCAGAGCAAGGCGATGACCAAGGCATGGGAGAAGCACGTGGTACTGAAGCCGTGGGATATCTGCCAGAAGATGATCGGAGGCGGTCTCTTCAGCCCGGCCAGCACCGCGACACTGAACGACAAGATCGAGCTGTACTTCCACGACCACGACTTCAGCTTCTTGATGATCCAAGAGAACTATCTGCGATCAAAACCGGCTGCGCTGAACGGACATGGTTACAATGCCCGGATGCAAAACCTCAAGTACCTCGAGCTGGTCGACCAGGCGGCCGAAAGCATCAGCGACGGAGACTTGGTCGACCGTATGATCCACGGCCCCCAGCAGCACTGGAGCCTGATGCCCACCCACGCGGTCTTTAGCACTGTCAAACCGTCAAGCTACATTGCCGGCATGTTCACAGGACAGCCCATGTTTACTTCCTGGCTTGGCAACAACAGCAAATACGGAAAGCTTGGCCGATATGTGCGTGAGGTCCATTCCCACATGCGCCTGAAGTCCTCAGGTGATCACAACGAAATCCGGCAGCAGTATCTGCCTGTTCTCTGGCACCAGCTGGTCAAGCGGTTGGAGGTTGAGGGCAAGGAGGCCGTCGAGGACGTCATCAACCTGATGGACAGCTACTACCTCACCCGGGAGGACTTTGATTCCATCAAGGAGCTCGGTGTGGGGTACCAATCCGAAGACCTGGTCAAACTCGAGACCCAGACCAAAGCGACTTTCACCAGGATGTAAGTTGCCCGCTGCAGCACAGCGTCTAACAGTGACTAACATACTCTCAGGTACAACGCCGCCTCCCACCCCGTGCCCTTCATGAAGGCCAGCAACGTGGCACCATCCAAGAAACTCAGCAAGGATGTGCCAGATCTGGAAGAGGCCATTGAGGAAGAGGACGAGAACGACGTTGCCGAGGTTGTTGAGGCTGACGAGGACGAGGACCTCGACCTCAAGACGGACAAGTACATCAAGCAGCCCAAAGCCAAGGGCGGGAAGAAGACGGCCAAGAAGACGGCAAAGGCTGGCGATGATGAGGATGATGATGGTGGCAGCAAGCCGAAGGGCAAGGGCAAAGCGGCTACGAGGGGGAAGGGTCGGCCGAAGAAGGCTTAGTTGGCGGAAGTGTACCAATTTTGTTTTGGAGCCGGAGCGGCATGTAGCATGTATTCGAGTGGCTTGACAGGTATTTGACCGGTTGGCACCTTAGAGCTGGAGTTTGGGAGGGTGGCAAAATCATTTTATTCACTTAGCAATTGCCGGTTGCTTGTTCATGGTTCCTCGTGGGTTGTTAAGTCTTGGGAATATGTCATTAGGGGTGTGAGCTCTTGTTTGCCATGCCGTCGAGTGGATGTCACAGTCTCATGTCTTTTCCCTTATCTTGCTTTTGTTCTCTCGCGGTGCAGAACAGAACGTGCACTTGTGATCAGGAGGGCGACTTGGGCAACTCGTGGGAAGAACAGGTCATTTTTCTCGGGATAAGCCATGACCCCTGGTTGCTCGTGGGTGGTTTACCAGGGCAGCACTTCGTCTGATCCTAGGAGAGATTACGCGCGTTGAACGCGTCTGATACCTGGCAAAGCAGTAAGGTGAGGCCTCGTGAGGTCTTTGTTGCTTCTCATCGATTGATCTTTCCGTACTCCACGCTCATCCACTCTCAGTTCCCTTCCTTACGGGCACCTGCTGGCTACTTAGGTCTCTACACGGCCTCGTTTGCTTCCTCCTTGCCCCTTGTGATTTACCGATCCATTTCCCCCACGGCTGCTTCGTCTGATCCCCCGGGCTCAAAGTCTTTTTCTTCTATTCCCCCCACGAATTCTCCCCCTTCCCTAGGAATTCTTCCCAGTGCTTCTTCCTACAAGTACTTCTTCCTCCCCACAACTTTGTCCTCCCCAAGAACTCTCTTCCTTTGCGTTTCTCACTCCCTTGACAGTATCACGACCGTGTTCTCTTCCTCCACCCCCTTCAAACCCTTATTTTCCTCTTTCGCCTCTCACCACTCCACCTCTTCCTCCTCCAAGAGCATCAGAACCAGTGCCCGTCGACTTGATTTACCCTGGTGAGTTATTATGAGGGCTGCTGACTGTCTTTCTTCACGCGAGATACATAGAGATTTCTCAAAACCCCCTTTTTCCTTCTTCACTACTGTCAAACGCGGAACTAACGCGACCAGCCTCCGACAGCCAGCACCTCCGCGTGCCTCACGCGCCCCATCTGACATCCAACAGAGCCTCAGACCGCTGATCGCGCCCTCTATCTTCTCTGTAAGTTGACAAATTACTCAATGCCTTCTCAAAGTCCCCTTTTGCTGCTGCCAGCCAACTTCCTTCAAACTCAAACACGAAGATAACGCGACGCTAACGCGGCTGGTCTCTCTAAAGATCGACCTGGTGTTCGCTTCGCACCCTCTCTCGCATTTCACACGGCTTGAAGACCGCCATTCGCGTCTTTTTCTCCTTTGTAAGTTGAATACAACATCAGGATCAAATTTTCTCTTCACGCGAGCCGTTGGGGACTCCCTTCATTCCTATTACCTGGTCCAAGCTATATTCCTCCAGCACGAAGCTAACAAGGCCAGTCTTACGCGACCATCAATCCAAGTTCCGCTCTTCTCGTGCTCTTCGTCCCGCTCACGCAGCCTCAGGACCACCGACAGCGTCTTCTCTCTTCCCTGTAAGTTAACAGCAACATTGAAGCTAGCCTTCGCTCACGAGGTGCTTAAAGCTCGCTCGAGCGATATTCTCCTGCTCTCAACCTCCCTTGAACACAAACTGACATTGTGGCTTCCCCTAGACAAGGATCCAACCTTCGTTCCTCTCGCGCCTCCTGCTCCCCTGGCACAGCCTTTCTCTGTGCCTTTTTTCTCTTCTGTAAGTCAACAACATGTTTTGCTGCCAGCCTGTTCATAACGCGGACACCGGATCCTTCTGTTGTACAGACACGCGCTCCATTACCTAGACCTATACGCTCCCTCTACCGTTGGGCATGCCCGGACTCCTTATTCACTCTCTTTACCACTTCATCAAAGTTTCCCTTGCGCCCCAGCTCGTCACGCACTACTATCTCGTCCTCATTTCTCTGTTCCTCACCCTCAAAAAGCGTCTGTCAGTGCGTCACTCCAGGTGCAAGACTTAAGCAGCAGGTTACCTTCACTCACCATTCCCTCCTCCTGCGTCCAAGTCTTAAGGACCTTTTCGGAGGTAATATGAGAGTCTGAAAAGCTTGCTAACATGCTGTAGACAGAAAAACACTACTCAAGATGTCGGCCCTTTTCATGGGATACCCTTCCGGTATGAGCAGCAAGATCCGTGAGTCCGATCTACATTTCTCTTTGGCTTTTTTTTTAGCACCGTGAGGATGGGGAACTCTGTGCGCGGAAAGGGGGTGCACGAGTACATCTGGCCGAGGACGGGCTAGCAAGGCAGCGAGGCTGTTTTTGGGCTCTTGATGGGCAAGATTATAGAGATGGCGTGGGGGAGACGCCATCCGTGGTCATCTTCGTGGTTCCCCCTCGCGGCCTGCAACGCCCAGGGCGACACCACCCTCGGCTTTTCCTGCACGGCGTCGACTCCTCTCCAGCTGCGGGTGGGATACCAAACAGATGGAACTTGGGCTCCGGCCTGCAGTTGGCTTTGGACTCTTCCTACCCACGCCCGACTTTGGTCTTATTTCAATTTCGGGACCTCGTCGCGGGCTGTACGTGCCTTGGAGCGGGCCCCTTGAAACCGGCTACCACCCCGCTCAACCAGCGGCTCTGTCTCTGTTGGCCGCGGTGGAAATAAGAACTGAAAGTGCCCAAGCGGGCGAGAACCAGAAGGGCCTCAACTACCCGGCTGTGGGCCATGACAGGCAAAAGCCTTGACTCGCGGGATGGGGTGGTGTTTTGGGTTTTTCTCATGTTTGTCTGATGAGCGTGGTGGTTTGCTTGTTTTACAGCAGTTTCCATGGGAAAGCGCTTGCCGGTGTGTCACTGGCGAGAAAGGGGGGAGGCCTGTTTTTCTCTATATATTTCTTGGACCCGAGAACTTCTTTTGTCTGCACCACCGTCTCCATTGCATCCCTCCTTGTTTTTCGTTGCATATATCAGACTCTTGCCTTGACATCGGATTTTTCTTTCTCAGTATTGCATCTTTTTCCACTCAGCTTAAAAATTTCTACGTTGTCGAGGTCTCAGCCAAAAGCTAACTTGAGATTAGCAAGCTCGATTCAGACCTCCGCTCCTCGATCGGACAACCGCGGCAGCGGTCACTCCTCCTGTGCCTTCCCCGACTGCACCGAGGAGGCTGAGCAAGGCGGCTCGGAGGGCAGCGACAGAAAGCTGCCCATAAGCAACACCATGATGCAGGCGTACGTCGCCATGCGGGCGGGTGTCGACGGCGTCACGGTGAGCGCCACCGAGCCGCTACTGGGACGGATGCTCCAGCAGGAGCTGGTCCAGGAGCTGGGCGCTCCCCAGTAAGTATTTCCCACCCCAATACTTCACTTTTTTTCCTTCCCCCTTCTACTCCACCTTCCTATCGGGCCTCCTCGCTCGCTTCTTCAGTTCCCTGCTCGTCCACGGGCCATCTCTTGCTAACACAATTAACAAGAATGATTCACCACATCCTGGACGGGATGAACCCGACCCTGCCGGAAGGCCTCAACCGCCCAGAGGTCTACTACTACGGCCGGCATCTCCCGGAGCAGCACATCCCTGTCCCCCCGGGCTACGACATCGAATCGGTGCTCGCAGCCAACAGCCAGCGCAGCCGTGGCTGGAAGTCGGCCAACGCCCGGGAGGAGTAGCACTCCCCTGGCGGCGGCCGGCGGTCCACCACATCTGCGTCGGGCGAGGAGCACCAACTCCGGGACGCCAACACCGACCTCGAGATGGGCAAGGGGAAGGGCAAAGAGGCAGAGTGGGAGGTGGAGTTCGGCCCCTTCACTCCGGAGGTGAAGGCGACCCCCGGCGGCCCCTACGACCCCTTCCTCGCGGATGCCATGGTGTCTCCGGGTAGTCTCTACCCGTACAACCCCTATTTCGACGACGGCTGGGTCTCGGACGAAGAGGGCCACCCCGACCTCACCCGCATCTCGCCCTGCACCTTTGCCCGCTGGGCCGCCGGATGCGCTCCCACGGGCTGGAGCAAGAGCACCGGCCACAGCCCGAAGCCGGTCATCCCCGCCCGCTCCTCGTCTCTCGGCTGCCTCGACTACAGGCAGTACAACAACAAGGCAAGCCACTCTCCCCCACCCCTACTCACCCTCCTCAACATTCTAACACACTCACCCCTTATACAGAGCCCGATCATCCAGACGCCCCCGCGCCCTGACGCTCCCCTCATCACCGGGTTTGACGCGGCCCAGACAATCAGGGAGATTGCCTCGCTGAAGCGGGAGCTGGACCGCCTAGTCAACGACAAGCAGCGACTGAGACAGGCCATCGAAGAGCTGCGCGAGGAGAGGGACGGGTTGAGGGCCCTGATCGGGGGTTAGATGGACACACTTGAAAGGCACATCATAGGAATTGCGGTGTTTGTAATCCTCTGGACATGTATTTACCAAGTTGACGGCGTTGTCGCGGTTCAGTTGCAATTAAATGGCTTGACCCATGAAAGTACATATTGAGTTTGCCTGGCTTACAACCTGACCACAAGTCTGGATCGTCACGATGATGATGACTATGACGCCGAGGACGGACCAGGCGTATTGCATTGCAAAGAAAGGGTTTGTTGGTATCGGTGGATGTCAGGGCTTAGACTAATAGTCTTGAAACAAGACACAGGCCATCAACCGTGTCATGGTGATAGTTGAGTGTTGCCAAGGGTACTTCTGCTTCTAGGTCGGGGTGAAGGCTCTTGAGAGGAGAAGTAAGGGCGCGGATGATGGAAAATATAGCTGGGATCTTGTTCTGGTGGGTTTGTCAGGTGCCTGAACTGCACTGCAAGCTGGGACAATCAAGTGAGTGAATCAGAGCTGGCAGAGATCCGCGCCAAAATGCCGCGCAGAAAGCCGCCTTGGCAAAATATGCATTATGTTGCGTGTCTGTGTGTGGTGGCTCTATATACCCGCCCAAGAGCTGCCCATCATCTCTATCCCTTTCCCCCCTTTTAATTCCATATGCTAAAATGGTATGGACCGACATCATGAGAGGAGCATTATACATGTAACACCTAGAAAACATAAACGCCGGCCGCCCTGGTCCAGTACATTTTGGCGCCTGCGAACAATCCAACAACGGTGGTAATACAGAGGGAAGAGCTTGTCTCCCTAGATGGTGCCAAGTGGCCAAGGAAGGGCGCTTATTTGTTCTTCACGACGCCGACCTTGGCGGGCCGCAGGACGCGGCCGTTGAGCTTGAAGCCCTTCTGCTGGGTGAGGAAGACGGTGTTGTGCTCCTTGTCGTGCATGGGCGTCATGAAGGTGGCCTCGTGCTCGTTGGGATTGAACACCTGGCCGTCGGGGTCGAAGCGCTCGAGGCCGTGCTTCTCGAGGGTCTGCAGCAGGATCCGCTCGGTCATGCGGAGGCCCTCGTGCAGGTTGACGAGGTCCTGCTGGTGCTCCGACTGTTGCTCCGACTTGAGCTTCTCCTCGGGCACCATGGCCAGAGCGCGCTCAAAGTTGTCGACGGACTCGACCAGGTCCTTGGCGAACTTCTGGATCGCAAAGTCGCGGTTCGTCTTGATCTCGCGCGCCGTCCGTTCTTGCAGGTTGCGGAAGTCGGCGACGGAGCGGAGGTACCGGTCCTGAATGGCTGGCGCATTAGCATGGAGATGATACAGGGCAGAGCTTAGATGCGTACCTTGAGGTCCCGGACCTCGACCTCCTTGGCCTCTAGTTGCTTCTTGAGGGCGGCTTCGGGGGACTCGGCCTCACCCTCCTTCTTCGCCTCCTCTCCGTTCTTCTTGGCAGCGTCCGTCTCGGAGCTGTACCATCTTGTCCGCGGGGCAATTGCGCGGGCTGCTACGAGCGGTGTTTGGTGTCTTTGGGCGAGGGCGATGGTCTGCCTCTGGGTGCCGAGTCTGGCGGTGGCGCGGAGGGCCTTGGAAGTGGTCGAGATGCTCTGTCGTAACATGGTTGCGGATGTGTGTGAATCTGGTTGCTGCCGATGGCTGTCGCTGGATGTTTCCTGGTATCTTCTGGTCGCGTGTTGCTCAAGAAATTTTATGGGGGCAATGCGTAGCCGGCTTGGCCATTCGGCCGAGCTCAAGCTGCAGGCGGATCATTGACGGTCCGCCAAATGTTTCGACACGGCCGGAGCCAAGGCCGAGTTTTTGGGACAGATGACGCTAAACTGAGGTTGGTTTAGAAGGTTTGCGGGGTGTGGATTTTGTTCGGCCCACCCCACTGGGGCTGCCGAACCAATCATGCGCAGATAGAGATCTGGATGCAAGGCTGCCACTGAACATCCTGGCGCGATGGATTCCAGCCAGCTCCAATTCGCACTTCTTTGAACATCAAACCTGCGACTCAACGACCACCCACTTGCCGCGTACAACCTCAGAATACCGCACGCAACTGCTAGGTCGCAGAATTAGGAACCGCCAAGATGGACTACGACCCGATGGTGATGGACGACGCCGAGGCCCTGGGCCCGGTTGTCAAAATTTCCCAGGTGCGTTTCTGTCGCGACAGCGGCTGCCCGTCGCCCCCATTTTGGGAGGCAACAATGAGGGCTAATTGCGGTGATGGAATCTAGGCAGACTCGGTCCGCGTCAAGTACGAGCTCTCGAATTCCGACATCGCCTTCGCAAACTCGCTCCGCCGCGTCATGCTCGCCGAGATCCCAACGATAGCCATCGACTTGGTCGAGATCGAGGAGAACAGCTCCGTCCTGGCCGACGAGTTCATTGCCCACCGCCTGGGCCTTGTCCCACTCAACGCCGATGGTGTAGAAAACCTGCTGTACGCGCGCGAATGCGACTGCGAAGGCTGCTGCGAGCACTGCAGCGTCAAGCTCATGCTCCACGCAAAATGCACCGGCGACGAGAACATGCATGTATTCGCTCGCGACCTGGTGCCGACTGGCGAACGCGTCAATCAGGTTCTTGGCACGCCCGTGTTTTCAGATGCTGAGGGGCTCGGCCCGCTCATTCTGAAGCTCCGGCCGGGCCAGGAGGTTAAGCTGGAGTGCATCGCAAAGAAGGGCATCGCGAAGGAGCACGCAAAGTGGGCGCCTTCGGCGGCTATTGGATTCGAGTACGACCCGCACAACAAGCTCCGCCACATAGATTTGTGGTACGAGTCGGATGCAAAGTCGGAATGGTGAGTGACTCGCTTGGGCCTCTCCTCCCAGCACCAGTTAATCCGTTCCACAGGCCCCCAAGCGAGTACGCCTCTTGGGAGGAACCACCGCAGGAAGGCGAGCCGTTTGACTACGATGCTGTACCAAACCGATTTTACTTCAACGTCGAAAGCGCCGGCAGCCTGCCACCCGACACGATCGTCAGCGAGGGCATCAAGGTCCTGCAGCAGAAACTCGCTGGGCTCATCCACGAACTCGCCGAGGGCGAAGGCGACGGCATGAACGGCGACTACAACGGACCGCGCAGCCCAGAGTACGGCACTGGCGCTGACGGGTTTGGCGGGTACACGACGCCCTTCGGAAATGGTGGCAACCAGAGCTCGTGGGGTGGTGCTGGCGGGACGACACCCTACGGGACAACGCCCTACGGCGCGGGCCAGAGCAGCTGGTCTTGATATGATGAGAGACACGTTGCTGGCACACCATCCCCCAAAACGGCCGGCTTCTTTTGCGGGAAGCATTCTAGGGTTCTTGGCGGATCCATCAGGGCATGCCAAAAGAGGCCGACGGGAACGCGAACGAGGCCATGCTCATATCCCTTTCATGTCTCGACACATTGGCAGTGCTTATCCCTGCCAAACACTCCGACAACACAATTGGTCCCCTCGTCGTCACCCGTTGCCGGTGCACGCCAACTTTGGAGCATTAGGATAGCCGGCTGCCTTTCTAAGTTGTATAACATAGATACCAGAGGGGCGGGAGTTTGGGGGAAGGCGGGAAACGGGAATCCGACATCTTGCAAGATGAAGTGTAATTTGACAACCCCGAGAGAAAATGCTCTACCTTACATGCTCTCTAATCTAACAACCACAGGGGTATAGAGAAAAAGAAAATACACAGAGCTACTGCAACAGGCGATGCGAGGAGCCGCCCATAAGACGGGCTTTATCCCCTATGCTGGTGCCCGCGAATGCAATCAGATGCCCGCGCTTTCTAACCCACATCAAAAACGCCCCGCCTCTCGCCATGTCTGCCAGCCCAAGTCTAGTGCTCTCCAGGTGCGCTGTATGGGATCTGTTGTTTGCCGCCGTCTAATCCAGTCGTGCTGTGCTTTGCTGTGCTGCGCGTCGTCCAAGTCGTTCAAAATCCGTACGCCGATGTTTCATGCAGGCTCCTCTATGCCGTTGATCTTCCTGTAGATCTTGCGATGCGACTCTAAAAAGAGAAATGTACAGATCGTTTGTCTGGGGGTTTTATCACATGTCAGCTACCAAGCCCATAACAGTCATGTTGTGTTCGGGCGGGGGAATAACTTACGGGCCCAACCTTAAAAAGCTCGGCACCCACCCCTTGAACATCCACCGCATCCCCTCCTTGGCGTACACCTCCCGCAGCACGCCCACCACGCCCTGGTGGTCCGCCGCGTGCGCCGACATGACCCGCGTCTTGATCACGTCGATCGGGCTCGTCACGGTCGCCGCGACCACGCCCGCCAGGAAGCTCGCCACAAAGTGCGTCGCGAGGTTGTCCTGCATGGGCGTCGACCGCAGCAGCGTCCGCTTGAACACGTCGTAGCTCGCCAGCTGGCTCGCCGTCATGGCCGCGGCGCGCGCGCTGTTGGGCCAGACCCCGCGGAACACGCTGGCGACGCCTTCCTCGCGGACCATGCGCGCGAGGCCGTCGTGGGCGTGCGCGTAGTTGCGCCGTTGGGCGGGCGGGAGGGCCGCGTCGTGCTGCATGCGCACGTTGAGCACGTCGGCGGCGTTGCCCGCGATGCCGCCGACGAAGCCCGAGGCGGAGGCCATGGCGATGAGG
>Ga0247823_10001793_pt1 | contig 17710 bp, 17 predicted proteins | sample 13C_PalmiticAcid_2_FD_192426 | JGI IMG/M metagenome (GOLD analysis project Ga0247823, IMG submission 192426) | Soil microbial communities from agricultural site in Penn Yan, New York, United States - 13C_PalmiticAcid_Day30 | ecosystem: Environmental > Terrestrial > Soil > Agricultural land... | reverse complement strand
CGTGGGCGTGGCCAGGCCCAGCGCACAGGGGCAGGCGATCACCAGCACCGCCACGGCGTTGAGGATGGCCCGTTCCCAGTCGCCCGCGAACAAGCCCCAGCCCAGCAGCGTGAGCAACGCCAGCCCCAGCACCACCGGCACGAACACCGCGCTCACGCGATCCACGATGCGCTGGATGGGTGCCTTCTTCGCCTGCGCCGACTCCACCAGCCTCACGATGCGCGACAGCGTGGATTCGGCGCCAACGGCGGTGGTTTCCACCTCCAGCAGGCCCTCGGCGTTGACGGATCCGCCCGTTACCTTGTCGCCTGTGTGCTTGGCGATCGGCAGGCTTTCACCCGTGATGAGGGACTCGTCCACCTGGCTCGCGCCGCTGAGCACGGTGCCGTCCACCGGCACGCGCTCGCCGGGGCGCACGATCACCACATCACCCACCTTCACGCGCGCCAGCGGCAGGTCCACGTCGCCGTCGGGCGTGCGCACGCGCGCGATCTCGGGCTTGAGCGCGTTGAGCGCCGCGATGGCGGCCGTGGTCTGGCGCTTGGCGCGCGCCTCCAGCCACTTGCCCAGCAGCACCAGGGTGATGACCACCGCCGAGGCCTCGAAGTACAGGTGCGGCGTGCCGTGGTCCGCGTGCTTGAACAGCAGGTACAGGCTCAGGCCATAGCCCGCGCTGGTGCCCAGGGCCACCAGCAGGTCCATGTTGCCGGTGCGTGCGCGCAGCGCCTTCCAGCCGGCGCGGTAGAAGCGCGCGCCCAGCCAGAACTGCACTGGCGTGGCCAAGGCCAGTTGCAGCCAGCCGTTCAAGGCCCAGTCGGCGCCGAACGGCATGCCCACCATGGGCAGCACCAGCGGCAGCGACAGCAGCGCGGCCAGGGCCACGGGCCACCAGGGCTCGCCGGCCTTGTGTGTGCCGTGCGCGGCCGAAGTCTGTTCCTCGTGGGGCAGGGCCGAATAGCCAGCCTTCTCCACGGCGGCCACCAGCACCGGCGCGGTGACGCCGGTGGCGCGCACGGTCGCGCGCTCGGTCGCCAGGTTGACCTGGGCCTCGCTCACGCCGGGCACGGCTTTCAAGGCCTTCTCGACGCGGCCCACGCAGGAAGCGCAGGTCATGCCTTCGATCTCGAACTCGAAGTTCAGGGGCGGTGCAAGAGAACTCATGACAGCTTGGGGGAAGGAGTGAGGGTGAAGCCGATGCTCAGGCCTGACACGGTGTCAAGGTCAAGCGTGAGCCGCTGCGTCTGTTTATTTACATAATATACATCGTGGAGTTTTCTGAGATACCCAAACCAGGAACTCCCGTTCAAAACACGTTACCCAACGCCGCCTGTCCATACCCCCGGTAGGACCCCGGGACCTACCGAACGCCACGGAGCCGCACATGAACCTGGAAGCTGTCGAAGATTGCCTTCACCGAGCCGCTGAACAATCGAGCGTATGGGCCGTCATCCGCGAGGCCGCCGAAGCGACCTGGGTGATCGTATTGGCCGATGAGTCCATCGTTGATGTGGCGTACGACGAAGCGCACGCCGAGTTGCTGTTCCGCGCCGAACTCGGTCTGGTAAATGACGCCATGCAGCGCAGCGCGATCAACGACTTGATCCTGCGCTGCAACGGTGTCATCCCTGTGCCCACGATCACGCTGACTCAAGACCAGCGCTACGAATTGTTGGCAACCTGGCTGATAGAGCCCGATGCGCCCCAGCCCTTGGGCGCCTATCTGGACGACATGGCCAGTCAGGTGAGCTTGTGGCGCGAGGTCGTGAATCAACCCATGGCGGCAGGTGCGCGCGCCAGTACCGTTACCGAGATGGGCCTTTTCGCCTGACCTCGCATGTTTGCCCCTCCCGGAAACACCCGCACCATGAGAGTCTCCGATTCCAGCGCAGCGCCCTCGGCCATTGGGGCTACGGCCTCGGGCCAAAAAAACACCCCGGTGAAAGTGCAACTGATCAAAGCAGATCGCGAGGCCGGCGTTCAAGCCGCGTTGGCTGGTCGATCCCATCGGCCGAGCCCGCTGCAAGGCCGCCAAGCCGGCCGCCAGTCGATCACCAACTTGTCGCAGCAGCTTGACATCGACCTGCCGGGACGCGCGATCCAACTGCGCCCGGCCATGCCCGCCCCGAACCGCTGATTGCCCTCTCGGTGGTCGAAAAAAAGCCCCGGTCCAACGATGGACCGGGGCTTTTTCCTTAGGAGCAAAGCGGCTGCCGCAGTGGATCACTCCTCCACGAATGCCTCTTCCCTCTTCTTCTTCACCGCCGGCAGCAGCACGATGATCAGCAGCAGAACGGCAACCACCAGTAGGGAGGCCGAGATCGGGCGCGTGACGAACACGGCCCAATCACCGCGCGAGATGAGCAGCGCGCGGCGCAGGTACTCCTCCATCATCGGGCCAAGAATCAAGCCCAGCAGCAGCGGCGCGGGTTCGCAGCCGAGCTTGATGAAGATGTAGCCGATGAGGCCGAACAGAGCCACCATCCAGATGTCGAAGCTGTTGTTGTTGGTGGAGTACACGCCAATGGCGCAGAACAGCACGATGGCCGGGTACAGCCATTTGTAAGGCACCGTCAGCAGCTTGATCCACATCCCGATCAGGGGCAGGTTCAGGATGATCAGCATGGCGTTGCCGATCCACATCGAGGCGATCAGGCCCCAGAACAGGTCCGGGTTGCTGGTCATCACCTGCGGGCCGGGCTGGATGTTGTGGATGGTCATGGCACCCACCATCAGCGCCATCACGGCGTTGGGCGGAATGCCCAGCGTGAGCAGCGGAATGAACGAGGTCTGCGAACCCGCGTTGTTGGCCGACTCCGGCGCGGCCACGCCGCGGATGTTGCCCTGGCCGAACGGCACTTCACCTGGCTTGAGCTTGGTCTTCTTCTCGATGGTGTAGGCCGCGAAGGCCGACAGCAGTGAGCCACCGCCCGGCAGGATGCCGAGCGCCGAGCCCAGGGCCGTGCCGCGCAGCACGGCGGGGAACATGCGCTTGAAGTCCTCGGCCGTCGGCATGATGCCGGTCACCTTGGCGGTGAAGACCTCGCGCTTGGACTCGTCGTGCGACAGGTTGCTGATGATCTCGCCGTAGCCGAACAGACCCATGGCGATGACCACGAAGCTCACGCCGTCGGTGAGTTCGGGAATGTCGAACGAGAAACGCGCCACGCCGGAGTTGATGTCGGTGCCGATGAGACCGATGAGCAGGCCCAGCACGATCATGGCCAGCGCCTTGATCAGCGAACCCGAGGCCAGCACCACGGCGCCGATCAGGCCGACGACCATGAGCGAGAAGTATTCGGCGGGGCCGAAGCTCAGTGCGATTTCGGTGAGCGGCGGCGCGAAGGCGGCCAGCACCAGGGTGGCCACGCAACCCGCGAAGAAGGAGCCCAGGCCGGCGGCCGCCAGCGCGGGACCCGCCCTGCCCTTGCGCGCCATCTGGTAGCCGTCGATGACGGTCACCACCGAGGACGACTCACCCGGCAGGTTCACCAGGATGGCCGTGGTGGAACCGCCGTATTGCGCGCCATAGTAGATGCCGGCCAGCATGATCAGCGCCGACACGGGCTCCAGCCCGTAGGTGACGGGCAGCAGCATGGCGATGGTGGCCAGCGGGCCCAGGCCCGGCAGCACGCCGATGAGGGTGCCCAGCAGGCAGCCGACGAAGGCGTACAGCAGGTTCTGCCCGGTGAAGGCGACGCTGAAGCCCAGTGAGAGGTGTTCGAGCAATTCCATGGTGTTCTCTTGTCTCCGTGATCAGTGGCCCAGGAACCACGGCAGAACCGGGAACTGCAGATTGAGGGCGTAGACGAAGGCGCCGTAGCTGCCGATGGCCAGCGCCGTGGCCAGAATGACCGATTCCTTGAGTTTGTGGCCCGGGCGCGCGTAGCCAGAGATCAGCACCAGGCCGTAGATGGCCACGATGAGTCCGAAGTGCGGAATGCCCCAGGAAGGAATGCCTACCAGCAGTGCGCCGAAGGCCAGGTTGGCGCCGAGGATGAAGATCAGCGGTCGCCAGGCGATGTTACCGAGCGATTGGTCGCCGATGTGCTTGCCGAAGGACTGGAGCGTGATGATCACACCCAGAACGGCCAGCAGGATGCCCAGCAACAAGGGGAAATAACCCGGCCCCATGCGGGCCGCGCTGCCGATATCGAAGTTGGTGGCGCCCACCCCGAAGGCAATGCCTACGATGGTGAACATGAGGCCGGACGCGAAGTCCTTCTGGCTCGCTATTTTCACGACGTCTGTCTCCTGGGGATGCAAAAAACCTGCGCATTGTCCGCGCATGGCTGAGCGGCGGGCATGTGGGATACACCTACGCTGACACCAGCCTGACTCGGCAGCGGCCTTACCAGCGACCGGTCGACTGCCTGGCGCGGATGGCGGCGGCGATGGCGTCGGCGGTTTCCTTGCGGCCCGCCCGGTGCGCGAAGTCGATGGCGCTCAGGCCCTGCTCGTTCTTCATGGCTGTGTCAGCGCCCTCCTCCAGCAAGAGTCGCACCACTTGCGGGTGGCCGTAGAGCGCGGCCATCATCAGCGGCGTGCTGCCATTGGGCGACTGGGCGTCGATGAAGGCGTGGTGCTCCAGCAGCAGGCGCACCACGGGCAGGCTGCGCTCACTGGGGTGGGTCGCGGCGTAGTGCAGCGGCGCCCAGCCGGGCTTGTTCACCTCGGCCTTGCGGTCGATGAGTCGGCGCACGAGTTCGAGCTTGCCCTTGAGCGCCGCCATCATCAGCGGTGATTCGCCCTTGGCGTTGCGGTGCTCGACCTTCACCTCGGGTCGGCTCAGCAGGAACATGGCCACGCGATCGGACTCGTCGCGCAACGCGAGGTATAGCGGGTGCTGGCCGCCGGGGTCCAGGGTGTTGAGGTCGAAGCCGCGCTGGGCCAGGCTGGCCAGGGTGTCCGGATCGTTGCGCTTGATGGCGGAGAAGAAATCGTCGTACGAGCTGGCCCAGGCGCTGGGAGCGAATAAGATCGAGACAAAAAGACATTTAAAAACAAGGCGCTTCTTCATATTTTTAAAGCTGATTCTGAAGTTCAGGTGGCCAGTACCCGATCGAAGAGTCGCTCGAAATTGCGACTGGTGGCCTCAGCCACGGCCTCGACCGACAGGCCCTTGATCTCGGCCACCTGCGCTGCCACGTGCGGCACCAGGGCCGGGGTGTTGACCTTGCCCCGGTGCGGCACGGGGGCCAGGTAGGGGCTGTCGGTCTCGATCAGCAGCCGCTCCAGCGGCACCAGGCGAGCGGTGTCGCGCAAGTCGGCGGCGTTGCGGAAGGTCAGGATGCCCGAGAACGAGATGTAGAAATCCAGGTCGAGCGCGGCGCGCGCGACCTCGGCGGTCTCGGTGAAGCAGTGGAACACGCCCCGGGCTGGTGCACGCCCGTCACCGGTGCCGAAGCCGCCCTCCTCGCGCAGGATGTCCAGCGTGTCGTCCGAGGCGCTGCGCGTGTGGATCACCAGCGGCAGGTCGGTCTGCCGCGCGGCGCGGATGTGCACGCGAAAGCGCTCGCGCTGCCATTCCATGTCAGCCAGGCTGCGTTCGCCCAGGCGGTAGTAGTCCAGGCCGGTTTCGCCGATGCCCACCACCTTGGGGCGCGCCGCGCCGTCCAGCAAGTCCTGCAGGGACGGCTCGATCACGTCCTCGCTGTCGGGGTGCACGCCCACGGTGGCCCACAAGTGGGCGTGGTCACGCGCCAGGGCGTGGACTTCGTCGAACTCTTCCATGGTGGTGCAGATGCACAGCGCGCGGTCCACCTGGGCGTCGGCCATGGCCTGCAGGATGGCGGGGAACTGCTCGCGCAGTTCGGGGAAATTCAGGTGGCAATGCGAGTCGGTGAACATCCGCCAATGATCCCCCAAAAACACAACGCCCCACGGCCGGGCGGCGGTGAGGCGTTTCGCGGGGCGAACCCGTTCAGAGCGTCTGCGTCTGGCGTTCGGAGTTCACGTTGGCGCCCAGGATCTCCTCGATCTTGAGCTTGAGTTGCTTCGACTTTTCGTCCGCCGGAAAGCGGATGCCCACGCCCTGCGTGCGCCCGCCCTGCGCTTTGGCGGGGGTGACCCAGGCGACCTTGCCCGCCACCGGGTAGCGCTGCGGGTCGTCGGGCAGGCTCAGCAGCACGTAGACGTCGTCGCCCAGGCGGTACTCGCGCGACGAGGGGATGAAGATGCCGCCGTCGGCGAACAGGGGCACATAGGCGGCGTAGAGCGCGGCCTTTTCCTTGATCGAGAGCTGGATGACGCTTGGCCGCGCGGCGGCGCCGGTGGTGGCTGGGTTGGTGCTCATGCGGTCGAGTGTAGGGGCTGGGGCACGGCCGAAAGGCCGATAACAGAGCGCGGCGGTCGTGCAGTTTTCAGCGTGGCGCAGCGGCCGGTAACACTTCAGCGACCAGCGGTCGCCAGGGCCTGACGCGCCCGCGCCGCCCAGGCCTCCTGGAGGAGGCTTGCCTGGTAAGGGTGCTCCACGCTTCGGGCCGCCTGCGTGAGCTCGTCCGACCAGCGCGCCAGCACGCGCCACGGCGGCGATGGCGGCAACTGCTCGGCCGGGAAGAAGCGCGGCGCCGCACCGGCCGCGCGGGCCATGAGGTCGTGGCAGAGCTTCTGCAGCACGTCGAGCTGCTGCGCGGGCGCTTGTTCACCCAGCACCTTCCAGTCGCCGCGCGCCAGGGCCTGCGGCAGGCCGGCCCATTGCTCAGGCGTGAAACCTCGGCGCGAGAGGGCCAGGGCCTCGTCTGGGCGGCCACCGGATGCGCGCCACCAGGCCTGTGCGGCAGCAGGCGTCGTCTCGGCGGTCGCCTGCAGCCAGGGCAAGGCCTCGGACTCGTCGGGCCATTGCAGGGTGTGCGTCTGGCAGCGGCTGCGGATGGTGGGCAGCAGCAGGTGCGCGGCCTCGGTGGTCAGCACGAAACGCACGCTCGGGCTGGGTTCTTCCAGCGTCTTGAGGAGGGTGTTCGCGGACTCGACGTTGAGCCGCTCGGCCGGATAGACCAGCACCACCTGCGTGCCGCCGCGCGCGCTGGTGGTCTGGGTGAAGGCCACGGCCTGACGCGCGGCCTCCACGCGGATGGCCTTGCTGGGCTTGCGCTTCTTGTCGTCGAGTTCGCGCTGGGTGGATTCGTCCAGCGGCCAGGCCAGTTCCAGGCTCAGGGTCTCGGGCATCAGCACGCAAAGATCGGCGTGCGTGCGCACGTCGATGGCGTGGCAACTGGGGCACTGGCCGCAGGCGCCATGGGGTTGGGGGTTTTCGCACAGCCAGGCGCGCGCCAGGGCCAAGCCCAGTTCGTACTGCCCCAGGCCCGAAGGCCCGGCCAGCAGCACGGCGTGGGTACGCCAGGTCAACAGCGATTGCAACTGGCGTTGCAGCCAGGGGGCCAATGGGGATTGGCTCATGCCGGCAACCAGCCACGTTGCAGGAATGCGTTCCGCACGATCGCCGCCACGCGCTCGCGCGGCTGGTTCGCATCGATGCGCACGAAGCGCGCGGGCTCGGCCTGGGCGCGCGCGGCGTAACCCGCGCTCACGCGCTCGAAGAAGGCCTGCGGCTGCGCCTCGAAGCGGTCGGGCACGCGGGCGCCGGCCAGGCGCTCGGCCGCCACGGCGGCCGGCAGATCGAACCACAGGGTCAGGTCGGGCTGGCGCAGGCCGCCGTCGGTGCTGGCCTGCACCCAGCGCTCAAGCTGCCCGAGCACGGCCATGTCGAAACCGCGCCCGTGGCCCTGGTACGCAAAGGTGGCGTCGGTGAAGCGGTCGCACAGCACCACCTCCCCGCGCGCCAGCGCGGGCTCGATCACCCGCTGCAGGTGGTCGCGCCGCGCGGCGAACATCAGCAGCGACTCGCTCAGCGGGTCCATCGGGTCGTTGAGCACCAGGGTGCGCAGCTTCTCGGCCAGCGGCGTGCCGCCCGGCTCGCGCGTGAGCACCACATGCCGGCCGGCGGCGTCGAAGGCCTTGGCCAGCATGTCGATGTGCGTGGACTTGCCGGCACCGTCGATGCCTTCGAAGCTGATGAACAGACCGGTGGACATGGGCATCAGCGGCGCAGGATGAAGCGGCGCACGGCGGCGTTGTGCTCGTTCAGCGTGGCGCTGAACTGGCTGGAGCCGTCGCCGCGCGAGACGAAGTACATGGCGTTGGTGCGGGCGGGCTGCACGGCCGCCATGATGGACGCCATGCCCGGCAGCGCGATGGGCGTGGGCGGCAGGCCGGCGCGCGTGTAGGTGTTGTAAGGCGAGTCGGTGTCCAGGTGCATGCGGCGCAGGTTGCCATTGAAGGCGTCGCCCAGGCCGTAGATCACGCTCGGGTCGGTCTGGAGCCGCATGCCGATGCGCAAGCGGTTGGCGAACACGCCGGCAATGCGCTCGCGGTCGGCCGGCTGGCCGGTTTCCTTCTCGACGATGCTGGCGAGGATCAGCGCCTCTTCGGGCGACTGCAGCGGCACGCTCGGGTCGCGCTGCGCCCAGGCCTGGGCCAGGCGTTCGTCCATGGCGCGCGCGGCCTGGCGCAGCACGGTGGACACGGGCGTGCGCTTGGTGACGCGGTAGGTGTCGGGGAAGAAGCGGCCTTCGACGTGCTGGCCCGCGTAGCCGATGCGCTCCATGGTCTGCTCCAGGCTGAGGCCTTCCAGGTCCTGCACCAGGTCGGGCGAGCGGCGCAGCGCGTCGATGGCCTGGCGCGCAGTCCAGCCTTCGATGATCTGGGCACTGACCATGGCCTGCTCACCGCGCACCAGCTTGCTCAGCAGGCCGCGCGGCGTGGTGCCCGGGGCGATTTCGTAAACGCCGGCCTTGATGCCGCGCGACTCGCCGGAGAGGCGGAACCAGGCGTACAGCAACACGGCCGGCGCCCGCACCCCAGCGGCTTCGATGCGGTTGGCCGCGCCGCGCGCGGACGTGCCCGCCGGAATCTCGAATTCGAGCGGCGCGCTGTCGCTGGCCGTGGCCGGCAGGCTGAGGGGATGGTGAACCCACCAATGGGCCGCCATGTAGGCCACAACGGCGAGCAGCAGGGGGACGACCACCAGGTTCTTGAACAGGCGCATTGAAGGCTTGCTAGGGACAGGGAGAAGGCGCCGGGCGGCGACGGCGCGACAGACGGACCATGATAATTCAGCGCGCATGTCCCAAGACACTTCCCCCCCCTCCCTGCACGGTGCGGCCACCCTGCCCTCGCTCGGCGTGATCGCCGCCGAGGGTGACGAGGCCGCGTCCTTCCTCCACAGCCAGCTCACGCAGGATTTCGCCCTGCTCGGCGTGAGCGAGGCACGCCTGGCCGCCTTGTGCACCGCCAAGGGCCGCATGCTGGCCAGCTTCGTCGCCTTCAAGCGAGCGCACGACCGCATCCTGCTCGTCTGCCGTCGCGACCTGCTGCCCGCCACGCTCAAGCGCCTGCAGATGTTCGTGCTGCGCGCCAAGGTGAAACTGCGCGACGCCAGCGACGAGTTCGCGCTGCGCGGCCTGGCTGGCGACGCGGTGCCCGCCGGGCTCGGCACCACGCCCTGGAGCCACCTGGCCGAAGGCGACGTCAGCCTGGTCCGCCTGTACCCCGCCGGGGCCACCCCCCGCGCCCTGTGGGTGGGGCCGGCCACCGCCGCGCCAGCCGGCCCCGTGCTCACCGAAGCTCAATGGGACTGGCTGGAAGTCATGAGCGGTGTGGCCACCCTGAGCCAGCCCGTGGTCGAGGCCTTCGTGCCGCAGATGCTCAACTACGAGTCGGTCGGTGGCGTGAACTTCAAGAAAGGCTGCTACCCCGGCCAGGAGGTGGTGGCCCGCAGCCAGTTCCGCGGCACGCTCAAACGCCGCGCCTACCTGGCGCACGCCGACGCGCCCCTGCAGACCGGCCAGGAAGTCTTCCACGCCAGCGATGCCGAGCAGCCCACCGGCACCGTGGTGCAGGCCGCGCCCAACCCGCAAGGTGGCTGGGACGCCATCGTCTCCATGCAGACCGGCTCGGCCGACGGTGCTCCCTTGCGCGCGGGCGAGGCCACGCTGCACCTGCAGCCGCTGCCCTACCCCTTGCTCGACGACATCTGAGATGTGCCTGATCGCCTTCGCGATCGACGCCGCGCCCGGCGTGCCCCTGCTGGTGGCCGCCAACCGCGACGAGTACTGGGCCCGCCCCACGGCCGCGCTGCACCGCTGGGCGCTGGATGACGGCACCCCCGTCATCGGCGGGCGTGACCTGCGCGACGGCGGCACCTGGCTGGGCCTGGGCGCGGGCGGGCGCATCGCCTGGCTCACCAACGTGCGCCAGCCCGGCGCCGAGCACCGTGGCCGCAGCCGGGGTGAACTGGTCTCGCGCTGGCTGCAGAGCGACACCGACAGCACCGGCTTCGTCGACACCCTGGATCCCGCCGCCTACGCCGGCTTCAACCTGGTGGTGGGCGACCTGCGCCGGGGCGAGTGGGCCTGGATCGGCAACCGCCGCCCCGACGCGCCGCACGCCGAGCAGGCGCCCGAGCGGCACTGGCAACCCATCGCGCCTGGTGTGCACACCCTGTCCAACGCCACCCTGGACACGCCCTGGCCCAAGGCGCGCCGGCTCGCCCAGGCCCTGGGCGATGCATTGACGAGCAGCGATGAGCAACCCGCACCGCTTGCCGGCGCGCTCATCGACACCACGCTCGCGGCGGACGCCGATCTGCCGCGCACCGGCGTGCCCGGCGAGGTCGAGCGTGTGCTCTCCAGCCCCTTCGTGCGCTGGCCGGACCACGCCTACGGCACGCGCTGCTCCACCTTGCTGCGCCTGGGCTCCGACGGCGAACTGCGCATCGACGAGTGGACGCACGACGGCGCCACCGCCACGCCCGCGCTGTCCGCCCAGGCGCACCGGCGCGAGCGGGTCAGAGTGCCTTGACCATGGTCTGGTGCGGGATGCCGGCTTCTTCGAAGGCCTCCCCGCGCGGCGCGAACCCCAGGCGCGCATAGAAGCCCACCGCGCTGCGCTGCGCGTTCAACACCACCTCGCGGTCGCCGCGCGCGCGGGCCGCGTCCATCAACCCGAACAGCACCCGCCGGCCCAGGCTGCCGCCGCGCAGCACGCGGTGCACCGCCATGCGGCCGATCTTGCCCACGCCCGGATCGCCGCGCAGCAGCCGGCCCGTGGCCACCACGCGGCCCAGGCGGTTACGCGCCACCGCGTGCACCGCCGTCGCATCGGCCTCGTCCATCTCCAGCTCCAGCGGAATGCCCTGCTCCTGTACGAAGACCTCGGCGCGCAATTGCCGTGCGCCCTCGCCCAACTCGTCCCAGTGGCCCACGCGCAGGTCCAGCATGTCCTCGCCCGCCTCGTGGCCCAGCAGGATCTCGCGCAGCGCCTGCGGCACCGGCCGCGAGCGCTGCGTGGCCGGATCGGCGAACACGTAGACGATCTCCCCCGTGATCAGGTGCTCGTCGCCCCGGAAGATGGCGCCCGTGAAGGCCATGGAGCTGGTGCCCACGCGGCTGCACTTCATCGCCACGTCGATCTGCTCGTCCGCGCGCGCCGAGGCGTGGTACTCCACCGTGGCTTTCACCACGTACAGGTCGCCGTCCAGCGAGTGCATGGATTCCTCGTACGGCAGCGCCAGCGCGCGCCAGTAGTCGCTGATGGCGGTGTCGAAGTACATCAGGTAGTGCGCGTTGAAGACGATCTTCTGCATGTCCACCTCGGCCCAGCGCACGCGCAGGCGGTGGAAGAAGCGGAAGTCGTCTCGGCTCAGTCGGGTGGCCATGTCAGTCGTCTCCTCCAAAAGCGTTCTTCAAGGCGTTCGCGGCGTGCTGGTGCGCGGTGCGCGCCTCCGGAATGGCGCGGCCGAACTGCACGAAGTTGTGCGTCACGCCGGCGTAGATCTCCAGGTCCACCGGCACGCCGGCCAGGCGCAGCCGGTCGCCGAAGGCCACGCCCTCGTCCACCAGCGGGTCGCATTCGGCCAGGCCCATCCACACGGGAGCCGCGCCATCCAGGTCTTTCAACTCGCCGCGTTCGTCGTGGCCGTCCAGGGGGGCGAAGCGCCAGTCGTCGCGGTCGGCCGGGGTGCGCAGGTAGTGGCCGAAGAAGTAGCTGATGTTGGGCTCGTCCAGGATGAAGCCGTGCGCGTAGGTGCGGTGCGAGGGCGTGTTCTGGTGGCCCGCGCAGCCCGGATAGAACAGCAGTTGCAACGCGAGCGGCCAGCCCGCGTCGCGCGCCTGCAGCGCGGTCGCGATGGCCAGCGTCCCGCCCGCGCTGTCGCCACCCACGGCGATGCGCGTGGCGTCCAGGCCCAGGGCGCTGGCCTCATCCCGCAGCCATGCCAGGCTGTCCCAGGCATCGTGAACCGCGCCGGGGAACTTGCGCTCGGGCGCCAGCCGGTAGTCCACCGACAACACCGCACAGCCCGCCAGGTGTGCCAGCGCGCGACACAGCGGTTCGTGCGTGGACACGCTGCCAATCGTGAAACCGCCCCCGTGGAAGTACAGCAGCACCGGCAGGCCATTCGCCTCGATCGGCAGGAACAGGCGCGCGGGCAGCTCGGCGCCGTCGCGCGTGGGAATGCGCAGGTCCTGCGTGCGGGCCATCACAGGTGGCGATACCTCCAGCACGCCCGCGCCGGCCGCATAAGCCTGGCGCGCCTGCTCGGGGGTGAGCGCATGGAACGGCGGGTGGCCGGCGCGCGCGATGCGGTCGATCACGCCGCGCATCGCCGGCGTCAGCCGCGCGCGCGTATCGGGGTGGTGAGACATGGGTGGGCTTGTCGGCTCGGCGACCGCGTTGGCGCGGCGCGTCCGTATAGTTTTCGCTGCCCCGAACCATAACCGGAGACAGACATGGCCCAGATCCTCTACGTGACAAACATCCTCATCGATTACGGGGCCTTGTCGCAGTTGCCGGCCGAGTGCGAGCGCATCGGCATGCGCCACCCGCTGATCGTCACCGACGCCGGGGTGCGCAACGCCGGCCTGCTCGACAAGCTCCAGGCCGCCCTGCAGGGCACGCCCGCCGCCGTGTTCGACCAGACCCCCTCCAACCCCACCGAAGCCGCCGTGCGCGCGGCCGTCGAGATCTACCGCCAGGAACGCTGCGACGGCCTGATCGCGCTGGGCGGCGGCAGCGCCATCGACTGCGCCAAGGGCGTCGCCATCGCCGCCGCGCACGAGGGCCCGCTCAAGACCTACGCCACCATCGAAGGCGGCTCGCCCAGGATCACCGCCGCCGTGCCACCCCTCATCGCCGTGCCCACCACCGCCGGCACCGGCAGCGAGGTCGCGCGCGGCGCCATCCTCATCGTCGACGACGGCCGCAAGCTGGGCTTTCACAGCTGGCACCTGGTGCCCCGCACCGCGCTGCTCGACCCTGAGCTCACGCTGGGCCTGCCACCCCTGCTCACGGCCGCCACCGGCATGGACGCCATCGCCCACTGCATGGAAACCTTCATGAGCGCGGCCTTCAACCCGCCGGCCGACGGCATCGCTCTCGATGGCCTGCGCCGTGGCTGGGCCCACATCGAACGCGCCACGCGTGACGGCAGTGACCGCGAGGCCCGCCTGAACATGATGAGCGCCAGCATGCAGGGCGCCATGGCCTTCCAGAAGGGCCTGGGCTGTGTGCACAGCCTCAGCCACAGCCTGGGCGGCCTCAATCCGCGCCTGCACCACGGCACGCTCAACGCCGTGTTCCTGCCGGCCGTCATCCGCTTCAATGCCGAGACCGACAGCATGCGGCGCGAGCAACGACTCGACCGGATGGCCCAGGCCATGGGGCTGAGTACCGGCGACGAGGTGCCGGATGCCGTGGCCGACATGAGCGCCCGCCTGGGCCTGCCCAGGGGCCTGGCGGCCATGGGCGTGGACAGCTCCCTCTTCGACCGGGTCATCGAAGGCGCCCTGGCCGACCACTGCCACAAGACCAACCCCCGGCTGGCCTCCCCTCAGGATTACCGGACCATGCTGGAAGCGTCCTTGATGGCGTGAGAACTTTTGTAGTTCTTTTGTATTTATGTTCACGAAAAATTGATGACTTTCGCAGTGCTGTAATCGGCTTTTCAGGTGAGGAAGAGCCGTCATGCGAAAGCACAGCGCAGCGGGGCGTGTCAAAGCCGCCCCCGATTTGCCCGCGAAGGCCCCGGCCGTTGCCATCCCGCACCCCGGGCAGGCACCTGCCGGCGGCGACGAATTCACGTTCGGCCCCTTCGTGCTGCGCTCGGACCACCGCGAACTCATGTGCGACGGCGTGTTGCGCCCCATGGAGCGGCGGGCCTTCGACCTGCTGCACTACCTGCTCAAGCACCACGGGCGGGTCGTCGCCAAGGAAGAACTGCTGGAGCAGGTGTGGCAACGCCGCTGCGTGACCGATTCGGTCATTGCCCAGGCCGTGCTCAAGGTGCGCAAGTCGCTGAGCGACGTCCCCGGCTTTGATTGCCCCGTGCAGACCGTGCACCGCGTGGGCTACCGCGTGGTGGGCGAGGTGCGCCACCGCCGCGTGGCCCCGGGACTCACCGGCCGCGGCCCGGCCCTGCTGGCCGTGCTGTGGCCCGCTCCCCGCCTCGCCCACGGGCTGGACTTGCCACCGTGGCTGCCGGGTGCCCTGGCCGGGTTCAGCGTGCTCTCGCTGCAGGCACACGGGGTGCAGCCCATCGACACGGAACGCGCGGCGAGCCTGCACGACGACACCGTGCAGGCCAGCGGCCTGCTGCGCCTGGCTGACAGCAAGGCCGACGGTGGCGGCGGCCCGCCGGTCTTCGTCCTGGAGGTGGAACTCACGGCGCCCGGCTGGCGCACCGGCGTCAGCGCCAGCGCGGGCTCGCCGTTCGAAGCGGCGTGGCGGGCAGCCGGATCGGCGGCCCTCGCCCTGCGCCTGCGTCAGATCCTGCTGTCCGCGTCCCCCGGCGAGGTGGAGCGCCGCTGGGAACGTCTGGCCGCCTTGATTGGCCACCCCCCGCCGCAGATGGGCTCGTGCAGCCAGCACCTGCCCGCCCTGTGGTGCCGCTCCCTGGTCGAGCGCGGCCTGGACGCCGAGGCCGACATCCTCATGGAAGGCGCCTGGCGCGGTGACCCGCGCACGCCCCAGGAGTCGAACGACCTGCGGCGTCGTGCCTCGCGGGCGGACGCAAGCCGCCTCGAAGGCTGGGCTGACCTGTGCCTGGCCGTCTACGAATGGAATGCCGGTGACCCACGCCGTGTGGCCCACCTCGTGGACCGCGCCCTCACCCACTTCGACCACGCCACCACCACCTCCCTGGCGGTGCGCGCGGGCGCCATCGCTGAACACCTCATGGCGGCCGTGGGTGCCGACTGGGCGGCACCGGCCTGGTGGCGCAACCTGCGCGACGCGCCCATCGTCGATGGCCCCGCCGGCATCCGCCGCTGGCACCGGTTGGCCAACCTGCACCGCCAGATCGCACGCGACGCACCGAGCGGGCTGGCCTTTCACCGCACCAGCGACGCGGGCAGCAACGTGGCGCCGGGCTGCGAGGGCCTGCAAGCCCTGCTGCACGCCCTGTCGGGCCAGATGCGGCACGCCGACGGCGACCTGGACACCGCCTTGAACGAATGGGCCCGTGCCCACGACCTGGCCGAGCGCTCGCCCTGGCTCACCCCGCGCCTGCTCAGCCGGCTCGCACTGGGCGACCTGGCCGCCCGGCTGGGTGACCGCACCCGGCTCGACGCCTGCCTGCAGGGCCTGGACCACCTGGCCATCGCGGGCCTGCCCCGCTGGCGCGCCGTGAACGACTGGCTGCAGGCGCGCCGTCTGCGGCTGAACGGGCAACCCCAGATGGCCTGGGGGCTGGTGGAAAAAGCCCTGCCCGTGCTGTCGCACTGCAGCCTGTGGTTTCGCGACGAGGCCTGGCTGTTCGCCATCGACACGGCCTGGCACACGCGTTCGCGCAGCGTGCTGTCGGCACTGCGCGACACCATCAGCGGCCACACGCGGCAGCACAACCGCAGCATCGCGGCCATTGCCCTGGCCGCCGACGCCACCCTCGCGCTGCTCGATCACGACACGCCGCAGGCCACGCAGCTCATCCTGCGTGCCTGGCAGACCGCGCCGTCCTCGAGCGTCAAACGCCAACTGGCCATGGCGGCGGCCACCGCCATGTTGTGGCGCCGCCCGCCCAGCGCGCAAGCGCTCGATCAGGCGCTGTCGCAGGCCGGTGCCTGGCTGCAGCGCACGTCCAACGGCCAGCGACTGAGCCAGTTGCACCGGCGCCCGCACAGCGCGCTCGCGGCATCGCCGTCCGAGCTCTACCGCGTGGCCGAACCCGAGGTGGACGCCGGCTGGCTCTGGGCGCCCTGAGCCTGCGTGTCGTCCTGCTTGCTTTGACCAGCCCGCTCGGCCAACTCCGATGTGACCGAGTTGGCCGAGTTGGCCGTTGGCATGGCGTCGGCACCAATGTGCGCGACGCCTCGCGCGCGGGCCAGCGCCACCTGCCGCTGGCGCTCGGCCAGGCGCTCGCGGTCGCCGCCGTCGCGCTGGCCATGGCAGTGGGGGCAGCTCACGCCTTCTTCGAACAGCGGTGAGGCGCGATCGGCCTCACTTAGCGGCCAACGGCAGGAGCGGCACAACGCGTGCGCGCCCGCGCGCAGGCCGTGGCCCACGCTCACCCGCTCGTCGAACACGAAGCACTCGCCTTGCCAGCGGCTCTCGCTCTCAGGTACCTGTTCCAGGTACTTCAGGATGCCGCCCTCGAGGTGGTAGACCTCTTCGAAACCCTGCATGCGCAGCAGGGCCGTGGACTTCTCACAGCGGATGCCGCCGGTGCAGAACATGGCCACGCGCGGTTTGGCGGGGCCTTGCAACGCGGGTTGGCGCGCCAGCCAGCCGGGCAGATCGGTGAAGGCGCCGATGCCGGGGTTGATCGCGCCATCGAAGCTGCCGATCTTCACCTCGTAGTCGTTGCGGGTGTCGATGAGCAGCACGTCGGGCTGGGCGATCAACGAGTTCCAGTCCTCGGGCTTCACGTACTGGCCCGCGTTCTCCTGCGGCCGCAGGCCGGGCACGCGCAGGGTCACGATCTCGCGCTTGAGCCGCACCTTGAGGCGGTGGAACGGCGGGTGCGCGGACCACGAGGCCTTGTGCTCCAGGTCGGCCAGCCGCGAATCACGTCGTAGCCAGGCCAGCACGGCCAGCACGCCCGCCTCGGGGCCGGCGATGGTGCCGTTGATGCCCTCGGGCGCCAGCAGCAGGGTGCCCTTGACCTGGTGCTCGCGGCACAGCGCGATCAGCGGCTCGCGCCAGTCGGCGTGGTCGGGAAGGTCGACGAACTTGTACAGGGCGGCGGTGAGGTAAGGCGCGGTCACCGGGGGATTATCCCGCCCGGCCCTGCCTGGGGTCACAAGGGCTCAGAGCGGCTCCACCCGACGCACATCCGGCTTGGCCAGCCACTCCCCCAGCTCATCGCCCAGTTGCCGGGCCGCCGTCACCGCCGCGCCCCAGGCCTTCACCCGAGCCGCCAGGTCCTGCCCGTAGCGCACGAAGTCGTTGCGGTCGGGCAGCTTGCCGTCGGGCAGGGTCTTTCTCACCCAATCGGGGTCGGGCGCCACCACCAGCATGTGGTCCAGCGCGGTGCTGCTGCGGTGGCGGCGCTTCCAGGCCTTGTCGAGCCAGCCCGGCACGACCGCCTTCTGGAAATGCGGGTACAGCACGATCGGCGCCGAGGCCTCATGCCGGTAGTGCAGGTGCAGGTGGTAGTCGGTGATGCCGCCATCCCAGTACGGGCCGTGCGGCGCGCCCGGGATGTCCACCACCGGACGCA
>Ga0247823_10001792_pt1 | contig 17710 bp, 27 predicted proteins | sample 13C_PalmiticAcid_2_FD_192426 | JGI IMG/M metagenome (GOLD analysis project Ga0247823, IMG submission 192426) | Soil microbial communities from agricultural site in Penn Yan, New York, United States - 13C_PalmiticAcid_Day30 | ecosystem: Environmental > Terrestrial > Soil > Agricultural land... | reverse complement strand
GGCACCGCTCAGGTTGGCACCGCTCAGGTTGGCACTTGCTGCCGACGCCTTCTCCAGCGCATGCCGCATGTGCAAGCCGCTTTCAACATCGTCCGGCACATCGCATTCAAAGAGCACTGCGTCGGTGTAGCGGTGCTTGATCTGTACTTTCGCCATCGCCCCATCTCCTAGTTAAAGGCTTCGGTGAAGCCGTGAGATGAAGTATGGCACTGCCGTACCAATAGAGTCAAGCAGTGCCGGACTTATCGCTTAGAATAAGTTGTAATGACGCGTACGGTGTCGCCGTACCTTTCTGGAATATGAACCGGGCAGGCAACAAAAAACCGCCTCAGTGGGCGGCTTCTAGGAGAGTGAGATGGATGCAGTTATGTCATCGACCCCTGATGTTGAGTTTGTCGCCGATCCTTGCGGCCAAGACCCGTCTGCTGCCGTCAATGCTGGGGCCGCTGCTGGTGGGAGCTTCCATCCGTTCCAGCAACTCGCGGACGGCTTCCTTGGAAACATGATTGTTCTCCATCAGGAGAGTGGCGAAGGCCGCGATCACCTCAGCCGTAGCTGTGCGATGCGCGTTGATAGTGCCGACGAAATGATCCGAGTTTTTCAGGTATTTTTCGAACTCTGATTGGCTCATGGTCGGTGCACCTCCACGTTGTACCAGCCCTTGCCGTTCATGCAGCTTGCATAGATCATCTGCTGCTGCACGGCCCCTGCTAGAGGCGTGCTGAAGGTGGCCTGCATGCACTGGCCGCGATCACGATGGAAGTCATCCTGAGTTGCGCCAGCTTTCTCCCAGCGATATTGCTTAGATGCGCATGCCCCGATCAAGGTGATGGCAGCGAGAATCAACAGCCTATTCCTCATTCCTGGCCTTTCTGCTTTTGGTGGTTGGTGGTTGTGAGGCAGGAGGCGCCCTCGTTATAGGCATTTTCTGCTCGACCCCATGATCGGACACGGCTGGACCGAGCATCTTTGCCAACAATGCCCTTCGTTGTTCGGGTGTCAGCTGCTGGACGGCGCTCTCTGCTTGAGCCATTGCTGCAGCGCGCTTCAAGTCGCCAAAAACAAGTTCATCGGCGGAGATGTTCAGGCGCAGACACATGACGCGCAACTGATCAACCTTCGGGTAATACCGTTCCTTCTCCCAATCACTGATGGACTGCTTCCCAGCGTCCTTGCCGTACTCTCCGGCCCCCACTCCTAGCTGAAGTTGAGTGAGGTTCGCCGCCTTTCTAGCGGCCTGAAGGCGCATGCCAAACCCGAAAGGCGCATGAGGAACTGCCTTAGGCGCTGCGTTTTTGGGTGGTTTATCCATGTCTGAAGCATAAGAAGCGCCGCCATCATTCCGAAATTGAAGTACGGCAGTGCTTGACCTCAAAGGTATGGCAGTGCCATACTCAGCACATGCGTTCATGGCAAACCCTTTTTGATCGGCGCGGCTTCCAAGCCGCTTTGGTTCGGCGTTTCAACCTGTCCAAGCAGACGGTGAACGAGTGGAGGCACGGCATCCCTGTGCCGTACTGCGCTGGCGTGGAGGAGGAGTGCGGAGGTGAGTTCACCCGGCGCGACTTCCGCCCCGACGACTGGCACCTGATCTGGCCCGAACTCGCCGAGCCCAAAGCAGAGCAGGGGGCCGCGCAAACGAATTGAAGGACTGGTGTTCATGTCGCCAGTCTCTTTTTTTGCCCGCAGGAAGTCATTCCCAACGCTTCCCAACTTTTAGGAGACCCGAGGAATGGGTGAAGACGACACGATCAACACGGTACTCATTGAGGCCGTAAAAGCCTTGGGCGGTTCCAAGATCGTCGGGCACAAGCTCTGGCCTGAAAAGGCAGTTGACGCCGCACAGCGCCACCTGCTGGCCTGCCTCAATGAGGACAAGCCTGAACGCTTGAGCCCTGACCACCTGATGCTGGTTCTGCGCATGGCAAGAGACAAGGGTCACCACGGCGCATTTGCTCATATGTGCTCGCTGCTGGGCTACTCCGAGCCACAACCCATCAACCCCAAAGACGAGCTGGCCGAGCTGCTGCGGGACTACCTCGAAGCAAAGAAGCAGGACGCCGACAAGTCGGCCCGCATCGAGCGCGCCATTTCCAGCCTGAACCAACTTAGGAGCGTGGCATGAGTGATCTGTTTGGCTTCACCGCGCCTCGTGCGCCCTTTGTGGACATCCGCAACCAGCGCGATTCCGTCTCTGAGGAAAAAGCAGTTCTCTGCCGCCAATTGAACGATCTCGTCCGCAAAGTGCCGGACTCGATCAAAGGCGCGTCGGTCAACAAGACCCGTGAATGGATGCATGTGCGCGAGCGGTGCCAGAAGGTGCTGCAAAGCAAGCGCAGCAGCCGCACCGAACTGCAGTCAGCGGTCAACACCATGCGTGAGTTTGACAAGGTCACAGCATGAGTTACCGCGAATCAGACATTGCCTACGAGAACCCGAAGGCGTGGGTGCTCAACGACAAAAAGGGCGACTGCTACACGGTGTTTATCAAGAAGCTAACGCACAGCGTGAGCGACAGCTCTTACGCGCGCGACGAGGACGGCTTGAGCATCGCCAAAGCTCGGGCGGACTACTTCCACAAAAGATCACTGGAGGCGGCATGACCAAACCCCCCAAATCAGACGACAGAAGCGCAGAGCCCATCAAGGGCCTTTCTCCGCGTGGTCAGCAGCTTGTCAAGCCTCGCGTGTTCGGCAAGGTCACTCCGAGCCAGGAGAAGCGTGAGCAATGAGGCCATCAATTGGGCACTGGATCAACCTGTGTCCAAGTCTTCAGCCAAGTTCGTGCTCGTCGCGATGGCCAACCTCGCGGGTGCTGATATGACCTGCTGGCCGTCCATGCAATACCTCGTAAACGCCACCAGCCAGGACCGCAAGACCGTACTCGAAGGCATGAAGCGCCTTCGTCAAGCCGGGTTTCTTGTTGACACCGGAGCGCGAAAGGGCGCAACAAAGAGCGTTGTTGTCTATCGCCTTAGCCAGCCCGAAAACGGTACTGCTTTAAAGAAGGAAGAAGCCGATCAGGTTGCGGGGATTGAGGGTGGAAGCGGTGCCGAAAACGGAGCCACTCCAAATTCGGAAGCAGTCCCAAATTTCCCCATAAGCAGTCCCGTTTTTCCCACCAAGCAGTCCCAAATTTCCCATGAAGCAGTCCCAAAAACGGGACACAGAACCATCAAGGAACCATCAAGGACACCAAAGGACACCTCAGATGTAGTGCGCCCCGAGGTCTCGTTGTTGGCTGATGTTGACCAGCAATTGGTAGCCGACTACCTGCAGGTCCGAAAAGCAAAGAAGGCTGGACCGTTGACTGCAACCGCCATTTCTGGTTTGCGCAGGGAGGCGGGGAAAGCAGGGATTTCATGCGCAGAGGCTGTGCAGGCCTGTTGCGAATTTGGTTGGCAAGGGTTCAACGCCGGCTGGTACGCGCAGCGTGTTGGGTCCGCCTCCGCCTCGTCCAAACCCACCGGCAAACACACCGGTTTCCAAACCAAGAACTACCGAGAAGGAGTTTCCGAAGATGGATCATTCGTCTGACCCTTTCAAACTTGAGCGCCTGATTGACCGGGTGAACTTCGGCACGGTGGCGACCAGCGCGCCGACCGACCGCGATCCTCTGGGCGACAAGGCGGTGACCTGCGAAAAGCACGGCGACTACACCGCCAGCGGCGTGCGCTACTTTGGCCGCAAGGAGATTTGGACCAAGTGCCCAGATTGCGTGTCAGAGCGCGAATCGTTCGAGCGCCAAGCAGAGGCTGACCGCCAAGCCAAAGCCGCCCGAGATCGGCTGGAGTACTCGTTGCAGCAAGCCGCGATTCCGCCTCGCTTCGTTGGCCGCACGTTCGACACGTTCAACGCCTCAACCGAGGCCCAGCAGAACGCGCTGGAGATCACGCGCACCTATGCCGAGCAGTTCGACCAGCACTACCGCAAGGGCACCGGCCTGATCCTGTCTGGTATGCCTGGAACGGGTAAGAGCCACCTCGCCGCCGCTGTGCTGCAGCATCTCATGCCTGGCAAGTGCGGCCTGTACGTGACGTGCCTTGGTCTGATCCGCATGGTTCGCCAGACATGGCGGCGTGACAACGAGCAGTCAGAAACCGACGTCATGAACACCCTGACGGAAGTCCCTCTGCTGGTCATTGACGAGATCGGCGTGCAGTACGGCACCGAAGGCGAACAGACGATTCTGTTCGAGCTGCTGGACGCTCGATACCGCGCGATGCAGCCATCAATCCTGCTGACCAACCAAGACAAGGCCGGACTGAAAACGTTCCTTGGTGAGCGCACCTATGACCGCCTGACCGAGACGAGCCGCTGGGTCGCCTTCGATTGGGAGTCGTACCGTCCAACCGCTCGCAAGGAGGCCGCATGAGAACCCTCATCACCCTGGTCATTGACCACAAGAAGCCCATTGCCAACTTGTCCAAGCTGATCGAGCAGCGGGCCTACAACCTTCCCGGGATTGATGACGTGAACGTCTATGCCGAAGGAAACGATGTTGACCTGATCACTCTGCCTGTGATCGAAATGCCGGAAGAGGTGAAGCCATGAACTGCAAGCCTGGAGATTTGGCGGTGATCGTGAAGGTAGGGCCTCTTGCCAAAGGGCTTCTTGGTCGTTTTGTCACGGTATTGCGTCCCCACAAAGACAGCCTTGGAGTCTATTGGGACTATGAACCGCTGCTCCAGACCGTCGATGGCTACGTCGTTGCAGCGGTTGAGGATGAGTGCCTCCGCCCTATCCGCGATCCCGGAGAAGACGCTGTAGACGAGATGGTCCAGAAGCTCGGCAAGCCTCAAGAGGTGACGGCATGACCTACGCAATCGAAAAGAGCGTACCCATTCCTGCGCGTGTCATTCGTCCTATGCGTGGTGAGGGAACCCTGATGTGGACCTTCAAGACCATGGATGTTGGAGACAGCGTCTTCATCGCCGGCAAGAAAAACGGCGAGTTCACATCGCCCTCAACCGTGATTGGCCGCAAGTTCACCTCTCGTGCGGAAGAGGGTGGTACTCGCGTCTGGCGCATTCAGTAATCAACCAAGGAGCATGACCATGAGCAAGAACCTGAAGAAGCAGTGGCGGGTACAGGTGCGGCGTAGTCGCAATCACGCATGGCGCAATAAAGGCCTGTTCGAAACGCGGACTGCTGCGCGCACGAACGCGTGGATGTACCGAGAGGTCAACGGTGGATCGGTCGGCATTGATCGTCAGCCCGTCGGCTTCGGAAACACCCGCGTGGTGCCTTACACGAAGGGGCAGAAGTGAAAGTCGTATTGATCGCACTCATTGGCGCGGCAGCGCTGGCCGGTTGCTCGCGTGACGCTGACGTGGCCTCGCGCAACCTCTCGCGGGCCGCTGACATGTTCGAGATCACGCGTCGGGTCGTGTTCTACAACGGGATCACTGGCGACTACATGCTGACCGTCGAAGGGCTGTGCGCGCTGGGCAACTACGACGCAAACCGTCAACTCTCGATCACCTGCAAGACCGGACCTGACACGTTCAAGAAGCACTTTCTTGGGCTGTCGGACAACGTGACCTACTTCGTTGAGCAGATGGAAGGGAGCAAGCAGAGCGTCTACCACTATCGCGTGGTGTTCAAGCCGCAGACCATCGTGCCGGACCTTGATTTCCGGGGCAACGTCAACGATCTGGTGAGCCCGGGCACATGACCGACCGCCTCTCCATCCGCATGTGGGAGCCAGTCCAGGCTAGGAAGGCTCTGGACGGCCCTGTCTGGATGCAGCTCAAAGCCGCATTGATGGCCGGTCATCGCATGGTGGTCGAGGTCAAGCCAGAGACGCGGAGCCTGGAGCAGAACGCACGGCTGTGGGCAATGCTGACCGACATCTCTGAACAGGTGGACTGGTACGGCAAGAAGCTGTCTCCCACCGATTGGAAGCATCTTTTTAGCTCAACGCTTCGCAAGCTGGAAGTCGTGCCGAACCTTGAAGGAACCGGGTTTGTGGCGCTGGGCCTGTCCACTTCCAAGATGAGCCGCAAAGAGATGGCTGAGCTTCAGGAGTTGATGGAAGCGTTCGGGGCTGAGAAGGGTGTGCGGTTCAAGGCGATGGAGGTGGCGTGACCAAGCTCTCCAAACAGCAGTCCAAGCTGCACCTGCAAGCGATGGACCTCGTACACAGTGACAAGTCGTTGACCTGGGATGAGCGGAAGTTCATCCTCGACAACTACTTTGAGGCGCAAGGGCAGTTGAATGCCTTGGCTGGAGCATTCTTCACGCCGTTTGGCCTGGCCCGCGATCTTTCCATCGAGGTTGGCGGCGGCGTTCTGGATGGCGGCTCCATCGTTGACCTGTGCGCTGGTATCGGCATGTTGTCTTTCGCTTGCGAATACCGACGCGCCGAAATTACGTGCGTGGAATTCTGTCCCGAGTATGTGACAGTCGGCCGTCGCGTGATGCCATCCGCCAATTGGGTAGAGGGTGACGTTTTCACGGCAGATTTGGCCCGCTACACGTTCGCCATCAGCAACCCCCCATTCGGCGCCATCAAGGGCGATAGCTTCCATGGCAACTACACAGGTGGCCAATTTGAGTACAAGGTGATCGAGCTTGCCTCAACGCTGGCTGACTACGGTGTGTTCATCCTGCCCCAGATGTCAGCGCCTTTCAGGTACTCCGGCGAGCCTTTCTACCGGGAGGAGGAAGGCGACAAGCCGCGCAAGTTCCGCGAGCAGACAGGGATCATGATGCAGCCGAGTTGCGGCATTGACACGGCGCTCTATCGGAGCGAATGGAAGGGCGTCAACCCAATCTGCGAGGTAGTGTGCTGCGAGTTTCAGAAGAGTGAAAGAGCGCCTACTTTGAAGTCGGCGCCCCCACAGCCCGAGGTAACCAAGAACCACTCCAGAGTTGACGCCTTCACGATGGAACTATTTGGGGCGGCTGCATGACCTTCCGCCGCACCCGCTGCCCTCACTGCAAAGCCAAGCTCGATGCAGGCCAGCGCATTCACGTCGAGTGCATAGAGCCATGGGCAAACGAACAGCAGGCCAAGCGAGAGCGAGAAGAAGCCAAGAAAGCCCGCATGGCTGCAAAGGTAGAGAGAGCCACTACCAGGGCGCGTAAGCAGGCGCTGAAACGAATTCCTGACCTGATCGCTGAAGCTCAGATGGTGTTCAACAAATTCATAAGGACGCGCGATGCGGAGAAGCCCTGTATCTGTTGCGGTGTCCCTCTTGGCTTCCAGTCTGAGGGCGCCTATCGGGGTGGTGAATACGACTGCGGCCACTACCGCAGTACCGGAAGCGCTTCACATCTTCGGTTCCACGAAGACAACGCCCATGCCCAGCGGAAGGCGTGCAACCGATGGGGTGCTGGACGCGCCGTGGACTATCGCATCGGCTTGGTTGCACGCATCGGGTTGGCCCGAGTGGAAGCGCTTGAGTCCGACAACACCCCCCACAAGTGGACCCGAGAAGAGTTGATCGCCATCAAGGCGAAGTACGTGCAGAAACTGAAAGACCTGAAGAAGGAAACAGCTTGAATCTCGACGACATCAAATCCCGCTGCACAGAAGTAGGCGATTGCCTGGAATGGCAGGGCTACTACGAGCGCAATCAACCACGAACAAAAGGTGCGAACGTTCGGCGCATCGTCTACGAGCTGGTTCATGGACCGGTAGCGAACGATCCAAAGAAGGTTGTGACCATGACATGCGACAACTACCGATGTGTTCATCCCGATCACCTGGCCTACGTGAAGAAGAGCGTGGTGGCTCGCCGGGTCGCATCGAAGGGCTTGTTTTCCACCCTGATCCGCAAGCAACGGATAGCCGAAACCCGCCGCATGCAGTCGGGGAGCATCACCATGGAAATTGCCAGGGAGATCAGGGCAAGCGATCTGAATGCCAAGGAAGAGGCCAAGCAAAGGGGAATCAGCCGGGGCATGGTCTACAAGATCCGCGCTCATGAGACGTGGCGGGAGTACGGGGCAAACCATTTTGCGGGGCTGATGTGACCTGTGAAGCCTGCCAAGAAGCAGGACCCATCTACGAAGCAGGATGCCCGGGCTGTGAGGCTAGGGCGATGGAAAGCTTGAACAAAGGAGCAGTCTTGACCGAAACCATTGAACGCACTGAGCAAGAGGTCAACGAAGCCCTGAATGACCTCCTGCGCCGCTGGCACGCCCACTGCCTCGGGTATTCGCATGGCAAGGGCTACCCATCCGTGGACTCTGCATGCCGGTACTCGCGCACCTCAAGACAGTACGACGACCAAAACGGGGCGCTCGATTCAGCGGTGGACAGCAAGATCATGGAAGGCATTGACGGGGTGATGTGGAACATCCAGCAGCCATACCTCACTGCCTTGCAGTTCCAAGCCCGCAATCTGTTCACCGGCAAGCAGGTCTGGACATCGCCACGGCTCCCGGTGGATCCCCAGGAGCGGGCGGTCATTTTGATCGAAGCCCGAACTATTTTGCTCAGGGGGCTTGCAAAGGCTGGAGTCATGAATTAGACTCGCCCACGGCGGGCGAAGTTGTCTTCAAAGCTATTTGGCCCCATCACATCAGCGGCGGCGTGGGAAGATGACACGCACAGAGGGATCAGCCGGACCTCGGAAATCCAACCGGAAATAGGCAGGTAGGTGGCCTAAGGCGAAGGCGAAAGCCGGATGAAGCCAAGAACACATCGCCGGAGTAGCGCCCGGCCCGCTGATGTGATGCGCCATGAAGACTTCGGATCGCCGGTACACGGACCTGCAGGACCGTCAGCCCGACGGCAATACAAACAGCCGGTCCGAAGCCTTGATGGTGAATGCGCAGGCTGATGCGCAAGTTAAAACTTGGTTCTGCCTCATGATCGTATGGGGCGCCGAAGCCATCGGATTGAACCGCCGAGTTTTCCTCTGCCAAATGCCGGAGATCAGCACCGGCCACCATCAACAAGCGAGCAGACTGAAAAGTCTCGTCCCCTGCCGGTAGGTTGGGGTGGTACGGCCGGGATCTCACCCCCGGCCGTTCCATTTATTCCAGATCAAAGCCGCCCTGAGCAATCTCGGCGGCTTTTTCGCGTTCGCAGGGCAGCGCATCAACCCGATAGACCAAGTGTCCAAAGGCCGCTCGCCCTGCACCTCATCTCCATGGTGACTCCTTGAACCGCACACCCCCAGCCGGGCCAGACCAAGCCCGGTAAGTCGGTATGGGGGTGATCCACACCGCGAACAATCCAAAGGAACTCGCATCATGGCAGCAAGAATCAGAAAACATCATCAGGACGAAGTTAGGGCGCGCATACAAACCAGTCAGCTGGTAAATCGCCTTACAGATCACGCACTTGGCGAGGTCGAATTGAGCGCGACTCAGATCCGCGCAATTGAAATCCTGCTCAAGAAGTCAATTCCTGATTTGAGTTCCATTGAGGTGAGCGGAGACGAAGAAAACCCGCTGCAAGTGGTTGGCCGCATTGAGTTGGTCGCACTTGGGGGTGAGCAGTGATGGGCCCTATCTCTGACGCTGCCTTCTTCTTCGGTATCGGCTCGCTCCTAGGACTGTTCATCGGCCTGTTTGGCTCTTTGCTGCTCTTTGTCGCGTCAACGTGACAACAGCACAGATCGCGCTTCCGCCTAAGCTGATCCCGGTCTTTGCCGGGCGAGCTGACGTAAGGGGTGCACATGGCGGGCGTGGGTCTGGAAAGACTCGCAGCTTTGCCAAGATGGCCGCTGTCCGTGGGTACATCCATGGCATGGCTGGCGAGTCTGGCGTGATCCTGTGCGCTCGGCAGTTCATGAACTCGCTGGAAGATTCCTCACTGGAGGAGTGCAAGCGGGCGATCGAGGAAGAGCCTTTCCTTGCGGCGTACTACGACGTGGGCGACAAGTACATCAAGAGCCGTGACGACCGGATTCATTTCTCGTTCGCGGGCCTTGACAGAAACATTGCCTCGATCAAGTCCAAGGGCCGGTTGCTCTTGTGCTGGGTGGATGAGGCTGAGCCCGTCACCGATGAGGCTTGGCTGACGCTGATCCCGACCCTTCGAGAGGAGGGCAGCGATTGGAACGCAGAGTTATGGGTCACATGGAACCCGAAGCGCAAGACGGCCCCAGTTGAGGGCCGTTTTCGTTTCAGCACGGACGTATTGACGAAGGTTGTTGAGCTGAACTGGCGAGACAACCCGAAGTTCCCAGCAAAGCTGGAGCGTGACAGGTTGCGTGACCTGGCAGAGCGGCCCGACCAGTACGGGCACATCTGGGATGGTGAGTACGCCACCGCACTGGCTGGTGCGTACTTCGCCCAGCCGCTTGCCCAAGCCAAGACCGAGAACAGGATCGGGCGCGTTGCTCCAGACCCATTGATGGCGATCCGCTTGTTTGCGGACATCGGAGGGACTGGCGCGAAGGCTGACAACTTCGTGTTCTGGGCGGTGCAGTTTATTGGCCGAGAGATTCGGGTGGTCAACCACTACGAACAGCAAGGCCAGCCGATCGCATCTCACCTGAACTGGTTGAGGTCGCAGGGCTACACGCCGGACAAGGCGCAAATCTGGTTGCCGCATGACGGTGATCAGCAAGACAAGGTGAATGACGTTTCCTACCGCTCGGCATTCGAGCAGGCGGGATACGCCGTCACGGTGGTGCCGAACCAGGGAAAGGGCGCTGCGATGTTGCGGGTTGAAGCGGCTCGCAGGCTCTTCCCATCCATGTGGTTCAACGAAGCCACAACTCAGCCCGGCATTGATGCCTTGGGCTGGTATCACGAGAAACGAGACGAGGCGCGAGGAATCGGCCTTGGACCAGACCACGACTGGGCTTCGCACTCGGCTGACGCGTTCGGCCTGGTGTGCGTGGCCTATGAGCTTCCATCGGCCACCGGGCCAAAACCCATCGTTTACAGGAATCGCCGCGTGGCTTGAACAACATGAAGATGACCGAACAAGATCTGCTGCAATTCCTCGATGAGGAGGCTTCGCAAGCCTTTCACTTCACCGAAGGGGAAATAGCGTCTGATCGTGTGAAGTCCATGCGCAGCTACATGCGCGAGCCCTACGGCACGGAGGAAGAAGGTCGGTCGGCTGTCGTCGCATCTGACGTGTTCGACGCCGTGGAGGGCATTCTTCCTGACCTGATCGAGGTGTTCACGGGCTCGGACAAGGCGGTTGTTTTCGAGCCGGTAGGCCCGGAGGATGAGGAAAGCGCTGAGCAGGTTACCAACGCCTGCAACTACGTGTTCTACAAGCAGAACAACGGTTTCCTGATCCTCTACAGCGCGATCAAAGACGGCCTCATGCTCAAGACGGGCGGGGTCAAGTGGTACTACGAGAAGAAGCGCACGCCCATCTTCACTCGGTATCGAGCGATCGATGAGATGCAGCTCGCGGTGTTCCTGATCGCCAATCCCAAGGCGGAAGTGATGGAGCAGGAGGAGGTTGAGCCGACTCCTGAAGAGCAGCAACAGAATGCCCTGATCGCCCAGCAGTACGCCGAGGCCGGCATTCCCGCTCCGCCTACACCGATTCGCTACAACGTCAAGATCAAGACGGTAGAGGAAAAGGGCTGTGTTCGTGTGGTCGCAGTTCCTCCTGATGAGATTCAGGTTTCACGCCGGCATGACTCGATCCTGTTGGATGACTGCCCCTATGTTGCTCATGTGGTCGAGAAGACCTTGAGCGATGTGAAGCAGATGGGCTACAAGGTCTCGGTTGACGACCTGAAGGCCGCTCAGAACGCCGAGCACACGGCAGACGGTGACTATCGCGAGACTCAGCGCGGCGGCAAGTGGGGTTGGTGGCAGGACGACAACGAGTTGGACGACTCGATGGTTCGCGGCTACCTGCGCGATGAGTACGTACTGGTCGACTTCGATGGTGATGGAATAGCAGAGCGCCGCCATGTGGTGCGCCTCGGCAATCTGGTGCTTGAGAACGAGGAGTGCTCTCACGTGCCTATGGCTGCGTGGACGCCCTACATCCTGACCCACCAATTCAACGGCCTGTCCGTTGCTGACCTCGTTGAGGACTTCCAGCGCATCCATACCGAAATCTGGCGTCAGCAGCTCGACAACCTTGCGCTGGCGAACAACCAGGAGACGGTGGTCCTTGAGAGCAACAACGGCCCGATGGCCAACATCGACGACCTGCTGAATCGTCGTCCAGGCGGCATCATCCGCGAGAAGGCCGCAGGAGCCGTCCGACCGTATCAAGAACGCTGGCAGGGCATCGAAGCGATGCCGATGCTTGAGCAGCTCAATGTGGCCAAAGAGAACCGCACCGGTTACACGCGCTACTCCCAAGGGCTGGACTCCAACAGCCTGAACAAGACCGCGACCGGCATCGGCATGATCATGAATGCCAGCCAGAAGCGGCAGAAGCTCATGGCGCGCATCGTGGCTGAAGCGCTTGTGGCCCCGATGTTCCGGGGCATCTTCAAGACCCTGACCGACTTCGGCATGGAGAAGATCAGCTATCGCCTGAACGGGAAGTTCGTGCAGTACGACCCGCAGGAGTGGCGCGATCAATACGACATGTCGATCAATGTCGGCATTGGTACGGGTGATGCGATCCAGCAAAGCGCGTTTTTGCAGCAGATGGCACAGGCTCAGGCCGCAGCCATTGCAAGCCCCTTGGCCGGCAAGCTGATCACGCCGAAGAACATCTACAACCTCCAGGCTCGGCTGGTTGAGAACGCCGGCTTCAAGAACCCGGGCGAGTTCTGGACTGACCCCGACACCGTACAGGCACCTCCGCCCGGTCCGCCTCCGCCTGACCCGAAGGTCATGTTGGAGAAGGAAAAGCTTCAACAGCAGCAGCAAAAGGACGTGGCTCAGTTTCAGATGGACCGCGAGAAGTCTGCTGCTCAGATGGCTCAAGACCGCGAGCAGTTCAACGCTGAGCTGGCCTTCAAGGCAGCAGAAGCGGAGCGAGATCGAATCTTCAAGCTCCAGATGGAGGGCATGAAGGCTGATGTGGCTGCGACTTCTGAGCAGGTTGATGAAGAGGGCGAGGCGATGGAGTCTCAGCCTTCGCAAACCGATCTCCTGATGGCTGTCATCCAAGGCTTGCAGGCCATTCAGGAATCAATGAACGCACCTCGCAGCCTAGTCCGTGACCCGGAAACGGGCGAGACGGTGGGCGTGGAAATCAACGGGGCATTCCGCCCTATCGCGCGCGGGACCGATGGTCGCGCAATTGGCATTCAGTAAGGAAAAAGCATGGAACAGAAAGAACTCGTCAAAGGCGCATTCATCGCCTCGCATCGTCGGTGCATCCCGGGCAAAGAGGCGGAGTATTTCCCACTCTTTGAACAGTTCGTCGCGCTGCAAGCTGCTGGCGACGATGAAGGTGCGCGCAACGTGCGGGCTCAGATGCTCCCGCTGCAGGCGCTTGTGAGCGAGGACGCTTTCCCGAACCTCGTCACCAACGTGGGCCGAAATTTCGCCCTGGACACGCTGTTGCGCGGCTCCACGTACACCGCCGCCTGCAACCTTGGTCTGAAAGGTGCCGGGTCTGCTGCTGCTGGCGACACGCAAGCGTCACACGCAGGCTGGATCGAAGTCGGTTTGGCGAACGCCCCGGTCTATACCGGCAACCGCAAGACTCTCACGTTCAACGCTGCGGCCAGTCAGAGCATCTCGCACGCTGCGCAGACCTATGCCTTCACGTCCAGCGGGACTGTGGCCGGCGCGTTCCTGAACCTGGCTGGTTCGTCCACCAAAGACAACACGACCGGGACGCTGTTCTCTGCTGGCGACTTCACTGGCGGCAGCAAGACGGTGGCGAACGGTGACACCATCGATGTGACGTACACCCTCAACGGCTGATAAATGGCCAACCTGGCGTTTCGGGCAGCGACCGATGCGTTCGATACCAGTTTTGGCACGAACGTCATCACCGGGAACGTCCCGGCAGGTACTGCGGCCGGTGACGCTCAGTTCGTTGTCGTCACTGGGGCCGCAATCGCTCCAACGGCGGCTCCGACATATTCAACGCCTTCTGGCTGGACTCTTCTAGGCTCATCGTCTCAGTTCTCGCTGGCGGCTGGACTTCTGAATATCCGGATCTGGGTGTTTTGGAGGAAGGCTGGTAGCTCCGAGGTCAATCAAGCGTTTACGGCTTCTGCGAACTGTGCCATGGGCATCGTTCGTAGCAGTTACACCAACCCTGACCCGAACGGGTATGCCGGGCAGGTTGTATTTGGCTCTGGTAGCGGCACGACGGTCGGCGTAGGACCTCTAACGACGACGCGGCTCAACTCGCTGCTTCAAGCGTTTGTGTCGCAAGGAACGGCGCAAAGCATCACGCCAGCCGCTGGTTTCACGGAGCGGGTCGACAACGCGACATCCGGCATTTCGATGGCAGACGCCATCCAGGCCGCGATAGGTGCGAGTGGCACGAAGAACTTCACGATCCCGTCGTCTGGTGACTGGGTGTGGGCCTTCATTGAAGGCTACAGCAACAACACAGTTACGAACGTCGAGAGCATCACATTCAGTGATAGCCAGACGGGTATTGCAAAGTTCGCCGGGGCAATTGGCGAGACGATCAGTCTCAGCGATTCGCAGGTTGCTGTAGCGGATTTTATTGGCGCATCGCTTGAGTCGATCACGTTCGCAGATGCAACGGATGGGGTGTTTCGACAGTTCGGAGACCTGGCTGAAACGTTGTCGCTGTCGGATGCGCAGGATGCAGTGCTTGTCTCTGGGTCGATTGCGCAAGAGACGATCAGCTTTGCTGACTCTGTAGATGGTCAACAAGACGCGCTAGGCGCTGTCAATGAAGCCGTCCTATTTTCCGACTCGGTGGCCGGCGCTTTTGTCGGCATTGATGTCGTTGGCGAGTCGATCACCTTCGCGGATGGGCAAACGGCGGCATTCCGGGCCTCAAGCGTCGTTGGCGAGTCAATCTCGCTGTCTGATTCGATCGCATCTGTCGCAGAGTTTCTGGGGGCTCAAGACGAGATCATCGTCTTTGCAGACTTGGTTGATGGCATTGAGCCCGGCCAGGCTGAGGCTGATGAACAAATCACGCTGTTGGATTCCCAGACAGCGGCGGCAAGGTTCATTGCTAACGTTACCGAGTCGATCACCCTCATTGATGTTGTCTCTGTTGCTGGAGACGAGCCTGCAACCGGCTCGCCTCATGGCTTCGTCATCAGCGACACAGCTCCCAGCCTGTGGTGGCAGCGCAAGCCTAAGGCCCTTGACGAACAGGAAGCGGCGGAGAAGGTTGCCAAAGTCGTGCGCGTGGTCGAGCGCATTGCCCGCCAGCAGGTAGAAGCAGAGACGCCATCGCCGGCCAAGGAGCAGAAGCGCGAAGTGCGTGAGGCGATCGCCCCACTGGTGGCAGAGATGCCCGGCTTCGACTGGATGACGCTGTACCGCACGATCCTGATCGAGTTGGGGCGTCGTCAGCAGGAGCAGCAAGCCGAAGAGCTGGCACAAATGGAGATCGCCCGCATCCAGGCCATCAGGCGGGATGAGGACGATGTGTTGCTACTACTCATGAGCATCTAAATGGACGACCTACTTTCACAACAGACCCGGGGCCAAGTCTCCGCATCCTTGCTGGAGAACGAGCTTCTGAAAGAGGCGCTGGATGCCATCGAGAAGGAAGTCTTCGATCAGTGGATGAACTGCCCGGCCCGTGATGTTGAGGGAAAGGAAATGCTCTGGCAGCTTGCCAAGACCGCTCAGAAGTTCAGGGCGATCCTGATCGGCTATGTGGACACCGGAAAGCTGGCGTCTGCCAACCTGAAACGACTTGAAGAGCCACGCGGCATCCGCAAGCTCTTCGGAACCTGATTCATCGAAAGGTGAACTGCACCCGCTTCGGCGGGTTTTTTTATGCCCGCTCGATGCGGGCTTTTTCATTTTAGGAAGCGTGAATGGACACCAACCAAGAAACTGGAGTGTCAGTTGCCGATGTGGCTGATCTGCTGGATGACGAAACCGAGCAGAACGTCGAGGAACTGGGGCAAGAGGCCGGCACTGAGGAAGTCGCACAAGGCGATGAAACCGAGGGTGAGGCTGACGGCGAAGGTGAAGGCGAATCTGAAGAGGTGGAGTTTGAGGGCAAGGCATACAAGGTCCCGAAAGAGATCAAGTTGGCCCTGCTCCGACAGGCCGATTACACGCAGAAGACGCAAGAGGTAGCGGAGCAACGCAAGAACGTTGAACAACTCACCCAAGTGGTCGAGCAACGCCAGCGCGTGATGTTGCAGACGTTCGACAAAGCCGTCGAACTCCGGGAAATCAAGAACCGGCTATCCCAGTACGAGCAAATCGACTGGCAGAGCCTGGCCGCGAACGACCCGACCCAAGCAACGCAGCTTCACATTGCCTACCAACAACTCCAGCGTGAGGCGCAGAACAAGAACGGTGAATTGCAACAGGTCAGCAACCAACTGCAGCAACTGACGGAAACCCAGCGTCAGCAAAAGCTCGCGGATGGAGAGCAGTACCTGAAGACGCATATCCCGGACTTCAGCGTCAAGACTGCACAGGAGATTGCGTCCGTCGCCACGAAGCACTACGGCATCACGCCGGCAGAGCTGAAAGCGATCTCTGAAGACAACCCAGACGCCCGATTCGTGCACGTGCTTCACGACGCGATGAAGTGGCGCGCATTGCAGGCCGCAAAGCCTCAAGCAATGCAGAAGGTGACGCAAGCGCCCAAGGTGATCAAGCCAGCGGCCACGCCACCGAAACAACGCAACAACCTGGCCGCACTGGACCGCCTCAAAAAGAACGGGCGTGTCGAGGATCTGGCCGCATTCCTCTAAGGAAGAATTGAAATGACCCAACCTACCAACACCTTCGACAGCTACGATGCTGTCGGCAACCGTGAAGATCTGCAGGACAAGATCTACATGGTTTCCCCTGAGAAGACGCCCATTGTCTCCTCGATCCGTCGCTTCTCGGCGACCCAGCGCATCCATGAATGGCAACGTGACGCCCTCGCCACGCCCAACAAGGACAACGCCGTGATCGAAGGCGACGACCGCACCGGCTCGGCGCTGACCGCTACTGATCGTGTGGCCAACACGGTGCAGTTGTTCGACAAGACCGTGACCGTCTCTTCCACCCAGGAAAAGACCAAGTCCGCAGGCCGCTCCTCGGAGATGAAGTACCAAGTCAGCAAGGCTATGGTTGAACTGAAGCGCGACGTGGAGGCCATGGTGGTTTCCGACAACGTGGCAGTTCAGGGCAACTCGACCACCGCGCGCAAGTCGGCTGGCCTGGGCACGCTGATCTACAGCAACATCTCGCACGGTGGCGCTGGTGCAACGCCTGCTCACACCTCTGGTCTTGCGACCACGGCGCAGACGGCTGGCACGAACCGCACCTTTACCGAGGCGTTGTTGAAGACCGTGCTGCAAAGCGTGTTCACCAACTCGGGTGAGTTCGCCACGCTGATCAGCCTGACGCCTTCGCACAAGGTGGTGTTCTCCAGCTTCGCCGGCATCGCTGTGAACCGCTACAACGTCCAGAAGGGCAAGCAAGGTGTGATCGTCGGCGGTGCCGATGTGTACATGTCGGACTTCGGTGAACTCACTGTTGTGCCGAACTACATTCAAGGCACTGCCAACCAGAACGCGGCCTTCGTGCTCAATCCTGAGTACATGGGCATCGCCTACCTGGGGGGGTTCAAGTCCGAGCCTCTGGCGAAGACCGGCCACACCACGAAGGAGTTGGTCTCGGTCGAAGGCACGCTGGTCGTGACCTCGGAAAAGGCGCAAGGCGCTGTGAAGAAC
>Ga0247823_10001791_pt1 | contig 17711 bp, 15 predicted proteins | sample 13C_PalmiticAcid_2_FD_192426 | JGI IMG/M metagenome (GOLD analysis project Ga0247823, IMG submission 192426) | Soil microbial communities from agricultural site in Penn Yan, New York, United States - 13C_PalmiticAcid_Day30 | ecosystem: Environmental > Terrestrial > Soil > Agricultural land... | reverse complement strand
TGGGTCAGCATCGGCTACACCACCTTCATCACCGCCGTGGCCGTGATCGGCCTGCAGATCTGCACCGGCTACGCGGGCCAGATCAACCTGGGGCAGTCGGCCTTCATGGGCGTGGGCGCCTACGGCTCGGCGCTGGCCATGTCGGCCGGGTGGGACGCGCTCGCGGCCCTGCTCATCGGCGGTGCCGGTGCGGCCCTCTTCGGTGTGATGTTCGGCCTGACGGCGGCGCGCATCAAGGGCTTCTACCTCGCGCTCACCACCATCGCGGCGCAGGCGCTGTTCCACTTCCTGGTGCTCAACCTGCCGCAGGCCTGGCTGGGTGGCGCGGGCGGCCTGCACGTGGAGTCGGCCACCGCCCTGGGCATCGCGCTGAACAACGACCGCGCGATCTACGGCTTCTCGTTCATCGTGCTGGTGGTCATGACCATCGGGGCCTTCGGCATCGTGCGCTCGCGCCACGGCCGCAGTTTCGAGGCGGTGCGCGACGACGACGTGGCCGCCGGGATGATGGGCATTCCCGTGGCCGCCACCAAGGCGCGCGCCTTTCTGGTCAGCGCCTTCTACGCCGGCGTGGCCGGCGGCCTGTGGGTGGTGGCGCTGCGGCACGTGTCGGTCGAGCAGTTCACGCTGTTCAACGCCATCTGGATGATCGCCATGATGATCGTCGGCGGCCTGGGCTCCATCGTGGGGGCCCTGATCGGCACCGTGCTGATCCAGCTGGCGCGCGAGGGCGTGACCAGCCTGGGCCCGAGCGTCATCCAGTGGGTGCCCGCCGTGGGGCAGGACTTCGTCTTCGCCGCCATGAACGTGCTGCTGGGCACCGTGATCATTCTTTTCCTGCTCTTCGAGCCCAAGGGCGTGATGCACCGCGTGCAGATCACCAAGCAGGCGTACCGACTCTGGCCGTTCCCGTACTGACCGCCAGAGGGCGGCACCCATCACGACAACAGGAGACAACATGCAAACACTGAAGAGCTGGGCGGCCCGCACCGCCACCATGGCCGGGCTGTGTCTGTCGGCGGCCCTGCCGGCCGCGGCGCAGACCGTGTACCAGGTGCCCGCGATGTCGGATTTCTCGGGGCCGTTCTCGTCGATCATGCCGATGATGGCCGGCGGCCGCGAGGCGGTGGCGACCTGGTGGAACGCCGAGGTGGGCAGCAAGATGGGCGTGAAGATCGAGGTGAAGAGCTACGACACGCGCTACGACGCGGCGCAGACCGCCAGCCTGTGGCCCGGCGTGCTCGCCACCAAGCCGCTGGTGGGCCTCTCGGCCGGCGGGCCCGACACCGCCGCGCTGCAACAGCGCCTGCCCACCGACAAGGTGGTGATGATCTCGGGCTCGGCGGCCAACGGCTCGGGCTGGCGGCCCAACCAGTGGGTGCTCACGCCCCGGCCGACCTTCGTGCACGAGATCACCGGCTTCATCGAGTGGTACCAGAAGACCAAGACCCCGGGCCGCCCGGTGAAGGTGGCGATGTTCACCACCGAGGCCTCGCCCAGCTTTGCCGACATGGCCAAGGGTGTGTCGGCCTATGCCAAGGCCAGCCCCAACGTGGTGAACCTGGTGGAGATGGTGTTCGTGGACGTGCAGCCCACCGACGTGACGCTGCAGCTGCGCCGCGTGCTCAACGCCGGCGCCGAAGTGATCCTGGTGCCGACCAACATCCAGCAGGCCGTGGCGGTGAAGCGCGCCATGCAGGCCCTGGGCAAGAACGTGCCCATCGTGCATGGCCTGCAGAACTCGCCCGGCATGCTGCAGAAGCTGGTGGGCAGCATGGCCGCGATGGAAGGCGACTACGAGATGCACGGCGGCGTGATCACCAGCGAGGAAGACACCGAAGCCAAGCGCTTCTACGACCTGCTGGTGGCCAAGCACGGCATGAAGGTGCCCTGGCACGCCATCACCTCGCTGGGCATGACGCAGACGCTGCTGGCCGTGCGCGCCATCGAGGTGGCCGCGAAGAAACACGGCCCCGACAAGCTCAGCGGCGAGCTGATCTACAGCACGCTGATCGAGACCACCTTCCCTGCCAAGGACTTCTTCGGCCTCACCGGCGGCGACCTCGACTTCTCGGTGGAGGCGCCGTTTCCCACCAGGGACCCGCGCATCAACATCGGCCAGGTGGTGGGCGGCAAGCTCGTCACCGTGGCCAAGGGCGTGCCCGTGCCCAGGCTGGGCAAGTGGTGAGCCGCTTTTTCCGCAGACCTTCATACCAACCAGGAGACGTCATGAAAGCACTGAAACACTGGGCCGCCCAGGCCGCCCTGCTGGCGGGGATCGCCGCCTCGGCCGTCGCGCCCGCCGGCGCGCAGACCGTGTACCAGATCCCGGCCCTGTCCGACTACTCGGGCCCGTTCGCGGCCATCATGCCCATGGTGGGCCCGGGCCGCGAAGGCGTGGTGACCTGGTGGAACGCCGAGGTGGGCGCCAAGCTGGGCGTGAAGCTCGACCTCAAGACCTACGACACGCGCTACGACACCGCGCAGACCGCCAGCCTGTGGCCCGGCGTGCTGGCCACCAAGCCGGTGATCGGCCTGTCGCTCGGCGGCCCCGACACCTCGGCCCTGCAGCAGCGCCTGCCGACCGACAAGGTGCCGATGATCCTGGGCTCGGCCGCCAACGGCTTCGGCTGGCGCCCCAACCAGTGGGTGCTGGCCACGCGGCCGACCTTCGTGCACGAGGTCTCCGGCTTCATCGACTGGTTCCAGAAAACCAAGACCCCGGGCCGGCCGGTGAAGGTGGCGATGTTCACCACCGAGGCTTCGCCCACCTTCGCCGACATGGGCAAGGGCATCATCGCCTACGCCAAGGCCAACCCGAACGTGGTGACCCTGGTCGAGATGGTCTACGTGGAACCCCAGCCGGCCGACGTGACGCTGCAATTGCGCCGCGTGCTCAACGCCGGCGCCGAGGTGGTGCTGGTGCCGTCCAACATCCAGCAGGCGGTGGCGGTGAAGCGCGCCATGCAGACCCTGGGCAAGAACGTGCCGATCGCCTACAGCCTGCAGAACTCGCCCGCCATGCTGCAGAAGCTGCTGGGCAACATGGCCGCCATGGACGGCGACTACGAGGTGCACGCCGGCGTGATCGCCACCGACGAGGACACCGAGGCCAAGAAGTTCTACGACATGCTGGTGGCCAAGTACGGCATGAAAGCGCCGTGGCACTCGATCACCACCATCGGCATCAACCAGACCCTGGTGCTGGTGCGCGCGGTGGAAGCGGCGGCGAAGAAGCACGGCGGCGACAAGCTGACGGGCGAGCTGCTCTACAACACGCTGATCGAGACCCACTTCCCGGCCAAGGACTTCTTCGGCTTCACCGGCGGCGGCGACATCGACTTCTCGGTCGAGGCGCCGTTCCCCATCAAGGACCCGCGCGTCAACATCGGCCAGGTGGTGGGCGGCAAGCTGACCACGGTGGCCAAGGGCGTGCCGGTGCCCAAGCTGGCGAAGTGGTGAGCGAGAGCAGCGCCGTGTCGGAACCGCTGATCGCTCTGAACAACGTCGAGGTGCTCTACGCCGACGTGATCCTTTCGTTGAAAGGCATCACGCTCGAAGTGGCCGCCGGGGGCTGCACCGTGCTGCTCGGCCCCAACGGGGCCGGCAAGAGCACCACGCTCAAGACCATCTCCGGCATGCTGGACGTGGAGGAAGGTCGTGTGGCCTCGGGCCAGGTGCGCATGCTGGGCAAGGACATCACCGGCGCGGATGCCGAGCAGATGGTGGCCGACGGTGTGGTGCATGTGGTCGAAGGCCGCAAGGTGCTGCGCCACATGACCGCCGAGCAGAACCTGGTGGTGGGCGGGCACCGGCTCACGCGCATGGCCGATGTGAAGCAAGGCCTGGAGCGGGTCTACGGCCTGATCCCGCGCCTGGCCGAGTTGCGCACGCGCACCGCCGGCTACCTCTCGGGTGGCGAACAGCAGCTGCTGCTGATCGGCCGCGCCATGATGGCCCGCCCCAAGCTGCTGATGATCGACGAGCCTTCGCTGGGCCTGGCGCCCATGATGGTGAGCGAGATCTTCGGCCTGCTGGCCAAGCTGCGGGCCGAAGGCGTGTCGCTGCTGATCGTGGAGCAGCACGCCCAGGCCGCGCTGGAGCTGGCCGACCACGGCTACATCCTGGAGAACGGCCGCGTGGTGCTCGAAGGCACGGCCGCCGAGCTGCGCGCCAACGAGGACATCCAGGAGTTCTACCTCGGCCACCAGGCCAGCGGCGAGCGGCGCAATTACCGCGAAGTCAAACACTATCGCCGGCGCAAGAGGTGGCTGGGCTGACGCCCACCCCCGCGCCGCCTTCGGCGTCACCCCCCGGGGCGATGCCTGCCGACTGGCAAAGCCAGATCGGCGGCATCCTTGGCTGGGGCACTTCAGGCAACCGAGAAAAATCATGAACAACATGAACGGCATCGAATGGAACGTGGACAGCCAGGGCGTGGGGCGCATCGTGCTCAACCGGCCGGAACACAACAACGCGCTGGGCCCGTCGAACGCGCCCGCGCTGGTGCGCGCCATCGACGAGGTGCTCGCGGGGCAGCTGCGCGTGGTGGTCATCGAGGCGCGCGGGCCGATCTTCTGTGCGGGCGGCGACATCCGCGAGTTCGTGAAGGCCGGCGACCGGCTCGACGAGCTGGTCGATGAAATCCTCGACGAGCTGCTGCCGGGTTACGTCAAGCTCGCGCAGGCCACCTGCCCCATCGTCACGGTGGTGGGCGGGCCGGTGGGTGGCGCGGGCGTGGGCCTGGCCTTGTGCGGCGACTTCGTGCTCGCCAGCGACAGCATGAAGCTGCGCACCGGTTACGCGGCCATCGGCCTCTCGCCCGACGTGGGCGCCTCCTACTTCCTGGCGCGCCGCGTGGGCCCGGTGCGCGCGCAACAGTGGCTGATGCTCAGCGACCCCATCGACGCCGCGCAATGCCTGGCCGCCGGCGCGGTGGACCAGGTGTTTCCCGCTGCCGAACTGGACGCCGCCGCACAGGCCCTGGTGCAGCGCCTGTGCGCCTCGGCACCGGCCTCGCTCTCGGCCATGAAGCGGCTCTCGCTCGAAGGCCCGGCGCTCTCGCTGCAGGCCTACCTCTCGCTGGAGCAGCAGTTGCTCAAGGCCTGTGCCCGCACGGCCGACGCGCGCGAAGGCACCTCGGCCTTCGTCGCCAAGCGCCGGCCCGCGTTCACCGGCCGCTGAGCCCCCATGGCCCTGCCCGCCGAATGGCGCACGCGCCTGCGGCTGCCGCTGATCGCGGCGCCGATGCTGCACGTGTCCGGGCCGGCGCTGGTGGCAGCCGCCTGCCGCGCGGGCGTGATCGGCGCCTTCCCGGCCGCCAACTGCCGGCAGCACGGTGAGCTGGCCACGTGGATCGAACAGATCCGCCAGGCCATCGGCGACACGGCCCAGGCCGCGCCTTTCGCCGTCAACCTCATCGTGCGCAGCGCCACGCTGGCCGACGACCTGGCCTGCGTGCTGCGCGAGAAGGTCGAACTCGTGATCACCAGCGTGGGCTCACCGGCCGCGCTGGTGGGGCCGCTGCACGATGCCGGTTGCCGCGTGTTCGCCGACGTGGCCACGCAGGCGCACGCCGAGAAGGCGCTGGCGGCGGGTGTGGACGGCCTGGTGCTGTTGTGCGCGGGCGCGGGTGGGCAGACCGGCTGGGTCAGCCCCTTCGCGGGCGTGCGCTCGCTGCGCGCGCTGTTCGACGGCCCGCTGGTGGTGGCCGGGGGCCTGAGCGACGGCCACGCGCTGTGGGCCGCGCAGGCCCTGGGCGCGGACCTCGGCTACATGGGCACGCGCTTCATCGCCACGCCCGAAAGCCTGGCGAGCGAGGCCCACCGGCGCATGCTGGTGGAAGCGGGCTGGGACGACGTCTTGACCTCCAGCGCGTTCAGCGGCCTGCCGGCCAACTGGCTGCGCCCGTCCCTCGTCGCCGCCGGCCTGGACCCCGATGCGCTCGACGCCGGTGCCCTGAAGGCCGACGCCGCCGAACTCTTCGGCACGCGCGAGGCCCACCGCCCCCGGCGCTGGACCGAGCTCTTCAGTGCCGGCCACTCGGTGGCCGGCGTGCACGGCGTGTTACCCGTCGCAGCGCTGGTGGACGAACTCGCCGGCCAATACGATGATGCGCGCCGGCGCTGCCAGGGCCTCGCGCCCGCCGGCCCCCACCGTTTCCAAGGATGAACGAACCCATGACCTCCGCCCTGCCCACGCTGATCGACCTGCTCGCACACAATGCCGTGGCCCACGCGGACCGCCCCGCCGTGATCGACGACGGCGCGCCCCATTCGCACACCATGTTGTACGAAGCCGTGCAGCGGCAGGCCGCCGCGCTCTCGGCGCTGGGTGTGGGTTTGGGCGACCGCGTGGTGCTGCTCGCGGGCAACCGCACCGAGGTGCTGGTGATGCTGGGCGCCGTGGCCTGGCTGGGCGCCATGCTGGTGCCGCTGAACCTGCGGCTCTCGCCGGCCGAGATGGCCCAGCAGTCGCGCGACGCCGGGCCGGCGCTGGCCGTGGTGGACGCCGCCTGCGCGCCCCTGTGGCAAGCCACGCAAGCGGTTTGGCCCGAGGGCCTGCCCGATGTACCGACCGTGGCGCTCGGCGCGGCGAACTGGCCCTCGCTCGCCTTCGCAGGCCCCACCACCGCGCCGCCGGTGGCGCGGCAGGACGCGCCGGAACTGGGCGTGCTCATGCTGTTCACCGCCGCCGTGGAAGGCCACGCGCGCGGCGCGGTGCTGGCGCAATCGCAGCTCACCGCCTCGGCCGGGCAGATCGGCGAGGTGTGGTCGCTCGGCGTGGACGACCGCTGGCTCGGTGTGCTGCCGCTGTTCCACGCGGCCGGCATCGGCCTGTCGCTCGCGCTGCTGGCCGCGGGCGGCGCCTGTGTGCTGCTGCCGCGCTTCGACCCCGCCGCCGCCGCGGCGGCGGTGGAACAACACCAGGCCACCGTGAGCGCCACCTTCGCGCCCATGCTCGGTGCCCTGCTGGACGCGGCCCAGGCCAGCGGCGCCTCGCTGGCCAGCCTGCGCATCGGCATGGGCCTGGAGCCGCCGGCTGCGCAGGCGCGCCTGGCCGCGCTGTGTCCGGGGGTGGGTTTCTGGTCGGCCTACGGGCAGGCCGAGGTGTCGAGCCTGGTGTGCCTGGGGCTGCAGAGCGAGCGCCCGGGCGCCGCCGGCCGCGCCGTGCCGCCGTCGCAGATCCGCATCCAGGACGCGGCCGGCCAGCCGGTGGCCGACGGGGTGGAGGGCGAGATCGCGGTGCGCGGCCCGACCGTGTTCCTGGGCTACTGGGACCCGCTGACCCGGCGCCCCTTCAAGCCGGCCGACCCCTGGCACCGCACTGGCGACCTGGGCCGGCTCGACGAGGACGGCTGGCTGTGGTTCACCGGCCGCGCGGCGCACAAGCAGCTCATCAAAAGCGGTGGTGAAAACGTGTACCCGGCCGAGGTGGAGCAGGTGCTGCTCGAACACCCCGCCGTGGCCGAGGCCTTCGTGTTCGGCCAGGCCGACGAGCAATGGGGCGAGGCCGTGCAAGCGGCCTGCGCCCTCAAGCCCGGCACCACGGCCACCGAAGCCGAGCTGATCGCGTTCGTGGCACAGCGGCTGGCGCGCTACAAGCGCCCTCAAAGCGTGCGCTTCATGCCCGCGCCGCTGGAGCGGCCAACGTAAGAAGCGTTGCTCATGTGGCGGCCGATGCCAACATGGCATCGCCCAAGCCGCTAGCAGGCCGAACCGATGCGCGGCCCCTCCCACTTGGGTGGGTGTCGTGAACCGGCAGCAGGCTGCCTTCTATCCCACCATGAACGCCTATCCCTCCTCCTCTTCCTCTTCCTCCCCCCGCTGGACCTACGCGAAGCTGTTCGATGACAACAGTGAAGACCCTCTCGAGCGCCCACGAGAGCCCACCACCATGGACGAAATCGTCTTGCTCATGAACGGCGGGGGACCCGAGGGAGAAGCGCAGAAGGCCACCACTGTCCTGCAGACCGGCTGGATGGACGGCGAGTTCGAGCACATCTCGAAGGAACCCTTTCTCGGCAGGAAGCCCCTGCGCTGCCCTTCGGAAGAAGACCTTCGCGACTTCAAGCGCTGCATGAAGCACGGTCGGACGCGGGAGGACTGGGTCAAGGTGTATGGAAGCCTGGAGAAGCTGTCCGATGCGATCCGCCTTGGCGCCTTCAGCCAGCAGAGCGGCGTGGAGACGCTGCTCAAGGACATCGACGCGATCGGTGCCTGGATGCCCATGGCCATCATGCAAGAGGGCCTCGGCATGGTCGATCGGGCCGATTTCGAAACCCTGAGCGACTGGTGTTCGCTCGATGGCGAGAAGGTCAATGTGCGGCTGATGTCCCGCATTGCGTTCCGACAGCGCGGCCGGGGCATGATTTCGAAGGACGACTTCCAGTCGGAACTCAACCAGTGGCGCAACGACACGGCCCCGCTCCATGCGCGATGCCGTGCGGAGATGCCCCGCGAATCCGCAGAACCGGGCGTTCGCAGCAAAGACTTGCTGCGGGCCACCGCTCCAAAGCGGCGAGCTTCCGTGCATTTTCCGATCGCTGCGCACTTCGCCGCCCTGTCGCACGAGAAACGCGAAGCACTCCGGAATGTGCTCGGGGACTTGGCCAAGGCCTGGGAAAAACAGGCGGAACACGATGCTTCAACCCTGGGAGAACAATTGCAGGGCATCGACGAAAGGACGTTCCAGCACTACCGGACGGAAATGGAAGCGCAAGAGCCGCAGTTGCGACCGATGTGGATGAAGTGGTGGTGGCAGAGGCTGAAGTCGCTGCTCAGCATCCAGCGGTGATCAAGCCAGGCCGCCGGCGGCGCCGGGCAGGTCGTGCCGGGCCCGGGGGTGGCGCTTGCCATTGAGCAACTGGCCGATCCAGGTGCGGCGCACGAAGAGCTGGTAGCTGCCCAGGCAGACGAGCGTGGTGGCCGTGATGTTGATGGCGATCTTCACCAGGGCCGGCAGCGGCAGCTGGTACAGCAAGGCGCCGAAGAGGATGGTGAGGGGGAAATGCACCAGGTAGACCCAATAGGCGCTGTCCGCGAGGTAGCCCAGCACCTTGTGGCGAGACTGCAGGAAGCGCAAGGCCCAGCCGATGGCCGCAAAGCTCCAGAGCCAGGCCGCGCAATGAAAGCTGTAGGCCCCCAGCAGCATGGGGCCGTGGCGGCGCGTCACCACTTCGGAGGCGGCGAAGAACACCAGGCCCAGGAGGGCGAAGACGACCCAGCGGCGCTGGAACTGCGCGAACAGCACCGCCTGCTGGCCATACAGCATCAGCCCGAAGGCGAAGTACACGCCGTAGTGCACCCACTCGTTCCAGGGCGGCAGGAAGGAGCCCGAGTTCACGATGAAGCCGCGCGGGTAGCCGGCGGTGGCGAACAGCAGCGGCAGTGCGAGCAGCGCGAAGCCCCAGGGCTGGCGAGCCACCCACGCGAGCGCCGCCTCGAGGGGGGCGAACCAGCGGCGGGGCAGGCGCATCAACACCGAAGCGATCACGCAGAGCCACAGCAGCAGCCACAGGAACCACATGTGCATGGTGCTGACGCCTTTGTCGGGCACGTTCGCGGCCACGGCCAGATCGAGTCCCCACTGGTTCAGGGCCAGGCGGTTCAGGAAAAGCAGCGCCGCGAGGCTGGTGAGGATCCACACGATGGGCCAGAAGACCGCGAACGGCAGGGCCAGGCGCGCGAGCCGGTGCCGCAGCAAACCGCCCGGGCCGCGCGACTGTGCCAGCAAGGCCGCAAAAAAACCCGCCAGGATGAAGAAGGCGGGCATGCGGAACACGTGGATGACGGTGATCAGGGCGTCGGCGAAAACGGTGCGCTGCTCGTCGAGCCAGACGTTGGGCATCGGGTGCGTGGCGTACACCGCCGCCACGTGCAGCACGATGCCCAGCCACATGAGGATGGCGCGCAGGTTGTCCAGCGCGTGGAGCCGGACACCAGCGGGCGCGGGCGGAGCGTGTTCACTCATGAGAGCGCCACATTAGCAGTTCGCGGGCGTTCGCGCCACCACCCGCGAGACCCCGCCGGCCGGCGGGGCGCCGGTCAGCCCGGACGAATGTTGTTGCGCTGGATGACTTCGGCCATGGCGGCCGTGTCGCTCTTGATGCGGCGCGCCAGGCCTTCGGGGCCGGTGCCGGCGACCTGCCAGCCCTGGCCGAAGATCTTCTGGCGGATGTCTTCGCGGCGCACGATCTCGGTCAGCAGGGTGGCCAGGCGGTTGACGTGCGCCTTGGGCATGCTGGTGGGGGCGGCCACGGCGTTCCAGATTTCGAGCTGGAAGTCGCGCACGCCGGCCTCGCTCAGGCTGGGCACGCCGGGCACCAGGCTGCTGCGCCCGGTCGAGGTGACGCCGATGGCCTTGAGCTTGCCGGCGGCCACCTGTGGCAGGACCAGGCCCGGGGGCAGCAGCGACATCTGCACCTGGCCGCCGAGCATGGCGGTGATCACCTGCGGGTTGCCCGGGTACGGCACGTGCACCGGCGCGATGCCGGCGCGGCTCTTGAGCAGCTCCATGCCCAGGTGGGCCACGGTGCCCACGCCGGGCGTGCCGTAGTTCCACTTGTCGCCCGAGGCGCGCGCGGCCGCGAGGTAGGCTGCGCCGCTCTCGGTCACGTTGGCGGGCACGGCGAGCACCAGGGGCGCCACGGCGATGAGCGAGACGGGCGCGAGTTCGGTGAGGGGGTCGTAGGTGGTGTCCGGGTTGAGGATCTTGGCGATCGTCATGTTGCCGTTGATCATCAGCCCGATGGTGTGGTCGTCGGTGGCGCGGGCGACCTGGGCGGCGCCGATGTTGCCGCCGGCACCGGGCCGGTTCTCGATCACCACCGGCTGGCCCAGGGCCTGCTGCAGCGGCTCGGCCAGCAGGCGCGCGGTGAGGTCGGGCGAAGAACCACCGGGGAAACCCACGACGATCTTCAGGGGCCGGTTCGGCCAGGCCTGGGCGTGCGCGGCCGGCAACGCGGTGGTGGCGGCCAGGGCGGCAGCGGTGGCCAGGGCCTGGCGGCGGGTAACGGGGGTGTTCGGGAAGGTCATGTCTGCCTCTGGTTTCGGGATGGGTTTAAAGGGATTTTCACAAGGCCGAAGCACGGCCGCAACGAGAGAGACAACCACCACCAGAGGCACCGAGGGTCCGGCTGCGCCGGCCCAAGGTGCCGTCCCCCATCGAAGCGCCGAAGGCGCGCCACGGAGGGGGGAAGCCGCGCAGCGGCGCAGGGGGGAGTCTCATCCTCTTATCGGCTCGGGCGGTCCGTCGTAGAGCCACGTATTGTCCAGCAATCGCTCGCCGAGCATGCTCATGGCGGTGTCGCGCCCCCAGCGCAGCATCCCCTGGGCGTGGAAGACGGTGCCGTTGCGCTGCGAGAGTTTCTGCACGCGCGCGTTGCGTTGCCAGCGGGTGCGGGCATAGCGCGACAGGCGCGACGGCCAGTCGCCGCCGGCCTCGCGGTCCTGCACCAGGCGGCCCAGGGTCCAGGCGTCTTCGATGGCCATGGCGGCACCCTGCGCGAAGTAGGGCCGCATGGGGTGGGCCGCATCGCCCAGCAGGGCCACGCGGCCGCGCGCGTGTTCCTGCGGGCCGCGCAGGGCGGGCCGGTCGTTCAGCGGCCAGAGGGTCCAGTCGGGCACGGCACCGATCATGGCCATCAGCTCGCCGCAGGCCGAGCCGAGGGCGCGCCGCAGGTCGCTGGCGTGCGCCTCGTGCGTCCAGCCCTGGGGGTTGCCGCCGGGCGGCAGGCTGCCGTGCACCACGGCCACGAGGTTGAACCAGTCGCCCTGCTTGACCGGGTAGTGCACGACGTGCAGGCGCGGGCCCAGCCAGGCGGTGATCAGGTTGGCGCGCAGCGGCGCGGGCAGGTCCACCGAGCGCACCAGGCCCCGGTAGGCCAGGTGGCCGGTGGCCCGCACCGGCTGTTCGCCGAGCAGGCCCGCGCGCACGCGGCTCCACAGGCCGTCGCTGCCGATCAGCGCGCCGCCCGACAAGGTTTCACCGCCCTCCAGCGCGACCTGCACGCCTTCGCCGGTCTCGGTCCAGGTGGCCAGGCGGGCGCCCAGCCGCAGCTTGACTTCGGGGCGCCGCTGCACCGCGCTGAGCAGCAGACCGTGCAGATCGGCCCGGTGCAGGGTGGCGTAGTGCTGACCGTGGCGCGCCAGCGCCAGGGCGCCCAGGCGCAGGTGACCGAGCTGGTTCGCCCGGTGCGCGTCGCGCACCCGCAGCGCCTCCGGGAAGGCCGCGCAGGCCTGCAGCGCGTCCATGAGGCCCCACTCGGTGAGCACGCGCACCGCGTTGGGCCCGAGCTGCAGGCCGGCCCCCACTTCCCCGAAGGCCTCGGCTTGCTCCAGCACCACCGAAGGCACGCCCGCGCGGGCCAGCGCCAGGGCGCAGGCCAGTCCACCAATGCCACCGCCCGCCACGATCACTTGTTGGTTCATGCGCGCGATTGTGCCGCTCCTCGGGACCATGGCGTCCCGGCCGGGCCAGGGCTATATTCCCGCCACGGTGCGTTTCCCAAACGGAGTCGTCATGCTCAAGACCTACCACGGCGGCTGCCATTGCGGCGCGGTCACCTTCGAGGCCGACCTGGACCTCACCCAGAGCAGCTACCGCTGCAACTGTTCGATCTGCCGCCGCAGCCGCTTCTGGCCCGCCGTGACGACGCCCGCGCACTTCCGCCTGCTGACGGGCGAGTCCGAGCTCACGCTGTACCGGTTCAACACCACGAAGAACCACCACCTCTTCTGCAAGCACTGTGGCGTGCGCAGCTTCGGCATCGGCAACGACACGCCCATCGGCCAGATGATCGGCGTCAACCTCGGTTGCCTGAACGATGTGACGGACGAAGAGCTGTCCAAGGTGCCGATCACCTACGTCGACGGCCTGCACGACCGCTGGCAGACCGCGCCCGCGTTTTTCGCCCACCTGTGAGCCTGGCGGGCGCTGCGTGAGGTAGCGCACCAACAGGCCCGGAGGAAAGTCTTAGGCTGGCGGCCCGAGCCACCTGGAAAGGATCTCCGATGACCGCCTCTCTCAAGTCCGCCACGGAACTGGCCCGGGCCGCCAGCCAGCCCTACCCCAACGACAGCGCCGACTACCGCGCCGCGCGCACGGCGCTGCTGGCCGAAGAGATCGAACTGCGGCGCCACATCGAGCGCGTGGCGGCGCAGCGGCGCGCCCTGCCCCCGGGCGGTGTCGCGGCCGACCACGAGTTCCGCGACGAGAACGGCAAGACGGTCGGCTGGCCGGCGCTGTTCGGCCCGCACGACACGCTGGTGACCTACTTCTGGATGTACGGGCCGCAACGCGAGCGGCCCTGCCCGATGTGCACCGCGTTCATCGGCTCGCTGGACATCCCGGCGCGCGACCTCTCACAGCGCGTGGCGCTGGCGGTCATCGGCCGCTCGCCGGTGGAGCGGCAGCTGGCCTTCGCGCGCGAACGGGGCTGGAAGAACCTGAAGTTCTATGCCACGGTGGGCGACCGCTTCGCGCGCGACTACCGGGGCCTGGCGCCCAACGGAGACGAATGGCCGGCGCTCGATGTGTGGGTGCGGCGCGACGGCCAGGTGCGGCATTTCTGGGGTTCCGAACTCGGCGGCACCGCCGACCCGGGCCAGGACCCGCGCGGAGCGCCCGACCCCACGCCGCTGTGGAACATCCTGGACCTCACGCCCGGCGGGCGCGGCACGGACTGGTACCCCCGGCTGGACTACGGCAACGGCGCCTAGAGAATCCGGTTGAACCACAGCACCGACAGGCCCGCCGACAGCAGCGCCAGCAGCGACGCGGCCAGGGCCAGCAGGCCGGAGATTTCGGTTTCCTTCTTCTCCACCGTCAGGCGCGAGCTCAGGGTCTCGTAGACCTTCTTGAGGTTCTCGGCGGTGCCGGCGTAGTAGTACTCGGCCTGCGTGGTGCGCGCCACGTCCTTGAGGCTTTCCTCGTCGAGCCGCACGCGCATGGACCAGCCTTCGAAGCCGATGATCTCGCCGTCCACCGTGCCCACGCCGACGGTGTAGACGCGCACGCCGCGTTCGGCCGCCATCTTGGCGGCTTCGGCGGTATCCACGCCGGTGGTGCGCTGGCCGTCGGTGAGCAGGATGATGGCCGCCGAGGTGTAGGAGCCTGGCGCCACCGGCGTGAAGGCCTTCTCGTCGGGCTTGGGCTGGTCGAGCGAACGGCCCTTGGGCGCGAACGGGTCGGTGTTGCGGCTGTAGGTCATGTCGCCGAGGTTGATGCGCTGTTCGGGGAACAGCTCGGAGAGCGAGACCACGATGGCGCTGCCGATGGCGGTGGCGCGCTGCAGCTGGAACTTGTCGATCGCGGTGACCAGGTCTTCGCGGCTGAGGGTGACGGGCTGCACCACCTGGGCCGAGCCCGCGAAGGCCACGATGCCGACCTTCACATGGCGCGGCAGCTCGGCCAGGAAGGCCTTGGCCGCGTTCTGCGAGGCCACCAGGCGGTTGGGCTTGACGTCCTCGGCGCGCATGCTGCCCGAGACGTCCATCGCCAGGATGATGGTCTGCTGGGTCGAGGGCAGCACGATGGTGGCCATGGGCCGCGCCGAGGCCAGCAGCATGACGGCGATGGCCGTGAGCAGCAGCACCGGCGGCACGTGGCGGCGCCAGCCCGGGCCCTTGCCCATGGCCTCGCGCACGATGGACAGGCTGGCGTAGCGCAGCGCGGCCTGCTTGCGCCGGCGCATCAGCCACACGTAGAGCAGCACCAGCAGCGGCAGCGCGAGCAGCAGCCACAGCAGCTGCGGCCAGAGAAAGGTGACGGGCCAGTGGGTCATCATGGACGGGCTCCTTCGCGTGGGACGCCGCTGAAGCTGCGGCGGTCCCGGGTGGGCAACTGGGTCGGCACAGGGCGTGCGCCAGTGCCGTTGCGCGTCTCGCGCAGGCGGCGCTTGCGCAGGTCGATGAAGCGCAGCACGGCCTCGGCCAGGTCGTCGTCGGTGGACAGCTCCAGCGTGTCGACGCCGGCGCGGCCCAGGCTCTCGCGCAGCTGCGCTTCGCGCTGCGCGGCGATGCGCGCGAAGCGCTGGCGAAAGCCGGCGTCGTGGGTGTCCACCATGAGCTGTTCGCCGGTCTCGGCGTCGCGGATGGGAATGAGGCCGAGGTCGGGCAGGTCGAGTTCCAGCGGGTCGAGCAGGCGCACGGCAACCACATCGTGCCGGCGCGCGAGTTCGCCCAGGGGCTTTTCCCAGCCGGGCTCGCTGATGAAGTCGGACACCACGAACACGGTGGCGCGCTGGCGCACGGTGTGCACGGCGGCCCGCAGCAGGTCGGCCAGCTGGGTGACGCCGTTCTTCGCCTCGGCGTGCACCGGCGGCTGCAGCACCATCTGCATGAGGCGCAGCACCTGGGTGCGGCCACCGCGCGCCGGCAGCACCGCGTCCACCACGGGTTGCCCGCGCGATCCGTAGAGCACGGCGCCCACGCGGTTGCCGTGGCGGCCGATCAGGCGCGCGAGCACGGCGGTGAAATCGAGCAGCACCTGGCTCTTGCGCTGCTCCCCGGAGCCGAAGTCCACCGAGGGACTGAGGTCGAGCAGGAACCAGGCGGCCATCTCGCGGTCTTCAGTGAAGACGCGCACGTGCGGGGTCTGCAGGCGGGCGGTGACGTTCCAGTCGATGTGGCGCACGTCGTCGTGGTGCTGGTACTCGCGCAGGTCGGCGAGGTCGAGGCCGCTGCCGCGCATGAGGGTGCGGTAGTCGCCCTGCAGCAGGCCGTCGAGCCGGCGCAGCACGGTCCACTCGAGCCGGCGCAGCAGCGCCTCGGCCCGGCGCGCGACCGGCGTGGCGGCGGCCGCGGCATTGGCCGGCGCCCCGCCCTTCTTGCCGAACAGCCGCGCAAACATGGTCATGCCACTTTCTTTTCGTGTTCCAGCGGCCGGGCGGGCGCGGGAATGTGCTTCATGACGCGGCCGATCAGGGTCTCGCTGGTGAGGCCTTCGGACAGGCCTTCATAGGACAGCACCACGCGGTGGCGCAGCACGTCGGGCACGAGGTCGGTCATGTCTTCGGGCAGGGCGTAGGTGCGACCGCGCAGCATGGCCAGGGCGCGCGCGCCTTCCACCAGGCCGATGGTGGCGCGCGGGCTGGCGCCGAAGGTGATGAGGTGGGCCATGTCCTTGATGCCGTGTTTCTCGGGCGAGCGCGTGGCCGAGACCAGCTTGACCGCGTACTGCACCAGCGAGGGGTCGACGTACACCTGCCGGCACTGCGCCTGCAGCGCGGCGAGCTGGTCGGTGGTGGCCACGGCGTTGACGTTGACCGCCGGGCCGGTGACGCGCTCGACGATGACGAACTCTTCTTCGTCCGTCGGGTAGTCCACCATCACTTTCATCATGAAGCGGTCGACCTGGGCCTCGGGCAGCGGGTAGGTGCCCTCGGTCTCGATCGGGTTCTGCGTGGCCATCACCAGGAAGGGGTTGGGCACCTTGTGCGTTTCGCCCGCGATGGTGACCTGGCGCTCCTGCATCACCTCCAGCAGCGCGCTCTGCACCTTGGCCGGCGCGCGGTTGATTTCGTCGGCCAGCAGCAGGTTGGCGAACACCGGCCCGAGCGAGGTGCTGAAGTCGCCGGTCTTCTGGTTGTAGATGCGCGTGCCAACAAGGTCGGCGGGCACCAGGTCGGGCGTGAACTGGATGCGCTTGAAGCGCCCCTGCACGACGCTGGCCAGTGTCTTGACCGTGAGGGTCTTGGCCAGGCCGGGCACGCCTTCGACCAGCAGGTGGCCCTGGGCCAGCATGGCGACCATGACGCGCTCCAGGAACCGGTCCTGCCCGACCACCACGCGCTTGACCTCGTACAGGATCTGCTCCATGAGCTGGGCGGTGTCGGGGGCGGTGCTTTGGTCCATGGAACGCTCCTGTGAAGAAATGGGAACTAGAACGGGGGCAGACCGGCGGCGCTGGCGGCGCTCTCGATCGGCACTGCAAAACCGATGCCAAGGAAGGTGCGGTGGCTGGTGGGGTTGAGGATGCCGGTGACGATGCCGACGACCTCGCCGTCCATCGTGACCAGCGGCCCGCCGGAGTTGCCGGGGTTGGCCGCGGCGTCGAACTGGATCAGGTTGCCGATTTCCTGCTCGCCTTCAGGGGACTTGAAGGCGCGGTCGAAGCCGGAGATGACGCCCGAGGAGGTGGACGGGCCGATGCCGAAGGGAAAACCCACGGCGACCACTTCGTCACCAGGCAGCAGGTCGCCGGTGGAGCGCATGGTGGCGGCGATGAGGTCGTCCGGGATGGTGTGGGCCTGCAGCACGGCCAGGTCGTTCTGGGCCTGCACGCCGGTGATGCTGGCGCCGGACTCGGTGCCGTCGGCGAAGATCAGCTTGATGCTTTGCGCGTGCTGCACCACGTGCAGGTTGGTCAGGATGATGCCCTTGTCGACGATCACCACGCCGGTGCCCACCCCCATTTCCTGCTCCTCGCCCTTCTTGTCCTTGGCGTAGGACATGACGCGCACCACGGCGGGGCGGATCTTCTCGGCCGCGCGCGCGGCCCGGGACGGCAGGTTCTGGGTCGTCAGGGTGCGCAGCACGGCCGCGTCGATGTCTTTCTGCGTCAGGGCCTTGGGCCCGTTGGCACCGCTTTGCCAGGCGCTGGCGGCGAGCAGGGCCGCGAGCAGCGCCAGGGCCGACCACATGATGCGCGGGCTGGCGGCCCAGCGGGCGGCGGCGGCCCGCCAGCGGCGGCGGGGGGCGGGTGCCGCC
>Ga0247823_10001790_pt1 | contig 17714 bp, 36 predicted proteins | sample 13C_PalmiticAcid_2_FD_192426 | JGI IMG/M metagenome (GOLD analysis project Ga0247823, IMG submission 192426) | Soil microbial communities from agricultural site in Penn Yan, New York, United States - 13C_PalmiticAcid_Day30 | ecosystem: Environmental > Terrestrial > Soil > Agricultural land... | reverse complement strand
ACGGAAGCCCGCACTTGGCGGGCCTCTCAATGGTCGAATTTCACTCGCAAATCAATCTGGCGCAGCTATCGACTTTGACCAGTTTAGCCCCCGGTTCTCGGGATTTCAAGCACAGTAAGTCAAATATCGGAGCGGATAGCGCGAATCGAACGCGCGTCATTGGCTTGGAAGACCAAGGAACAACCACTATCCCATACCCGCTTGGCACGCCCGGGTGGATTAGAACCGCCCATTCGCGGCGTCAAAGGCCGCTGTCCTACCACTAGACGACAGGCGCGTAACCCGTATGCACTGACGGGCGGCAGTTCCAATGTATCCGGCAACGACCCACTGGCTAGGTCTTTAGAAAAGAAGCCTGTCCTTAGATTTCCACTTGCCTTCTTCCTACTCTGGCGCCCCGCCGAGGATTCGAACCCCGAACATGCCGACATAGAACGCCGGTGACCTATCCAGTTGGTCTAGCGGGGCTTTGACCTATTCAAGCATCGCGGACAGCCATCCTCCAAACCATGATAGCTACGCCGCCGATCGCTCCACCGAACATCGCATCACGGAATTGAGAAGTCCCGAACTCGGCACCACCGCACCATGCGGCCAGCGTTGTGAACGCCACGGCGCATCCGAACAGCAGTGCATCGACCATGCAAGGTTTCATTTCGTCTTCCCCTTGCGCACCTTGGCGGCGTCTTCGTGCAGCACAACCGTATCCATGCGGTAGCTGCCGCAATTGGCGTGGTCACGGGTATCCTTCGGCCACCGCGCCAGCCATCGGCGTTCTTTCTCCCGCCACGCTTCGTATCGCACGTCGTGCTGTTCCTCAGTTTCGTCGTGCTCTTTGTCCGGCCACGGCGGGCGCTGCGCGTACAAATCGCGCAGGCGGCCCAAGAACTTTTCGGCCTCGTCATCATAGAAAAAGGCCCGAATCAGCGTGTCGCCGCCTTCGTAGCTATCGTTCTGCGCGTACACCAGGAAGACGTACTTCTTCACTTCGTCAACCCCACCAGCGCGCCGAACAGGATCACCACGACACCGATCGTCGTCGCCCCGATGAACAGAATCCCGAAGATTCCGACCGTCTCTTGCGATACGCCATACCGCAGTTTCACGATGCCTCCGCTATTGATTGGTGCCCACAGATGGATTCGAACCACCGGCAAACGAATTACAAATCGGAAGTATGTACTTAACGAAACAGCACTGAGTATACCACAACTTTTTACTTGACGAAAGTCTTGCGTCAAGTATCATGTTCGCCATGAACAAGAAACTGATCCAGAACCGCAGCACCAAAAACGATCCCGTCATCGAAGCGATCCCTAAGGCGTGCTCGGACGAAAAGGCGGCGGTTGAGTTCATGGAAAAGCAGCGCTGGGGCGACCTGCCGTGTTGCCCGGAATGCGGCAGCGTCGATGTCTACCAGATGGCGAACCTCAAGACCGGCGAACGCCAGGAGAACTACCGCTGGCGCTGCCGCGACTGCAAGACGCAGTACACCGTTCGGAAAGGCACGGTCTTCGAGGATTCGCGCATTGAGCTGCGTCACTGGTGCTATGCGTTCTGGCGCGCATCGACGTCGAAGAAAGGCGTCTCCGCGCTTGAGCTACACCGCCAGACCGGGCTTAGCTACAAGTCCTGCCTGTTCATGCTACATCGCATCCGCTTCGCGATGGCCGACTCCGTTGTCGGCCCTATGAGCGGTGACGTCGAAGTCGACGAAACCTACATCGGTGGAAAGCCGCGCTACAAAGGCAACAACAAGCGCGGCCGCGGCACGAAGAAGCAGCCGGTGCTCGCGATCGTAGAGCGTGGTGGCCGGGTCAAGACGCGCGCAATCGCGGACGTGACGGCGAAGACGCTCAAGGGTGCTATTCGCGAATCAGTGGATACGTCCGCGCGCATCCTGACGGATGAGAACAGCGCATATACGGGGCTCGAAACCGAGTTCAAGGGCGGCCACGAGACGACCGTGCACAGCAAGCGTGAGTACGTGCGCGGCGATGTTCATTCGAACACGGTCGAAGGCTTCTTCTCGATCGTGAAGCGCGGCATTCACGGCATCTACCACAACGTGAGCAAGCGCCACCTTCACCGTTACTTGAGCGAGTTTGAATTCCGCTACAACTACCGCCATGTAGAAGATGGTGAGCGGACGCGGCTTGCGATCAAATCCAGCGAAGGGAAGCGGCTGTTGTACCGCCACCCTAAGCAGGCTTAGAATGAAAAGTGCCGGCAACGAGAGTCGGACTCGTACGGGGCGTTGTCCGCTATCCACGGGCCCCACTGGATTCCTAGTCCAGCGCGTCTACCAATTTCGCCATGCCGGCACATGAAGCTGCTCGGACAACGCCCCGGGGAATCTGCCAAGAACCCTACCGGGGCGTTGCTTTATCTGGGCCGCCGAGCCGGCCGTGCTCTTGTTGCGCCTTATGTCTACGCATTGCGCCCTCCTACTCCTGCTCTTTCAAGGCCGTGATGGCCTCGTGTATCCGTGGGCCTGCGGTGTATTCGCGCCCGAGCGGTCTGCGCTCATGCTTGAAAACCTCGTCCGTATCGCGGAACCCGGCGCCGACGATCACCACCTTGATTCGCGCCAGAACCGATCCAAGCCCCTTGAGCCGCTTGACGCCAAGGATCTGCCCGACCTTTTCGCTGGTGACTGGCTTTGGCTTCGCTTCGGCCAACGTCCGCAGTAGCGCTAGAGCCTCCTTCAGGCTGTCCCTCGTCGGCGCAGTAGAGGCTGCTCGCTCAGTTCGCCGCGGTTCTGCCACAGGCTTCTCTGTGGGGGTAGAATCCATCAGCCGCTTCAGCGCAAAGACCTCTTCGGCGGTATCCGCGACGAGGTCGCCCAACCCGGGGATGTGGAACTTGATTGGCATACCACTGCTCTGCGTGAGGCTGAAGACTCGATTGTACACGGGCAGAGGTTGAAGAAGTCAAGCCACCTCAAAGCAGAGGAATCCAATGTCAGACCAGAATACAAAAGAGGAAGGGAAAAAGACTGGCCCAGAGCCTGCGCGCGTGAAGATCAAGAAGGACTGGAAAGATGCTGTGGCTGATGCACTGAAGAAGCCACGGCCCGCGGGCGACTGGCCCGCGAGCCCCAAGGCTCGGAAAGAGTCCTAGCGTTTAGGGCCTTCCCACTTGGTGGAATATACGGCTCGCTGGAACGCCTCTGACAGCATCTGTTCCGTGGTCATGCTGCCGTTGTTGGCGGCGTAAACGGCGTTTAGCTCTGACTGCATGGCGCGGATGTTGTTCGCGTCTGTGGTGAAGTCCTGATAGCTCGGATGATCCTGAGCCCATCGGTCGAAAGCTGCATCCCACGCGTCTTGCGGTGGCGGCTGTGCAGCACTTTGCACCGGCAGTGCCTGCGCCGGGATCTGCGTTGAGGCAACCTCACGCGGGCGCTCGGCGGCAATCTGTCCGGCGAAATGCAGAGAGAGCGTGACCGAGAACCCAACCAACAGAATGAACGCAGACATGCGCTTGGACTTGTGCCAGAACCCCATCGCTACGGTCACGGCGAACGCGAGAAGCAGCCCGCCTATCGCGAAAGATGCCACCAGGACTACAAGCCAGAGCACGTAGGCGAGCGAGTTGCCTGCTGGCTTGATCATGTCGCCGACCGCCGGCGCAACAGCCGGGCCTGGCTCTGGCACAACTTCAGCGACAGGCTCAGAAGCGTCGATCGACGCATCGTATTCAGCCCGAAGTTCCGGGTCGGATAGCACGCGGTAGGCTTCGTTCAACAGCCTCGTCAAGTGCTCCGCTTCATCGCGGGGCGAGTGCTTGTCAGGGTGGTACTTCTGGATGAGAACGCGGTAGCTGGCCCGAATCACAGCTTCGCCCGCAGAGCGGCTTACTTGCAGCGTTTCGTAGTGCGTCATGAGATGTCCCCGGCTGGTGGTCGGGGAGTTAGAAAGCTCGTGATGGTGAGCCACGTCGGTCTTTAGGCGGGAGCCCTGGACATGCGCCGACGTCTCCCCGACCATAGGGTCAGGGAGTGCTGTTGCGGTCACACAAGACCGCCATCACGAGAGGTTTCTACGCCCCTGTACGGCCGTTGCGCCGCACAAGGGTCATGATAGGTCACGGACCGACCACGGGGAAGTCGCGAGGTGGTCCTATGGCAGACGACGAGCTACGAGACTTCGTTCATTCGATCAACGCCCGCGTTATGGCGCTCCACGCTTTCGCCGGAGCGGTGATCGCTTCGCACCCTTCACCGCAGGCTTTGCGGATGGCTTGGGACGAGCATTCTTCGGCGCTGCCCGCCGCGATTTTTTCGGCGCAGATTCAGCATGGAGCGCAGTCCGCGGATCGCTCGCGGGTTGAGGCGGCTTTTGCCGAAATAACGCAACGCATTTGCGCGCGTACCGGGCATACGCCTCGTTGACCATCGCGATGACCGGGTCGGGTTTCGGTCGATTCATGCAATCCTCGCCTGCTCGTCAGATTTCATTGCGCGAGTCAACCGCCGCTGTTTCGTTAAGTACATACTTCCGTTACAAATACGCTGCTCTACCAGACTGAGCTATGCGGGCATGTTCTAGCTGGACAGCAGAGACAAGGGTTTGGCGAGTCGTTGCATGCGCTCTAACCGACTGAGCTCCGTGGACTTTCACCCACGGCAGGATTTTAATCCTGCGACCTCACGCTTGAGATGTACACACGCCTGCATTCGCCGCTGTCCGAGCTAGCTACATGGCGCTTCCTTGCGCACATGTTTCGGCATCACGGCCTCATCAGGCTAGCAAATCAAAGCCGGGTACTCTCGTCCGGGGGGCGGCGTCATCCTCGAAAGGCCCGAGCGTCCTCGGGGCAACGGGGGTAGGCCGTCAGGTGGCAATTCGTTCGGGCTAACAGCTTCGGCCGATTGCAGGCCGGGCCTACCGCAGGAATTAACCCCTGCACGCCACTCTGCTGGTTATTCGGAGCCGCTTACGGCGGCAAGTCGGCTGTGTACGTCTTCAGCGCGGCCCCTACATTCGGTAGTGTCTCAGTTTGAAATCCGGGGTGGCGCCAGACGCTTGAGTGGGTCCGGCGCGGCCCCTACACTGTTCGCATGACTACAACTCCCAAACGCCCGCGAGACCCCAACCAGTTGGCGAAGCTGATCGCCGATATCGCGGTCGGCGAAACACCCAAGGACACGCGCACGACAACTGAGGTCCGCGCCAGCAAGGCAGGGGCGAAGGGCGGACCCGCTCGCGCTAAAGCGCTTACGCCGCAACAGCGATCGGAGATTGCCCGAATCGCCGCCGCCGCACGATGGAAGAAAGGTAGCTAAGCGGCCTCCTGGTTGTCGCCTTCATCTGCCGCCATGTGCTCGGCCACGTCGTCCGTGAAGTCCAGCGGCATCTGGATGGGCATTTCGCCCGGGTTGACCCGGTTCCAATGCTCGACGTCATACGCAAGGTGTACCGCGTCGCCAATCATCTGGTTTCGGCGCTGCTTTAGAGCCTTGTGAGCGATGGGGCGCGATGCCTCATCAATGTCCGTCCACAAAGTCGACTGTTGCCCATTGATGTAGTCCGTTACGGCCATGTTGGCCCGGTATGGGCGCCCGGTCACTTCATCCCGTCTAACTTCTTCTCTCGCTGCGGCTGCGAACTGCTCGGCCAAACGCTCCAGGCCAGTTCTCGGCTTTGGAAGCTCCCAGCCCTTACTGGCGGCGTACTCGGCCACTTCGGCCATTGTTACCGACTGGTTTCCACTCTCTTTTCGGTACAGTTTTATAAAGCGCTGCATTGTTACTTTCTTGGTAGGCATTCAAAGAACCTCTTGTCCGATAGGGGCAATATCACCCCACCCATCAACCATGGCGCTCGGCGCCACAATTGAACGAATTCGCACCAAATGGCCTTTGAATAAATCGTAGCGACCTATGGCGCGCTGCAATTGCCCCGCAACAAGCCCCGAATGGACTCCTAGCGTTCGGGCAAACCCAATGATGTCTCTCTCAGTGAAGAACGGAGACTTGCGCGCGATGAAGCCTTCGAGCTTCTTTCTTGGCACGCAAAATTCACCGCCAGCTTCATTAGCGACCCGCTCATCCTCTGCGACATCCTCGCCTGTGCCCGCTCTTGCGCGATCCAATTCCGCATCGAGGACTGCCGCGTCCTTGCCATGGCCTCGCACAACGTGCTCAAGCTCGTGTCGCAAAACAAACCAGAAATTGTCTATCCGGTCGAAGCGCAGAGTCATGCCGATGACGGGGGAATTGGCGTCTAGCCAAAAGCACGCCCCATCTATTTTGGCCGAAGGCAAACCTTCCACTATGACAAATCTAATCCCGCATTCAGCCAGTATGCGCGGAACCTTTCGCGCTTCCTCCGCAGCCGAACGTAGCGGTAAAAGCTTCTCAATTGCTGCGAAACCGGATTGCGGGGTGAACTTATTCACCAGCATTTCAGACGCGATTTCCTTGACTCGGTAGAGCCAGGCGATTTGCGCGGGCGTTGCGTCAACGGTTACTTCCGTCTTTCTAGCTGCGTGCGGGAGAACTTCAATGTCATTCACTGACGACGCGCCGAAAAACTTCACAAGAGAAGCCTCAACTGCGGGCACGTCTTTGATATCGGGAGCATCAAGCCAGCCGCGCTTGATCATTTCGGTTATCGGAAGTCCGCTAAATAGGTGCGCTCGGGTGCTTCTCCCAAGATCAGGTTTAGCGGTAATTCTAGCCATGGCCAGATCGTAGCGCTTTTGCAGTTCAAGGAACTGCTCCGCAGGTACGCCAAAGATTTCCTCAAGGGTTATTGCGATTTCAGCTGTTACTTGGCGCTTGTCAGAGGCCAGCCGGTTCACTGCAGTCTCGTCCATGCCGAGGACGACCGCCATGACACGCTTGGTCCATCCTCTGGCCTCTAGAAGAGCGTTGATCAGCTGGCCGGGCGTTTTGTGGGGCATAGGTTCCATGTGATGAAGGTATGCAGGTTTGCGCAAAAACGCAAACTGATCGAAAATGCTTGACTTGATGCTTCAAGACAAGCATTATGTTCAACATGAACAGACTGCCCCTCTCCAAGCGCGCCCAAATCCTCTCGCTTCTCTGCGAAGGCATGTCGATGCGCGCCGCTAGCCGCGTCGCTGACGTCTCGATCAACAGCGTGACGAAACTGCTGTGCGAAACCGGCGCGGCGTGTGCGCGCTACCAGGACGAAGCCCTGCGGAACCTGACGTGCAAGCGCGTGCAGTGCGATGAAATCTGGGCGTTCGTTGGCGCGAAACAGCGCAACGTCCCGGCCGAGCGTAAGCACGACGACGATATCGGCGACGTCTGGACCTGGACGGCGCTTGATGCGGATACGAAGCTGATCGTTTCCTTCGCTGTCGGTAGCCGCGATGGCGTCACCGCTGCGCACTTCATCAGCGACCTGAAAGACCGACTGGCGAACCGCGTGCAGCTCACGACGGACGGCCACAAGGCTTACCTTGAAGCCGTCGAAACGGCGTTTGGTGCAGATGTTGATTACGGGATGCTGATAAAGCTGTACGGCGAATCTGCGGATGGCAAATCCGCGCATCGTCGCTATAGCCCGGCCGAAGTGATCGGCACGCAGAAAGTTACGGTGCAGGGTACGCCGACGAAAAAGCACGTCTCGACGAGTTTCGTGGAACGCCAGAATCTGACGATGCGCATGAGCATGCGCCGCTTCACGCGCCTGACCAATGCGTTCTCGAAGAAGATCGAGAACCACGTGCACGCGATCGCGTTGCACTTTATGCACTACAACTTTGCACGTATCCACAAAACGCTGCGCGTAACCCCGGCGATGGAAGCCGGCGTTTCTAAGCACGTGTGGACGATGGATGAAATCGCGGCGCTGGTGCCGGAACCGGAAAGCAAGCCGCGCGGCCCCTACAGGCTCAAATTCAAAGCGGCAGAGTAAGGCCGCAACGCAGGCGCCAAGGACGGCGCCGCGCTCAATCGAAAGTCATCAGCTCGGCGACATTCACGCCCAGCGCATCGGCTAGGCGGCAGATATTCAACAGCGCAATGTTGCGCTTGCCGCGCTCGACCCCGCCTAAGTAGCTACGCGCAATCCCGGATTCCAGCGATAGACGCTCCTGTGACAAGCCACGTGCTTTCCTGAGCGCGGCCAACCTGTCACCAAAACGTTTACGGGGGTCTTCCTGCATCCGGCGATGCTAGGAACCTGCCCACTATCGGTCGACGCTCTATGGGTGACAATGGCCCCCGACAGGCTCTACAGTGCTTCCCAAAATCACCGGAGGGGGAACGCTGATGGCATTGCATGTATGTAGAGAGTGCGGACGACAGATTTCCGAGCTGGCGAGCACCTGCCCTGGCTGTGGGGCGCCTGTGTTCACTGAACTGAAGTCCTACATAGACAAATACAGCCGTGGCCGCGCAATGGCGGCTACGTTGCTTGCCCTTGGGGTTCTGTTGCTTTTGAGCCCGGCAATGTTCGAAGGCGACGAAGTCGTAAGAAAATTCGCCGGATACGGTGGGTGGCTGGTCGCAGGGGGAATCGGGTTCTATCTCGTTGTCGAATTCTTCCGGAACTTGGCGCTATGGGAACTCAACAAGGCGCGCAAGGCTGCTGGCAAAAATAGATTACCAAACAAATAGCATTTTATTGCCTAGCATCGATGGCAGTTCACCATCCGAGCCCGCAGGGCAAAGACTGTATAGGGGGTATCTATGAAGGGCTACACGTGGCTACTCGCGGTAGTGTTCTTAATTGCGGTGTCGGACGGCATAGCGTCATCCGAATCAAGTTCGCGGCGCGTCGTCGACCGTAGCTACACCCTCGGTCAAGAGCAGTTCGTGTACGTCGGACAGCCACTGGTGAAGGTGAAAGACTACAACGTAAAGGAATCTCTGTCGGGCACGAAATTCAAATCCGACATCCCGTTTACGTATCACATACGGCTGATGGGGCCGAACCTTGACTTGCCCGCAGGGGCAGAACTCCACTACGCCGGCGAACGGACGAAAAAGGGCGTGCGCTATACGGCTATTGCTATCCCAGGCCAAGAACAAGGCGTGTTGTTGCTACTAGACGAGACCGACACATTCACCGGGATGTTCACAAATATTCTTGGTCAGGTTCAATCGGTCGGCGACAAGCCGATGATCAAAATTTCTCCGCGCCCGATCCACTTCTCTCGGGTACGCAGCGAGGCGGTCACGACTACGGACGGCTATATGAACTTTGAAATTGTGTACGGAGGTCGGAACAAGGACGAGATGAATTTGTTATACCGGGAATACACACCGGATAACCTCGCGCGTCCCGCGTTCACACAGCCCCTGACGTACGCCCCCGACTCGTCAACCCTTAGATTTCGCGAAATCTCAATCCGCGTTGTCGAGGCGACGAACGAAGGCATCCGGTACGTGGTTGAGCAGGACGGGTTGCCGGCAAACTAGGCGGGCTGCACGCATCACCATGCGTGCAAATCGATCAGCGTCGCCACAGAGTCTCCCCCTGTCGTCTTAAAGCCCCGCACGTGGCGGGGCTTTAATCTTCGTTGAATCGCTATTGCAACGCGAACTTCGACAGCACATCCCATGCCTTCGAGTACGGGACGAGAGTTGCCGCCGCCGACAAAATGTTCAAATCCTCAGCCTTCCACTTGTCGCGGTCATCGTAGACAATTCTTTGCTCAATGCCTGAGTGGTTTGCGGACCTGAGATCCCAATTCGCAACCATTCTCGAACTGATAGAGTTGTGGTCGTTTACAACCGAATCCACCACAAGCTTCCTGTGATCGCGCAGATATATGATGTTGTCGAACTTGTGCGTCTTGTTACTCACTCCAGTCAGCACCCCAGACTGCACGGCACTATGGAATTTCGCGCGGAGGAAGTGCGAAACGATAGCTTTGAACTTTTCGTCCTGCCGAACCTTAAGGGTATCGAAGAACCATTCCGCCGCACTACGCGAAGCATTCGCGACAAGTGCTATGTTCAACCCGAGATCAGAAAGACTGCACTGCTGGCTCATGATTTTACCTTTTGATACCAGCAGGCCGAATGACGCCGCGATGGGCTGAATCATTCGATCCGGCGATGATGGCACTGCACCTGCGGATTCTATTTCTTGGACCGCCATGCCTTCGTCCGACACATAGAACGTATGCTCACCACCACGTACCGTGACCTGCACGAAGCTGCCAGATGGGTAAAGGCACTGAGTCGTAACTACGCTACTTTCGTTCACGGAGTGAACTTCGAAGATTTCGGAGAGCGCGCTTTGGATGAGGGCGTTTAGGTTCATAGCAGCGAATCTCTTGGCGGCAGTTCTATGCCATGGTTCCCGATAGCGATGTTGTTGTCGGCGCAAAACATCCGGAGTGTTGCATCGAACTGCCTTGGAGTCTCAAAAGCTGAGGCATTCGGAAGCTTCAAGAAGTTGTCTTTCCTCTTGAATGTGTTCCTATTGTAACTCCACTTGTGCCAATGTGGCCCCTTTACCATCTGGGGCAACCCGGAATTTATTTGGTTCGCATGCCTGACCGTCAGTTCGTAGTCGATCCTGTCGACAACGTGTTCACCAAATTGAATTGCCAGGCAAAATTTCAAGCTAGATGAGTTCGGGAACGCGTCAATTACTAGATGGTGCCCGTGCTGTTCGCCTTCAATCTCTAGCGGCAATTTAAGGCGTTTCGCGCATTCATCCCTGGCCGCGCCCCATTGAAGCTGGCCCATACCTGTCGCGAGATTCTTTGGCGCTTCCAAGAACGCGTCTACCGCCTGAATAAGTTCCAGCACCCCATGCATTCCTGCCTCTCCCCTTGAGACAGGCCCTAGTATCGCACGGGTAAATTAGGGGGCGCTTTCGCTCGCCGCTCGCGTGGATCAAACGGCCACTGCAAGTGCGCTGGCCCGCTTTAGATGGGAGTTTCGACCCTTGGGCGGCAGATACTGCCGTACCAACCGAATGGGGGCTAGCCATGAACTTCATAGTCAGGATGCAGCTAAATTGTTCCGGCCGCCTGCCGAACTGGGGCGCGTTCTATGTAGAGATGGGGGCGCAAGGGTTCGTCGATGTCATCCGACTGTCTGACGGGTCGCATTGCAGATTGCCCGATGGCGAGTGGAAGATCGAAGGTGTCGACAACGCAGATGTTGTCTGGAACCGCCTCGCGGTTGCAGCGATAGCCGCTGGCGTGTCGTACACGGCTATCGCCGTCGAGTTCACGACTACGTTCTATGTCATGAACCCAATCGTGATCGAGCCGCCGCCGCCCGGAGCCTTGGGGCGGATGTTGCTCGGCGGAGGCTAGGCCCCGCCCCAATCAGGTCAGTTTCAAAGTGAGACACTACCCTACATTCGACTTTCTTGCGCTTTCCAGACGCCTCCGTATCGCCGGAGAAACGCGTCGAACTCAGCCCTGTCGGCACTTTGCGAACGCGAACGAACCGATCGTCCTGCCGGCCTCATTCAGCACGTACGCATTGCCGGTCAGAACCACGTTCCGAGTGGTCTCGATGGCTTCTTCGCCGTTCTTGTCCGAGTAGACAATATCGGCAACCGGCGTTTCGGTGTCATCATCGTTCAAGATGCGCCGAAACGTGCAGCCCTCGCACTCGAAAATCTGAAACCCCTTGCTGTTGTTGCCGTCCGGCATATCCTCGCCAGACATGATCTTTACGTAAATCATTGCCTTCTCCTGCTAGTAGTAGTGTTTGCGGCCGTGACCTTTCTAACCTTCCGACCTGTCATCACAGTTACGATTGTGACTCGGCATGCTTTCTCGGCGGTAGGTCACCGGCGGTCGCATGCTGACCTTTCCTCTGGCGGTGAATTGTCGAGTCGAACGACGAACCTTTCGGTTCCCTACGGTGTTCAAAGCCGCTTGCCACCACTGGCGGAACTCACCTTTGTTCGATTGCCCGAATCCATCCGAGCACGTGTATGATTAAGTGGCCGACGGGTTACAAGGCCCGTCGACCCAATCTGAAGGAGCGTGCGGCGCCTTCAGATTGTACCTACAGAATACACCTCCTTTCGTGCCGCATCTAGCCCATTTCGGAGATGAAGCGTGAAAGATTTACGAGGCTTCTCGAAGGAAGCCAACTCGGCCAAGCTGCCGTCTTTATCCGGACTGAACTTCCGCCCTAAACCGAAGCCGCTCAGCCCGGCAAGGAAGGCGAAGAAAGCCGCCAAGAAACTAGCCCGAAAGGCCCGCAAATTCCTCCGCGACAAACAGATGCTTGCTGCCGCTGGCGTACAGCCGCTTGGCGCACCGCATCCAGACTACGTTCAAGGCGATGACTCCTTCTACAAATCCCGCGAATGGCGGGCGCTTAGATACGTGGCACTCAAGAACAGCGAAGGACGATGCCATTGTTGTGGCGCTCAAGCCTCAGACGGCGCTAAGCTGCATGTCGACCACATCATTCCTCGCTACCGCGCTCCGCACCTATCGCTCGATATCAAGAACCTTCAGATCCTTTGCGAAGACTGCAACATCGGCAAAGGCGGGTGGGATGATACGAACTGGCGGCAGCACTTCAAGTCAATCTGACTCTTTGGCCCCCGGCAGCATCAGAACCACGCGCACCGCATCGCCGAACGCCTTGTGATCGTCTTCCTTGGCGATCTTGGCCGAAGCCCGCTGCAAGTCAGCCTCGAATTTGCCGATTCTGATGTGCAACTCGATCTTGATCGTTCCGATTTCGCTCATTTCGTCTCCTTCTGCGCCGCGATGGCACGATCGAACAGGGCTAGCATGGCTTCCTTGCCAATGGCTCTGGCGATATCTGCGAGACTACCAATTTCAGCGGGTCCGCCACTGAGATTTGAAGCAGTTGCTTCGTCCAGCAGAGCGCTATACGCATCTCTGTACAAACCCGGCTGCCCTCGTTGATGGCAGGCATCCTGTAGCTTCAAAGTAGCCGTGAAAGCCGTATAGCTGTTGACCACCCGCGCTATGCGCTTCCGTGCCGCGATCAGGACTTCACGCGTGGCGTTCATGCTTCCTCTCTGCCTTGATGGCCTGAGTGAAAAGGTCGATGACCTCGCGCTTGGTGCGGTGGCTCTGGTCGTTGAACTCCAGCAACGTCATAGGCAGCGTGAAATTCTGAAGCGCTGTCTTTGCTCCAAAGATCCCCTGACGTCCAGCAACGCGGAGTAGCACGCCTTGAGCGCAGAAACAAACCGCATACTTACCGTTCGGGTCAACCGGGGTTCCTCGCAGCCCTCTGGCGTTAGCGCCCTTGCACCATTTGCCGCCGCCCTTCAACAGCGCTCGCGCATCCGTCAGAATTTGTAGCGTCGTCTTCATGCGGCACCTCGGGCGGCTATGGCGCGGTCGAATAGAGACAAGATTTCAGCATGAGACATCCCATCCTCTCGCTTGCCTATGCGGCCACCGCCAACCTGTTCGTCCAGCGCGTGCAAGGCGGCGAGGGTAGGTTCAGCGCCTTCAAAGCCTGAGCCTTCCGGGTCTACCCCGGTGATTGCGAAAACTGATCCCTCAGCACTGAATGAAGCCGCGGAGTCGGACCTTGGGTCAACTTCGTTGCCTAGGCTGTCCCGCGCCATAGCTCCTCGGCACCTCCGCCATGGCTGTGCAATCTTCGCGCGAGCGGCTATCAGGACTTCGCGGACTGTGGTCATGGGCGGGCCTCAAGGCTGGTTTTGTAGTCTTCTACGCCCGGCACGGGCCACTCAGAGCTAACCGATTGCTGGCGCCCGCCATAGCTTACATGCCACCACCCGATTTTCTGGTTAAGCCGTGGCTGCCGCTCGTACCACACCGCTTCACCGTCACGATCCGTCGCCGCGTACTCGGCCCACTCCGGAGCCTCAGCCCACGGATACCGGCTTGCTTTCGATTCTTTCTCGGCGGTCACGGCGTTCTAACCTTGTCTGCAAGCGTGTCGTAGTCGTCCATGCCTTTCTGAAAGTTAGAATGAATCATCTGCCAGAGGAACCCGAGACCACGAGCAACTAGGCAGGGGACGCCGAAAACGATCAGCGTCAGTACTAAGCAAAGACTGCCAAAAACCTTGTACAGAATCTTCATGATAGGCGCCTGATCACGTGCTTGCAATGTACGTACGCAATTGCCCGATGTCAAGCACTTTTTCAGGCCAGCTTAGCAGCGGCTAGGTAGTTCTGGATTTCGCCCTGTTTAAGCCGATGCCATTCGAGCGGGCGGTGCGCTGCGGCGGCTGTGAGTGAGCGTATCGTCAGATTGAACCGTGACCGATCGTCGGGACTAGTCTGGTCGAACTCATACCAGTCCGATTGCGTGCGGCGGTCGGAGAATGCCTTGCGGATGCGCGCCTCTGCGGATGCTGCTGCGCTGCGACCGCCGACCATGGCCCACATGCCGGCGACGATTGGGAACGGTGAAGCCTCATGCACTGCTGCGATGCGCAGCAGCGGCGTTGTACTGATCCCGACTTTTGCAACGAATATCGGTCGCTTCGTATCAGCCAAGATTGCGTAGAGAAACCATGCGTCTGTGTACGTGACCCCGTGACGCGCGTATCGCCCCCCAAGACGTTCGTTCACGCTGCGTGGCGCCTCTTGCCTGTGATCGCGTCGGCCATCCAGTCACGTGCGGTCTCAAGGTGCGAGGCGTAGCGACGAAGGGACACGCGTTCGATGCCTTCGCAGTTGTTGACCCATCTGACCTTCATCCTGCGCGGCCCATAGATGCAGTATTCCACTCGCAGCACGATAGCCGGCACTTCGTTCTCGCGGTGCAGTTGGCACCAAAGCCTGTCGATGTACTCGGCTTCCGGATCGACGATCCATGGCCGCTCACCACTGACGCGGCTCTCGACCCCGAAGCATTGATGTGGCGCCATCGCGGCACGGTCCAGAACGCGCTTACCATCCGCGTCTCTCGTCCAGACCGGCGAGCGGCCCTGCAGAAGTGATTGCGCGCCCTTGCCGACACGTAGCAACTGCACCAACGCATCCGACCGGCCGCCCAACCCCATGCTTGAATCCTCGTCCCACTCCGCAATGCGGGATGGCCCGAAGATACGGCCCCACTTCCGTAGCAGGCGTGCGACCTCTGGCGGTAGCGCTGCCCCATCCCGAACGATCGCAGTTTCACCCATGGCTCACTCCTTCGTCTTCGCTTTTCTGCATCGCGGCATCGTCAAGTTCGAACGCCGGCTTAAGCCCGTCAGCAGAACACAGCGGGAACGAACGCCCGAACGTCGAACACGCCGCAAGCTCGAATCCCTCAATACGATGCATGCAGAAAAAACACGGGCCTTTCTTCAACACCGCCGATCGCAACCGCTTCGCCGCCGCCACCTCGCAGTTCCGCTCCGGACCTGTGTACTCGTCTGCGTTCACAGAGGTTTCGTCTTTTCGCCGAACGAAAACGTGTCGCCGAAGCTGCTACGACTCTTGCGGCCGCCTGTCCTCATCGCTGCGCGGGAGTCGAACGACAGCATCGCACTTCTCGTCGTCATGCCGCGCTCCAACCGCATCTGAATCGCGGATTCTCCAAGTGCCGGGATGATTTGCCGTATCTGCGATATCGTGCGCATCTCGCCCTCGAATTCGTACATGCGGCCCCTCATTTCAGCCTCGCCGCTTGCTCGGTATTGTGCGCCCATGTCGCGATCAGTAGCGCATCGGCTCGACCGACGTCTTTCTTCCGAATCAGTTCGGGTGCAGCGTTCGGATGCCGATTGATAGCGTACGTCCGCGCGCAGTCCTTGTCCTTCCCAAGCAACTGCATGTTGCGCTTCCACACTGCTGGCGAGACCTGCATGAATGGGATGCCAAGCGCCCCGAGCACGCCGCGCACGACGCCGTAGGACTCGCCGAACCGAAACATCGCCGATACGCCTTGCCCTGGCCTCGCTGCGACTTCCTCAAGAACCGCCAATACGTTTGCGCCAGGGTACGAACTGAAGATGCCACGTAGCGCGGCAGCCAGCGTCACAGCGTCGACATGCATGCCCCCAGCCGACCGTTTCAGCACCGGCATGTCGATGAACTTGCTGAACACCTCATCAGCCAGAACCGCGATAGCGCCAGTCTGCCCCGGATCGACACCCAATGTCACCCGAAGCGTCATGCCGCTCTCCGTCCCTGCAAAACATCCTCAGCGTAGCGGACCTCTCTCGTAAAGTCCTCTTGCGAAATGTCCAAGGCGCCATTGCCGATACGACAGAAGCGCCCAACATACACCTGTGTCACGAATGATCGAGGTCTACGAAAATGGATCTGTAGCCCGCCGAAGTTCAAATCTACGATCCACATGTCTCGCGCAGTCGACGTCAATTCTGCGTATGCAGCCCTGATCTGATGATCGAACAACCTAGCATTTCTAGCCATAGGAAATCTTTCCTTCTGATACGAGTATGGCCTGAGTCCTGAACACGGCCCTCGCGAAGTCCAACTGCACCTGAAGATCGCCTCGACCAATACGGTCAACGATTTCATGGCAGTACGCACAGCCCCACGCGCCGAAGATATCGAAAGACTTCAGCCCCATTCCGCTGATGTCAATTTGCCGCCAATGGCACAAGCACGTCGGCGCGTTGTGGCAACCTTCCAATCGAATCTGACAGAACCGATCTATCGCCTCGCTGCGTAGCTTTGTCTTTCGCGTAGTGCGCTTGCGGGACATCTTTTTCGGCAACGCTGCCACTAGACTGCCCCCTTTGTGCTGCGCGCCCCTTCCTTGTGCTCTTTCCAAAACGGGTCAGGGTCAGGCACCTCGAATCCGTTCTCCGCGCTCTTGCGTTGGATGAATTCGTAGAAGTCGTAGAACCACAACGTAGACATCAAGTCCCGCTTACCGTCCTCGTCAGTCGTCGTCGTGCGGCGCGGACGTTTTTTGATACGCCCCATGACCTCGGTTTCCTTCCAGCCGAAGAACTCTCCGCAGAAGTACTCATGCAAGTCTTCAGGGTCGTTCCCCGTCTGATCCCGCAACTCTCGATATGCGCACCCGTAGAGCGCGCGATTCTGTTTGTCGCTGCGAGGCTTCTGGTAGTGCTTGATTTCGACAACGAAGGTTCGCTTCGTGTCCAACCTCTCGATAGCCGCAATCGCATTGCGTGCCACGTTGAGACGATTGATGTCGCCAGCACGGAGGATGTAGCGCGGCGATGTCATGGCGACCCGCCCGTGAAAAATCCACCGAACCAAAGCAGTGCGCACACGCCGAGTCTGCGGAACGTGTCTTTCACAACGTTGCGAACCTCGGTCACTCCGTGGCTAGCAGCGGCCCCGGTCAGGTTCATCACCACCAGAACGAGAAACGCAATCTGCGGCCAGTGTAAAACTATGCTCGATCCATTGTTCATGGCTTCGCTTCCGGACTCGTCCAGTGGATCGTGAGCGGGTTCGACAACTCAGCGCATGTCAGCATGCCAGTTCGGTACGCGCCCGTATCCAGGTTGATCACGTTTTCACTAACATGCAGTGATTTCACGATGGTATGCCCGATGAAAACCTTGTCGACGCCAGCAACGTGCACAGCTTTCGACCGCCCCCAAATCGCACCGTCGCGGACGTGCTGCGAAACAAGCCGCTCCTTGAATTCGTCCCAACTCTCGTAGCAGCAACAGGCGTGCACGACTCCTACAAGCCCGCAGGGGGCGCCGATGTCGCACTCGATCTCGAAGGCGAACGGCAATTCCTCGAAAGCCTCTGCGATTCGCAACTGTTCTTCCAGCGAGCGCATGACAAACCATGCGCCGCCGTTGCTCGTCAGAAAGTTTGCGCCACTCTGCGTCGTAGCAA
>Ga0247823_10001789_pt1 | contig 17716 bp, 14 predicted proteins | sample 13C_PalmiticAcid_2_FD_192426 | JGI IMG/M metagenome (GOLD analysis project Ga0247823, IMG submission 192426) | Soil microbial communities from agricultural site in Penn Yan, New York, United States - 13C_PalmiticAcid_Day30 | ecosystem: Environmental > Terrestrial > Soil > Agricultural land... | reverse complement strand
CGCGATGCTTTCGCGGCGCGCCGAACTGGCACGCCGCGAAAGCATCGCGGGCACCGGCGCGGTGTCGGGCGAAGAACTGACTTCGGCGCGCGCGGCGCTCGCGTCGGCCTCGGCCGCGCGCGACCTTGCCGCCGCCGGCATCGCCTCGGCCGAAGCGACGCGCGGATCGGCAAGCGGCGACCTCGGCGCTGCCGAAGCCGTCGTGCGCGGCACCACGATCGACACCGCGCCCGATGTCGCCGCCGCAGAGGCGCGGCTCGAAAAGGCACGGCTCGACCTTGCACGCACCATCCTGCGCGCGCCGGTCGACGGCATCGTCACCAACCGGCAGGTCCAGGTCGGCCAGCGGATCGCCGCGGGCGCCCCGATCATGGTGTTGGTCCCCATCAGCACCGCCTATGTCGACGCCAATTTCAAGGAAAGCCAGTTCAAGGATATCCGCATCGGCCAGCCGGTCGAGCTGGTCTCGGACTATTATGGCGGCGACGTCGTCTACACCGGCAAGGTGATCGGTATCGCCGGCGGCACCGGCGCAGCCTTCTCGCTGATCCCCGCGCAGAATGCGACGGGCAATTGGGTGAAGGTCGTCCAGCGCCTGCCGGTGCGCATCGCGCTCGACCCGAAGCAGCTCAAGGAGCATCCGCTGCGCGTCGGGCTGTCGATGGAAGCCACGATCGACACGCGCGGCAACTGAGGCGCGGGAGACGAAAGATGGCCAGCGCCGCCGCCCCCGCTTTATCCGCCAGCGTCCCCGCCGAGCCGCAACCGCTGACCGGCGTGCGGCTGATCGTCGCCGCCTTCGCGCTCGCGCTCGCCAATTTTGTCGTCGTGCTCGACACGACGATCGCCAATGTGTCGGTGCCGCATATCGCGGGCGGGCTCGCGGTGTCGCCGACGCAAGGCACATGGGTGATCACCAGCTATGCGGTCGCCGACGCGATCAGCGTGCCGCTCACCGGCTGGCTCGCGATGCGCTTCGGCACCGTGCGCTGGTTCATGATCTCGATCATCGGCTTCGGCATCTTCTCCTTCCTCTGCGGCGTCTCGCGCACGCTCGATGCGCTGGTGCTGTTCCGCGTGCTGCAGGGGCTCGCCGGCGGCCCGCTGATGCCGCTGTCGCAGATATTGCTGCTCCGCATCTTCCCCAAGGAAAAGGCCGGGATCGGCCTCGCGATCTGGGCGATGACGACGACGACCGCGCCGATCCTCGGCCCGATCCTCGGCGGCACGATCAGCGACAACTGGACCTGGCCGTGGATTTTCTTCATCAACCTGCCCGTCGTCGCGATCTGCGCCTTCGGGGTCTTCACTCTGCTGTCGCCGTTCGAAACCAAACGTGCCAAGGCGCGCATCGACGTCATCGGGCTGATCCTGCTCGTCGTCTCGGTCGGCGCGTTCCAGATCATGCTCGACACCGGACGCGAGCATGACTGGTTCGGATCGGCATGGATCATCGGACTCGCGGTCGTGGCCGCAATCAGCTTCGCGGCCTTCGTGATCTGGGAACTCACCGACGCCAATCCCGTCGTGAACCTGCGCATCTTCCGCTTCCGCGGCTTCACCTTCGCGACGATGGCGATATCCTTGGGCTTCGGCGCCTTCTTTGCGCAGGTCGTGCTGACGCCGCTCTGGCTCCAGCAGGTCGCGGGTTATACCGCGACACAGACGGGCTTCATCGTCGCCTGGCTCGGCGTGTTCGCCGTTCTCCTCTCGCCGGTCGCGGCGGGGCTGATGACGAGGGTCGACGTGCGCATCACCATCTCGGGCGGCATCCTCTGGATGGCGTTCATGTCGATCCTGCGCGCCAGCTGGAATGCCGATGTCGGCTACTGGACGCTCGCCTTGCCGCATATCTTGCAGGGGATCGGCATGCCCTTCTTCTTCGTCGGGCTCACCGCGCTCGCGCTGAGTTCGGTGCCCGCGCAGCACCAGACGTCGGCGGCCGGGTTGATGAGTTTCCTGCGCACACTCTGCGGCGCGATCGGTACCGCGGTCGCGACGACCGCGTGGGACGATGCCAGCCGCACCTCGCGCTCCGAACTCGTCTCGTCGCTCAACAATCCCGACGCGACGATGACCTCGCTCCAGAATGCCGGCTTCACGCTCGAACAGGCGCGCGCCGCGATCGAGCGGCTCGTCGAGGTGCAGGCCTCGACCCTGGGCGTGCTCCACCTGTTCCTCGCGTCGGGCGTCGTGTTCGTGCTTGCGGCTATTTCGGTGTGGTTTGCGCCGCGACCGAAGCAGATTTCGATGGGTGGCGGCGGCCACTGACGCGGATGCTTGGGCTTCGGCGCGGGTCATGCTAGGCGCGCCGCCATGTTGACGATCAATGGCCTCACGGTCCGCCTCGGCGGACGCACGATTCTCGACCGCGCGGGCGCCAGCCTGCCGGGTAAAAGCCGCACGGGCCTCATCGGCCGCAACGGCGCGGGCAAGTCGACGCTGATGAAGGTGATGATCGGCCAGCTCGAAGCCGACGAGGGCGGCATCGAAATGCCGCGCCGGACGCGCGTCGGCTATATCGCACAGGAAGCGCCGAGCGGCACCGCGACGCCGTTCGACACCGTGCTCGCCGCCGATACCGAACGCGCCGAACTGCTCGCCGCGTCGGAGACCGAGCAGGATCCCGACCGGCTCGGCGACATCCACGAGCGGCTGATCGCGATCGACGCCTACACCGCGCCCGCGCGCGCCGCGCGCATCCTCATCGGCCTCGGCTTCGACGAAGAGATGCAGGGCCGCCCGCTCGACAGCTATTCGGGCGGATGGAAGATGCGCGTCGCGCTCGCCGCGCTGCTCTTCTCGAATCCGGACCTGCTGCTGCTCGACGAACCGTCGAACCACCTCGATCTCGAAGCGACGATGTGGCTCGAAAGCTTCCTCAAATCCTATCCGGGCCAGCTCGTCGTGATCAGCCACGAGCGCGACCTGCTCAACAATGTCGTCGACCATATCCTCCACCTCGAAGGCGGAAAGGTCACGCTTTATCCCGGCGGCTATAATGATTTCGAGCGGCAGCGCGCCGAACGGATCGCGCAGCTTGCCGCGGCGAAGGCTGCGCAGGACGCGCAGCGCGCGAAGCTCCAGGATTATGTCGCACGCAACAGCGCGCGCGCCTCGACCGCGAAACAGGCGCAGTCGCGCGCGAAACAGCTCGCGAAGATGCAGCCGATCGCCGCGGTCTCCGAAGATCCCAGCCTCGCCTTCGATTTCCCGAGCCCCGACGAATTGAAGCCGCCGCTGATCACGCTCGACCTCGCGAGCGTCGGCTACACGCCGGGCGCCCCGATCCTGACGCGGCTCAACCTGCGCATCGATCCCGACGACCGCATCGCGCTCCTCGGCCGCAACGGCAACGGCAAGACGACGCTCGCGCGCCTGCTCGCGGCGCAGCTCACGCCGATGGACGGCGCGATGGCGGCGTCGGGCAAGATGCGCGTCGGCTATTTCACCCAATATCAGGTCGAGGAACTCGACGGCAGCGACACGCCATTGGGTCATATGACGCGCGTGATGACGGGCAAGACCCCCGGCGCGGTGCGCGCGCAGCTCGGCCGCTTCGGCTTCACCGGCAACAAGGCGACGACCGAGGTCGGCAAGCTGTCGGGCGGCGAACGCGCGCGGCTCGCGCTCGCGCTGATCACCCGCGACGCGCCGCACCTCCTCATCCTCGACGAACCGACCAACCACCTCGACGTCGACGCGCGCGAAGCGCTCGTGCAGGCGCTCAACGGCTTCGACGGCGCCGTGCTGATCGTCAGCCACGACCGCCATATGCTCGAACTCACCGCCGACCGGCTCGTGCTCGTCGACGACGGCACCGCGCGCGATTTCGACGGCAGCATGGACGATTATGTCGCCTTCATCCTCGGCAAGGGCGCGCCGGCGAAGGAAAAGGCGTCGAAGGCCGATCGCAAGGAAGACCGCAAGGCCGCCGCCGCGGCGCGCGAGGCGGCGGCGAAGATCAGGAAGGACGTCTCGGATGCCGAGGCCGACCTCGCCAAATATCAGGTCATCCTCTCCGCGATCGATCGCGCGATGTTCGACCCGCAGGGCGCCGCGAACGAGTATAAGGGCCTGACGATGAGCGAGCTGTCGCAGCGGCGCGGCAAGATCGTCGCCGCGCAGGAAGCCGCCGAAGCGCGCTGGGTCGCGGCGAGCGAGGCGCTGGAGGCGTTCGAGACCGCGGCCGCCTAGATTATCCGTTCCTATATCGCCACCCCGGACTTGATCCGGGGTCCAGCCAATCGCGGCAGCTTCGTCATCGATCGGCCTGCATTGACTCGATGGCCTCCTTCCATCATAATAGTTTCAATTGAAACTAGTATGGGATTGCGATCATGGCCGACCTCTTCGAAAATCCGCTGGGCCTCGACGGCTTTGAATTCGTCGAATTTTCGGCGCCGGAGAAGGGCATTCTCGAACCCGTGTTCGAGGCGATGGGCTTCACGCTCATCGCGCGCCACCGCTCGAAGGACGTCCAGCTGTGGCGGCAGGGCGGGATCAACCTGATCGCCAATTACGAACCCAAATCGCCCGCGGCCTATTTCGCCGCCGAGCATGGCCCGTCGGCGTGCGGCATGGGCTGGCGCGTCCGCGACGCCGCCAAGGCCTATAGCGAAGCCGTCGAACGCGGCGCCGAGCCGGTCGAGGTCAACCCCGGCCCGATGGAACTCCGCCTCCCCGCGATCCGCGGCATCGGCGGCTCGATCATCTATCTGATCGACCGCTACGGCGACGATCTCAGCATCTACGACATCGATTTCGTTTACGAGGAAGGCGTCGATCGCCACCCCGTCGGCGCGGGGATGCAGCTCATCGATCATCTGACCCACAATGTCTATGGCGGCCGCATGGCGCATTGGGCCGCCTTCTACGAGCGCATCGCGGGCTTCCGCGAGATCCGCTATTTCGACATCAAGGGCGAATATACCGGCCTGACCTCGAAGGCGATGACCGCCCCCGACGGCAAGATCCGCATCCCGCTCAACGAAGAGGGTGCGGGCGGCAAGGGGCAGATCGAGGAATATCTGCGCGCCTATAATGGCGAGGGCATCCAGCATATCGCGTTCAGCTGCGACGATCTCTACGCCGCGTGGGACAAGCTGAAAGCCCTCGGCAACCCCTTCGCGCCGCCGCCGCCCGCGACCTATTACGAGATGCTCGAAGAGCGCCTCCCCGGCCATGGCGAGTCGGTCGAGGGCCTCCAGTCGCGCGGCATCCTGCTCGACGGTTCGACAACCGAAGGCGATCCGCGCCTGCTGCTCCAGATTTTCGGCCAGACCGTGATCGGACCCGTCTTCTTCGAATTCATCCAGCGCAAGAAGGACGAGGGCTTCGGCGAGGGCAACTTCACCGCGCTGTTCAAATCGATGGAAATGGACCAGATTCGCCGCGGCGCGCTGACTGTCGAGGAACCCGCCGAATGACGAGCCCGATCAAATTGGGCGGCGTCCACCACGCCGCCTATCGCTGCAGGGATGCGAAGGAAACGGTCGACTGGTACGAGGCCATGCTCGGCATGACTTACACCACCGCCTTTGCCGAGGATCATGTGCCGTCGACCGGCGAGTACGACCCGTACATGCACGTCTTCCTCGACGCGGGGAACGGCAACATCCTCGCCTTCTTCGAGCTCCCCAACCAGCCCGACATGGGCCGCGACGAGAATACGCCCAAGTGGGTCCAGCATCTCGCGTTCAAGGTCGGCAGCTATGACGAACTCGTCGCCGCGAAAGCGCATCTGACCGCGAACGGCATCGACGTGCTCGGCCCGACGCATCACGGCATCTTCAAATCGATCTATTTCTTCGATCCGAACGGCCACCGCGTCGAACTCGCGTGCGACATCGGCACCGACGAGCAATATGCCGAACTGAAACGCGTCGCGCCGCTGATGCTCGAGGAATGGAGCCAGACCAAGAAGGCGCCGCGCCACGCCGACTGGCTGCACCAGGCGGCGAACGAGTAGGCCTTACTTCCGGTCCAGCCCGATGCTTTCCAAGGTCGCGCCGCTGCACTTGTCGGCTTCCTTGCTCTGGCCGTCGCCCGACAGCGCTCCGATCGCGAGGAAGCCCGCGACCACGGCGACGAGGAACGCGCCGGTGACCCAGATCAGATATTTGTCGATGAATGCCTTGATCGGCGCCCCGAACAGCCGGAACAGGATTCCGACCAGCATGAAGGAAAAGGCCCGGCTGGCGAGGCTCGCCCACAGGAAGGTCCAGAAATTCATGTGGATGAAGCCGGCGGTGATCGTCAGCAGCTTGAACGGGATCGGCGTCGCGCCTTTGATCAATATGATCTCTGCGCCGAATTCGCGCAGGTAACAGGCGGCCGGCGGAAAAGCGTCGGTCAGCCCGAGCACCCCGAGCAGCCACAGCCCGACGCTTTCATAAAGGAAGAAACCGATCCCATAGCCCAGCATCCCACCCGCGACCGACGCGAGCGTGCAGATGATCGCATAGCGCACCGCTTTTTTGGGGTTTGCGAGGCACATCAGGCCCAGGAGGGGATGCGGCGGGATCGGGAAGAAGCTCGCTTCGACGAAGGAGACCAGCGCCAGCCAGAACTCGGCGTGCGGATGCGCGGATTTCTCCATGGTCCAGTTATAAAGATACTGGATCATGGACTTGTTACGCGGTGTGGCGGTCATGCTGGTCCTTCGGTGCGCGAAGTGCGCCGCGACTCTATGCCGTTCGCTTCGAACGAAGTCGAGCCGGTCAGTGGCGGAAGTGACGCATCCCGGTGAAGACCATCGCGAGGCCCGCTTCGTTCGCCGCGGCGATCACCTCGTCGTCGCGGATCGATCCGCCCGGCTGGATCACGCAGGTCGCACCCGCCTCGACCGCGGCGAGCAGACCGTCCGCGAAGGGGAAGAAGGCGTCGCTGGCAACCGCGCTGCCGACGGTGCGCGCTTCGGCCCAGCCATGGCTTTCGGCGGCTTCGCGTGCCTTCACCGCGGCGATACGCGCGCTGTCGCGGCGGTTCATCTGCCCCGCGCCAATGCCCGCGGTCGATCCGCCCTTGGCATAGACGATCGCGTTCGACTTCACATGCTTGGCGATCGTCCACGCGAACAGCGCATCGGCCAGTTCTTCCTCCGTCGGTTCGCGCTCGGTAACCAGCTGAAGTTCGCTGCCAATGCTTACATCGCGCGAGACGCGGGGAAGGCGGCCCGGAGGGCAAATGCGGCCATTGTCGCGGCTCTGCGCGAGCCAGCCGCCGGCGATCGTCTTGAGCATCAGCCCGCCGCGCGCCGGGTCGGGCAGCTCGCCGGTGAGCAGCAGGCGGAGATTCTTCTTCTTCGCGAACACCGCGCGCGCGTCGGCGTCGGCGTCGGGCGCGCACACGACCTCGGTGAAGATGCCGCTGATCGCCTCGGCGGTCGGCCCGTCGAGCGGCCGGTTGACCGCGATGATCCCGCCGAACGCCGAGACATCGTCGCATTTCAGCGCGGCGTCATAGGCTTCGGCGATCGTCGCGGCGGTCGCGACGCCGCACGGATTGGCGTGCTTGACGATGACACAGGTCGGATCGGCCTCGCGGAATTCGGCGACGAGTTCGAGCGCCGCGTCGGCGTCGTTGATATTGTTGTAGCTCAGTTCCTTGCCCTGCACCTGCTCCGCCTGCGCGATCCCGCGCGCCGCGGGCCCCGCAGGCAGGTAGAGCGCCGCCTTCTGGTGCGGGTTCTCGCCATAGCGCAGCTCGGTGGCGAGCTTCGCGGTCAGCGGCAGCGTGTCGGGGAACAGCTTGCCTTGGTCGGCAAAGGCGAACCAGCTCGCGATCATCCCGTCATAGGTCGCGGTATGCGCAAACGCCGTCGCGGCAAGGCGCTTGCGCAAGCCCAGCGTCGTCGCGCCATTGTTGGCATCCATCTCGGCGATGACCGCGGCATAATCCTCGGGCTCGGTGACGATGTTCACGAAGGCGTGGTTCTTTGCCGACGAGCGCACCATCGCGGGGCCGCCGATGTCGATATTCTCGATGATCTCGTCGCGCGCGGCGCCCTTCGCGACGGTCGCGGCGAAGGGATAGAGGTTGACCACGACCAGGTCGATCGCCCCGATGCCATGCTCCTCCATCGAGGCGACATGCGCCGCATCGTCGCGCACCGCGAGGATACCGCCGTGGACCGTCGGGTGGAGCGTCTTGACGCGGCCGTCCATCATCTCGGGAAAGCCGGTGAGGTCCGACACGTCGAGGACATTGTGTCCCGCCTCGCGCAGCGCCTTCGCGGTGCCGCCGGTCGACACCAGCTCGACGCCATGTTTGACGAGCGCAGCGGCAAGCTCGGCGAGCCCCGCCTTGTCGCTGACGGACAGGAGGGCGCGGCGGACGGGAATCAGGTCGGTCATGGGAAGGGCGGCCTTTGAGGATGGGAAAGACGCGGCCCCCCTAGGCGCGCACCGTCCGGATCGCAAGCCTTGCGGGTCCTTTTAGAGCCCCAGCGCCGCCGCGATCCGGTCCCAGCGCACCATTTTGAAGTTCTGCGCCTTGGGCGCGTTGTCGCCGTCCTGCGCAAGGAAGATGCCGTCGGGATAGTCGGGGCCGAAATTGCCCGCGACCGCCTCGATCCCGTCGGTCTCGCTCGTCGCCCCGAATGCCCCCGCGGCGACGGCGAAGCGACCGACATAGTCGACGCCGGGCAGGCGGAAGACCGCATAGGCGTTGTCGCCCTGGCTCGACGCGATCAGGTAACGCTGTCCCTTGTGGTCGATCGTCGCAAGGCCCTCGACGTCGGCGACGAGGCGCTGGTTGTCGACCGGCGCGACGAGGCGCGCGGTCGCGGTGTTGCCGTTCGGGACGAGCTGCCAGATTCCCGCATCTTCCTCACCGACATAGAGCGTGTCGCCGTCGAAGACGCAGCCCTCCGACTGGGTCGGGATCTTGTATTCCCACTGCACGGCAAAACTCGGTGCAGTACCATCGACCGTCAGCGCGCCGACGCGCACCGTGCCGTCCTTGACGATCAGCGCCGCGGTGATCGGCGCGCCCGGCGCACCCTTTTTGAGGCAGAGGCCATAGGCCTCGCCCGTGCCCGCCGCGGCGCGGCCGAGCGCCGTGACCGCCGGCTTGTCGGCGTCGAGGCGGAAGACCGCGAGATGCGCGTTGACGCCATCGTTGCGGTCACTCGCGACGATGATGTTGCCCGCGACGTCGACATTGTTGACGAGGCCCGCCTTGGTGAAGGCGATGTCCCTGCCGGTCAGGTCATAGACGTGCAGCCCCGCCTTCTTGTCGGTCGCGACGATCAGCGCGCGGTTCGGATTGGCGGGATCGACCCAGATCGCCGGATCGTCGGCGGCATCGGCGCGGCCGGTCCCGACGGGTTCGGTTTCGCCGTTCGCGCTGACCTGCGCCGGCGGCAGGCCCGTGATCATGGGCGCGGGGGTCCCCGTGCACCCCGTCAGCGCGGCAGCGAGCGCGGCGGCGCCAATCCGGTTCGAAATGCGGATCATGACGATTTCCTTCATTTGCCCTTGGCGACGCAGCGGCCGCCGTCGGGGCCGACGTTGCCCGAACAGGTGCGCGCAGCGAGCGTCGGTTCGGCGATTTCGCTGAGGCGGTTGCCAGCGGCGGTGCGTTCGAGGTCGAAGCCGTCGTAAAGCTTGCCCGACGCGGTGAACGTCCGGAAGCGGAGCCGTTTCGGCTCGACATCGACGATCTGGTAGAGTTCGGTCGCTTCGGCGATCTTGTCGGGCTGGCTGCCCGCGCGGTCGTTGAGCCGGTACATCTTCGATCCGGTCACCGATACCAGATAGACCGGGCCCTGCACCTTGCCGTCGGCGCGCGCTTTTGCCCCGGCCGCGCGCCCCGCTTCGGCGGTCAGCCGGCTGTAGCAATGGTCATGGCCTTGCAGCACCAGGTCGACCTTGCGCTTTTCGAACACCGGCTTCCACGCCGCCTTGATCTCGGCGGTGTCGTTCGGGCGCGCGCAAGTGAACACCGGCTGGTGGAACAGGACGACGTTCCAGTTCGCCTTCGACGCAGCGAGCACGCTATCGAGCCAGTCGGTCTGCGCCTTCATCGACCCGAGGTCGATCGCCGCGGTGCCGTCGAGGACGATGAAGCGCACCCCCTGATAATCGGTGTAATAGGTCGTCGCCTTCACCGGATCGGTGCCGTTCGCGGGCAGCGCGAATTGCGCCGGCCAATAGGGACCGAGTTTGCGGCTTTCGCTCCCGTCGGGTTTCAGCACATCGACATATTCATGGTTGCCGGTCGCCGGAACCTGCGGGACGATCGCATAATTATAGCCGCCGGCCTGGTTCCACTCGCCCCATTCGTCGTCATGGTCGAGGTCGTCGCGCTGCCCGACGAGGTCGCCCGCGTGAACGACAAGGCGGATGTCGCCATTGGCATGGAACGCCTGCCGGATCACGCGGCTGGCATAGGTCAATATGCCGTTCTGGATGTCGCCGAGATAGAGGAAGCGACAGGGTTTCGCTTCGGCCGCCGCGGTGCGGAACTGATACCATTCGCTCCAGCCCGCGGCGCCCTTCACGCGATAGGTATAGACGGTGTCGGGGGCGAGGCCGGTGAAGCGGACCTGATGATAGAGCGCGGGGCCATAGCTGCTGTCGACCGGCGTCGTCGTGCCGGCAACCAGCCGGGCCTTTTCCTCGAGCGTCGGGCCGTCGACCGACACCGCGATCTGCGCTTCCGCCGCCGCCTGCCCGGTGTCGGTGCGAAAGGCGACCGCCATATCGCGCGCCGGATCGGCGCCGGGCGTCAGGACGATGCGATCGGGAAGATTTTTGGGCGCATAGGGAAGACCGGGCGAGCGCGGGACCGGTGCCGCCTCTTGCGCCGCCAGTGATGCGGCGCTGCCGAGCAACGCAGCCGCGGTCAGCGACAGCCCGAAATGAAAGCTCCGTCTTTTCCGAATCATAGCGTCTCGCTGCCCCCTTTGATCGGCGATGCCGGCTTCGCCACGCCGGAAAATCCGGGTTGCGCGGCGCTGCGCCCGGCCCCGTTCCAGCAAAGGGGCTTGACGTCAATCCCACAATATTTCCGTCACTTAACTGTCATCAAAGCGTCATGACGCTCGCCGCAAACTGTCACACGCCCCCCCTAGAGGCCCGGCAACCAATAAGGGGGTACGACAAAATGATTCGACGTTTCAGCCTGCATAACGCCGCCGCGCTTGCCATCGCCACGGCGCTTGTCGCCGTCCCCGCCGCCGCGCAGGACAGCGCGCCGATCGTCGAAGAAAGCGGCGACGGCACGATCACCTCGGCGCGCGACATCGTCGTCCTCGGCAGCGTCGGCTATCGCAACCGCAGCGAAGACCAGGCCGAACCGGTGATCAGCTACGACAGCGAATTTTTCCAGCGTTTCGAGCCGCTGACCGCGGGCGACGCGCTGAAGCGCGTGCCGTCGGTCACCTTCCTGTCGGACGTCATCGAAAGCGACGGCGCGCGGCTGCGCGGCCTGCCGCCGGGCTATACGCAGATCCTGATCAACGGCGAAAAAGTCCCCGGATCGAACGCCGACCGCAGCTTCTTCCTCGACCGCATCCCCGCCGAGCTGATCGACCGCGTCGAAATCGTCCGCTCGTCGTCGGCACGCCGCACCGGCGACGCGGTCGCGGGCACGCTCAACATCAAGCTGCGCGACGGCTACGAACTCGACGGCGGTTATCTGCGCGCGGGCGGCCTCTATTATGACGACAAGGAACTCGAACCCAGCGTCGGCGGCGTGTTCGGCGGCGCGCTCGGCCCGGGCCGCTTCCTCATCGGCGGCAATTTCCAGGGGCGCCACAACCCCAAAAAGAAATATTCGCTGCGCTACAGCGATTCGCCCGAGAACAACCCGAATTTCGCGACCGACGATTTCGAGAATCGTGAGGACCAGACCGACACCCGCGACGGCAAGGATTATTCGTTCAACGCGACCTATGACATCAAGGGCGACACCACCGACTTCTCGGTGAACGGCTTTTACGTCCACACCGATCGCACAGAGACCGAGCGCAGCTTCGAATATAATCACCCGACGAACATCAACGGTCCGGTCCGCGCGACGCCGCCGGGCAATCTGACCGTCGACAACGCCAATGTCGCGAAGATCAATCAGGATAACTACAGCGTCAACGGCAAGCTCGCGCACCGCTGGTCGCTGGGTGAAACCAGCCTGAAGGTCGGCTACGCCTGGTTCGACGAAGACCGGTTCGAAACCGAATATGAGGTCGAATTCGACCGCGCGCTGCCGCGCTTCACCGGCGACCAGACGCGCACGGGCATCACCGACAAGGAATTTTCGGTGCGGCTGGAACATGAATTCCCGCTGGGCGAAAATACGAAGCTGCTTTTCGGCGGCCTGTGGCAGGACAAGGACCGCTCGACCTCGATCACCGAGGCGCCGCGCGACCGCTACAATCTGACCGCCGCCAATCGGCAGGGCTATGATCAGTTTGCGCGCAACCCGACCGAGTTCGTTCGCACCTTCGGCGCCTTCGTGCCCGCCGTCGGCGGGATCAACACGATCGAGGAAAAGCGTCTCGACGGCTTCGTGCTGGTCGAAGGCGACATGCCCGGCGTGAAGTGGGAGGCCGGCATCCGTTATGAAACGACCGACCTCACCATCGACGACCTGACCCCGCCCGCGACGCGCATCGACAATGATTATGAAAAGCTGCTCCCCTCGGCATCGGTGAAGATCGACGTCGGCGCGCGCGGCCGGGTCACGGCTTCGGTCGCCCGCACCAGCCGGCGCCCCGAATTCAATTTCCTTTCGCCGGCGACGCTCGAGGAAGAGCTCGGCGACAACGACCTGCTCGGCAATCCGCTGCTCGATCCCGAAACGGCGTGGGGCTTCGACCTTGGTTATGAACAGCGCCTCGGCCGCTCGGGCATCGCGGGGATCAATGTCTTCTACCGCAAGGTCGAGGACCTGATCGAGCTGACCAACACGGGGCCGATCGTCGGCCGCCCCGGCGCCTTCACCTACCAGCCGCAGAATATCGGCGACGGCAAGGTGTGGGGCGTCGAGTTCGACCTGTCGACCGACCTTGGTTTCATCGGCCTGCCCGACACCGGCGTGTTCGGCAATGTGTCCTGGCTCGACAGCAAGATCGTCGACGAATTCGGCGAGCGCCGCTTCAACGGCCAGAGCAAATATGTCTACAACTTCGGCGCGATCCAGGACATTCCGTCGATCGGCGCCGCGTTCGGCGCGACCTATCGCAAGCAGGGCGGTGCCTTCGACCGCACCGTCGGCGAGGAGGTTTTCACCAGCTATGGCGCCGATCTCGAAATCTTCGTCGAAAAGCGGTTCGGCAAGAGCTTCACGATCCGCGCGGTGGGCTCGAACCTGCTCAACGGCGCGAAGCGTGAGACGTTCAACAAATTCACGACGATCGACGACCAGAACGACCGCAGCTTCGACGAATATGAACTCGAAAGCGAAAAGGCCGGCCCGGTCTTCCAGCTGATGGCGCGTTACGCCTTCTGACGCGCCGGATTGCGGCGGCGGGCAGTCCCTTGCCCGCCGCCGTCAGCCGATATGCTTGAAGATCCAGCCGATGCTCGCGCCGCCCGCGGGCGCGGTGCCGGTGACGACGATCTGTTCGGTCGGGTGCGGCCGTCCCTCGCCGTCGACCCACAGGCTCGGCTCGATGTCGAGCCCGCCTTCGGACGTGCGGAACTGCCACAGCGGACCGCCGTTGATGCGCAGCAGCGCGCCCAGCTTGTCGGCGGTCAGGCTCGCCGAGATATGCGGACCAAGGTGAAAGCGCAGCGTGAACCCCTTGTCGCCCTTGCGCCGCGTGCGCGGGGCCGGAAGCAGCATATCCTCGCCGCGCAGCTCGCGCCCGTTGGGCGAGAGGATCAGCAGGCGGCGGTGGATCAGGCCATGGCGCCGCGCATAGCCGTCGTGGCTCATCTCGACCCGGCTGCCCTGCGGCGTCTCGCGCCGGTCGAGCTCGACCTCGGTCACGCCCTTGCCGAGCGAGCCGTTGGGCAGGATCGCGGTCGAATTGCTGTCGCCGAGCGTCAGCGTCGAATGTGCCGCGGTCGTGCGCAGCCCGCGCGCAAGGTCGGCGGGGATCGTCGCGCCGGTCAGCGCCGCGCCGCCGCAATTGACGACGATGCGCTCGTCGCCGTCGCTGAGTTCGAAGGCGAGCGTCGAGGCGCAGCCCGCCTCGGTCACGCGGGCGATGGGCGGCGGCGCCGCGTCGGCGAGCAGCACGACCTTGTTCGCGACGAGCCGCTGATACCCCCAGTCGCGCGCCTGCTTGAGCGGGCGCGTGCGGATGCCGCTCGCCGCGACGATCGCCTGGATGGTCTCCGCCGAGGTCGCACCGCTGCCCTGCCAGCTCCCCATCCCGCCGTCGCTGTGGGTGAGGCCGAGCAGCGCGGGCACCGTGCGCGCGAGCACTTCCTGCACGAACGGCGGCACTTCGATACGGCGCATGTCATAGATTTTCGCGAGCATCGACAGCGCCATGATCGCGTCGAGCTGCGCCTGCGGCGAGCGCGAGATATTGCCGCCGTCGGCGTAGAAGCTGGTCTCCAGCACCTTGCGCAAGCCCGCCTCGCCAAAGACCTGCCGCGGTTCGCCGCCGGGCATCAGCAACGACGCGGCGACGATCCCGACCCACGCGACCATCTGGCCGGTGCCGGGGCGCGTCTTGTCGGCGACGCGGTCGAGGTGGCGCGCCGCGCGCGCGAGATGGTTGAGCACCGCCGAGCGATAGACAAGGTCGCTCGACGACAGGATCAGCGGCGCGTGCGCGGCCCAGAACAATATGCGCCACGCGGTGTTGTCGGCCTTCCACGCGGGTTCGCTCACCGTCTCGCCATGCGTGCCGAGCCAGTGGCGAACGACCGCTTCGGCGATCGGGGCGCCGTCGGCGCGCGAGCCGGTCGCGGCGAGGTCGCGCAGCCAGGCGAAGCTGTGCAGATAATCGGCAAAGGCCGGCGCCACCGCGAGCGACGCGAAATCGAGTTCGCCGAGCGGCAGCTTCAACCCGCGGTGGAGGAAATGGCCGGCGCGGATCGCGGTGCCCGCACGCGCGTCACCCGGCACGGGGTCGGTCGGCACACCGAGCAGCTTGAGCGGGAAGCGCCCCTTCAGCCGAAAGGCGTGGAGCGGCGTACGCCAGGTCAGGCGCGTGATCGCGTTGGCGACGCGGTCGCCGAGCGAAAGCCCCTTGTCGGCGGGAAGGCGGATCAGCCGCTTGCCGGGCTCGATCGTGTCGTCGATCGGCGCGGCCTCGTCACCGGAGTCGAGCGGCGGGTCGGCGGGGGCAGCGTTGGGCGGTCTCCCCTTCATCGATCAGGCGCCCCGCAAACGCCGGATATTGTCGGCGTAAGCGTCGGGTCCGCCCTTGAAGGTCGCGGTGCCCGCAACGAGCACGTCGGCGCCCGCGTCGATCGCCAGCGGCGCTGTGCCCGCGTCGATGCCGCCATCGACTTCCAGCCGGATGTCGCGGCCCGATTTCTCGATCATCTTGCGGACCGCCTCGATCTTGCGGAGCTGGCTCGAAATGAAGCTCTGCCCGCCGAAGCCGGGGTTCACGCTCATGATCAGGACCAGGTCGATGTCGTCGATCAGATAGTCGAGCATCTTCGCCGGGGTCGCGGGGTTGAGCGACACGCCCGCCTGCTTGCCGAGCGACTTGATATGCTGGACGGTGCGGTGGATGTGCGGCCCGGCCTCGGGATGCACGGTGATGATATCGGCGCCCGCCTCGGCGAAGGCGTCGAGGAAATGATCGACGGGCGAGATCATCAGATGGACGTCGAAGGGCAAGGTCGAGTGCGGGCGCAGCGCCTTCACCACCATCGGGCCGATCGTCAGATTGGGGACATAATGGCCGTCCATCACGTCGATATGGACCCAGTCGGCGCCCGCGGTCTCGATCGCGCGCACTTCTTCGCCAAGGCGCGCGAAATCGGCGCTGAGGATCGACGGGGCAATACGGACGGGAGCGGTGGCGGCGGTCATAGAGACCGGCCTTAACCATCTAGCGAGTCGGGGGCAAGCGGAGCAGGGCCGCTATCGACAGCTATCCCCAAATAATGTCGTAATGTCGCGCGGACCTATCGCCAGCGCCACCCGCCCTCGGTCTTGGCGCGATAGATCGGCATCGGGGCCAGCCCCGCCAGCACGACCGCGATCGTCATCGCCACCGGCCGGCCCTGCAGCACCGTCGCCAGCCCCGTGATCATCGCAATATGGAGCGCGAGGAAGAACCAGCCCTCCCAAACCATCGGCAGGCCGGTGCCATAGCCGCGGCGCTTGGCGCGAAACCATGGCCCCTTGCGCATGAACAGGTGGAGCATGGTCAGCTTTCCTCTTTCGGCGGCCGCCCGCGCCTCGCGGGAACCGGCGGTTTGACGGCCATGCCGCGCCGCGCCAGCGCCTCGCGCAGCAAGACCTCGATTTCGGCGTTGGCGCTGCGCAAATCGGCCGCCGCCATCCGCTCGATCGCCGCATAGAGCGCGGGATCGAGACGGAGAGCAAAGGCTTTTCTGGACGACGCAGACACCGGACAGCCTCAGTAGAGCGATCCGGCGTTCACCACCGGCTGCGTGTCGCGTTCGCCGCACAGCACGACCATCAGGTTCGACACCATCACCGCCTTGCGCTCGTCGTCGAGGTCGACGACGCCCTTTTCGGACAATTGGGTCAGCGCCATCTCGACCATCGTCACCGCGCCTTCGACCAGCTTCTTGCGCGCCGCAATCACGGCCTCGGCCTGCTGGCGGCGGAGCATCGCGCCGGCGATTTCCTGCGCATAGGCGAGGTGGGTGAGCCCGCATTCGTCGACGGTGATCCCCGCGACGCTCAGCCGCTCGATCAGCGCCTTGCGCAGCTCGACCCCGACTTCGTCATGGTTGCCGCGCAGCGTGACTTCCTGATGCTCGATATCGTCATAGGGATAGCGCGAGCCGATCGAGCGCACCGCGGCCTCGATCTGCGCCATTACGAATTCCTTGTAATCGTCGACGTCGAACAGCGCCTGCGCGGTGTCGGTGACGCGCCACACGACCTGCGCCGCCATCTCGATCGGATTGCCGCGCAGGTCGTTGACCTTGATCTTGTCCGAAATCACGTTGTTCGCGCGCACCGCGATCTTCTTGCGCGTCAGCCAGGGCAGAACCCAGCGCAGCCCCTCTTCGCGGTCGGTGCCCTTGTACGCGCCGAACAGCTGGATCGCGGCGGCTTCGTTCGGGTTGATCAGGTAAAAGCCGCAGAGGATCAGCAGGCCGATCACCGCCGAGGCGACCACGACGATCCATTTCCACGCGACCATATATTCGGCGTTGGCGTTGGTGATCCCCGCCCACGCAGCGGCCCCGAGCAGCAGCAGCCAGATGAACAGCATCAGATAGCCGCTCTGCGTGGCGGCGCGCGTCTCGCGACTGCGGTTCAGCGCCGGTGTCCCTGTCTCGACCATGTTTCCCTCCGAATCACTCGATATAATGATGATATCATATTTATATCGAATTGAGCGGCGGTCAACCGGGATTTCGGCGAACCCGGCTGGTGACGGCTTCGGGGTGGTTTGCGGACATTCGCATTGCTAGAGCGTTCTAACGGTTTTCGGGGAGGTTCGTTTGGTCTCTTTGCTCCTATTAGCGAGCGTCGCTCGCTGCGTAAGTCCAGTTCCTTGCCCGACTGATGAACAGCTGACGGAGGCGGTCCGCTCTTACAATGCCGAAGTCGCCGGCGCAGTGCTTTATGCGACTGAAGATGAAGGGGC
>Ga0247823_10001788_pt1 | contig 17725 bp, 27 predicted proteins | sample 13C_PalmiticAcid_2_FD_192426 | JGI IMG/M metagenome (GOLD analysis project Ga0247823, IMG submission 192426) | Soil microbial communities from agricultural site in Penn Yan, New York, United States - 13C_PalmiticAcid_Day30 | ecosystem: Environmental > Terrestrial > Soil > Agricultural land... | reverse complement strand
ATCCCCCACCTTGACCTCCGCGGAAGGCTTGGCCACATTGCCGTTTATTTTAACGTGTCCGCCCTGGCACAGCTCGCAAGCCACGGTGCGGCGCTTGACCAGCCTGGAAACTTTAAGGAATTTATCGAGACGCATGCAGGGCCTTTCTGTAGATGCGGCGGGGTGAAGTTGCGAAACCAAATTGCAAAAACGAATTGACCGTCTCATAATTTGGGCAAACTTGTTTCAATAAACACAAATCCGCTTTTTATGAGAGGGACCTATGCAGGAATTTTATAACGAAACGTTTTTGAACGCTCAAAAGCAGTTGGATCACGTGGCTCAGTTGATGAACCTGGACACCGGCATTCATGAGCGGCTGCGGTACCCTCGTAAAGCGCTGATTGTTTCGGTGCCTATCCGGCTGGATAACGGCCAGACCCGTGTATACAGCGGTTACCGGGTACAGCACGATCAGTCCCTGGGGCCGACCAAGGGCGGCATTCGCTTTCACCATGAAGTGAACCTGGGTGAAGTGGCCGCGCTGGCCATGTGGATGACCTGGAAATGCGCCCTGTTGAACCTGCCGTATGGCGGCGCCAAGGGCGGGGTTTGCTGCTTCCCGGAGGAAATGAGCGTTGCCGAGATGGAGCGGCTGGCTCGTCGTTACACCACCGAGATTTTGTCCATGATTGGCCCGGAAAAAGACATTCCCGCGCCGGATATGTATACCAATGAGCAAACCATGGCCTGGATTATGGATACCTATAGCAACTTCATCGGCTATGCGGTGCCGGGCGTGGTTACCGGCAAGCCGGTTGCAGTCGGTGGCTCATTGGGTCGCCGCGAGGCAACGGGCCGGGGTGTGGCGCATACGGTAAAAATGGCCCTGGAAAAGCTGAAGTTGGGAACCGATGTGCCGACAGCCGCCGTGCAAGGCTTTGGTAACGTGGGTAGTATTACCGCCAAGTATCTGGATTTACAAGGCGTGAAAGTGGTTGCGGTCTCCGATGTGCAAGGGGGGATCTATAATCCGAACGGCTTGGATATCCCTCGTTTGCTGAGTTATGTGGCGGATCGGGGAACCGTGATTGGTTTTGACGAGTTGGACAGTATGGAAAACAAGGATCTGCTGGAGCTGGATGTGGATATTCTGGTTCCCGCCGCGCTGGCCAACGTGATTACCGAGCATAACGCCGAAAAAATCAAGGCTAAAATTGTTGCGGAAGGCGCTAACGGCCCGGTTACGCCGGAAGCGGACGAAATCCTGCAGAAGAAGGGCGTATTTATTATTCCCGGTATTTTGGCGAATGCCGGTGGGGTTGTTGTGTCTTACTTTGAATGGGTGCAGGACATCCAACACCTCTTTTGGAGCGAAGATCAAGTGAATGAAAAGCTTGGTTACCTGATGGGGCGTGCTTTTGAAGAGGTTTATAACATATCTCAGGCCAAAAAAGTGGATAACCGAACCGCTGCCATGATGCTGGGTGTGGGCCGGGTTGCTTCCGCTAAAATGCTGCGGGGCCTCTATCCATAGTCTAAGTCGAAAAACTTCGGTTTAAGGACGGTTTTACAACCGGTTTCCACCGGCTGCACTTGCTCTCGGCTGAGTGCAAGCGGATTTTGGCTTCATAAGATTTTACATTCAAAAACCGTAACAGTTATGGCCGGTGGAAATGACGCCTTGCTATGATACTTGCAAATTCTGAAAGTAAACTGTAAGTTGCCTAACTTGTAGGCAGTGAACAAGTGTTTCGGGGTTCGTCATTATAGAGAGTTATCATAGAGAGAGGCCCCTGGGTGGTAGAACTGCAGGAAAGCAATAAAGACAGAGAGATAGCCCTGTTGCTGGATATCTCCAAGGCCGGCAATTCAGCCCAGGCGTGTCAGTTGGCGGATGAGTTCGTGGCGCGTCTGTCCGAAGGCCCCGCAGGGGTGTTGGTGGATATCAATGCCGGGGATCTGCTTCTGACGCGAGGCGTCCTGACCAAACTGAAGCAACAGATCCAGCGGGCTGGCGCTACGTTGGGCACGATGTACGCAACGGTGCCCCAAACCCAACAGGCCGCTTTGGATGAAGGCCTGTTCGTGAAAGAAAAGCTGGTGTCCGAATGGACGCCCATTCGGCAGCCTTTGCCGATAAAGTCTGCCAAGCCGAACAAGGCGGCCACACAGCCATCGGCTCCTAAAACGGCAGAAGGGACTGATAGTGCAACGGCAGCCAAACGTGTGGAACTGCCGGACTTTACCCAGCCCCGCAAAGCGGAAGATTTTGAGGCTGTTGCGCCCCAATCTTTGGATATTCCAGAGCTGGCCGAAGCCGAAATTGTTGAAACCACGGCCGCTGAGGGAAGTGATTTTCTCGAAATCGATGAAGAGAGCCTGACGGAGCAGATTCTGGAGGAAGAGCTGGTTCGGGAGGTTGAATATCCCGAAACGGCATTTGATACCTTGTATCTGCGCCAGAATCTCCGTTCCGGTCAAACGGTCCGCTTTAACGGCAACATTGTGATTGTGGGTGACGTGCATGCGGGCAGTGAAATTACCGCTGGGGGAGACATCCTGGTGTGGGGCGAATTGCGTGGCATTGCCCATGCCGGTGCCCAGGGCAACTATAAATCCGAAATCCGCGCCATGAAGATTGAAGCATTGCAGCTACGCATTGCGGATTATATCGCTCGTCGTCCGGACCGCATTTATTACCACAAGGAAGGGGCTGAACAGGGGATTTCGCCGGAAATGGCCCGGGTCGCGGATGGAGAGATCAAAATTTTTAAAACCATGCTGCCCCGAGGCTAGGTTTGGTACAAACCATCGATTTAACAAAATCATTCCATGAATTAGCAACACTGTGAGGAAGCGTACCCTATGACAAAATCGAAAAAAGAAAAAGGACGGGTCATTGTCGTGACTTCCGGAAAGGGAGGGGTTGGTAAAACGACCACCACTGCCAATATCGGCGCTGGCCTCGCGAGAATGGGTTACAAAGTGGTTCTGGTGGACACCGACATTGGCTTGCGTAACCTGGATCTCCTGATGGGGCTGGAAAACCGCATCGTTTATAACATTGTGGACGTGGTGGAAGAACGCTGCAAACTGAACCAGGCCCTGGTGAAGGACAAGCGCATGCCCAACCTCAGCTTGCTTCCCGCTGCCCAAACCCGTGATAAATCCGCTTTGAACGAAGAGCAAATGCGTTCGGTGACGGAGCAGTTGTGTGAAGATTTTGATTATATCCTTGTGGATAGCCCTGCCGGGATTGAGCAAGGCTTCCTGAACGCTACCGCTGGCGCTACCGAAGCTATCGTGGTCTGCACCCCGGAAATGTCGTCCGTGCGTGACGCGGATCGGATTATCGGCCTGTTGGAAGCGAAAGAAGAAATCAATAACTACAAATTGGTGATTAATCGGGTGCGTCCTGGAATGATCAAAACCAATGATATGATGGATGTGGACGATGTGTTGGAAATCCTTTCCATCAAATTGCTGGGCGTGATTCCCGAAGATCAGGAGATCATTGTCAGCACCAACAAAGGGGAACCGATTGTAAACACTGAAAACTCTCTGGCAGGTCAGGCGTATCGCAATATTGCCCGCCGTGTTGCCGGTGAGGATGTCCCGTTCCTGAATCTGGATGTTCCAACATCCTGGCTGGATAAGCTGAAGGGCTTTTTTACCAAAAGCGCCTAATAGCAGGGACTAGCGTGCAATTTAAGTTTGAAGCATAGGAGACCGGATGATGGGTTGGTTACGAAAATTGGTGGACTGGGTAGATCCGCCGCAGGCAACAATAACAATGGACTCTTCGTTAGCGACAGATATGCACACCGCCCGGAATGACGCTAAAAATCGTCTTAAATTGGTGTTGATGCACGATCGCACTCAGCTTTCCCCTGTCCTGTTGGAGCAAATGCGCGACGACATGGTGGAAGTCATTTCCAAATACGTGGAAATCGACAAGCAAGCCCTGGAAGTGAACCTGGAAAGCGAATCAAATACAATCGCCCTGGTCGCAAATATCCCCGTCTTGCGGACGAGAACCGTTTAAGCGAATAATTCTGGTCCAATCAAAGTTTTAAAAAGCCCCAATCACAATTGGGGCTTTTTACTGTGGACTTGTAGTGATATTGATCATGTTCTGCAAACAAAAAGATTCGGTCAATACCGAATCTTTTTGTTTATATAGACTGCCGGGATTCTTAGAATTCCAGGCCAGCTTCACGAGCGGCATCCGCAAGTGCAGCGATACGTCCGTGGTACAAATTACCACCACGATCGAATACCACACTCTTGATACCGGCGGCTTGGGCGCGTTGAGCAACCAATTCGCCAATCTTGCGAGCGGCTTCGACATTGGCTCCAGATTCAGCGCGGAGGTCTTTTTCAACCGTGCTGGCGGATGCCAAAGTAATAGACCGGGTATCATCAATGATTTGAGCGTAAATGTGTTTCCCGCTGCGGTGAACCGCCAGTCTTGGACGCTCACTGGTACCGGCGAGTCTGCGGCGCAGCCGGTAGTGGCGCTTGCGGGTAGTTTCCTTGCGATTGGGTTTGCTGAGCATAATCCTATTACCTGCTGCTTACTTCTTACCTGCTTTACCGGCTTTGCGACGGATGCGCTCGCCAGCATACTTCACACCCTTGCCTTTGTAAGGCTCTGGCGGACGCTTGCTGCGGATCAGGGCGGCAATTTGGCCAACCACTTCTTTATCCAAACCGGAAACTTGCAATTTGGTGTTTGCTTCTACTGCAAAAGAGATGTTCGCAGGCGCTTCGATCTCGACCGGATGACTGTAACCCAAGGCCAACACCAGTTTGTTGCCCTGAACTTGAGCCCGGTAACCAACACCCACGATTTCCAGGTTACGGGTAAAGCCTTGGCTGACACCAAGTACCATGTTGTTCAACAAGGTACGGCTTAATCCGTGCAGAGAACGGGCCAAACGGCTCTCATCCTTGCGGGAAACAGTTAATATATTGCCTTCTTGCGAAATAATGATTTCCGGGCGAAAAGTGCGGCTCAAGGTGCCTTTAGGACCCTTGACCGTAACTTCAGTTCCATTGGAAGTCTCTTTAAGAGTGACTTCAACCTTGTCCGGAATCTGGACGGGGGATTTACCAATTCGTGACATGAGACTTTACCTTCTGTTAAATCTTGCTGGCTACCAGGCTGCGGCTTAATAGATGTAGCAGAGAACTTCACCGCCTACACGCGCCTTGCGGGCTTCACGATCGGACAGCAGCCCTTTGGGCGTACTGACAATCGCCGTACCAGCACCAGCCAAAATGCGAGGCAGGTTGTCTACTTTATAGTATTTACGAAGACCCGGACGGCTTACCCGCGCCAGTTTACGGATCAGTGGGTACCCTTGTGCATCATATTTCAACAAGATGCGCAATGTTTTGTGACTGCCCACTTCGCGAATTTCGTAACTCCTGATATAGCCTTCTTTTTGCAAGACTTTCGCAAGTTCGATTTTCAGCTTGGAGGCGGGTACTTCCACCATGGGAAGGCCGACATTCGAAGCATTTCGAATGCGGGTCAGCATATCAGCGATGGGATCATTGTACATGGTTAGTTTACCCTTGTTCTTACTTCTATGGATGTTACCAGCTTGATTTCAGGACGCCAGGCAATTTACCTTCGTGCGCCAGTTTGCGCAGACACAGCCTGCAAGCGCCAAACTGCCGGTAATAGGCTCTCGGCCTTCCGCAGAGGTTGCAACGGTTGTGAAGCTTCACCTTGGGAAACTTACCGCTGGCTGCTTTGGCGGCTCGCTTCTCCTCTTTAACGATCATAGATGTTTTAGCCAAAATGGAATCTCCTGTTCCTCTTGAATGCTGGATTGCTTACGATGCTTGGGCTTGGGGTGCTCCCGCTTCGGCTTTGGCCTTGCGGAATGGGAAACCAAGTTGCTCAAGTAGAGCGCGCGCTTCCATATCAGTTGTTCCGGAAGTGACGATGGTAATGTTCATACCGCGCATCCGCTGAACTTTATCGTAACTGATTTCAGGGAAAACTAATTGATCCTTCAGGCCTAGGTTGTAATTACCACGACCATCGAAGCCTTTGGGGCTAAGACCGCGGAAGTCACGAATCCGAGGCAGTACGATACCAGTCAGTTTAGCAATGAAATCATACATCCGCTCGCCGCGCAACGTTACTTTTGCGCCAACCGGCATACCTTGGCGAATCTTAAAGCCCGCAATGGACTTTTTGGCGCGGGTAATAACCGGCTTTTGCCCAGTAATAGCCTGCAATTCTTCAACACCCAGGTCGAATAACTTGGCATTTTGCGCGCCATCACCGAGACCGATGTTGACAATCAGCTTCTCCAGCCGAGGAATCTGATATTCATTGTCATAGCCCAGCTCTTTCTTCAGGGCTGGAACCATTTCCTTTTTGTAACGCTCTTTTAATGTCATTGTTTTTGTTTCCTAAATTTTAGTCTCTTAAAAGGCTAGACGTCGAAATGTTCACCGGACTTTTTGGAAGCTCGTACGGCTTTTCCATTTACGATTTCAACTTTTGCCCGGCTTGCTTGATTGTTTTTCGTGTCAAACAACATGACCTTGGAAACATTCAAAGGGGCTTCCATCTCAACGATGCCGCCACGCTGCCCTAACATAGGATTAGGGCGAACCGCCTTCTTAACAATATTCAGGCCTTCAACCAGAACCTTGCCTTTGCTGCGGAATACACGCTTGATGACACCGGTCTTCCCTTTGTCCTTACCGGCAATCACCATAACGGTATCGCCTTTTTTCACATGATAGTGCTGAGGAAGAGCAACACGCTTCTTGGATGATTTTGCTTTCAACATGCTGATGTTCTCCTACAGTACTTCCGGGGCAAGGGATACGATTTTCATATAGTTCTTTTCACGTAGCTCACGTGCTACAGGTCCAAAAACGCGAGTCCCACGAGGATTGCCTTCCTTGTTCACAATGACCGCAGCATTCTCATCAAACCGGATTGTAGAACCATCGGCACGTTTGTTGCTCGCTTTGGTACGCACGATAACCGCACGTACAATATCGGATTTCTTAACGTTGGCGTTCGGCTGAGCCTTTTTGACAACAGCGATAATGGGGTCTCCAATACCGGCATATGTTTTTCCGCCCAGCACTCGGATGCAAAGGAGCTCTAATGCACCGGAGTTGTCTGCAACTTGTAATCTGCTTTCCTGTTGAATCATGGCGTCTTATACCTCTTGAACCCTTTCCAGAACAGCAGCCAAACGCCAGTTCTTGTCCTTGCTGTAAGGACGGCTTTCTACGATTCTGACGAGATCGCCTTCATGACACTCGTTTTGTTCGTCATGAGCCTTGAATTTGACGGTCTTGTTCTGGATTTTTCCGTACTTGGGATGGGGATGTTTTTCGGCCACAGCCACCACAATGGTTTTTTCCATTTTATTGGAAACGACTGTTCCGACTTTTTCCTTCTTGGGCATGGCTACTTCTTTTGTCCTTCTTGGTTCAAGCTTTCTGGGATTTCTCGTTCAGGACGGTCTTCAACTGGGCAATACGATGCCGCAATTGGCGGAGTTCCGCCGTGTTGTCCAGCTGATGCATAGAATGTTTGAAACGAGCACCAAACAAAAGTTTATGGGCTTCTTCAATGTGCGAATTCAACTCATCAGCATTCATTTCACGCATTTCAGTTATTTTCATGAGTCGAACCTCCCACGATGTCTTCTTTGCAAAGGATTTTAGTCCGTACAGGCAATTTTTGAGCGGCAAGCTCTAATGCATGAACGGCCTGTTCACGGTTGGAGTGCTCCATCTCAAACAGCAGCTTTCCGGGCTTTACCACAGCCACCCAGTATTCCGGGTTGCCTTTGCCGGAACCCATCCGGGTTTCTGCAGGCTTCTTGGTAACAGGTTTGTCTGGGAAAATCCGGATCCAGATTTTACCGCCCCGTTTGATGCTTCGGGTCATAGCACGACGCGCTGCTTCAATCTGACGGCTGGTCAACCAACCTGGATCAAGCGTTTGCAGAGCGAAGCTGCCGAACTCAAAGTTCGTGCCCCGTGTTTCGGAGCCTTTCATATTGCCCCGCATCTGTTTGCGATATTTGGTTCGCTTTGGCATTAACATAGTTCAATTACTCCTCAGATGGGGTTGTTTCGGCAGGAGCTGCCGTACTTTGGGTATCTCTGCGTTGCTGCTGGCCTTGTCCGCCACCGCCGCGACCACCACGTCCGCCTTCATTGCGTCCGCGGCCACGACCGCCACCTCCAGGGCCACCTTGGCCACGGCGCCCAGCCCCTTGAATACCTTGGGATTCACGAGCTTGCGCATCTTCCGGACGAGCGCTCTTGGATTTTACGTTAGAGACAGCGCTTTCGCCTGGCATGACTTCACCTTTGAAGATCCAGACTTTGACACCGATGATACCGAATACAGTCAAGGCTTCTGCAACACCGTAATCAATATCGGCACGGAAGGTGTGCAGCGGAATACGCCCTTCTTTTGCCCACTCTGTACGAGCAATCTCGGCGCCACCTAAACGGCCAGCGATCATGATCTTGATTCCCTTGATGCCGGAACGCATGGAGCGCTGAATGGATTGCTTCATAGCACGACGGTATGCCACCCGCTTTTCAAGCTGTTGGGCAATGGATTCGGCAACCAAGGTTGCATCCGCTTCAATGCGGTTGACTTCCATGACATCGATCTGGATATCCTTGCGGCTGGTAATCTTTTGCAAATCCTTACGCAGACTATCCAGTCCTTGACCACCGCGACCGACGACCATACCTGGACGACCGGTGATAATACGTACAATCAATCGCTGTGCTTTGCGATCAATCTCAATACGGCTTACAGCTGCGGCTTTGAGCTTCTTTTTCAAGAAAGTGCGAATTGCGGCGTCTTCCTTGACGTTTTTTGCATAGTCTTTCGATCCGGCAAACCAAACGCTTTCATGATTATGAATAATGCCGAGCCGTAAACTTTTGGGGTTAACCTTCTGTCCCACGGTTGCTTCCTTCTATTTGGCTTCTTTAACTTGCACTGCGATAGTGAGGTGCGAGGTTGGCTTTTCACGACGGTAAATCCGACCTTGGGCACGGGGTTTATACCGACGGTAAGAGGGACCTTCATCAGCAAAAGCGCGGCTGACAATCAACTGGGCCGGATCCTCAACACCGAACTTGACCTGAGCATTGCTCGTTGCTTCGATCAATTTTTTCAGAACCACCCGAGCGGCTTCGTAAGGCATCAGGCGAAGCATATTATAGGCTTCCGTTACACGCTTACCGCGAATGGTATCAACAACTCGACGCAGTTTACGCGGAGACATAATAATGTATTTTTGTTTGGCCTGAGCTTCCAGTGTATTTGTTGACATTGTTCGGAGTCCTATCTTTTGACCGCTTTCTTGTCGCTGCCGGCATGACCGCGAAAGAAACGGGTGGGTGCAAATTCGCCCAGCTTGTGACCAATCATTTGCTCGGTGACGTACACCGGAACATGCTTGGAGCCGTTATGAACGGCAATCGTATGGCCAATCATGTCAGGAATAATCATAGAGCGACGGGACCAGGTTTTGATGACTTTTTTATCACCTGTTTTGTTGAGGTCTTCCACCTTTTCGCTCAGGTGGTCATCAACAAAAGGGCCTTTTTTTAAAGAGCGAGGCATAAGATGTAAAACTCCTATTTCGTGCGTCGTCTGACGATATACTTATTAGAAGCCTTGCGGCGACTCCGGGTTTTGTAACCCAAGGTGGGCTTACCCCAAGGCGTAACCGGGGTCGAACGACCGATAGGTGCTCTGCCTTCACCACCACCGTGAGGGTGATCAACCGGGTTCATAACGGAACCGCGTACCGTCGGACGAATGCCCATATGACGTTTACGGCCGGCTTTACCGATTTTGAGGTTTTTATACTCCGGATTGCTTAAAGTGCCGATGGTGGCGTAACAATCGCTGCGTACCATGCGCATCTCAGAGCTTGGCAGACGCAGAGTTGCAAAATCGCCTTCCTTGGCAACCAACTGAGCTGAACCTCCGGCAGAGCGAACCAACTGTCCGCCACGGCCCGGGATCATTTCAATGTTGTGCACCATGGAACCCAAAGGGATGTTCCTTAAGGGAAGGGCATTGCCAGCTTTGATTTCAGCATTAGCGCCAGACATAATGGTGTCGCCTACCTTGATGCCGTCCGGCTTCAGGATATAGCGCTTTTCGCCATCCGCATAGGTAACCAGAGAAATACGGACATTCCGGTTAGGATCGTACTCAACGGTAGTGATAACGCCTGGGATATCACGCTTATCACGACGGAAATCAATAACACGGTAATGCTTTTTATTACCACCACCCTGATGACGAGTGGTAATCCGCCCGTAATTGTTGCGCCCTGCATGCTTTTTCAGCTTGCGCAGCAAGGGTTTGTAGGGCTGATCCGTGGTAATATCGGCTGTCTCCAGTTTGGACATGCCGCGAACACCGGCGGAGGTTGGTTTGAATTGCTTGACAGCCATAGCGCTTATACTCCTGTGAAGAGTTCAATTGGCTCCCCTTGAATAGAGAAAACAGCTTTTCTCTTTTCTTGGGTTTGGCCAATTCTTTTACCGTAACGTTTTGTGCGGGCGGGCACTGTAATCAATCGAACCGCAGTGACCTTACGACCAGGAAATGCAAGTTCAAAAGCCTTCGCCAGTTGGATTTTGTTGGCTTCCTTGCTGACTTCAAAGACATACTGGTTTAGCGAAGCTAAATTGGTCGTCTTCTCGGTCACAATAGGCCGCTTCAATAAGTTATAAAGTTCAGATTGTTGAGCAGCGTTAGACATAAGCGGCATACCTTTCATTGATTTCCTGTACCGCATCGGCACTGGCAATAACGGCATCAGCATCCAGTAGGTCTTTTACACTCAGGTTATGAGGGAGACGCACTTTGACGCTAGCCAGATTGCGACTTGCTAAAAGGACATGCTGATTTTCAGTTGATTTGTAGTTGGTAAGAATCAGCACTTTTTGAGCGTTCAGGCCAAAATTTTTCATGAGTTGGGCCATTTCTTTCGTTTTGGGACCGCTCAAGAAAGAAAAGTCTTCTACAACTCGAAATTTGCTTTGAGATGCGGAGAGCGATGAACGAAGGGCCAAAACACGAACTTTACGAGGCAGGTTGAACGAATAATCACGTGGTCTTGGCCCAAAGGTGACACCGCCACCTACCCACAGCGGAGAACGAATACTGCCCGCACGCGCGCGGCCCGTACCTTTTTGTTTCCAAGGCTTCTTCCCGCCCCCACGGACTTCACCGCGGGTTTTAGTGCAAGCCGTGCCAGCCCGGCCATTTGCCAGTTCCCGGCGAACCGCTTGATGCAGTACGTGGACATTGGGCTCGATGCCAAACACTTCGGAGGAGACTTCCACCTGGCCAGCATCTTTACCATCTTTGGAGAACTTTTTTAGTAATACTTTATCTTCAGCCATGATGCACTATCTCCTTAATACTTCGGCTGATTCCAGCGCTCAGGTTTGGCCTGGATAGTCAAAAGACCACCTTCAACACCTGGTACTGCGCCTTTGATCAACACCACATTTTTTTCAGGTATTATACGAACCACTTGCAGGTTACGGACGGTAACTTGCTCATTGCCCATCTTGCCGGCCATTTGAAGACCTTTGAAGACGCGGCCTGGTGTGGTACCGGCACCAATGGAGCCAGGCAGACGGTGGGACTTGGAACCGTGACTCATAGGGCCGCGGCCGTGGTGCCAACGCTTCGTGTTACCTTGGAAACCTTTACCGATGGATTTACCGGTTACGTGAACCAGAATGCCTTCGTTCAAAAAGGAACCATCTCCAGCCGGCTGAATCACATCGCCCACTTTAAAGCTTTCAGCTTCATTGGCAGGAATGCGAACTTCTTTTAACTTGCGGAGAAGCGGCACATTGTTTTTTTGCAAGTGCTGCTGTTGAGCTTTGGTTAGATGTTTTGCTTTTGCCGAGATGCAACCGAACTGAATTGCGGTGTAACCGTCATTTTGCTCGGTTTTTACCTGGGTGACCGTTAACGGAAGAAGCTCTACGACCGTTACGGGGACAGCGGACCCGTCTTCTGTAAAGACCTGGGTCATGCCACGTTTTCTACCAATTAATCTTCTTGGGAAACTCACCTTGTTTACCTTTCATTAACTTGAGTAAGTGGTCTGAGTTTGGAACTATTCAGTTGTGTTTTCCACTGGGGGCGAGAGTGTGTCTAACCTGAGGAAGGCTTTAATGTATTACAAGCGTACTTCGATATCAACCCCGGCTGGTAAATCCAACCGGCTTAACTGACTTGCAAAGTCCTGACCGGGATCAATGATGTCGATTAAGCGTTTGTGGGTGCGGATTTCGAAGTGTTCACGAGACTTTTTATTAACGTGAGGCGATCTGAGGACACAGAAAACCTGACGCCGAGTGGGAAGAGGGATAGGTCCAACGACTTTGCCCTGGGCGTTTTTGGCAACGTCTACAATCTTTTGTGCCGATGCGTCAATGAGCCGGCTATCGTAAGATTTCAAACGAATGCGTACCCGGTTTTGTTTGGGGGCTTTTTTCTTTGCCGTTGTAGCCATATTCCTTCTTCCTACTTCTGCGTCATTAACTTGCTTAGCTGATGATGGTGTCTACTACACCGGCGCCTACCGTGCGGCCGCCTTCGCGAATAGCGAAGCGCATCCCTTGCTCGATAGCAACCGGGGTAATCAGTTCTACTTCCATAACGATGTTGTCGCCAGGCATAACCATCTCAACGCCGTCCGGCAATTTGATGGTCCCGGTTACGTCGGTTGTACGAACGTAGAACTGGGGACGGTAGTTGCTGAAGAAAGGAGTGTGGCGACCGCCTTCATCCTTGCTCAGAACGTACACGTTAGCTTTGAATTTGGTGTGAGGTTTGATGGAGCCCGGCTTCGCGAGAACCATACCACGCTCAACAGCGGTTTTATCGATACCACGCAACAGGGCGCCGATGTTATCGCCAGCCAGACCTTCGTCCAGCATTTTGCGGAACATTTCGATACCGGTTACAGTGGTTTTGCGGGTATCGCCGAGACCGATGATCTCAACTTCATCACCCACGTTCACCTTACCACGCTCGATACGGCCGGTAACAACGGTACCACGACCGGTAATGGTGAATACGTCCTCAATGGGCATCAGGAACGGTTGATCCACCGGACGCTCAGGGGTCGGGATGCTCTCATCAACGGCAGTCATCAATTCCTTAATGGACTCAACCCATTTGGCATCGCCTTCCAGGGCTTTCAAAGCGGAACCGCGAATGATTCTGATGTTATCGCCATCAAATTCATACTTGCTCAGCAGTTCGCGAGCTTCCATTTCAACCAGGTCGAGCAATTCAGGATCGTCAACCATGTCGCACTTGTTGAGGAACACAACCAGCTGAGGAACGCCAACCTGACGAGCCAACAGGATGTGCTCGCGGGTTTGCGGCATCGGGCCATCGGTTGCGGCAATAACCAAAATAGCACCGTCCATTTGAGCGGCACCGGTAATCATGTTCTTTACGTAGTCGGCGTGGCCGGGGCAGTCAACGTGAGCGTAGTGACGGTTGTCGGTTTCGTACTCAACGTGAGCGGTAGAAATCGTAATACCACGTGCTTTTTCTTCGGGAGCGGCGTCAATCTCGTCGAATTTTTTCGCTTGAGCCTTGCCTTCAGCAGCCAGAACGGTGGTAATGGCAGCGGTCAACGTGGTTTTACCATGGTCAACGTGGCCGATGGTCCCAATGTTGACGTGAGGTTTATTCCTCTGAAACTTTTCGCGAGCCATGTTTCTGTTGTCTCCTTTACGTGTTCACTGTCTTATTTAAAGAGTTTTATAACCTGCTACCTGGAAGGATGCCCTGTGGTTCCTGGGGATTTTCCGGTTCAGAATGCCCTTTTCCAGCCTGTAGGCTACTTTATATGTAAAAGGACATGTGGTGCTAGCTAACCACAAACAAAAAAAATAGAAAAGCCCATGACGAGATTTGAACTCGTGACCTTCCCCTTACCAAGGGGATGCGCTACCCCTGCGCCACATGGGCATTGACTTGCACTGGTTGGGTCAATTGACTTTCGCAATGCCGGGGAGAACTTTGGAATAATAGGAAATCACAAAGGGATCGTTTCTGTCTAGGGTTTGGGGGAATGAAATGTTGAATTTTTTTTGAGGTGAGAGAGTGAGTCAGTCAGGCCCAGTCATGCGGCGACTTTGGAAGAAAGTGGGTAAAGAACAAAACCGCCCCTTTTGGAGCGGTTTTGGTATGGGTAGGGTTGGATTTGAACCAACGTAGCTTTCGCAACGGTTTTACAGACCGCCCCCTTTAACCCCTCGGGCACCTACCCTTAAGTGAGAGATGGGGAAACATGTAATAGCCGGTGATGGGACTCGAACCCGCAACCTACGGTTTACAAAACCGTTGCTCTGCCATTGAGCTACACCGGCCCGAGTTTTTATCCGCTGGAGTTTTACCTGCGGGATAAAGCGGGGCTATCACAGTTCAAACATCATAAACTTTAAACGCCGTCTGTCAACAATATGTATCAGGGCATGCGTTTGGAGCGTTGTGAACGGTCATTAGAACTTAGTAGAGTCGGTGCTGTTCAGGGCGTTTTGCTTGTCCTTTAGGGATGCAAGCTCCTGCTTGAGTGTTTCAATACTGCTCAGGCAGCTTTGGGCGACGGGATAATAACCGCAACATGCCGGAATGGCGCCGAATGGGGATTCAGGGAAGTCGCGACATAGTGCCGGCCTGTCTTCGTATACCTGGCAATCGCTTTTGCCTTGAAGATAGCGGCAATGATAAAAAATCAGATCCTGCGGGTTGATGTTTCGGGCGATGGCAATTTCTGTGGATGCTTGTACCGCATGGGGTGCATTTTGCTTGGCTTCTTCCAGGGTGGCGTAAGGAATGAACTGGTTAAGAAACGATCGGGCCGTTAAATCGCCATCGGCTGCGTTTGTAAGCAGGTTTTTCCAAGGCGATGCCTGGGCTGCTCCTCTGCAGCACTCGCCGGAGCGGTCGCAGGCATTGGAAGGCCATTGAACGCCCAGCAATTGTTCCCATTCCTGCGGCAAGGCTCAGGCTCCAGTCTTAAAGTGGACATGGTACTCGCCCACAATCTTGTTTTGGGTATTCATGCGGTGCCTTTTATTGAGATAGGCTATCAATTCCGAATGCGACAGGGCATTTTGATCGAGCCAGCCTAGCGTTACCAGAATTTGAACCAGCGCCAAGTCGCGCACATCACCGGAACCATCGGATAATTTGAGGGCCAGTCCTTCACCGGTTCCAACATGGGACACGCACAGCACCCCATCAGCTCCCACTTTTGCCAGCAGGCGGCCTTGACTGGCTTGCATCAGCACCGTATCGACCCTGCCTTTGCCGCCGACTATTTCCGGATAAGTGGTCATGGCATGTTTTAAGGGCTCAAATTCAGGCGAGCTTCCTAAGTGAGCATATAAGAGGGCCATTGATTTTAAGGGGAGATAAAAGACCGGTGCGCCGCAGCCGTCAATGGCCAGCGGAATCGTATCAACATTGCTCCAACGCCGTAATGAAGAGAGGATGTGCTGCTGGAACGGGTGGGCCGGGTCGAGATAGGTGTTCGGATCCAGTCCGGCTTTGCGGCAATAGAACAACATGGCGGCATGCTTGCCGGAACAGTTGTTATGGATGCGACCGGGCGCCGCTCCGGACTTCCCAAGCTGTTCCAGCATCGCCGAATCAGATGGGGCATGGGGACCGCATTGTAGCTGATCTTCCGTATAGCCCCCTTTTTCCAAGATGCGGTGCGCCAGTATGGTATGCCTGATCGAGCCGGTATGGGAAGCGCAGGCAATCGCGAGTTCCTCGATAGTCAGTTCAGTATGAAAGCCTTTTTCAACCAGAGGAAGGGCTTGAAACGGTTTTGCCGAGGAACGAAAAAAAGTGGCGGTTTCCGAGGCTCCCGGTGTACAATACAGAAGGCGTTGATGCCGGTCCGTAACGACCAACCAGCCGAGATGGCGGTTTTCAACCAGGCTTTCCTGTTCCGACAGGCCGGTTTGAGAGGAGGAATCTACCAGGAATCGCGTGCCGGTAACGAGTATTTGTTCATAATCAGGTGATAAAGTCATTTGAAAAATATTTCTGAGCGGATTTCGTAAAGTTTTATTTTAGAATAGAAACACCAGCCCGTGAATGTAGTCATCTATATTTTGGAACGAGGCGAGTAATCGTTAATTTATGGTTAACCAGGTCCAGTATTTTTCGTGAAGACTTCTTATTCACAACCGTTAGCGCCAAATCCGTCTCCGGCCCCGGCCGGTGTGGGCGTCTATTCATCTAAGGAGCATTCCTCCAATCTTTTGCCCTGGATCATGATTTCCATTGGGGCTCATGGCACACTGCTGATTGCAGCGTGGCTGATAGTGGTTATCTTGCAGTTTTTCGGCTGGAATATTCCGCTGTTTTCCTCCAAAGTCAAACCAAGGGAAGATATTGAGTTCGTGCTGGTTGATAACAGCCCGCGTCAAAAGCCTCTGAAGCCCACAACCCGGCGGGCGGAGCATGCCAGCCGCTCCGGCGGTAAAAAGGTGGCCAACCAACCGACCCAGATGCCCCAGCGCGCAGCCGGTCGGCAAGCGCCTCGATCTACACCCAGGCCGGCGCAGCAGCCCCAGCCTCAACCCAGGCCGACCCCACGGCCACCCGCGCAGCAACGACAGCAGGTAGCCCAGCGTCCTGCTCAACAGCCTCAGCCAAGACCTGCCAGACAGCCATCGCCTCCGGCGCCGACACCAACGCCTTCGCGGGCGCCGACACCGCCGGCCCCTAAAGCGCCTACGCCAACTAAAGTTGCGCATGCCGCACCCAGCATGCCGCCTAATCCCATTGCGCCCACCATCCGTACACCGGCTCCACCAAATCCGTCGGTATCCGGTGGCGGCCCGATTGCCAGAACGCCCGGCTCCAGTTCGGGTGGCGGTTCGCCCAGCGGCGGAAGCGGTAGTCCAGGACCGAGTTTCGTTGGCGGAAGTCCTACGCGTGGCGGTAGCGGAAGCCCAGGAATGAGCGGGCGCCCCGGCGGAAGAAGTGGCGGCGGCGGACAAGGTTCCTATAATCAAAGTGGTTCTCCTGGCGGCGGCGGTGGTCGTGCTGGTATCGACGCCATGGAAGAGCCGGATTTCGGGCCTTATATTGCGGAACTGCAACGGCGTATTCGCCGCAACTGGGCTCCGCCGGTTGAGGACAGAAGTAAACGGGTAGTCGCCCTCTTCAATATTTCCCGTGATGGTCGTTTGTTGAGCCTGCGGATTCAGCAGTCTTCCGGCTCCCCGGCTGCCGATCAGGCCGCGTTGGCTGCAGTTCGGGCTTCAGCTCCGTTCCGCCAGTTGCCTCCCAACTATAAGGGCAACGATATCGCGGTTCAGTTTATCTTTGATTATGAAATTTACGGTCACGGCTCGGCAAAAATGCGCTAACGACGCGGATGTTTTGTCGCAAGACTGATGGCTCCCCTGAAGGACGGCAACGTGGTAGCCAAAAAGAAAGCTGGCTTTTGCAAGCCAGCTAATAGGGACACTTGAAGTCACATAGGGATAGGAGTAGAAGTGTATCGCATATATGTATAAAAACGATATTCTTTAAATCGGTGCGAATGTGTTTCGGTTCTTTTACAACTTTTTATGGAAGGTGTGGTTTTTGCCTTTAGGAGCGGGCTCAGACGGGATAGAGGTATTTGTA
>Ga0247823_10001787_pt1 | contig 17726 bp, 10 predicted proteins | sample 13C_PalmiticAcid_2_FD_192426 | JGI IMG/M metagenome (GOLD analysis project Ga0247823, IMG submission 192426) | Soil microbial communities from agricultural site in Penn Yan, New York, United States - 13C_PalmiticAcid_Day30 | ecosystem: Environmental > Terrestrial > Soil > Agricultural land... | reverse complement strand
CCGATGACACCGGTGCCGATCGCATGGCGCGCGTTGGCGCCGGCGCCGGTCGAGATCGCCATCGGTACCACGCCCATGATGAAGGCGAACGAGGTCATCAGGATCGGCCGGAAGCGCAGGTGCGAGGCCGAGATCACCGCTTCGCGCAGCGTCTTGCCCTGCTTGCGCTCCATCACCGCGAACTCGACGATCAGGATCGCGTTCTTCGCCGCCAGCCCGATGATGGTGATCAGGCCGATCTTGAAGAACAGATCGTTGGACAGGCCGCGCAGCAGCGTGAACGCAAGCGCGCCCAGGGCGCCCAGCGGGACCACCAGCAGCACCGCCACCGGGATGGACCAGCTCTCATACAGCGCCGCCAGGCACAGGAATACCACAACCAGCGACAGCACCATCAGCAGGGTGGCGCTGTTGCCGGCCAGGATCTCCTGATAGGACATGCCGCTCCAGTCGTAACCGAAGCCCTGCGGCAACTGGTCGGTGACGATGTTCTCCATCGTGGTCATCGCCTGCCCGGACGAACCGCCCGGCGCCGCGGAACCGTTGATGTTCACCGCCGAATACCCGTTGTAGCGCGACAGCGAAGGAGGCACGGAAGCCCACTGCGACTGCACCACGTTGGACAGCGGGATCATCGCGCGACCGCCGCTGGCGTCGGTCTGCTGGCTGCTCGGCGTGTAGATGCGCGAAAGCGAATCGGCGCCGGTGCGGTAGGCGGCGTCGGCGCGCATGTTCACGCGCTTGATGCGGCCTTCGTAGAAGAAGTCGTTGACGTACACCGGCGCCAGCATCAGCTGGATGCCGTTGTAGATGTCGCTGACCGACAGCCCCATTGCCTGCGCCTGCACGCGGTCCACATGCAGCTGCAGCTGCGGCGCGTTCTCCAGCGTGTTGGGACGCACCGCCATCAAACTCGAGTCCTGCGCCGCCGCGCCCAGCAGCTGGTTGCGGGCGGCCATCAGCGCCTCCTCGCCCAGGCCCGCGCGGTCCTGCAGCCACATGTCGAAGCCGCCGAACTGGCCCAGGCCCTGGATGGTCGGCAGGTTCACCACGAAGATCTGCGCACCCTTGATCCCGTACAGGCGCTGGTTGGCCTGCTGGATGAACTCCGGCACGGTCACGTCGCGGTCGTCCCAGGCCTTGAGCCGGATGAAGGCCATGCCGACGTTCTCGCCGCGGCCGACGAAACTGAAGCCCGCGATCTCCATCACGCCTTCGAACCCGTCCATCTGCTGCAGCGTGCCACGCACCTGGTTGAACACCTGCTTGGTGTTCTGCAGGGTGTTGCCCGGCGGCAACTGCACGATAGCCAGGGCATAGCCCTGGTCTTCCTCGGGCACGAAGCTGCTCGGCAGGCGCGTGAACAGGAAGCCGCACAGCACGGTCAGCAGGGCGAACACCACCATCCAGCGCGGCGCATGCTTGATGGCCGAGCCGATGTGGCCCACGTAGGTCTTCTCGACCTTGCCGTAGTACTTCTCGAAGACGCGGAAGACGATGTTCTTCTTCTCGTGGCTGTCGTGTTCGTGCTGCTTCAGGAAGGTGGCGCAGAGCGCCGGCGTGAAGCCCAGCGCCAGGAAGGCCGAGAAGGCCATCGAGATGGCGATGGTCAGGGCGAACTGCTTGTAGATCTCGCCCGAGGCGCCACCCTGCAGCGCGGACGGGATGAACACCGCCGCCAGCACCACGGTGATCGCGATCACCGCGCCGGTGATCTGGTCCATGGCCTTGATCGTGGCTTCCCGCGGCGGCAGTTTTTCCTCCGCCATGATGCGTTCGACGTTCTCGATCACCACGATGGCGTCGTCCACCACGATGCCGATGGCGAGCACCATCGCGAACATCGTCAGCTGGTTGATCGTGAAGCCGATCAGGCTCAGGCCCCAGAACGTGCCGAGCAGCGCGACCGGGATGACCAGGGTGGGGATGATGGTGGCGCGGAAGTTCTGCAGGAACACCAGCATCACCAGGAACACCAGGATGACGGCTTCGATCAGCGTCTTGACCACTTCCTCGATGGAAATCTTCACGAAGGTGGTGGTGTCGTACGGCGAGAACCAGCTGACGCCCGACGGGAAGCTGGGCTGGAGCTCATCCAGCTTGGCGCGCACGGCCTCGGCCACGTTCAGCGCGTTGGCACCGGGCAGCAGCTGCACCGCGAAGGCACCGACCGGTTTGCCGTTGTACTGCGTGTCGAAGCCATAGCCCTGTGCGCCGAACTCCACGCGCGCGACGTCCTTCAGGCGCACGGTGGAGCCGTCGCTGTTGGCGCGCAGGATGATCTGCTCGAACTGCTCCGGCGAGTTGAAGCGGCCCTCCGCCGACACCGTGGCGGTGAAGGCCTGGCCCTCGGGAGCCGGGTCCGCACCGATGGAGCCCGCGGCGAACTGCACGTTCTGGCCGCGCACGGCGGCCAGGACTTCGGTGGCCGACAGGTTGTAGCCCTGCAGCTTGCCCGGGTCCAGCCACAGGTTCATGGCGTACTCGGAGCCGAAGTGCTGTGTGCTGCCGACGCCGGGCACGCGCGAGATCTGGTCCAGCACGCGCGAGGCGATGATGTCGTTCAGGCGATTGCGGTCGATGCTGGGGTTGTCGGACTGCAGGCCCACCACCATCAGGAAGCCGGCGTTGGCCTTGGCCACCACCACACCCTGGGCCGTGACTTCGCTGGGCAGTCGCGGCGTGGCCAGCGACACCTTGTTCTGCACCTGCACCTGGGCGATGTCCGCGTCGGTGCCGGTTTCGAAGGTCAGCGTGATCGAGGCCTGGCCGGAGGAACTGGAACTCGAACTGAAGTACAGCAGGTTGTCGATGCCGGTCAGCTGCTGCTCGATCACCTGGGTGACCGACCGTTCGGTGGTCTGGGCACTGGCGCCGGGGTAGGTCGCGCTGACCGTTACCTGCGGCGGCGCGATGGAAGGATAGGATTCGACGCCGAGGTTGAGGATCGCGATCACGCCGGCGAGCGAGATCAGGATCGACACGACCCAGGCGAAGATCGGGTGGTTGATGAAGAACTTGGGCATGGGGGAGGGTCCTTCTTACTCGGCCTTGCCTTGCGCCGGGGCGGCCTTGGCCTGCGCAGCCTTGGCGGCAGCGGCCTGCTCGGCGGTGATGCCCTTGGCGGGCGCGCCTTCCTTGACCTTCTGCAGTCCCTCGACGATCACCTGGTCGCCGGCGGCCAGGCCGTCGGTGATGAGCCAGTCATTGCCGACGGCCTGCTGCGTGGTCACGTTCTTGCGCACGACGTTGCCATCCTTGCCGACGATCATCGCGTAAGCGCTGACGGTGTCGCGCTGGATCGCGCTCTGCGGGATCAGGAAGGCGCCCTTCTGTTCGCCCAGCGTGGCACGCAGCGTGACGAAGGTGCCCGGCAGCAGGGTGCGGTCCGGGTTGGGGACGGTGGCGCGCAGGGAGACGCTGCCGGTGGCGGGGTCGACGACGGTGTCGGAGAAGTCCAGCGTACCGGTCTGGTCGATGGCCTGCCCGTTAGGCAGGAGGACCTGCACCGTGCGCTGGCCTTCGGCGGCCAGTTGCACCTGGCCTGCGCCCTGCGCCTGGCGCAATGTCTGCAACTCGCTCGAGCTCATCGAGAAGTTCGCATACAGCGGATCGATCTGGTCGATGGTGGTCAGCAGCGTGGCATCGCCCTGGCCGACCAGGGCGCCCTCGGTGACCTGCTGCTTGCCCGCGCGGCCGGAGATCGGCGCGGTGACGCTGGCGTAGCCCAGGTTGATGCGCGCGGTCTGCACGTTGGCACGGGCCTGCTGCACGGCAGCGGCGGCGCTGCGTTCGGCGGCTTCCGCGTTGTCCAGGTCGGACCTGGAGACGAACTTCTGCGGCGCCAGCTGGCGCGCACGATCAGCGGCCGCCTTCGAATTCGCGTAGGTGGCCTGGGCCGACGCGAGATTGGCCTGCGCGGCGCTCAACGAGGCCTGCAGCGGGGCGGGATCGATCAGGAAGAGGGTCTGGCCTTCCTTCACGTCGCTGCCTTCCTGGTACACGCGCTTCTGCACCACGCCCGCCACGCGGGCGCGGACATCGGAGCTGCGGAACGGCGACAGGCGACCCACCAGCTCGCGCTCCAGCGGCACGTCCTTTGGCGTCGCACTCATCACCACCACTTCGGGTGGGGGCATCTGCTGCTGTTCGGGCTTGCTGCACGCGGCCAGGGCCGCGAACAGGGCGCTGGCCAGTACCAGGGAACGGATGGGGGCGGTCATGGGGAAGCTCCGTTTCTTTTTCTTGATGTCGGGGAAGGGGTAGGCAGGGATCGCAGGCGCCGGCCGGGCACGGCAGGCGTGGGACTTTCGTGGTCTGGCGTGGCGGGAGCGAAGGCGCGCAGGAAGGCATCGATCGCAAACCCGGCCCAACGGCCGCGCGCTTTCGCGCTGGCGCGATGCGGTACGCCGAAATGCTGCCTGTCGAAATCGAGTCCCGTCATCATGCTGAGCAGCAGCTCCGCGGCGTAGTGCGGGTCGTCATGCCTCAGCCTGCCCTGGTCCATCGCGTGCTGCAGCCAGGCGGCAAGGCGCTGCACGAGAGTATCGCAGGCGTCACGGTAGAGCGCCTGCGCTTCCTGGGGAAATTGGTGCGCTTCTGCCATCAGCAGCCGGCGCGTGGCGACCACCGAGGGATCGCACAGGCGCCGCAGGTGTTCTTCGGCGAAAGCCAGCAGCGCCTGGCGCGGGTCTTCGACCGCGGGCGACAGGCGGGCCGTGGCGGGTTCCTGGTGTTCGGCGATCACGCTGCGCAGCAGTTCCTGCTTGCTGCCGAAGTGCGCGTACAGCGTCTGCTTCGAACAGCCCGCGCGTGCGGCCACGGCGTCCATGCTGATGCGGAAGCCCTGCTCGGCCATGAGCTCGCGCACAGCGTCGTGGACACGGCTGCGACGCTGATCGAGCGCGGGAGTGGTGGCGGGTTGCATGCGGGCTAGACTATACCGTCCAGTTTAGAATTACGACAGCCTTGTATTTGTGGCATTTCCGTGCACAAAGAGGCCGCTCGCCCGGTAAAGACCGCGTGACGATCCGGCGCTCCGTCCATGCGGCGGCGCACGGTACGTCTTGCGATGGGCACTGCTCGCACGCGGCGGAGGTCACCGAGCGCGTGCAGCTAATCAATCATCCGCGCGATTGCAAGCCTTGCTTATGACGCCTCGCAGCAAGTTTTGTCATGGCGCCGGGGGATACAATGACCATTCGACTACCAATTGTTGAGCCACTCTCTGCATGAACGCTGTGCGCAGCCCGAAAAAAGCCTCGAAAAAGACGCCCAAACCGGAAGCCATCAAGGCCACCAGATCGGTGACCCCGAAGGCGACGCCCACCAAGAAGGTGGCCGCCCGACCGGTGAAGGCGGCGAAGGCCGCGGTGGAGAAGGGCAAGGCGGCGGCCGACGCGTTCTCCCTGTCGCCGATCTTCGCGGCGATCCGCAAGCGGGTGTCGGGGGCCTCCGCGCAGGCCGAGGCACAGACATTCGCCGAAGCGTTCTACAAGCGCATGGAAGAAGACGAGTATCCGCACCACACGGCGGACGGATGGGCGGCGATCGCCGCCGACACCCTGGCGTTCGCGCGCACCCGCAAGCCCGGCACCGCCAATGTGCGGATCTTCAATGCCATGCTGAAATCGCATGGCTGGGAATCGCCGCATACCGTGCTGCAGATCGTCAACGACGACATGCCGTTCCTGGTGGACTCCGTGAGCATGGCGCTGGCCGAGATGGGGGTGGGCGTACACGTGCTGGGCCATCCGCTGGTGCGCTTCACGCGCGACAAGGCGGGCAAGGTGCAGGCCGTGGGCGAGGGCAAGCCCGAATCGCTGATGCTGCTGGAGATCGATCGCCTGCCACCCGATGAGATGGCGGCCATCGAGAAGCGCATCCGTGCCGTGCTGGAAGAAGTCCGGGCGATCGTCCGCGACTGGAGCGCCATGCGCGAGAAGATGCTGTCGCTCGCCGACGACATGGCCACCCGCCGCATGCCGGTGGATGACGACGGGCGTCGCGAAGCGCAGGAGTTCATGCGCTGGGCCGCCGCCGACCATTTCACCTTCTTCGGCTATCGCGAATACCGGGTCGAGAAGGGCACCGGCATCCTGGCGGCCGTCGAGGACAGCGGCCTGGGCCTGCTGCGCGAAGGCGATACCACGCCGCCGCGCAACATCAAGACGCTGGCCGCGCACTACCTGCCGCAGGGCGGTTCGGTGGATGCGCTGATCCTCACCAAGACCAATCGCCGGTCCACCGTGCACCGCCCGGGCAACATGGATTACATCGGCGTGCTCGAGTTCGATGCGAAGGGAAACCCCATCGCCGAGCAGCGCTTCATCGGCCTGTACACGTCCAGCGCCTACAACCGCCGTCCGTGGGAAATCCCGCTGGTGCGCGAGCGCCACGAATACGTGATGCAGAAGTCCGGCCTGTCGCCCAGCGGCCACAGCGGCAAGGCGCTGCGCCACATCCTGGAGACGCTGCCACGCGAGGAACTGTTCCAGTCCAGCGACGAAGAGCTCTACCGCACGGCGATGGGCATCCTGGGCCTGCAGGAGCGCGTGCGCAGCAAGCTGTTCCTGCGCCGCGACCGTTATGGCCGCTTCTATTCGGCCTTGGTCTACATCCCCCGCGAGCGCTTCAACACGGATGTGCGCCTGCGCATCGAATCGCTGCTGAAGGACGCCATGCGGGGCGAGTACGTCGACAGCAGCGTGCTGCTCGGCGAGTCGCCGCTGGCGCAGCTGCACATCACCATTCGCCCGAAGGCGGGCGAGCAGGTCGAAGTCGATACCTCCGCGCTGGAAGGCGACATCGCCCACCTGCTGCGCAACTGGCAGGACGACCTGCGTGAAACCCTGATCACGCGCCACGGCGAGTCGAAGGGCCTGTTGCTGGCGGGCGGCTATGGCCGTGCGCTGCCGGCGGGCTACATCGAAGTGGTGTCGCCGGAAGGTGCCGCGCGCGACGTGGAGCATCTCGCTGCACTCACCGGTCCGGACGACCTGCGCCTGAGCCTGCACGAGTCGCGCCGCAAGCGCCCAGGACAGGGTCGCCTGCGCCTGAACCTGTATCGCCAGGAAACCGACATCCCGTTGTCCGATGCGCTGCCGCTGATGGAGAACATGGGACTGCGCGTGATCTCCGAGCATCCGTTCCGTCTGGAGACGGGACAGGGCGCGCGTTACATCCAGGAATTCGAGGTGGAACCGCTCAGCGGCGAGTTCGACATCGCGCGCCTGGCCTCCACCTTCGAGGAGGCCTTCGCCCGGGTGTGGCGCGGCGATGCGGAGAACGACGGCTTCAACAGGCTGGTGCTGGGCGCCGGCCTGGCCTGGCGCCAGGTCGCCCTGCTGCGCGGCTACTGCAAGTACCTGTTGCAGACTGGTGTGCCGTTCTCGCAGAGCTACGTCGAGGAAACCCTCAACCGCTATCCGCTGCTTGCGCGCCTGCTGGTGGAACTGTTCGAGGCACGCTTCGATCCCGCCACCGGCAGCGAGAGCAAGGCGCAGATCAAGGAGGGCCAGGACCGTTTCGCTGCCGAACTCAAGGCGTTGGCCGGCAATGACGACGCCGCGCAGAAGATCCTGACCATGCTGGTCGACGCGCGCGGTGGCAAGCGCGACCTGCAGGTCGAGACTGCGCACCGGGCACTGATCAAGCTGATGGACCGCGTGTCCAGCCTGGACGAGGACCGGATCCTGCGCGGTTTCATGGGCGCTATCGAAGCCACGCTGCGCACCAGCTTCTACCAGCGCGGCAAGGACGGGCAGCCGGCACACACCATCAGCTTCAAGTTCGACTCCGCCAAGGTGCCGGACCTGCCCAAGCCGCGTCCCTATCGCGAGATCTTCGTGTACGGCCCACGCGTGGAAGGCGTGCACCTGCGCTTCGGCCCCGTGGCGCGTGGCGGCCTGCGCTGGTCGGACCGCCGCGAGGACTTCCGCACCGAGGTGCTGGGCCTGGTGAAGGCGCAGATGGTCAAGAACACCGTCATCGTGCCGGTCGGCGCGAAGGGCGGCTTCTTCGTCAAGCGTCCGCCCGCCGGCGGCGACCGTGACGCCGTGCTGGCCGAAGGCATCGCCTGCTACAAGCTCTTCATCCAGGGCCTGCTGGACATCACCGACAACATCGTCGGCAACAGGATCGTGCCGCCGGTGGACGTGGTGCGCCACGACCAGGACGACCCGTACCTGGTGGTCGCCGCCGACAAGGGCACGGCCACGTTCTCCGACATCGCCAACGGCCTGGCCATCGCGCACGGTTTCTGGATGGGCGATGCGTTCGCGTCCGGCGGCTCGGTGGGCTACGACCACAAGGGCATGGGCATCACCGCGCGCGGCGCGTGGGAGTCGGTCAAGCGCCATTTCCGCGCGATGAATCGCGACAGCCAGACCGAAGATTTCACCTGCGTCGGCATCGGCGACATGTCGGGCGATGTGTTTGGCAACGGCATGCTGCTGTCGGAACACATCCGCCTGCTGGCCGCATTCGATCATCGCCACATCTTCCTGGACCCGAACCCCGATGCGGCGAAGTCGTTCAAGGAACGCGACCGCATGTTCAAGGTGCCGCGCTCCAGCTGGGCCGACTACGATGCCAAGCTGATTTCCAAGGGCGGCGGCATCCATCCGCGCAGTGCGAAGTCGATCGACATCACGCCCGAGGTGCGCGCCGCGCTCGGCATCGCCGACGGCGTGAAGTCGATGACGCCCAACGAGCTGATGAGCGCCATCCTGAAGTCGCCGGTGGACCTGCTGTGGAACGGCGGCATCGGCACCTACGTCAAGGCCGCCAGCGAGACCCACGCTGATGTGGGCGACCGTGCGAACAACGGGTTGCGCGTCGATGGCCGCGACCTGCGCTGCAAGGTGGTGGGCGAGGGCGGCAACCTGGGCCTGACCCAGCTGGGCCGCATCGAGGCCGCGCAGCATGGTGTGCTGCTCAACACCGACTTCATCGACAACTCGGCCGGCGTGGACACTTCGGACCACGAGGTGAACATCAAGATCCTGCTCAACGGCGTGGTGCAGGCCAAGAAGCTGGGCATGGATGCGCGCAACAAGCTGCTGGCCGACATGACCGGCGAAGTGGCCGAGCTGGTGCTGTGGGACAACTACCGCCAGAACCAGGCGATCAGCCTGATGGAGCGCATGAGCGTCTCGCGCCTGGGCTCCAAACAGCACTTCATCCAGACGCTGGAATCGCAGGGTCTGCTGGACCGGCAGATCGAATTCCTGCCATCCGACGCCGAACTGGCCGAGCGCAAGGCGCGTGGCCAGGGCCTGACGCGTCCGGAACTGTCGGTGCTGTTGTCGTATTCCAAGCTGGTGGCGTTCCAGCAGTTGCTGGAATCCGACATCCCCGAGGATCCTTACCTGTCGAAGGAGCTGCAGCGCTACTTCCCGCAGCCGCTGCAGAAGAAGTACGCCTCGGAGATGGAGAAGCACCGCCTGAAGCGCGAGATCATCGCCACGGCGGTCACCAACACCACCATCAACCGGATGGGGGCCACCTTCCTGCTGCGCATGCAGGAAGACACGGGCCGCTCGCCGGCGGAAGTCGCCAAGGCCTTCACCATCACCCGCGAGACGCTGGACGCGCGGGCGCTGTGGAACCAGATCGACGCGCTGGACGGCAAGGTGCCGGAATCGGTGCAGATCGACGCGCTGCAGGTCATCTGGCAGGTGCAGCGCAACTTCACCCGCTGGCTGCTGACCCGCCAGGGACCGATCCCGGCCATCGCCACCGCGGTGGAGCGTTATCACGACGGCTTCAACGAGATCCGTGCGGCCGACGGCGTGCTGCCGGACTCGCTGCGCCCGGCGTACAACGCCAGCCTGCAGGAATGGAAGGACAAGGGTCTGCCGCCTGCGCTGGCCGGCCAGATCGCGGCGCTGCCGTACCTGGAGCCCTCCTGCGACATCATCGAACTGGCCCGGGCGCGCAAGCTCAAGCCGGTCGAGGTGTCGAAGGCGCACTACCGCCTGGGCGAGGCGCTGCACCTGCCGTGGCTGCAGGACCAGATCGAAGCGTTGAAGGTTGATGGCCGCTGGCATGCCGTCGCGCGCGGTGTGCTGCGTGATGAACTGGCGGCGCACCAGCGCACGCTGACCAACCAGCTGCTGTCGCTGCCGGGCGGCAACGCCGACGCCAAGGTCAAGGCCTGGCTGGGCCGCGACGACGCCGGGCTGCGCTTCACGCTGAACATGCTCAACGAGCTGGCCGCGCAGAAGACGCTCGACTACCCCACCGCATCGGTGGCGGTGCAGCGGCTGGGGCAGCTGGCGTCCCAGGGCTGATTGCACGTCATGTGAGTGGAACGAGGCGGCCTTCGGGCCGCCTTTTTTGTGGCCGCCTTCCATGGCAGCCACCCGGTGAGCCAACGCTGCGCGTTGTCGAAAAACGCTCCCGGCGTTTTTTTCTGTACGCTGTGCAGGCCACGATGGAGCCACGGATGTCCACACCCCGCATCGCCTTCCTCGCCAGTCCCACGCCTGAGGCACAGGAAGCGCTGGCGACACTGCAGCGCGAACACGGTGCGCATGTGCCCGACCAGGCGGACGTGCTGTGTGCGCTGGGCGGCGATGGGTTCATGCTGCAGACGCTGCATCGGCACGGCGCGCTCGGCAAGCCGGTGTTCGGCATGAAGCTGGGCACCGTGGGTTTCCTTATGAACCACTATCGCTCGGACGGCCTGTTCGACCGGATTGCCGCGGCGGAACCGGCCAAACTGCGGCCGCTGGAAATGCAGGCACTGACCGAGTCCGGCACGTCCACCTCATCCCTGGCCTACAACGAAGTGTCGCTGCTGCGCCAGACACGGCAGGCGGCGCACATCCAGATCGACCTCAACGGCGAAACCCGCCTGGACGAGCTGATCTGCGATGGCGTGCTGACCGCGACGCCGGCGGGCAGCACCGCCTACAACTTCTCCGCGCACGGGCCGATCCTGCCGCTGGGTTCGCACACCATTGCGCTGACGCCGATCGCGCCGTTCCGTCCGCGCCGCTGGCGTGGCGCCATCCTCAAGGCCGATACCGAGATCCGGTTCCGCGTGCTCGACCCGTACAAGCGCCCGGTCAGTGCCACTGCCGATTCGCACGAGGTGCGGGACGTGGTGGAGGTGACCATCCGCGAGTCGCGTGACCGCACGGTCACCCTGCTGTTCGACCGCGAACACAATCTCGAGGAACGCATCCTCAGCGAGCAGTTCATGACCTGAGGATTGTCCCGGCGGACATCGTGGTTTCGCCGCATTGCGGCTTGCCGGGTCATCCCACGCATGGTATCCAGCGCCCCATAGCGATTCGGTTCGCATCCGCCCGGGGAGGGGTCACGATGCAGTTGAAGTGCGCGTTGGCGCTGTGCGCCATGCTTGCCGCGACCGACGTGGCGGCCTGCAATCTGTCCACCGGCACCACCGCGTTCGCGGCCGGCGGTGCGTCGTCGGCGCTGGTCGAAGACGGCACCCTGAAGCCGCCCTTGCTGGAGGTGGTCAGCCTGACGCGAGGCGTGGACGGACACGCCTCGTGCGATGCCAGTGGCCTGCTGACGCTGGGCGTGGAATGGCCTCGCGGCACGGATTACAAGCTGCGTGAACTGGGGTTCGAGTTCCGCGTGCTCGGTGAGGACGCCCTTGCGATCTTTCCCCGCGAGCCGGTGGCGGGGCGCGTTGAGGGCCGTCGCAGCGAGTTCGTGTTCCTCTGGCGCGATGGACCGCCTTCGGAACAGTCGCCGATCGACCTGTTGGTCGAAGTACGCGCCATCACGCCCGACAATCGCAGGGGGCCGCCGGCACAGGTGCGTATCGCCGCTGCACCGGGGGGATAGGGGCACGGCGTCTCGCGTCATGCGCCACAGATCGCCGATACTGTGCGCATGGCCGACAACACCCCCCGTTTGCTGACCGTCGCGGTCACGTCGCGCGCCCTGTTCGATCTGGAGGAAAGCCACGCGCTGTACGAGCGCGAGGGCGTACAGGCCTATTCCGACTACCAGCGCACGCACGAAGACGATGTGCTGGCGCCGGGCATCGCCTATCCCGTCGTGCGCAAGCTGCTGGCACTCAACGTAGGGGCGCCTCCGGAAGCGCCGCGCGTCGAAGTGATCCTGCTCTCGCGCAACTCGGCCGATACCGGCCTGCGCATCTTCAACTCCATCCAGCACTACGGCCTGGGGATCGTGCGTGCCACGTTCACGGCCGGCGAGCCCACCTGGCCCTACGTCAAGCCGTTCGGCACCGACCTGTTCCTGTCGGCCAACCCGGAATCGGTGCGGCGCTCACTGGAGCACGGCATCGCGGCGGCGACCATCCTGCCGGCAGGCGCACCGCAGCAGCGCCACGAACACCAGCTGCGCATCGCGTTCGATGGCGACGCGGTCATCTTCGGCGACGAGAGCGAGCGCATTTCCCGTGAACAGGGCGTGGAGGCATTCGGCCGGCACGAGCAACAGCGTGCACGCGAGCCCTTGTCCGGTGGTCCGTTCCGCAACTTCCTGTCGGCATTGCACCAGCTGCAGCAGGTATTCCCGCCCGATGAGCGTTCGCCTATCCGCACCGCACTGGTCACCGCGCGTTCCGCGCCGGCGCACGAGCGGGTGATCCGTACGCTGCGCGAGTGGGGCGTGCGCCTGGACGAGGCGCTCTTCCTCGGCGGCCGCCACAAGGGGCCGTTCCTGGAAGCCTTCGGCGCCGACATCTTCTTCGACGATTCGCAACACAACATCGACAGCGCGCGCCACCATGTGGCCGCGGGTCATGTTCCGCACGGGGTGGCGAACCCGTAGGGCGGGCCTTCGCTCGCCCTAAAGCGGCAGGCGGATGTCGGTCAGCTGCCAGCGCAGGCCCTGGCGCGTGAAGACGAACACCACCGGGTCGCCCTCATCGTCGTGCACGGTGGCAGTGAAACGGGACAACGACTCGTAGCGGTGGCTGGCCTGCCTGAGTGGATCTGCCGGCGTCGGCGGGGCGTAGGTGTCGCCGCCCACGGTGTCGCCGACGGCGCGTTTCCATGTGGCGCGGCCTTCCAGGATCGCGGCGATCCCCATCGGCGTGACCATCGTATCCACCCCGCGCCCCAGCACGCTGTTGGCGATCGAAAGCGCCGCGGCACCGAACAGGTTGCCGCTGAGCTCCGGTCCGGCGCGCCGTGCGAGCGAGTCCTCCACCTGCGCGCGCAGGTTCACGCGCAACGAAGCGAAATCGACATGCTTCTGCAGCTTGCCGGTGTCCTGCTCCGCCAGCGCCGTACGGATGCCATGGATGGCCAGGTAGGGCCCGGCGGCCACATAGCCCACCAACCCCAGCAGGAGGGCGACCACCACTCCGATCACGAGCCACTTCTTCATCGGCAAACCTCCGGGTCAGAACTCCAGGTCCAGCGCAGCGCACAGGTAGTCGACGAACGGGCCAAGCGCCTTGAGATCGGCCGCCACGGTCTGGCGCAGCTTCGGACCGGTCATGGTGGCGTCGTCCAGCGAGCGCCAGAACACGAAATTGCGGTGCTTCAGGTCTTCGATGAACTCGAAGTCGGCGGGAAACCCGCGCGGAGGGCGTACCAGCTTCTCGCTCTCTTCGAACTCGAAGCGCCGCCGGAAAGGCGCATCGTGCGCCGCCTTCTTCCAACTGCCCGGGTTGTCCAGGATGAACTGCCGCACCCGCCGCTGCGTGTCCGGCTCGGGATGCCAGAGTCCGGCACCGACGAAACATTCGCCAGGCTGCAGGTGAAGGTAGAACGAGGGCGCGGGCACCTGTTTGTGGCGCTCGTGGAACAGGCGTGCACCCTGCCAGGACTTGTACGGGGATTTGTCGTTGGAAAAGCGTGCGTCACGGTAGATGCGGAACAGCGACCCGCCTACCGTCTTCGGTTCGGAGCGGAAGTGCAGGCTCACTGCCGCCAGGTCGGGCTGCAGGTCCGTCAGGAGCCGGAGGAATGGCTGCCGGACGTGATCCTCGTACTGCGCCTTGTGGTCGTTGAACCAGGTCTTGTCGTTGTGACGGGCCAGCCCGCGCAGGAACTTGAAGCTGGCATCGGAGAAGTAGGTGGCCATGGCCGCCATTCTAGACAAGCCGGCGTCATCCGGCCGACAAGGCTGCCCTCGATGTCGCCCGGCGTACTAGAGGCCGGCCTGCAGGTCCTGGCGCCATTGCTGGATCCTGTCCAGCAGCGCGAGCCGATCCGCATCGGCGGCGTGCGTCATCCGCAGTTCCGCAAGTTCGGCGTCGAAGCTGGCGAAGCTGTATTCGGACATCCCGCTGTCGATCGCGAGGCGCTGCCGGCGATAGTCGTCCCAACGCTGGCGCTCGGCGGGAGACAGCGAGCCGGGCCAGTTGCGCGCGCGATAGCGGAACAGCAATTCGGGCAGGCGGGCATCGCGGAAGCCGAAATCGCGTTGGCCCAGCAGCGCAGGCGGCGTGGTCCGTACCTCGGTGAACCGGCGTTTGTCCGCGTCCGCCAGGAAAGCATCGTAAAGCGAGGCATCCACGTCGCCGGGAGTGAACTGCCGCTCGCCGGCAAACACCTGCCGCACCTTCTCCGCAAGCGCCGGGCCGGCCTCGCGCAGGACTTCCGCATGGCGCTCGCAGCGCACGGGATCGATGCCGAGCCGGTCCATGTCGGCGGGGCGCAGATGCGACCAGGCGACCAGCGCCGGTGCACGGTTCAGATGGACTTCCTTCAGCGGGATCCGCTGCTCGCCTTCCGGCAGATCGGCGGCCGGGGTGTAGAGACGGTCGGCGATCTCGTCGGGCGCCAAGGCCAGCAGCGCGGCCGGATCGCTTTCCAGGTCGAACACCACCACGCGATTGTCGATGCGCGGATGCCGCGCCAACGGCAGTACCGGCGCCGCACAGAGGCGGCTGGCGGGATAGCGCTGCGAGACATGCAGTACCGGTTGCATGGCCGTCACATCCAGCAGGCGCGCGGCGAAGCGCTTGTCGCGCAGTTGCAGTGCGTAGTCCCACAGGCGGGGTTGGGCCTGCCGCATCAGCCGGGCCAGGCCGATGGTGGCGTACACATCCGACAGAGCCTCGTGCGCATCGCCTTCGCGGACGCGGTTGGCCTGCGCCAGGTGTTCCAGCTTGAAGGACGTGGCACCGTCGTCCCGCTTCGGCCACACGATGCCGTCCGGCCGCAGCGCATGCATCAGCCGCATCACGTCCAGCAGGTCCCAGCGCGAGTTTCCGCCACGCCACTCGCGCTCGTAGGGCTCATGGAAATTGCGGAACAGGCCGTGACGCACGAACTCGTCATCGAAGCGCAGGCTGTTGTAGCCCAGCGTGCAGGTTTCCGGCCGCCCCATCTCGTCGGCAATGCGGGCGAAGGCTTCGGCTTCGTTGACGCCGTCGCGCAATGCCTGCTGCGGCGTGATGCCGGTGATCAGCGTGGCGATGGGCGAGGGCAGCAGGTCATCCGCTGGCTGTACGAAGAAGCTGACCGGCTCCTCCATCAGTTCCAGCGCGGGCGTGGTACGCACGGCCGCGACCTGCGCGATCCGGCTGCGGCGCGGATCCGCGCCGAAGGTCTCGAGGTCGTAGAACAGGAAGCTGGCGCTCACCCTGCCATTTCCTCCAGCACCGGCAAGCGCGCGAGCACATCGGCATCGACCGCTGCCCAGTCGATTCCGTCGAGGGCACCGCGCCCGGCGGTATGCCGTACCAGCAGGTCGCGCTGCACGTGGCTGCGATGCTGCGCCACCGAGTACGGGATGCGCATGAAACTGACCATCGTGTAGTGCGGCACGAAGCGGTGCGGATGGCGCTCCTGCAGCGCGCGCTCCAGTTCCCGCTGCAGCAGGAAGCCGCTGTCGTCCACCTTGTCGCGCATCTCCACGTAGTTCTCCAGCGCCATTTCCTGGATCGCCAGTGCATTGGGCTTGCGCTCGGCTTCGAAGGCGGCGAAAGCCTCCGCGAGGTCTTGCGTGGATTGCAGGTGGTGGGCGAGGGCGACGCAATCCTCGAACGCACAGTTCATGCCCTGGCCGTGGAACGGCACCATCGCGTGGGCGGCGTCGCCCAGCAGCACGGCCTGGCCCTGAAGGTGCCAGCGTTCGAGATACAGCGTGGCGAGCAGGCCGGTGGGGTTGGCGTCCCAGTCCTGCTCCAGTCGCGGGATCAGCGGCACCGCATCGGCGAAATCGCGCAGGAACAGCGCCTTCGCATCCGCGCCGCTGCGCACGCTGTCGAAGCCCGGATCACCTTCGTTGGGCAGGAACAGCGTCACCGTGAACGTGCGCTCGTCGTTGGGCAACGCGATGCACATGTAGTGGCCGCGCGGCCAGATGTGCAGGGCGTTCGGTTCCATGATGAAGCTGCCGTCGGCGGCAGGGGGAATCTCGAGCTCCTTGTAGGAGTGGTCGAGGAACTCGGTACGTTCACCGAGATCCTCTCGTTGTTGCATGGCGCCACGCAAGGACGAGCCGGCACCGTCGGCGCCGATCAGGGCGGTGAACCCGACAGGGTGGACGCCGCCATCCTGCTCGTCGACGAAGCGGGCGATGTGCGCGTCGAAATCCACGGATTCCAACCGGCGGTTGAACTGGATGACGGCGCCTGCGCGTTCGGCCAGATCCAGCAGCGTGATGTTCAGGTCGCCGCGATGGATCGACCAGATGACCTCGGAGTCGTCGCGCCCGTAGCGCTGCAACTGCAGCCGTCCGTCGAGGGCATGCACCATGCGCCCGCGCATCATTACTGCCTGCCGCATCACCGCATCGTCCGCATCCGCCATCCGCAGCGCATGGCGGCCACGTTCGGTCAGTGCCAGGTTGATCGAGCGGCCTCCCGCATAGCCTTGCACGCGCGGGTCGCCGCGTTTTTCGAACACCTCCACGCGCCACCCTGCGCGCGCCATCAGGGTGGCCAGCAGCGCACCGGCGAGGCCGGCGCCGATGATGGTGATGTGTCGCTTGCCGTCAGTGACCAAACTCGTTTCTCCGGATCAGAACCCCCGCCACGTCTCGACTTCCTCGACGAAGCGGTGGACATCCATGTAGCGGTTGTACAGCGGGGCGGGCGAGATGCGGATCACGTCCGGTTCGCGCCAGTCGCCGACCGTACCGACGGACAGCAGGTACTCGAACAGTTCGCGGCCGCGTTCGCGTCCGCCGGTCACTCGCAGCGAAAGCTGGGCGCCGCGCTGGGAGGTGTCTGCGGGCGTGATGATCTGCAGCACGTCCGACAGCCTTGCCTGGATCAGCCCTTCCAGCAAGCCGGTCAGCTTGAGCGACTTCGCGCGTATCGCCTCCATGCCACCCGCTTTCTCGAACAGCTCGAGCGAAGCGCGCAGCGGCGCCAACCCCAGGATCGGCGGGTTGCTGAGCTGCCAGCCCTCGGCGCCGGGCGTGGGCACGAAGGCCGGCTCCATCCGGAACCGGGTCTCCTTCTCGTGACCCCACCAGCCCGCAAACCTTGGCCTGTCCGTCCGGGCATGGCGCGCATGCACGAAGCAGCCCGCGACCGCGCCCGGCCCCGAGTTCAGGTACTTGTAGTGGCACCACACCGCGAAATCCACGCCGCTGTCGTGCAGGCGCAAGGGCAGGTTGCCCACCGCGTGCGCCAGGTCGACGCCGACGACGGCGCCCTGCGCATGGCCCAGCCGCGCGATCTCCGCCAGATCGAAGGCCTGTCCGGTCCGGTATTGGACACCGGGCCACAGCACCAGCGCCAGGCGTGGGCCGTGCTCGACGATGGCGCGTTCGATGGCCGCCATCGACAACGTGCCATCGGGCAG